>OGOU01000027.1_pt1 | contig 149104 bp, 141 predicted proteins | sample 1552721 | NCBI WGS metagenome assembly OGOU01 (sample SAMEA2580176, study PRJEB22360) | human gut metagenome | biome: human gut; feature: human-associated habitat; material: faeces | place: Denmark | collected 2008/2010
CTTCTCCATATTCAGCTAAGGCTTTTACTGGAGATAATATACCAAGTACCCAAAGTACTCTGCAGGCAAAGAAAATCACAGGTAAAGTTATGGATGCGACAGGCGAACCAATTATTGGCGCCAGTGTGTTAGTGAAAGGCACAGGTACGGGTACTGTGACAAATGTGGATGGTAATTTCTCTGTGGATGCCCAGCAAGGTAGCACATTGGTAATTTCATTTGTGGGGTATACTTCGGCTGAAATAAAAGTAGGTGCGGGAAGTATCTATAATGTGACTTTGGCAGATGATACTCAGGCGCTGGAGGAAGTTGTAGTAACAGCGATGGGTATCAAAAAAGAACGCAAATCTTTGGGGTATGCTGTGGATGATGTAAATGCGAAAGAATTGATGAAGAACAAGAGTACCAATGCGATCAATTCTTTGGCTGGTAAGGTGGCGGGTGTGACGATTACGCAGACGTCAGGTGCGGCTGGTGCAGGTTCTCAGATTATCCTTCGTGGTGGAACATCACTCGAACGCGACAATCAGCCATTATTCGTTGTTGATGGCGTTATCTATGATAACTCAACTTCAATAATCGGTAACTCTGCATATGATGGGATGAAAGCTTCAGCTACAACAGGCTCTAATCGTGTTATGGATATTAATCCGGAAGATATTGAGAATATGTCAATTCTTAAAGGACCTGCAGCATCGGCTCTATACGGTTCTCGTGCTGCAGCCGGTGTTATTCTTATTACGACAAAGAAAGGTAAAGAAGGTAATGTGGAAGTAAATTTGAGTGCAAAGTATCTTACTTCATGGGTCAAATCGCTCCCGAAAACTCAATCCATGTATAAGAGAGGATTTTACAACGGCCTTGATTCGAGTGGTAAGGCTATAGTAGATGATTTTACTACAAATTCTTGGGGAGAACCTTATGCAGCTGGAGAAACAGCTTATGACAATGTTGGAGATTTCTTTCAAAACGGAGGTGCATGGGACACTAATGTGAGTGTATCAGGTGGTAATAAGACTGGTAACTTTTTCTTGTCCGGTTCATTCTATGACCAAGATGGCATAATTCCGACTACCGGTTATACAAAGACGACTTTCCGCTTCAATGCCGAGCAAAGATGGAAAATGCTAACATTTAATGCTAATGTAGCCTATTCTCAGGCTCGTACAAGCAAAACTTTAACTTCTGCAGGTCTTCATGATTCATCAGGGACGGGTTCCATGGTTGCTCTTTATGGATGGGCACGCAGTGATGATATGAAGCATTATTTAAATGAAGATGGTTCAAAATATCGTATATTCGAAGGTCGCCAAGAGCTATCCGCTGATGTTGAAAATCCTTATTGGATGCTTGATAATTACAGACTGAAGGATGATACAGAACGTTTTACGGGTAGTTTCAGTGTGAAAGCTGATATTACAGATTGGTGGTGGATTTCTTATCGTATGGGTGTTGATTCATATACGACAGAAAATAGTAATCGTATTGCTGAAGGCGCAGCTGTGAAAGATCTGTGGCAAAATGGAATGATGAGTGAAAACTCTCTTCGTTACCAATATTTGTCTACTAACTTGATGACTAACTTCAGCAAGTCGTTTGGTGATTTTAATTTTAACTTGATGCTTGGCACTGCAACAGATGCCACGAAGTCGACGACTAACTATCGTTATGGTTGGAATTTTGTTATTCCGGGGTTCTATTCATTTGGTAATATTTCAACAGCTGATAAGTATCTTGTTGTAAATCGTAGCAAGCACCGTCTTGTCGGTGTGTTTGGCGAATTCCGTGTTGACTGGAAAAATACAATATTTTTAACAGCTACAGGTCGTAATGACTGGTCTTCTACGCTGCCTGTGGAAAACCGTTCGTATTTCTATCCATCTGTCAGCGGAAGTTTGGTATTTACTCAGTTCTTGCAAGACAGGGGATTGATGGATGATAGCTTTCTTAGCTTTGGTAAACTTCGTGTAAGTTGGGCCAAAGTAGGTAAAGATGCCAGTCCTTATGCTACAACTACTTATTTGGAAAATGCAGCAACAATGCTTGGGGGAATAACCGGATATGGAACGAGCTGGAGCCGTGGTAATCCGGTATTGAAACCCGAGATGACGGAATCAACAGAAATAGGTCTTGAGTTACGTTTCTTAAAGAATCGTTTGCGCCTAGACTATGCTTATTATACTAATAACTCACTTGATCAGATTATTTCTCCGCGTGGTCCGCAATCCACGGGTTTCATATTCTTTGCCCAGAATATCGGTGATGTCTATAACAAAGGTATGGAACTTACAATCAGTGGTACTCCGATACAAACTAAAGACTGGACTTGGGATGCAAGCTTGAATCTTTACGGGAATCGTGGTACTGTTAAAAAATTGCCAGTAGGCACAGATGTGCTGTATGTTACGGATGTGCAATTTGGTGATGCTCAGGCTGCGTCATTCAATAATGGTCCATTCTTGGGTATTTCCGGATATCACTATAAATATACTGATGATGGCAAGGTAATTCTTGACCAATATGGAATGCCTACGTATGATAAGGATACCCGCGTGCTTATAGGTAATCGTGAACCTAAAATCCAAGGTGGTTTTAATAATACTATCAGCTATAAGAATTGGACATTCAATATGTTGTGGGAGTTCCGGATAGGTGGTGATATATATAACGGTACTGATTACTATTTGGTTGGTAAGGGGCTTAGTGATTTAACAGCTGACCGTGAATCATTGACTATTGCGGGTGCCCAGCAAGATGGTGATACCTATAAAGATGTAACTTATACATTCAATGCTAATGAAACTTATAACCTCAATGGAGCTCAGGTTTCAGGAAAAGAAGTAATCCAAAAATATTATACAGATTACTACTATCGTGAAGGTCTTAATTATATCACTAAAGTCAACTCGCTCCGTCTTCGTACTATTTCTTTGAACTATGAACTTCCTAAGGCATTTTTGGCCAAAATAGGCATAAAGCGTGCCAATGTATCCGCGACAGCCAATAATTTGCTTTTGTTTACTAACTATCGTGGTGATCCCGAATCTTCTTCTGCAGGTTCCGGTATTTCCGGTTCCGGTGCAACGGGTATTGATTACTGCTGTGTACCGCCAACTGCAAGTTTTGCGTTTGGCTTTAATGTAACATTCTAATTTTTCAACTGCTAAAATTTAGAAATATGAAACTATTTAAATCAATTATATTAAGTGTAGCAGGGTTAATGACATTTGCCTCTTGTACAGATTGGCTGGACGTCAATGAGGATCCCAATACTCCCGCCCAAGCTGCCGTTTCTGTAAAGACTTTGCTTCCGTGGATTCAATATCACTTGGCTTATGCAACCGGTGCACATGGATATCGCTCGCAATTTATTTGCCAGGCGTTTACTGCTACTTCTCGTACACATCGTGATGGTTGTTCTGCACAATGGGAGGCTACTAGTTCATTGAGTACTACCTCCTATCAACAATTCTTTGTTGGTGCGGGTCCCAATCTGGTAGATATGTATGACAAGGCTATTGCTTCAGAAGCATGGCACTATGCAGGTGCTGCTAAATTGCTTAAGGCTTATGGCTTCCTTTTAATGGCTGATATGTATGGTGAAATGCCTTATTTTGAGGCTAATAGTATTAGCCCTCATCCCAAATATGATACAGGTGAAACCATCTATACTGAGTCTTTAAAAGACATTGATGAAGCTATTGAACAATTTGGAAAAACTCAGGCGGTAGGACAACCGGCATTGTCCGAAGGTGATAGCTGGAATGGTGGTAATATTGATAAGTGGGTTAAGATGGCCTACCTGTTAAAGGCTCGTACTATCAATCAAATGTCGAAGAAATCTGCATACTATGATCCTGAAACTATTCTTGATTGTTTAAACAAGGCGCAACAAAGCATTGATGATGATACATATATTGAATGTCAGGATATTAGAGAGTCTTCAAAAGATTTTATTTCCACTGATCCTATGCAGACCAATTATAACTGGAATCAAACTTACAATGGTAACCGCCATATCACATTACCAACAAAATGGCTTGTAGATCTATTGACTGATTTTGATAATAAGGGCATCGAAGATCCGCGTGCAGATAAGATTATTGCTTGGCGTCAATTCAGTGAGAATGGAACTAAAATTTGGAAACGTGGTGCAGGAGTTGATATGCAATCGGACGTTCGTATACCCAATGGTATGGCTAATTTTATCAGCCGTAAAGAGGGCGGTTGGAATCCATCCATAGACACTCGTGCATCAGACTCCATTTATGTAGGTATTTATGCGGGTTCTGTAGGCGTTTACAGTACACCTAATATTTTCTATCGGGCTATTGATAATTGGTATCCTTCATCGGGTAACGTTTATGTCCGTCCTAATAGTCCTTATCTGTGGGCTACTTATGCTGAAGCCTGCTTTATCAAGGCTGAGGTACTCTTTAAGCAAAGTAAAAAAACAGAAGCTTTTAATGCCTATAAGGACGGCATCAAGGCTAATATCGATGAACTAAACAAGATGTTGACGATTTGGACCGGCGATGCAGCCTATACTGACTGTCCTTCAATGGGACAAATGGAACAGGTAAAAATAGACGAGTTCCTAAATGGTGCCATTGGCACTGCATCAGACATAACATTGGAAAAGATTATGAGTCAGAAGTTTATTGCGATGCTTTACTCAACTGTGAATTGGAATGATATGCGTCGTCATGATTATAAAAATTATATGGGATGGCAAATGCCTTATGAATATTCTGTAAATGCAGCTTCACTGAAGGGTATTCCACAAGGTAAACAATGGCGTCGTATAAAGCAATGTTCTCATGAAATCAATTATAATGCAGATCAGCTTAGGGCCATTCAACCCAACTATAATGATGATGACATCTGGACATATCCTGTATGGTGGGATTCAGCCGATTGAAAATAATATGTTTAATTTGAAATAAAACAAGCGAAGACTTTTAAGTCTTCATTCATAAATGATGATTGGGGCAGTCGGTTCGTGAGAATCGGCTCCTTTTTTGCATATTAATCTATAAAATTCCATAGTTTATAGAACGTTAATTTAAATATCTTAAAATATTGGGAATCTATATATTTCATTGATTATCTTTGCGCTCGGAAACAGAAATATGATTTTCTTTGAAGTTTCATAGAGATTTAATAAGATATTGAAGACTGTAACGGTCTTCATTCATAGATGATGATTGGGACAGTCGGTTCGTGAGAATCGGCTGTTTTTTGTTTCTGTTTGTTTGCATATCAACGGATGTAATGTTACTTTTGCCGAACGAGGTCAGGTGGCCTCGTTATTAATCTCTGAATAGCAATGGCACAAAGCAAGAAATTTATCTCTCCGGGAGCATGGTTTTCCATGTTGTATCCCGCGGACTGGAATGAGTTTGAAGATGGGGAAGGCTCTTTTCTCTTCTATAATCCAAGTGAATGGACTGGGAATTTTCGTATTTCTGCATATAAAGGTAACGCTATGTATGGTCGGGAAGTTACCCGTCAGGAATTGAAAGACAATCCTTCGGCAGTCTCCGTTAAAATAGGAAGCTTGGCATGTGCTTACAGTAAGGAGATGTTTGAAGAAGAAGGAGCTTATTATACTTCTCATCTTTGGATTACCGGTGTGGATGATGTTGCCTTTGAATGTTCCTTTACGGTAAGCAAGGGAGCATCTGTGGCAGAGGCCGAAGCCGTTATCGCCTCGTTGGAAATACGTAAAGAGGGAGTGAAATATCCGGCAGAGCTTATACCGGTTCGCCTGTCCGAAATCTACCAGATTAATGAAGCTTTTGAGTGGGTGACCACTACTGTAAAAGAACAACTGAAAAAAGATTTCCAGGGTATGGAAGAAGATTTGGACAGCATGCAGCAGATCATTGATAGTGGGACTATCGGTCCGAAGAAGAAAGAAGCATGGCTTTCATTTGGTATTGCCATCTGTGTGATTCTTGCCAATGAAGTAGATGGGTTAGAATGGATGACTCTGATAGATGGTAATCGTGAAGCTCCTGTATTGCAGAATCTTACTACCGGAGAATGGATTGACCCCATGAAATTAGTGTGGAGCAAAGTGAAGGCAGGGGAACCTTGCAATCTGGCAGAAACCTACAAATCCTTACTCTGATCATTTGCCAACCAGCCATAAATCATAAATTATAAATTATAAATCTTAAACTGTGATTAGTTATCTTCAGATAGAAAATTTGACCAAGTCATTCGGTGATTTGGTATTGCTTGAGAATACTTCGCTCGGTGTGGCCGAAGGGCAACGTATCGGACTGATTGCCAAAAACGGCAGTGGTAAAACTACTTTGTTGAATATCATTGCCGGAAAAGAAGGCTATGACAGTGGAACCATTTCTTTTCGTCGTGACCTTAGGGTAGGATATTTGGAACAAGACCCGCAATATCCCGAAGGACTGACCGTTCTGGAAGCTTGTTTCCATCATGGCAACAGTACGGTAGAACTGATAAAGGAGTACGAACGCTGCATGGAAACAGAAGGACATCCTGGTTTGGACGAAATCCTGGTGCGCATGGATCATGAAAAAGCATGGGAGTATGAGCAGAAGGCCAAGCAAATTCTTTCCCAGTTGAAGATAAGAAACTTCGATCAGCAAGTAAAGCATCTTTCCGGTGGACAGTTGAAGCGCGTGGCGCTTGCCAATACCCTTATCACTGAGCCTGACCTGCTGATTCTGGATGAGCCGACCAACCATCTCGATCTTGATATGACTGAATGGTTGGAAGATTATCTGCGCCGCACAAACCTGAGTCTGCTCATGGTGACGCACGACCGTTACTTCCTCGACCGTGTCTGTACCGAAATCATTGAAATAGACAATCGTCAGATCTATCAATATAAGGGAAATTATAGCTATTACCTGGAGAAACGTCAAGAGCGTATCGATGCAACGAATGTTGAAATAACCCGTGCCAACAATCTGTATCGCACTGAGTTGGAATGGATGCGTCGTATGCCGCAAGCCCGCGGGCATAAAGCGCGTTATCGCGAAGAAGCTTTCTATGAACTGGAGAAAGTAGCTAAACAGCGGTTTAATAACGACAATGTGAAACTGGAAGTAAAGGCCTCCTACATCGGTAGCAAGATATTCGAAGCAGACCATCTGTACAAGTCGTTTGGTGACCTTAAAATATTAGAAGACTTTTCTTACATTTTTGCCCGTTATGAAAAGATGGGCATTGTAGGTAATAACGGTACCGGTAAATCTACTTTTATCAAAATACTGATGGGAGAGGAGAAAGCCGATAGCGGAACGATTGATATCGGAGAAACGGTACGTTTCGGTTATTATTCGCAGGATGGCTTACAGTTCGATGAGCAGATGAAAGTGATTGATGTGGTACAGGATATCGCCGAAGTCATAGAGTTAGGTAATGGTAAAAAGCTGACCGCTTCCCAGTTTCTGCAACATTTTCTCTTCACTCCCGAAACCCAGCATAGCTATGTTTATAAACTGAGTGGTGGAGAACGCCGTCGCCTGTATCTGTGTACGGTATTGATGCGTAATCCTAATTTCCTTGTGCTGGATGAGCCTACCAATGATCTGGATATCATTACCCTGAATGTGCTGGAAGAGTATTTACAGAATTTCAAGGGTTGTGTTATCGTAGTAAGCCACGACCGCTATTTTATGGATAAAGTAGTAGACCACATGTTAGTCTTCAACGGTCAGGCAGATATCCGTGATTTCCCCGGAAATTATACCCAGTACCGTGACTGGAAGGAAGAAAAAGCCCGACTGGAAAAGGAGAAAGAAAAAGAAGCCTCTAAACCGCAGGAAGATAAAACCGCTAAAGTGCGTTTGAATGAAAAACGCCGGATGTCCTTTAAAGAGAAAAGGGAGTTTGAACAGCTGGAGCAGGAAATAGCTACATTGGAGGACGAAAAGAAAACCATTGAAGCTGCCCTGTGCAGTGGCACCTTATCCGTAGAAGAACTCACGGAGAAATCAAAGCGTTTGCCCGAGATCACGGATTTGATTGATGAAAAGACCATGCGTTGGCTGGAACTTAGTGAAATAGAAGAATGATAGGGTGATAAGATGGTTGATAAGATGATAAATGATAAGATGATAAAATTATGAGCAACAGAACTGGAAATTTAACGAACTATCATAGTCATAGCTTATATTGCGACGGACGTGCTAATATGGAAGACTTTATCCGCTTTGCCCTGAGTGAAGGATTTACTTCTTATGGATTTTCTTCCCATGCCCCTCTGCCGTTTTCTACAGCGTGGACTATGGAGTGGGACGCTATGGATGACTATCTGGCCGAATTCCATCGTCTGAAGGCTAAGTATACCGGACAAATAGAACTCTATATCGGTCTGGAGATTGACTATCTGAATGAAGAGAGCAATCCGTCTGTTGTCCGTTTCCGCGAATTACCGTTGGATTACCGTATCGGTTCTGTGCACTTGCTTTATGATGATAAGGGAGAAATAGTGGATGTGGATGTGACGGCTGATAAATTCTGCAGAGTTGTGGATAAACATTTCAATGGTGATCTGGTGAGAGTGGTGCATCTTTATTATGACCGTTTGATGCGTATGGTGGAACTGGGCGGTTTTGATATTGTCGGTCATGCTGACAAAATGCACTATAACGCATCTGCTTATCATCCCGGCTTACTGGATGAACCTTGGTATGATGCTTTGATTCAGGGATATTTTGATGCTATTGCCCGAAAAGGATATATCGTAGAGATTAATACAAAATCTTATCTGGAATTGGGCACTTTCTATCCTAATGAACGCTACTTCCCTGTATTGCTTGAAAAGGGAATCCGTGTACAGGTTAATAGTGATTCCCACTACCCGGAGCGTATAAACAACGGACGCCTGCAAGCTTTGATGGCCCTGCAAGCGTCCGGTTATCACACTGTCACGGAGATGTACAATAATGAGTGGAAAGATATGCCACTCCTCATTCATACATAACTCCAGTGACTTTTTCTTATATATTATTTCTTCTTTAACAAGAAATCTTCAATTGCCTTTTGGTAAGTGGCTTTATCAGCTGCACCACGGAAAAGCTGAGGTTCTCCTTCCATCGGAATGAATACAAAGAGAGGAATGCTGCTTGCATTGAATAATGCGGCAAGTTCACGTTCTTTGTCCACATTCACTTTGTAGATCACGATCTTTCCGGCGTATTCTTTTGCCAGATCTTTCATGATGGGCGCTGTCATGCGGCAGGGACCACACCAGTCGGCATACAAGTCAATAATGGCGGGTTTGTCACCCTTATATTTCCAGTCCTGGGATTTCTCGTAATCGAATACATCTTTAATAAACATATCCTTGTTCATTACGATTACTTCTCCGCTCTTGGCTTCTTTTTGTTCCGGTTCATTGGGTTGTGCTTTTGCTCCATCCTTGCAGGCGAATGTCAGTACGCTGGCAAAAATCAGAATGGCAAAGGTTAGTACTTTCTTCATAATGTTTGTTCTTTATGAATTTTGTTCAATGACGCCTTTCAGCTCACTGCCCTTAATAACTCCGGAATGACGCCAAACGGCTTCACCTTTCTTGAATACGATAAAAGTGGGTACCGCTTGTATACGATACTTAGCAGCCAGTTCCTCATGTTGGTCTACATCGATTTTCACGATGCGGGCACCATCACCGATTTGTCCTTTCAGCTCTTCCAATACGGGATGCATTGCCTTACATGGGCCACACCAAGTTGCAAAAAAGTCTACTAAAACAGGTTTTTCTGATTGTATAAGTTCTTCAAATTTCTCCATAATCTTTTCCTTTCTGTTATTAATTCATTTTTTTGTATAAATACAATATTAGTGTTGTTGTCTGTATAGTGAAACAGTTTGTGGTGTCTTTTGTTCACGATCTATTGCTTTTCATACTATTTAAATGGCATATTTGGGTATTTTTTAGAATACTTTCAATTTTGAAACATTTTCCATCGGAAAACTTATCAAATGATTCTGATTTCTTTCCTGGGTGCTCTGTGGGTAACTGTTGTACTATGGTTGAATGAAAACATTTCGCCCCTGCAAACATTGTGATTGACTTTAGTTATTCACTTTACTTGCAGGGGCGAATTATGGTTCACTTGAATATCCGAGTGATATTTTTATACTTCTTTTTATTTATTCCGCAATAGTCAGCTCCTTGATAATATGTGAGGCACCGGCATACTTCTCTATGATAAATAAAGTGTAACGAATGTCTACGCAGGCTGCACGCTGTGAAGAGGGGCGGAAGGCTATATCTCCTGTAAGTCCTTCATAATTGCGGTCGAAACCTGTACCGATGAGCTCACCTTTGGCGTTGAATACCGGACTGCCGGAGTTACCGCCTGTGTTGTCTGTATTCACAATGAAGCAGATAGGCATTTCACCATTCGGCATGGCATAGCGTCCGAAGTCCTTGGACTGATACAGTTGTTTTAATTTGGCGGGAATCACAAACTCCCAATTGTCGGGATCTTCCTTTTCCATGGCACCTTTGAGGGTGGTATAGTAACCATATTCCACTCCGTCAGCCGGTTTATAAGGCAACACCTTTCCGTAGGTGAGGCGCAGGGTGGAGTTGGCATCCGGATAAATGGGAGTACCTGCATTCCGTTTCATGTCCATCATACCTTTTACCCATACTTTGTGTGCGGCATTGTAATTCTTGTTGGCGTCTGCCATAGCAATGGCGGTCTGCAACAGTCCGTCTGTGATGGAATGTTTGAACAGTACCATCCAGTCAAATCCCAACTTATACGAGCCCGGTTTTCGGATGAACTTTTCAAAGTTTTCCTTCTTGCCGAAGATAGAGTGGTCGAAACAAGCATCGACAAAGGCATCACTGTTACCTTTGAAACGTTTGTCAATGACCTCAAAGATGCTGATGCGTTGTTCCGCCGGGATATATTGCATATAAGTCTGCAACATTTTCTTGGCAACTGTACGTTCCACATCAGGGAAAGGTACGGAAGCAAAGTATTTGTCAGCGGCAATCTTTAAGCTATCAGCGGCAGCCTTTATCTGTGCCTTATCCTTGCTTTTCAGGGCAGCCAGCATGGCAGAAGTGTTGGGGATGCGCATAAAGTCCAGGCCTGTCACCAATGCTTCCTGAATGGCTTGCTGATGATAGAGGGCAGGGCGGCGATGCTCAACGATACTGCGTATTTGATCGAATGCTTTCTGATAAGAATCATCACCCTGTTCACGTCCGCGAGCCAAGAGTTGTTCCTGCTGGGCACGTTTCGTGTCGAGTACTTTCAGGCGGATAAGCCCTTCGTTCATACCAATGGCATTTTTCCAATAATTGGCAGAAGAGGCATACTTACTGGCATAATGGATACGTACAGCAGGATCTTTCTGCATTTGTTCCATCAATGCTTCCTGGCGAACACCACGTACATGATGGCGCATGAAATTAGTGGTTTGCATGCGTTCTTCCACTTCGTCGGAAATCATATAGCGCCAGTTGCGTCCGGGAAATCCCATGACGAAAGTGAAGTCACCTTCTTTGTATCCGGCAAGGCTGATGGTAAGATGTTTCTTCACTTTCAGGGGAACGTTATCCTTGGAGTATTCCACCGGATTTCCGTCCTTGTCGGCATATATGCGGAACAAAGAGAAGTCACCTGTATGTCGCGGCCACATCCAGTTATCGGTATCCGCACCGAATTTACCGATAGAAGAGGGAGGTGTACCCACCATACGGATGTCACTGTAAGTGGTTTTAACAAACAGGTAGTAGCGGTTACCACCATAGAAAGCTTTCAGTTCAAGCTTGCGTCCCGGTGTCAGGGCAATGCCTTGTTCGGAAGAGAAGCGCTCGGCTACTTCTTTCAGGTATTTGGGTGACAGATAGTTTGTACCGTTTGGGTCCGGATCTATCTTCAACTGTTCGTTGACGTAGTCTGTTACATCCAGGATTTCATCAATGTAAGTAATGGTAAGTCCTTTACAGGGAAGCTCTTCTTCGCGGTTCATTGCCCAGAATCCATCTGTCAGATAGTCATGCTCCACTGTACTGTGCTGTTGGATAGAACCATAGCCACAATGATGGTTAGTCAGTACCAATCCTTCGGCAGAGATCACTTCACCTGTGCAACCGCCACCGAAGTGAACCACTGCATCTTTCAGGGCGATGCCGTCAGGATTATAAATCTGGTTCACCGGGATTAGTAATCCCAGTTCCGTCATAGCGACTTCGTTCTGCTTTTGCAGATCGGTCAGCATCCACATGCCTTCGTCAGCGTGTGCGGCGAAGGCAAGTGATGTTATGAATAGGGATAAGATTGTTTTTCTCATTCTACAATTTTCATTTCTTTAATCAAATGTTCGCATCCTCCCAGTTTTTCAAGGATGAACAGTACATAGCGGATGTCCAGATTGATACAACGTTGCAGGTTATTATCAAAATTGATGTCACCGCTAAGAGACTCCCAGTTACCATCGAAAGCAGTACCGATTAATTCACCGTTTGCATTCAGCACGGGGCTACCGGAGTTACCACCGGTGATGTCGTTTGTGCTGAGGAAGCAAACCGGCATATCACCGTTTGGCAGAGCATAACGTCCGAAGTCTTTTTTCAGTATCAGCTCCTTCAGTTTGGCAGGAACTACGAATTCACGGTCCTCGGGATTTTCCTTTTCCAGAATACCGTCCGTAGTAGTATAGTACTTGTAATGTACGGCATCACGCGGATTGTATGATTTCACGTTACCATACGTCAGTCGAATGGTAAAGTTAGCGTCCGGATAAGAAGGAACGGGTTCTTTCATTTCGCCCAGTCCGCGGATATATGCTTTGTGCAGTAATGCCAGTTCTTTGGAAGTACTGTTCAGTTCTTGTGCCAGTGACCTCAGTTTTTCAATCTTGGCGCGTGAATATTGAGTTGCCAGATCCTTTTCGATAGCTTTTACTGTAGGTTTCTTGATGAACTTGTCAAAGTTGGCCTGGTTTGCCAGGATGGAATTGTCATACATGGCATCAATATAAGCATTATAGTCGCCTTTAAACTCTTTTTCAATAGCCTGATAGAAAGCCGGGCGTTGTTCTGCCGGAATAATTTCGGCATATACCGGAAAGATAGCTTTGGCTACTTTGCGGTCTACTTCATGATCGTAGTCTTTATTATGGATGTCAGCAAAGACCTCTTTCAACTGTTCGAGAGACTTATTGATGAGAGAGTCGTTCTTTTCTTCCAATCCCTTTTTCAGGTTATCCATAACCATGTACGGGCTACCGAATTCAATGGCGCCACTGAATGCTTCCATCAGGTAGTAATACTGACCGGTCACCAGCATTGTCTGGTTTACAATGGCATCTATTTTTTCTACTACACCTTCGTACTCCGGTTTACCTTTAGCGAATTCTGCGAATTTCTTCTCCTGTTCTGCCTTTGTACCCAGTACATCATTATCAATGATCGCTTTATTCATACCGATGGAGTTCTTCCAGTAATTGCTGCTGCCGGCATACTTGTTGGCATATTGAATACGAGTTTTGTCGCTGGCAGCCATCACTTCTTTCAATACGGCGAGGCGTGCGCCACGTATAGTGATACGCGGTTGGTTCTGTGCTTCCATACGTTCCTTTACTTCCGATACGGTGAGGTAACGGCTTGTGCTTCCGGGGAAACCCATGATCATGGCGTAATCACCTTCTTCCAGCCCCTTGATAGAGATAGGCAGATATTTGGGAGTCTTCAAAGGTACATTTGATGCTGCATATTCTGCGGGATCACCGTTAGCATCGGCATAGATACGGAACATGGAGAAGTCACCCGTGTGGCGGGGCCACATCCAGTTGTCCGTCTCGCCACCAAATTTGCCTACGGAAGAAGGAGGTGCGGCTACCATACGTACGTCTGTGTACACTTTCTTATAGAACAAATAGAATTTATTTCCGGCATAGAACGGCAAAGCTTGTACTTCAATGCCTTTTTTACCTTTCAGATCGCTCTTCTCAAACAATTCTTTAGCCAGTTTATTGAGGAACGGGCGGGTGAGTGCATTTACTTCAGTTACTTCACCGGCAGCGATCTTTTGGTTCACGATGTCCGTAATGTCTTCGATACGGTCAACGAACTGGAATTTCAATCCCGGAGTAGGCAATTCCTCACCACGGTTTTTTGCCCAGAAACCATCGGTCAGATAGTCATGTTCCACGCTGCTATGTTGCTGGATAGAAGCGTATCCGCAATGATGGTTTGTCAGAATCAGCCCTTCCGGTGAGATGATTTCACCTGTACAACCACCGCCAAAGATACCTACCGCATCTTTCAGTGACACTCCATTCGGATTATACAAATCATCCGCTTCCAGTTTCAAACCTTGTTTTTTCATCAACTCAATGGAGTTCTGCTGTTTCATCAGTTGCAGTAACCACATTCCTTCGTCGGCACGTGCTGTAGAGCCGAACGCCAGCGCTGCAAGCGCTACTAAGTAGGTTCTAATTTTCATTGTTATCTGTTTATACAATTTATTGTTTTATGAAATTCATTACATTGGCAGGCGGACGTTGGTTCATCAGTTCATTCTTCATGAAGTCCATGTATGGCGCTACATGACTGAAAAAACGATGATATCCCTTGCACAGATAATTCAGTCCCGGTTCGCCACTTGCCGTTCGTGCGAAGCGGTTTTTAGGACATTCGCCATTGCAGGCAAACAGCCATTCACACTCCCGGCATTGGGTGGGCAATGATTGCTGCTTCATTTGTCCGAAAGCCTGCTGCTTATCACTGTACATCATTTCCACCAGCGTCTTCTGGTAAATGTTGCCCAACTTATATTCGGGGAATACAAAATGGTCGCAGGAGTATACGTCTCCGTTGAACTCCATCACTCCCGCATGTCCGCAAGTCTTTGCCATGGAGCAAACGCCCGGTTGTTCGCCTATCCAGTTGGCTAGGGTAGAGTCGAACAATTGAATGTAATAGGTACCTACATCCTTTTTCACCCATTCGTCAAAGAGGGTGCAGAGGAAATTGCCCCATTGCTCAGGGCTGATGGAGAAATCCGCCAGTTCGGCCACCTCTTCACGATCGGCCAGTGAGGCCAGATGACGTCCGTCCTGATGTCCGAATACGCGCTCTACGATGGGGGCGAACTGTATGTAGTGACAACCTATTTCTTTGAAGAAGTTGTAGAATTCCAGAGGATAATCGGCATTGTAGTCGTTCACTACCGCCATGCCGTTCCATTCCACACCATGCTTTTTCAGCAGATTGATGCCTTGCATTACTTTTACGAAAGAAGGCTTACCTTGCTTATTCTTGCGATATTCGTCGTGAAATTCTTGTGGCCCGTCGATAGAGACACCTACCAGCCAGTTGTTTTCACGGAAGAATTCGCACCATTCATCCGTCAGCATGGTTCCGTTGGTCTGTATGCTATTGTCTATGGTGCGTCCGCGGGCATATTTTTTTTGCAGTTCCATGGCCTTTTTGTAGAAGGACAACGGGCGCATCAAAGTTTCCCCACCGTGCCAGGTGAACATTACCTGCGGCATGGTTTGCGAATTTATGTATTCTTCAATAAACTTTTCCAGCAACTCCTCACTCATTACGTGCTTGGGGTTGTTTTGGTATAGCTTGCTCTTTTCCAGGTAGTAACAGTAATCGCATGCAAGGTTGCATACGGCGCCTACCGGTTTCAGCATAACATAAAGAGGCTTGGCAAAAGGAGCATAAGTTGACATAGGAGATTAACTTGTTTCAGTTACAGGGTTTACATTTTGTTAGTTATCACTGCAAAAATAAGTAAACTAAATGAAATATCCTTTCTTTTCTCCCTCCTTATAAGGATTATTAATGGAAAAAAGAGAGCAAAAATTAAATATTGATAAAAAGTTTCTTTACAGCCCGAATAGGTTGTACCTTTGTATCGTGTTTCATAAAAATCGTTTCCTGCATGATTAGAATGAATGTGAACCGTATTTTGCCCTTAATGCTTTTGCTCGTGCTTTTTGCTTCGTGCAGTCGCAAGTATAAAGTGGAGGGTGTGTCATCGGTGACCAGCCTCGATGGTAAGATGTTATACCTGAAAACGCTCCGCGACGGGCAGTGGATAGCAATTGATTCCGCCGAAGTGGTACACGGTTTGTTCTCTACGAGTGGTCCGTCGGACTCTGTAATGATGGTGACGCTCTACATGAATGATGAGGCTATCATGCCTCTTGTACTTGAGAACGGTAAGATTGAAGTCTCCATATCCAACTCTCAACTCACCGCTAAAGGTACGCCGCTAAACAATGCTTTGTATGAATTCATCGAAAAGCGTAATTCGCTTGAGTTGAAGATTGAAGAACTGGAAAAGAAAGAGGCACGTATGGTGCTGGATGGCGCCGCATTGGATGACATCCACGAACAACTGACTCAGGAGGGAGAATCCTTGGTAAAAGAAATGAATGACTATATCAAGGAGTTTATTTCCACCAATTATGAGAATGTCCTTGGTCCCAGCGTATTCATGATGATGTGCAGTACACTGCCTTATCCCATCATGACACCGCAAATAGAGGATATCATCCGTACAGCCCCTCAAACTTTCAAGAGTAGTCCTTTGGTGAGGGAATTCCTCGATAAAGCTAAAGAGAATATGAAATTGATAGAGGAACATCGGCGTATGGAGGAGAGCGGAAAAATTAATAATTAGAAATTAAAAATTAAAGGCATGTTATCATGCTGTTTCACAAACTCATCTTTTGGATTGCAACGTTTTAATTTCTAATTTTCAATTTTTAATTTTATTATTGGTCCTCGTTTTTCACCATTCCCTTGTATTCTTCCGGTAAAGCACTTTCTACGGCGGCGTAGGCTTCGGCCATCGTCGCCTTGATGTTTTCTATACCTTGTCCTTTGGGCGGGATCGGATCGTGAATAGTCAGTATCATGCGATATGGGTGTATCCATTTTCCCGTGCGGGGCAGAATTTTGAATGATCCGTCGATAGTGACCGGCACCACTTCCAGCTGCAATTCATCTGCCAACTGGAATGCACCTTTCTTAAAATATCCCATGTGTCCGGTAAAAGTACGGGCACCTTCCGGGAACACAACCAATGATACGCCGTCTTTTAGCGAAGCCTTTGCCTGGCGAATGGTTTCCAATACTTTCTTGGGACCAGAACGATCTACAAATATGTGTCCTGCACTTTCGCAGGCTTTCCCTACGAAAGGTAATTTCCGCAGGCTCTTCTTCATCATCCACTTGAAGTTACGCCCCAGAAATCCGTAAATGAGGAAGATATCGAATGCTCCCTGGTGGTTGGGTACGAATACGTACGATGTATGTTTATGTATTTTCTCCCGGCCGCGCACCTTTACAGGAATCAGCAGGAAAACACAAATCAATTGTGACCATATTTTTCCGGGATAATAGCCCCAGATATGTGCACCGCCTATCAGAGAGCCGATGATAGTCACCAAAGCCGTGAGAATAGTCAATACCAACAGAATTGGTAAAGCAAAACATATTTGGTAAATATAATAAAGTATCTTCATAGGTGTTGGATTTTTGTTTCCGCAAAGATATATAATTTGATTTAGATATACTACCCGGTTATCGTACTTTTAGATTATTCGGTAATTCGGCTTTTGCCAGGGCTACACCCTTTGTCCCGGATGGTGTAGCCATTTGCACTAAAGGGTGTAGCCATCCGAGGCAAAGGGTGTAGCCATTTTTTATATCCCCCACAAGAGGTTCCTGGAGGGGTAATAGGGAGAGTCGGTGAAATATTCTTCGATTTTTCAGGATAGTGAAAAACGAAAAAAAGAACAATAATCCTTCCTTCGTACCTTCCTTGTATCTTCTTCGTACCCTCTTCGTACCAAGTTCGCTATTTTGTTCTCTCTATAGGAGCGAAGGAGATGCGAATAGGGTGGATGGGAGAAGAGAAATGGAACAAAGCGGTATGATATGGAGAAAGGTCTTTTGAATAAAACTTGGAAAATTATATGAAAATTACAATTTAGTGTATACATAGTTCTTATATTTGCCCAGGCAAAACATCTAATATATAATGTATATGAAAAATGAAACAACGAAGTTTTCTGTATCGAGAGCAATCTTGGTTATTAGTAATCGTATGAAGCATTGGGCATTAATCATATTTCCACTTTGTTTCTTCTTTATTTCTTGTAATGGGAGCAAGAAACAATCTGCGGGACAAGAGGTTAATGAAGTGAAGTTGCAGACGGAAGATATTCTGTTTCCCGTTTCGGAGGTTTTGAATTTGAAGTCTTATTATCTGTCTTCTTATTTTCATAATGACTCTCTGAGTTTGATTTATGGATACAATTATAAATCTCATGCTTTGGATTGTATGGATTTGAAGCGTCATCAGATATCGCAAATATTGCTTTCAAGCCAGGGGGAATCAGCTGTAATGCGTTCTGTAGCCGGGCTTTTTATACAAAATCCGGACTCTATCTGGATTTATGATGATACGCAACGGATACTCCTGATAAATGGTGATGGGAAACTTTTGAAAACAGTAGATTTACGTCCGGAACTGAAAGACAATGAACAAATTCTGATAAACACTAATCATGCAATATCTACAGCGCGGCTGTTTTATGACGGAGGACGTCATTCATTGCTTTATGGAATAAAGGATTTCTCTACATTGCCGGTTACCTTTAAAGTTCGGGAAACTTTTCTGAACAGTATGACTCCGTCTGTCGACTATTTATTGCAGCCATCGGTGGCTGTTACGGATGTGAGTGGCAGAGATTATGGTAATATGAGTGATTTGAATATCACCTTTACAGCGGAAAAGGTTCTTTATAACTATCCGGTCGAGTCTCATGTATATGTTATGGATCGTAAGAGTGGAGAGCAAAAAGTTTTTGAAGCAGATAGTCGTTTCACGAAAAATGTAGTGGAAAAATGCGAATCGGGTAACTACGAGCAATGGGAACGGCATAATATTGAGAATCCTCATTTCTATGATCTTATGTATCTTCCGCAAACGGGAATGTATGCCCGTTTACATCTTGGAGGAATAGAATTTGATGCTACGAGAGATATACTGAATTTGATGGATGATCGTGATCTTTATCTGACGTTTTTTGATAAAGACTTTGTGGTTGTGGGAGAGGCTAAGTTACCGTCTCATCGATATAACTATTTCACAGGATGGAGAGAAACCAATGACGGAGTTGCCCTTTTTGTTGATAATTCGCTGGATGAGAATGAGAAAACAGAGGAATTGGTACTGGATATAGTGCGGCTGCAAGCAGACTGAATCTATTTGTCCGATTAGTTTTGAGCCGGATAACGTTGCGCCTAATCACGCAACGTTATCACTGTAATTTCCGGCCATGCCCCGAAGCGGAACGGTAGTCCTACATAACCGATTCCTATATTGACATATAATCCCCGATCTCCTTCAGTGTACATCCCTCCCCATTCGGGATAAATCAGCGAAGCAAGTGAATGACCGAACATGATAGCCTGCATCGCATGAGTATGTCCGGCAAGCATCAGCTCGATGTCTGTATCCGGCAGTACTTCCCGGCGCCAGTGCGTAGGATTATGGCTTAACAGAATGCGGAACATTCCATCTGTACCTTTAGTCGCTTTTTTCAGGTCGGCAAATTGTGAGAAAGGAGGCTCACCATCATTCTCTACACCGATAAGTGCGATGCTGTCCCCCTCATGATGTAATATATCATACTCATTGTTCAGTAGTTTCCATCCCATTGTCTTTTGCATCCGAATCAGATTGTCAATGTTATTAACCTGTTCTTTCAGGTTTTTCCAATGATAGTAACTTCCGTAGTCATGGTTACCCAGAATGGAATATACTCCATCTTTGGCATGCAATTGCGCCAGAATGTCCTGAAATCCTTCCAGTTCGCAACTTCTTTGGTTCACCAGGTCACCGGTAAATACTATCAGATCGGGTTTCTGGGCGTTTACGAGTTCTACCAGTTCATTGATGGTTTTCTCATTGTCTATCCAGCTGCCGATATGTATATCCGATAGTTGCACGATACGGTAACCGTCAAATGCTTTCGGAAGATTGGGGTGGTGAAATTCGATATCCTTCACTTCAAATTTGCTGATACCCACAAGGGTGCCATAAAGTATATTAAAGAAACTGACTACACCCAATACTAACCCTACAGCCGTAAACGGTGAACGGGGCCAGCGCAGCAAATAGTGAAAAGGTAGCCCCACCAACGAGCATATCATAAAGATGGTCTTGGGGATGGCAAACAGGAAAATGCAGATAGCCAGTCTTCCGATGGCTTGTGCATGGTGAGCCATCGCATTTTCGCCTATGCCCTGCATCAACAGGAAGTAGCCTGCTATCAATAAAAGAGTGGGGATCCAGTGCGTAATGCGCAGCCAGATGTTTTTGGTTTTCCGAACAATGTACATAAAGTAGATGTACAAATCGGGGATCAATAAAAAAAGGATAAGGAGTAGGGTTATTCTGTGCATATATCTTCTAATTCTTCTATATTCTTCTTGATGTCGTTAAGGAATTTGTAAGCTACTTTTTTGTATAGCAGATAGATGATGGCAATGTCACACAACACAAAGAATGCAATCAAAGTGGCCTGAACGCCGAAAGAAGCTTTGTAATAGCCCATCACCCAATAATTGAGTACATTGAAAACAATCACCCATACGGAAATAGCTATAATTTCATATCTCGTCCATCGGCGGAAACTTGCCATACGTTTGCTTACTATGGCTACAGGCATTTCATCTATTTTCGTGTTTCTTATCCAGCGATAGTTTTTGTGATCCCACCAGATCCCCAGCAGAATACTGATGCCGACAAATATTACGAGTGTATTAATCTTGGGTTGCCATTCTTCGTTGATCTGAAAGATGGACGGCAGTAACCAAATAACCAGAAGGAGAGCCAGTCCCACGACTCCAATACCTATGGAGAAGCGTTGCCAACCCGTAAGGCGCCCTATGCTTTTGCGTGCGTTTGCCTTGTATTCGGCAATCATGCCCGCAATCTGCTTTTCATCGGCAATCGGTTCTTTCTTCAATTGCTCGTCCAGCGCGTTCCAAGATTTCTTTAGTTCATCCAATTCCATATTATTCCTCCTTGTTCATTTTTCTAAGTTTATCTTTGATCCGGCTGATTTTGGTAGCGACGTTTGTTACCGTCAGGCCGGTGATTTCAGCAATTTCCTCGTAGCTTTTTTCTTCCAGATAAAGCAGAATAATAGACTTCTCCAACGGGCCCAGACGGTTAATCATCCGGTAGAGCTGCTTTAGCATGGCTTGTGTTTCGTCCGATTCTTCCATTCGGTCGGAGTCCTGGCTTAGAGTCACGATTTCGGGAATGTTCTTTTCTTTGCGAATAAAGCTAATACAAGTATTCAGTGCGATGCGGTAAATCCATGTGGATACTTTGCACTCTCTCCGGAATTTGGGGTAGGCTCTCCACAAATTGAGCACGACGTCCTGATACAGGTCGTTAAGAGTAGCATTCGGCGTCGTGTACAGATAGCACACTTTATATATGACGCGTTCATACTCCCGTATCACGGACAAGAACTCCTGTTCTACATTCTCCATCGTCTGTTTCTTGCTTCTTGAATTGCTTTTGCACTGTTAGTCGCAAAGGTAATTAGAAAATCACAAGGGTGTGATTAGATTTTAATCATTTAGTATTCCTTTTAGGCTATTTGGCTGTTGAAATTGCTTTTTTGGCTAAATATTATAAAAAAAGGGTTTGATTATTCTAAAGGAGTGCATTATCTTTGCAAGGATACTATTAACAACAATATAAGAGAACGATGATGAAATATTTTATGGGAGTGTGCTGTGCAATGCTGCTGGGCTTGTCGGCATGTGGTGATATTGATAGCCCGGAGTTTCCGCCTTCTGAGGTTAAGAGTGAAGTAAAAGAGGCGGTGGATTTTTCATATACCGAACTGGAAAATTTAGAATCTACTCATGGTATGCATCTTAATTACCATAATAGAGTGTATGTGTTGTCAGCTGATATAGTGCTGGATTCTCCTTATCAGTCATTCGGGCATATTGAATACTTTATATCTCCTGATAAAGACAATTTGACTGACAAGGCTTTGTTGTCATATAGCTTCGATTATGACAATGTATATAGTGTCTATCCCGAGTATTATTATGGTTGGCAAAGTACTACAGCTATTTGGTATTTTGATCATTCTGATTGGCAGGCCGGTACCTATTATTATCGTGCGGTTGCTTATAGTAACAGTTGGGGTAGTGGTCCCGGTATCCTTCATGACTGTTTGCAGCAAGATGGTAGGCAAGCTACTTTGGATGATCTTAAGTCCTTTACGATTCCTACGAAATACCTTCCTTATGCAGATTTAGGATATGCTAATGAGAATGAAGTATCAGTTTACTTTGGAGTGGATGGATTTGAAGGAAGAATTAAAGAGGTTGGAGTTTGCTATTCCGATGTAAATCAACTCCCTACCATTGCTGATAAAACGTATGTTTCTGAGTCGGCTGACGGTATGCATTTTATTGGTCCTCTTCTACAGAAGGTTTATTATATGCGTCCTTTTGTAGTAACGAAAGATAATGATACGATCTATGGATATGTTCAACGGATTCAATACTCAAGATAAGCAAAGATGAAAAAACTGATTATAACCATGCTCATGACGATTGCCGGACTGACAACACTCATGGCACAGCAGACGCACGATATAAAAGGTGTGGTAACAGACAAGAGAAATGAACCGATAGTAGGTGCTTTGGTCACCGCAGAAGGTACCGACATCAGTTCTATAACCGATATCGACGGTAAATTCCTGTTGCGGGACGTACCTGTTGATGCTAAGAAAGTGATCGTAGAGTCAATTGGTATGGAGACTACCGATGCAAAGATTGATCGGCCGATAATGATGGCTGCTCGCCCGAAGCGTCTCTCGCTGGTAGTGGAAGCCGGAATGGACTGGAGCCGTTATACGGCAGAGGGCTCTGATAGCAAAAACGGTTATCACTTTGGTGTAGGTATGGAAGTGCGTATGTCTAAGCGTTGGGCATTTCGTCCGATGGTGCAACTGGCCAATCGGGGCGCAGAATATAATTTCACGGAAGGATCATACTCTTATAAAGAGACCTGGAATCCGTTGATGCTGGATGTACCGTTTAATTTTCTGGTACGTTATGACTTGGCTCGTAATATGAGTTTGGTACTTTCTTTCGGCCCGGTATTTTCATGGGGACTTAGCGGTAAAGTGAAAGTTTCAGAAACGGGTAAGGAAGATGCTGAATATGACATTTATAGTAAAGATTATGAGAGTAGCTGGGGAAATTATAAGCATGCATTGCTGCATCCGCTCGGGTTCGGTATGACTTATGGCATAGGTGTGGAATATAAGAAGCTTATGATAAACGTTTCCGGTAAGAATATGGGAATTATTGCGGAGGATGAAGGACCGGGAGATGTGAAGGAACATAACTTTGTGCTGGGTGCCAGTGTTTCATACCGTTTCTGATCCTACTTATTAAATGTTGAATTTATAAAGAATACTATATATAATGAAACGAATAATTATATTAGCAATTATAGGCCTCTGTATATCAGGAGCATCTATGGCGCAGGGACAAAAACTGAAAGGCAGACTTATTGATAAGGATCATTATCCGGTGAAGAATGCCAAAGTAACCGTAAAAGGCACAACTTTGAGTACTACTTCTGATAAGGATGGTAATTTTTTCATTGAAGATGTACCGTTGTACCTTGATTCTATTCAGGTGGAGAAAGGCCGGAAAGACATCACTGTTAACACACCTATGAAGATTTCGATGGGGCGGTTGGTTATAGATAAGCGTTTTTCCTGGTTTGTGAAGGCAGGTGTAGGTGTTAGTCGCTTTTTGGGTGCTGACGAGACGAAAGATAAAGTGTCTTTTCATGTCGGAGGAGGTGTAGACATTAAAATGGCCAAGCATTGGTCTTTCCAGCCGGCAGCTTACATTGCGCACCGTGAAATGGAGGGCAACACCTGGTATTATAGTGATGAAACTACCAACTATAAATTGACGTATCTGGAAATTCCTTTGCTGTTTGCTTATAAGTTCCGTTTAAGTTCCTCGATGAACTGGGTAATTGCTGCCGGCCCTTATGTAGATTGCGGTATTAATGGGGATATTCGTGATGTGAGAAAACTTTATAATTCCAGCCCGGATGGCTATGGCTCTCAGTATACATACGAAACAGAAGAATCTGAAGCTTTTGGTAAACGCTTCACCGGTGGAGCAGCTTATAGTATGGGGGTAGAAGGACGCCATTTCACATTCGGTCTAACCGGACGTACAGGTTGGACTTCATGGCGTAGGAGTGAAGGATTTACGAATCTGGAGTTTGAAATAGGATATAAATTCTAAATAGAACACTTGCGGTTGCATCAGCTTACACTTGCGGCTGCGTTGTCTTACACTTGTATAAGTGTGAGCTGACGCAGCCGCAAGCATATAATAACGCAACTATAAGCTGATGTTATTCTTTTTAATAGGGAGAAAGTTAGAGATTGGCCGCCAAAAACTTTCTTACTTCATTAATTGGCATTCTTCTGCGTCGTGCATAATCTTCCAATTGATCATTTCCAATCTTGCCTACTGCAAAATATCGTGCGGCAGGATGTGCCAGCATTAATCCGCAAACAGTGGCGTGTGGACGCATAGCACCGTTTTCTGTAAGCGTAATGCCTATTTGCTCCATATGAAGCAATTCATTCAACAGAAAGTTGACAGACTGATCGGGCAGAGAAGGGTAACCGACGGCAGGACGTATGCCTTGGAATTTTTCCTTTAACAACTCGGGGATGGAAAGATTCTCATCCTTTGCGTACCCCCAGGCAACTTTACGCACGTATTCATGCATCTTTTCGGTAGCGGCTTCAGCAAGCCGGTCGGCAAGTGTCTGTACCAGCATACGTTTGTAGGGATCCTCCTCATAGAGTAGTTCAACTTCTCCGTCACAGGAAGCTGCAAAAATACCTACCGTATCAGGTGTACCGGAAGCAAGAGGGCGGACAAAATCGCTGAGGCAGAGAAAAGGACTGCCATCCGGATGGGGGATCTGTTGGCGGAGTAAAGGAAAGCGTGTGCCGTCCAGCAGTAAATTATCCCCATCGGCATTAGCCTTGCAAAGACGGAAAATGGTGTGTACATGGTAAGTCTCATCCAGCTGGTTAAGCATTCGGTTAGCTTCTTTAAGTAGCTGCATTGCCTCAGCGGCTTTGGTACGATCCTCTTCAGAAAAAGTCGTAAGCCAGGAAGCACGGCAGGCATCGCAGCCATGGATATCCGCAATAGTGGCGAAGCGGGGCTGAAATCCCCACGCATGAAAGAAGTATATCCAGTTGATGTATGGAGTAACGTCATGAATAGCGTACGTCAACACCTTATCCGCAGGGCTGTTCATCATTTATCTTTGTAATCGAATCTCAATTCTTCGCCACGATAAGTATCATCTACTTGTCCGTCACTGTATATCAGGTGTCCGTTAGCAAATGTTCTTTCTACTTTCCAGCGGAAAGAATTACCTTCCAGCGGGCTCCATCCGCACTTGCTGAGAATATTCTCAGAGTTGACTTCCCAACGGTCTCCGTGGCTGACAAGTACAAGGTCGGCCTTATAGCCTTCGCGGACATAACCGCGATCACAGATACCATATATCTGGGCAGGAGCATGGCACATTTTCTCTACAATGGTTTCAATAGAGAAAATTCCTTTTTCTGCCAGTTCGAGCATGCTGACCAGAGAGAATTGAATCATCGGCATACCTGACATGGCTTTTAGTGCGCCACCTTCCTTTTCACTGAGCAGGTGGGGCGCATGATCGGTAGCAATCACATCAATCACGCCGGTATTGACGGCATTCCGTAAAGCATCACGATCAGCTTGTTTCTTTATGGAAGGATTGCACTTGATACGTGTTCCCAGTTCTTTATAATCCTGTTGGCGGTATAACAGATGTGCAACACAGGCTTCGGCTGTAATGTGCTTTTCTTCCAGCGGTATATCACTGAACAATTGCAGTTCTTTGGCTGTAGAGACGTGAAGCACATGCAGACGTGCACCCGCTAAGCTTGCCATGCGTACCGCAAGTTCTGTTGAGGCGTAGCAGGCGGCTGAAGAACGTATGTTGGGGTGCTTGCTGATGGGAACTTCCGGTACATCACTGAACATCTTCTTATAGTATTCAGTGTTTTTTTTGATGATTTCCTGGCTTTCGCAATGAGTAGCAATCAACATATCTGTTCCATTGAATATATTGAGCAGACTGTTTGTTTTGTCTACCAGCATATTTCCGGTACTGGAACCCATGAAAAGTTTGATGCCACATACACGATGTTTGTCCAGCTGGTTGAATTCCGTATAGTTATTATTAGTGGCTCCGAAGTAGCAGGAGTGGTTAACAATACACTTCTCATTCAGCAAATCAAACTTTTGTTCGAGCGCACTAAGGGTGGTAGTCAGAGGGTTGGTGTTCGGCATATCCATGATGGAAGTGACACCACCTGCGGCGGCTGCACGACTTTCGGTGAGAATATCCGCTTTGTGGGTTAATCCCGGATCGCGGAAGTGTACATGGTCGTCGATAACACCCGGCAACAGGCAACAGCCGGTAGCGTCTATGGTTTCATCACAAGGGACAGAGAGCTTTTTCCCATAGGTAAGCACTTCGGCAATACGGTCGCCTTCAATCACTACGGAACCTTGTACAGAGCGTCCCTCGTTCACTATTGTTGCGTTATGTATCAGTGTTCTTTTCATCTTCACTAATCATTTATCATTAATCACTAATTGTTTTTTACTGCTTGCGGGTATTTATGGAACCAACTATGCATTTTCAGTTTGATAACACCAAAAACGGCCTCTCCAAAGATACTGCTGTTCATTTTTGAGGTACCCAGTTCCCGGTTGATAAAGATAACCGGTACTTCCACAATCTTGAAACCGCATTTGTAAGCAGTGAATTTCATTTCAATCTGGAAGGCATAACCTTTGAAGCGGATACCATCCAGATCGATTGTCTGCAATACCTCACGACGGTAGCACTTAAAGCCGGCGGTCGTATCATGTATCGGCAGTCCGGTGATGAGGCGTACATACTTGGAGGCAAAATAGGACATCAATACCCGTCCCATAGGCCAATTCACTACATTGACGCCACTGACGTAGCGTGAACCGATAGAGACATCGGCACCTTCTTCGGCGCAGGCTTTGTACAGGCGTGGCAGGTCAGCGGGGTTGTGGCTGAAATCGGCATCCATTTCAAAGATGTATTCATAATTATGTTCCAGCGACCATTTGAAGCCTGCGATATAGGCAGTACCCAGTCCCAGTTTGCCTTTGCGTTCTATCATGAACAAACGTTCGGGAAACTCTTGCTGAAGGGTCTTGACTATGTTGGCAGTGCCATCAGGCGAGCCATCTTCTATAATCAGGATATGGAATACTTTTTCCAGGGCGAAAACGGCACGGATGATGTTCTCGATGTTTTCCCGTTCGTTGTATGTAGGAATGATAACGATGCTGTCCGATGTCTGCATATTCATAAAAGGAGGTTCTAAATTGGGAACAAAGTTAAGTGTTTTCTATCACATACGAATAAAACTAAGGATTATTTAGTAATTTTGCGCCCGTTATGATGACTATTACCGAGCTACAACAACGATATGCCGCCCATCCCAATGTGGAAGCTATGAGTGGTTTACTGAAGAATCCGTCTGTCCGCACTCTTTTCTGTGGTGGACTATGTGCTTCTGCTGCTTCACTGTTTTCGTCCGTGCTGGTGCAGCGTGGAGAATTTCCTTTTGTTTTTATTCTGGGCGATCTGGAAGAGGCGGGATATTTCTACCATGACCTTACGCAGGTGCTGGGGACAGATAAAGTCTTGTTTTTCCCTTCTTCATTTCGCAGGGCAATAAAATACGGACAGAAAGATGCTGCGAATGAAATACTTCGTACAGAAGTGTTGAGTCGCTTGCAGAAAGGTGAAGAAGGACTTTGTGTGGTGACATATCCTGATGCATTAGCCGAAAAGGTCGTTTCCCGGAAAGAATTGGGGGATAAAACCCTGAAACTGCATTCGGGGGAGAATGTGGATACGAACTTCATCATGGAAGTATTGCGTAGCTATGGCTTCGAGTATGTAGATTATGTGTATGAACCGGGACAATATGCCGTACGTGGTAGCATTATCGATGTGTTTTCTTTTTCCTCCGAGTTTCCGTACCGTATTGACTTCTTCGGGGATGAAGTGGAAAGTATCCGCACGTTTGAGGTGGAGACACAGCTCTCCAAGGAAAAGAAAGATAGCATTGTAATTGTCCCTGATTTAAGCCGCAGTCTGGAGCAGGGTGGTGCGAGTGGCATGGTTTCGTTTCTGGATTTTCTGTCGGCGGATACCGTACTGGCAATGCGTGATTTACTTTGGTTGCGTGAGCGCATTCAAACAGTGCATGATGAAACACTTACTCCACAGGCAATTGCTGCCCGCGAAGCAGAAGAAAGTGGCTGTATAACCTTAGATGGCAAGCTGATTGACGGAAGCGAGTTTACACTCCGTGCATTGGATTTCCGTCGTATGGAATTTGGTAATAAACCGACAGGTACACCGGATGCTACGATTACTTTTGATACGTCTGCACAGCCTATTTTCCGCAAGAACTTTGATATGGTGGCTGAGAGTTTCAAAGAATATATGGAGAAGGGATATGCGTTGTACATCTGTAGTGACAGCATGAAACAAACTGACCGTATCCGTGCCATCTTTGAAGACAGGGGGGATCAGATTGCATTTACGGCCGTGGAACGTACGTTGCATGAAGGGTTTGCCGATAATGCCTTGCGGCTTTGTATCTTTACGGATCATCAATTATTCGACCGTTTTCATAAATATAATCTGAAGAGTGATAAAGCACGTAGCGGTAAGGTGGCTCTAAGCTTGAAAGAGCTGAACCAGTTTACTCCGGGAGATTATGTCGTACATACCGATCATGGAGTAGGGCGTTTTTCAGGGCTGGTGCGTATTCCTAACGGAGATACGACACAAGAAGTGATGAAACTGGTCTATCAGAATGAAGACGTGGTGTTTGTTTCCATTCATTCATTGCATAAAGTATCTAAGTATAAAGGTAAGGATGGTGAAGCTCCCCGCCTGAATAAGTTAGGTACCGGTGCCTGGGAAAAACTGAAAGAGCGCACCAAAACTAAGATTAAGGATATTGCACGCGATCTTATCAGGTTATATTCTCAGCGTCGGGAGGAAAAAGGATTCCAGTTTAGTGTGGACAGTTTCCTGCAGCGGGAGTTGGAAGCATCGTTTATCTATGAAGATACGCCTGATCAGAGTAAAGCTACGGCGGATGTAAAAGCGGATATGGAAAGTAATCGCCCGATGGACCGTTTGGTTTGTGGAGACGTTGGTTTCGGTAAAACGGAAGTGGCAGTCCGTGCAGCTTTTAAGGCGGTGGCGGATAATAAGCAGGTGGCTGTTCTGGTACCTACGACAGTGCTGGCTTACCAGCATTTTCAGACGTTCAAGGATCGTTTGAAAGATTTGCCTTGCAAGGTGGAATATTTAAGCCGTGCTCGCACGGCAGCGCAGGCAAAAGCAGTTATAAAAGGTTTGGCTGCCGGAGATGTGAATATACTGATCGGTACACATCGTATTTTAGGTAAAGATATACAATTCAAGGACTTGGGATTACTGATTATTGATGAAGAGCAGAAATTCGGGGTATCTGTAAAAGAGAAACTGCGCCAGCTGAAAGTGAATGTAGATACCTTGACTATGACGGCTACACCTATTCCCCGCACATTGCAATTCTCATTGATAGGGGCACGTGACCTGAGTGTGATACAGACACCTCCGCCCAACCGTTATCCTATTCAGACTGAAGTGCATACTTTTAACGAGGAAGTGATTGCTGATGCCATCAACTTTGAAATGAGTCGTAACGGACAGGTGTTCCTTGTAAATAACCGTATTTCCAATTTGCCCGAATTGAAAGCAATGATTGAGCGGCACATTCCGGATTGCAGAATAGCTATCGGACATGGGCAGATGGAACCGACAGAACTGGAAAAGATAATCTTTGGCTTTGTCAATTATGACTATGATGTATTGATAGCTACTACCATTATAGAAAGTGGTATTGATATTCCAAATGCTAATACCATTATTATCAATCAGGCACAGAACTTTGGTTTAAGTGATCTTCACCAGATGCGCGGCCGCGTGGGAAGAAGCAATAAGAAAGCTTTCTGTTATTTGCTGGCACCTCCTCTTTCTTCTTTGACTCCTGAGGCGAGACGTCGTTTGCAGGCTATTGAGAACTTCAGCGATTTGGGTAGTGGAATTCATATTGCCATGCAGGACCTCGATATTCGTGGTGCAGGCAATATGTTGGGGGCAGAACAAAGTGGTTTCATTGCCGATCTTGGTTATGAAACTTATCAGAAGATATTAACGGAAGCTGTTCACGAGTTGAAGACTGATGAGTTTGCCGATCTCTATGCTGAAGAGTTGAAAGCCGAAGGTGGTGTCATTAGTGGCGAACAATTTGTTGATGAATGTCAGGTAGAAAGTGATCTGGAACTGTTGCTTCCCGCTACATACGTCACGGGTAGTAGTGAGCGTATGTTACTTTACCGCGAGTTGGATAGTCTGACATTGGATAAAGATGTAGAGGCTTTCCGTAACCGGCTTATCGACCGTTTTGGTCCTGTTCCGTCAGAAACGGAAGAGTTACTGCGTATTGTGCCGTTGCGTCGTCTTGCTGCCCGCCTTGGTGCGGAAAAGGTTTTTCTTAAAGGTGGGCGTATGTCGCTATTCTTTATTTCCAATCCGGAAAGTCCCTATTATCAGAGTCAGGCATTCGGTAAAGTTATTGCATACATGATGAAGTATACCCGTCGCTGCGATTTGCGCGAACAGAATACTCGTCGTAGTATGCTAGTGAAGGATGTGAAGAATGTGGAAACGGCAGTTGGTGTTTTGCAGGAGATTGTGGCGATGCAGGTGGAAGAGGGATAGTTTTCTGATAGCTATCGTCCAAATTGTATCGCAAATCCCAAATTAAAGAATGTAACATTGTTTTTAAACCAACTGTGGTCTATTCCGTCATCATAATCGTATGGATTGGAAAGCCGTGCGTCGGGGTTTGCAAACCAGTCGGCTGTGAGTATATCTGCACGAAACACTCCTGATAATTTCTTGGTAATGTAGAACTCGTAACCCATGCCGAATGACAGTCCGCAATAGCCTCTCTGAAAAGATATTCCGTTCCGTTCACCTCGTTGGTAAGTACGTTCCTGATAGTTCATGTAGCCTATGCCGAATGAAAGAAATGCTCCTTGATTTCCCTCACTCCACAAGTAGCGGTAAGTAATATTGGGGTGTATATAATGGAGGTGCATTTTATCCGGCAGACGAGCTACCCGTAAGTAATCATACTGAAGCCCTAGGGCAAAGTTGGGCATGAAGTAGTAGCGCCCTTCTGTCATCAGGTTGTATCCCGCACGGTCGCCATTTTTACTGAAAAAGTCATTACGGTTTCCTTCTACACGCGGCAATGTTACTCCGCCACCCAGTGAGATACTGAAGTTTTGCGGTAGGTTATCTTGTGCTTGCAAGGTCGTGCTTGCATAACTCAAAAAGATAGTGAAGAGAATAAAGAGTCGTTTCATCATTGGTAGATTAATATTTATCGTTTTCCATATAGTTTGTCTATCAAATCAATCCGTCCGATACGGCGTAGTTCGTTGATGATGTTCTTTCGTTCTTCCGGTTTATACCAGAAAAAGAATTGGCGTTGCGCTAACTTTTCACGTGGTGTTTTAGCACTGAATACAGGCTCCAATGTGTATGGATGGTAGCCGGTATACCAAGCTTCAGTGGCTACGGTCATAGGGGTAGGGGTAAAGTCTTGCACCTGTTCCAGATGAAAATCAAGGCGTTTGGTGATAACAGCCAGTTCTGCCATGTCCTCTTCCTTACAGCCGGGATGACTGGAAATGAAATAAGGAATCAGCTGTTGTCGCAATCCTTCTTCGCGGTTGATACGATCGAATATTTTCTTGAATTCCTGGAATTGGCCGAACGAGGGTTTGCGCATGATACTCAATACCCGGTCACTGGTATGTTCCGGAGCTACTTTAAGACGACCGCTGACGTGGCGGGCTATTAACTCGCGGGTATATTCAGCAGTGCTTTTATTAGTTGCCGGATCTTTGCTTTGATGCAAGAGCAAGTCGTAGCGTACACCACTACCGATGAAACTCTTTTTGATACCGGGTAAAGTATCTACCGCATGATAAATATCCAGTAAAGGCCGATGGTCGGTATTCAGGTTCGGACAAACTTTGGGATGGATACATGAGGGGCGTTTGCATTTCTTGCAAATGTTCTCATCCCTCCCTTTCATCCGGTACATATTGGCAGATGGACCGCCAAGGTCACTCAGATACCCTTTAAAATCGGGGAGTTCCATTAGTGCCTTTACTTCTTTAAGAATGCTTTCTTTACTGCGGCTTACAATAAACTTTCCTTGATGTGCCGAGATCGTGCAAAATGCACAACCACCGAAACACCCACGATGGATATTTACCGAAAACTTAATCATATCGTATGCCGGAATTCGCTTGCCTTTGTATTTGGGATGAGGCAGACGGGTGTAGGGCAAATCGTACGAATGATCGAGTTCAGCTTCCGTCAGGGGTGGGTAAGGAGGATTGACAACAACAGTCATACCATCTACTTCCTGTGTAATACGGGAAGCAGTATATTTATTACTCTCTTCTTCAATGTGGCGGAAATTGGCAGCCTGCTTCTTCTTGTCTTTCAGACATTCAGCATGAGAAAAGAGACGGATATCTCCTTCTTCACTGATGAAATCCGTTGTCTTGCATAGGTAAGCAATTTGCGGAATGGTATTTAGTGATAGCCGCTTATCATTGAATCTTCTTATCAGTTCCACCACCGGTTTTTCTCCCATTCCGTAAATCAACAAGTCAGCACCACTTTCTATGAGAATGCTTTTCATAAGCTTATCCTGCCAATAATCGTAATGCGTCACGCGACGCATGCTTGCTTCGATACCTCCCAATACGACGGGAACGTCGGGATATAATTTCTTCAGAATTTGGGTGTAAACAATTGAAGGGTAATCCGGACGCATATCCGGACGTGCATCCGGTGTGTAGGCATCGTCACTACGTAAACGCTTGTTGGCAGTGTATTTGTTTACCATAGAGTCCATACATCCGGGACTGATGCCAAAGAACAGGCGGGGACGTCCTAACTTCTTAAAGTCGCGTAAGTCATCCCGCCAATTGGGTTGAGGTATAATCGCCACGCGCAAACCTTCTGCTTCGAGGATACGTCCGATAACAGCAGCCCCGAAAGAAGGGTGGTCTACATAGGCGTCACCACTGAACAGGATAACGTCCAGTTCATCCCATCCGCGCAACTCCACTTCTTTTTTCGTTGTGGGCAACCAATCAGTCAGTCGATATTCTTTCATGCCGCAAAGATACGCATAAAATGAGGTTCAGCCAGAAAATGCGTAGTTAAATTGCTGTTGATGATGCTTGCGGCTCTTCCCCAAGTCCGGGGCAAAACAGCTTCGTGAGACGATGAAATCCATCTCGTGAGATAGAGGCTAACAAAAATATCAAAGAATCGTCTGTTATATCCTTATATTTTATACTTTTGTACGCAGATGGCACAAGCAAAATATAAATCAATCTATATATTATGGAAATACCTCCGTATGAAGAATCAAAAGATGTGATACAACGCAAACTCGATCAGACAACTATGATTTTGCAGAATATCAATGCTTATTTTTTACTGATAGATAAAGATTTTATAGTCTGCGATACCAATTACTATTCCTTGAATAAGCTTCCAGCTCCTGAGGTTGGTATGGCACAAAAGGTCGGTGACCTGTTGCATTGCCGGAATGCTGCCGAAGCCGGCGAATGTGGTATGCATCAGCAGTGTAAACTTTGTGGTATCCGCGCGGCTATTGGAAGAGCTTTTCATAAGAAAGAGAGTTTCCAAAAAGTAAATGCTTCTATGAATCTTTTGAATGACAAAGAAGACAAAGTGATCCCTTGTGATGTTTCAGTATCGGGTGCTTATGTTGTTATTAACGGGGAAGATCATATGGTATTGACGGTTTATGATGTGACGGAACTACAGAATGTTCAAAGGTTGCTGAATATTGAGAGAAAGAACTCGATATCTGCAGAGAGATTAAAATCCACTTTTATTGCGAATATAAGTCATGAAGTCCGCACACCATTGAATGCGATTGTCGGCTTTTCGGGATTAATAGCTACCGCTTCTGATGAAGAGGAAAAGAAATTGTATATGGATATTATTTCAGAGAACAATGAGCGTTTGTTACGTTTGATAAATGATATCTTTGATCTTTCGCAGATAGAAGCCGGAACTTTGAATTTTGAGTATTCTGAATTTGATGCCAATGACTTGTTAAGAGAGTTGGAAGGTATGTTTAAGGTGAAACTATTCAATAATCCTTCAGTTGATTTGATTTGTGAAGACTCAGTGCAATCTATTATCATGTATTCTGAACGCCAACGTATTATTCAGGTGATGGCAAACCTGATTCATAATGCGATCAAGTTTACCAAATCAGGTGAGATACGCTTTAGTTGCCGTATGGAGGGAACGGATGAGGTTTACTTTTATGTAACTGATACTGGAATTGGAATTCCGAAAGAAGAACAGCAAGAAATATTTTCCAGTTTTAAAAAGTTGGATCGGGAAGTACCAGGAACAGGTCTGGGGTTGACACTTTCACAAACTATTATCCAAAATTTGGGAGGTAGGGCAGGTTTGGAATCTGAGGTCAATAAAGGTTCTACATTTTGGTTTGTAGTACCCTTGATTATGGATCCGTATAATTGAATGAGAGAAAATAATATAAAACGAATCCTGTTAGAAGCTTTCTTATGCTGAAACAGGATTCGTTTTTTTATTTCTTATTTCCGGATACGATCATGAATGATGATTTGCAATTTACTGCACAATTTATCTTTTGGTGAATTGTACCGTCATTTGTTCGCCATCGTAAATCTCACGAAAGCCGATTTGTTGTTCTGCGAGATATTCTTTTAAATCATTGAAGGCAGCAGTATCATTCATAATAATTTCCAATTTCTCACCCAGTGTAGCTTCGCACATGGCTTTGACGGCCGGGATGAGAGGACTGTAAAGTTTTTGACTGCACGTGTCGATTGTTTTCATTTTATTATTCCTCTTCTATGGGTTCCTGCTTTGAAAACCATTCCAGATAGAGCTTAATCAGTTGCTGTAATCCGAAGGCTTTCATGTTGTTGTGGTATATCACGTCGATGCAGAGGTCGAGCAAGTCTTTGCTGTCTTCTTCTTGTGATGCGATGAGGGAGCGGATATTCAGTCTCAGTTTTTCCAGAACAGATTCGTCTACAATACCATTACTGTCGATAAGATGACGGAAAAGTCCGTATTTCTCAATGGTTGCCAGGTTCTCTTCGGATATCTCTAAACTGCGGGTACCGCTGGGGTTTGCTTGTATAGTATACATAGTGTTTTATATTTTTAAAGGTTTATACTCTGAGAGCAAAGATAAGCGTTATTTTTAATTAGGCGCATTGTTTTTTATTTTTTTGCTTGAAAGAATTGCAGGATAGAAGCCATGACAGCGTTGCGATCCGTTTCCTGTTCAATACTTTCTAATGGGAACCCCATAACGAAGGTACGGTAGTTGCCCTGATAGGCAATGGCAGCACTTTGATTTCCGGAAGTATAGGTGAGCACTGGAAAAGCAGTATCTGTCGGTAGAATACATTCGGGAGCTGTTACGGGATAAGCGTACTCATTGGGTAGGCGGGGGATGCTGAATGTACGTCCCAGACCATTAATATTTCCTGAGCGATTATCGGTGATGGATTGTCCGTAGGCATATTTCAGAATGTTTTGTGTGAACTCCCGGTCTCCCTGCGAACCGTTCATATCGCTGCCAAGATAGGAACCGCTCACAAGCAGATTTCCACCGGATTGGCAATAAGCGGTCAGTGCTCGCTGCATGGCAGAGGAAAAGGTTTTGTAATATGCATTGCTTGCCGGATTGCTTTGGCGGTCTTCTTTTTCCAGTCCGAGGATATAGTCTACGATATCGTAAGCTTCCAATGGAATACGTCCGCTTTCTACGGCTTCATCACTGCATGACACGAAACTATAATCTCCGGATGCCTGTATCGCCTTTCCGTGTATGAACGGATAATCGAAGCTATTTCCGGCAATTCGCATTCCTTCCCATTCGCTACCGCTACGTCCCAGTTCCTTCCCGGTCTGCTTGCGGGAGAATTCTGTTTGAGCACCACAAAGTGAGATGTCATATAAATAAGGTACACCCGGGTCTTTCGTTAAATCGAATCCGGCTTCAGTGGGGGTATCAATGACGGCTGGCCCACTGAGGCGGTCGAAACCATTGACAATCAAAATACGTCCTTTTTCTCTTTTTGCTTTATAAGCTGCAAGAATCTCGGATGGAAAACTTTCTCCACCCCGGTTGGCTGCGGTTACTTTAAAGGAATAGACAATACCGGGTTCTATCTTTACGGTATAAGAGGGACTGCTGACACGTACGCCATTGTCAAAGCCTCCACGGCCGATGCGGGTATATACGATGTATTCGCGCGGTTTGGCTGTTGGTTCCAACAGGTCTTCTTCACCATTCCAGGAAAGTTCCAGTGTGTTCTTTTTATTACCGAAGCGAATAGCGAAGTTACTTACAGGAAGAGGTTGTACTACATAATCCTTGCCATGCTGACCGCAAAGGTATTGCAGGATAGCTTTATAAATAGAGCGTCCTACAGTGAATTTAAAGTTGGGATCATGCCCGAGGCGCATATCGGCAAAGTTTTGGTGCGAAAGTAATTCGACAATAGTGGAAGGAACGGCGGGCAGTCGCGTTTCACTGTAATTACGGTTCCACATGCTGCGACGAGTCCAATCTATGGCATAATTGGAACGGATATCCCGCTGGAGTTGGGTAAGCAGAATGTCGGAAAGGTCTCGGGAGGCATAGCGGTCTGTTCCGGCTCCGAGTACTCCGTTATTGAAATCGGTGGTATATATGCCGAGCGTACCTATGATTTTATCTTCTTTGCTGGCACCCGCATCGCTGTGCAATGCCATTGAGAGTTCAAAAGGTACTCCTAAACCTTTGTCTTTGGGATTAAATATCGAACCGCCGGACAGATAGTTAATCATTCTGGAACGTACATTAATGTCATCAGACATGTCATCTTTACCTTCACGTCCGCCATAAACCGGATAAGGCATGCCGGCCCATTGTGCAGAATAACGGGCACCTTCCAGATAGCGAGGCATTCCACTGGTTTCTCCACCGCGTTCTATATTGCCCATTCCACCGCCAAAGCGTACGGCATCAGCGCAGACTACACCTTTCTGTTTGCTTTCATTGCTAAGTACCACCATGCCATAATCGTTCTTTCCCTTATCAAAAGAAAAAGTACCGAGATACACCCACGTACCACCACCTATCTGCTGATTAACTTTGAACTCAGTGGTTCCTCCATTATGGAAAACAATATATTTGGCGTCACTTACGCTATTAGGCAAAGTTTGATAAGAGACGTATACAGCATAATCTCCTGTTTCCGGAATATCGGGTATCCACTCGGCAAAGGCTTTATCTTTTTTCTTTTCGGTTTGGGCATAGCGGGCTGTACCGGTAATGAAAGGATTTTCGTTATCTTGATATACTCTCTTTTGTTGGGCAAACCCTGGTTGGCTTGTCTGTTGCCAACGTGCTTTCCGGCTTTTGACTTCTAAATAGAGGGAACCTTGTCCACCATATCCGCTCAGGTTTCCGTCATTGTCGACGATTACTTCTTGTTTTTGCGTATCCCGTTCACGGGGGGTGAATACGTTGGCTCCGGCATTTTCCAGCATGGGTATGAGGTAGGGTAAAATGAATGATTGTGTGAACTGGTCTTCCGTTGTACAAAACAGGCGCGGACGTTGCCATCCCCATTTATTTTTGTTGTTAATATAATATTTTCCATGACTTTGCCAAAGGGCGATATGTCTTCTTTCCAATCCACGGGTAATTTCGTATGGACGTGAGATACGGGATACCCACGGACTATCTCTGTATTCCAACTTATTAAACAGACGTGTCTTGTCTTTCTTCTCTTTCCGATAAAGATTTGGAATGAGGTCTTCAATGCTTCGTCCGTTTGCAAAAAGGGTAATTTTGAAATAACTCACCGGTCCCGGCAAGATTTGCTCCAAATGTCGATAAATGGCATCTACTGTTGCTGGTCGTAAAGGCTGGTAGGCAAAGCGTTCGTTTGTATAGATGAGCAACCTTTTTTTCCGGAAGTCAATACGGAAACTGTCCAGCTTGCAAGTCCCTATATTTACCGTATTGGTGGTATATTCTTTAAAGAAAGCTTGTAGACGTTCTTCTACATTTTGTTTGATTTCTTGTGCCGGAAGAAATGTCCCATACAACAAAAGTAATATGTTGATTAGAATTATTTTTTTCATACTTATGGAATATTCAAGTTTGTAATGTCTGCTTCTATGTGGAAGTAGTGCATACAAAAGTACATAAAAGAAGATTGCATTGTTTATTGAATTGCTCTCTTTTTGATATATTTTGCAAATCTGTATTTCAGAAAATGTTCCCGATGATTTAGTTGTAAATTATTTTGTTTGATAAAGATTCGATATTTGCAATGTTGTTGAATTCATACATAATACTTATGAAAAAAATATGGCATTATCTGGTTGAAAACGCGCAGACAGAAATGTATCCTCTTTTTTTATCCTTACATTTTTCATGAAATCGTTTCCGATGATTTATCCCTGTTTCTTTGAACAACCTGCTTCAAATCATTAGTTTTGTCTTGCCAGCCAGTTTCCGGCTGTAATTGTATAATCACTAAATTACTAAAATTTATGCAGAAAAAGACACTACTCCTTCAATCGGTTCACAAATTAAAACGGATTTGGATATTATGTTTGATAAGTCTGTGCATTGTACCATTAAATGCACAAACTTTTTACAAAATTGAAATGCCCAATTACATCCTGCAAGCATCAGGCACAAACACAGAGACTTTGTACATCAAAAACAAGGAATCTGAAAACCTGATTCAACTCGGAAAACTAAAGTTCGGATGGACACCTGCCATCACAATGGAAAATACATGCAGTTATGAAATCATTGAAGTAAACGGATATCAGGCCATCCGAGCCACCTACACTTTTCCTTCATCCGTGCCTTCTTCTATTACACTGACCGGAACCTTCATTGCACGTCCCGACCGGGTAGACGTCCAATATTTGGTTTCTGGTGTTCCTACTGGATATGTCACCAACTGGGGAGGCTCACAATTCCGCTTCATACTCTCCAACAAGGCAAATACCCAAATATTGCCAGAGGCCAAACTCGGCTTATGGCAACGGGATGCACAAGGAGGATTGCCCATTGAAGCCGCAGACTCCAATTTCTTCCCATTCCTCATAAAAGATAAAATAATATGTTTGGCCTATGGTCCTGAGAATAAGGCTAATTCTAGTTGGAAGGACGACTGGTACAGGCATACTGTCTTAATTGATAATAAGGACGGTTCCTACTCCACGAAGTTCTCCGTACTGGTGGCTTCTTCGGACTGGCCGTACGAAGCCATCTGTGCCCAATGGAAAGGACGTCCCTTTGCATTAACTCTCAGCACCGATAAATCTTACAATTGGTGGGAAAATGCATCCGGAACATTAAGTGTAAAGGCAAATCTGGCCAACACTTCCCAAGAGAAGAAAAATTGCACACTCAAATATTGGATCAGAGACTATGCCGGAAATTATGTTGTCAATGAAAGCCGGTCACTTACTATAGAAGCCGGTCAGCTACAAGTCTATCCCATTGAGTTCACCCCTGAAAGCGAAAGAGAAATCTACTTTGTGGAGGCTTCCATTGAGGATGAAACTGGCAAGGAGCAAGTGTTCCACAGAACGAATCTAGGGCTCCTACCCCCACACGAGTTCACATCTACTCCTGATGAAAACATCATGGGACTTTCCGCTTACTGGGCTATCCCTGACTCAACAGAATTGAAACGGTTGTTAAACAGAATGGGGGTCAGATGGGTAAGAAACGGAATTAACAGCAGTTTCAAGAATATCGAAGCGATGTATCATAACAATATCGACTGGACAAAAAAGTGGACTGATACAGAACGAGATAAACAAATCCGAACCTGCTTCCAAGAAATGGTGAAGAATGGAAACAAAATTTGGGAGTTTGGCAATGAACTGAATATGAGTTCTCCTGATATAGGTGGAGCCGGTGAAGGTATCGGAAAAGCACTATTGGCCGAGCCTTATGTGAAATGGTTAAAAGCTATCCGCAAGATACAGTCGGAAAAAACGGAATGGCAAAAAATCAAAATTATATCTTTCGGTTTTGCCGGTACTGACGAAGTATTCCTGGAAAAACTCGTCACACTAGGAGGTTGGGAATTGCTGGATGGAATAGCACTTCACCCAGGAAGAGGTAACTTTACTCCCGATTATCCTGTAACAGTTCCATGGAATGAATTTGAGAAACCTTCTTCAGGATATCAATACTGGAATTACTATGGTTCCATCCGTATTCTCAAAAACTTCATCAAAGCACATGGAAATGATAAAGATTTATACCTGACGGAAGTCTACGCACTTGACTTTCCGAACCATTCATGGAATGATACTCCCCGCGAGTCAGCCGAGAACGTGGTCCTTTCATTTGCACTTGCCGCTGCTGAAGGAGTAAAGAATGCACTCTATTACCAGCTATTCAATTCAGTATGGAATAATCAATTAGGTGTGAGAGCAGACAACCGCGAATATTTCTTTGGTCTAATCAACCGCGATCTAAGTTTCAAGCCTTCCTTCATGGCCTACTGTAATATATCCGAAGCGTTGGATGGGGCCCGTTTCAAAGGATGGATTAAGTTCAGTGAAAATAATCCTTTCAGCAAAGGAGTCATGTTCGATACGCCTAAAGGTCCTATGAGTATTATTTGGGACAGAATGGAAGGCGATATACTACCACGTCCCAACGGGAATAGTTCTCCGGAACCCTGGATCAGTTCATGGAATATACAAACGGAATTGACTTTGCCTTGCAAAGAAGAAAGTATTACGGTATTGAATGCCATCGGACAAAAAGAATCAATCCCGGTAAAAGACCATAAAGCTACAATAACTCTAACCGGAGCTCCGGTTATTGTTTACGGCATGGATGCCTCTCAGATACAGCTTCACGGAGATGCCTCGACCGGCATAGAGAACCTTTATGTCGATGGGAAAGATATACAAATAAGTCCTAATCCGGTAAAGGACCGACTGTTCATCAAAGGTAATTTTCAGTCGGATATCGAGCAAATACACCTCTATATTTATAATGTAATCGGGCAGCAGATTGCAAGTCAGTCAATTTCGGTATTAGGTAATACTTTGAAACACAGCATAAACATGACTGGAATCAATGTAGGAATCTATTACGCAGTCTTCGACATAAATGGTGCCAAACGCATAACCAAGAAGATTATCAAGCAATAGAACAGTTTATATTATTCTTAAGATAGAAGTGTTACCCGAAGCAATCTTTTTGCTTGGGTAACACTTTTATCTATCTTGCTAGCCATGCTCCATGTGCCTCGGTGCTATCTATTGGGCAAACTGGACAGAATGTATTACGGAAACAACAAGACCACCGCGCGGAATATAGGTTTTGATGACTCTTTTATTTATGACGAGATTGCCTTAAAGCTTGCTAACCGTAAACTACCGCCGGAAATATTGTTGCACAATGAAGAGATCAAAGTTTTTGAGGCATGGACTCAAAAGGAAGGAAAAACAGGCTATTAAGCTTTCACAATGGCCTGCAACTGTTCCATATTGTTGAAATTGAATATCGGGATGGAATACATTGCATTATGAGCATTATCTTTTTTAAAAGTGTCTAATGGTAATTTTAGTGTGCCGTCGTTCAGAACCATATTTTCTACTTTGTGGGGCTTCATCAAATCTTCTGAAATTTCATAGTGTATGGAAATATTTCGCATAGGAACCTGATTCTTTCATACGCAAATAGAGACGGTTGCTTTCTCTTCGGTCTTGCATAGCCAGTTTGCATGATCGAGAGAGGCAGTAACTTTTATCAGTTTTAGGGTGGCTGTGAAAAAACATATATTGTCTTCATTTCCAATAAATACAACAATACTAATCTGATAATAAGTATTTTATTCATTTCTGGTAATATTTAAAAAGTTATATTGAATTTTACAACCGTGGGCGGATGTTTTATTTGAATCATTTATCTGCGAACTTTACATACTGTTTCCAGTCATATAGAGTGATATTATGTTTTCCGGAACGAATATGGTAGGCCCGAATATAAACTCATATACTGGAGGATGTACTCCGGATAGGAATTCTCCTTTAGGGTCGGCTCATTGGCCTTCGGTGGTGCTGGCAATATAAACCGGACGTGGGGCTAAAAGAGTTATCAATTCATACAGATCAAAAGGAAGCGTGTTTTCTTTGCCGTTGTATTTCTGGAAATTGCGATAAAAATAATGGGGAAACTGCCAGTTGACAGTCTGAACAGTCTCTCCGAAAGTGTGTCGGGAAAGGGCGGCCCCTCCACAACTGAAACAATTGGAAATAATCATAGCAAATTTGGGAAGACTTTCAGCCAACACCGTGAACGTAAAACACTGTAAGAAGAATAAAATTCCTGTAATCATTTTTAGAGTATTCATGGTAAAATGTTTATATTATTCTTATTTTTTTAACTTTATGGTATCCTTGATTAATGATAAAGCTGAATTCGTGACGCGTCTATTCCGTATATCACGCAAGGAGCGCCAGTCAGTTCTATAGTCACTTGGTTGTTAATAGCGGGTACTATTTGTTTTTGTCCGATGGCATTCAGTAAGGTAACCTCGGGAGCACTGCTTGGCAAGGTCAGTTTCTTTTTTATTCTCCATGAGCTTACCCAAGGTTCCGGAAAAATATCTCCGTTAGGATGGGTCAGGATATTTCCTTCTGTCCTATCCCAAAGTACAACCATGCTTCCCTGCGGAGTGTCGAACAAAATTCCTCTGCTAAGCGGATGCTTTTCGTCCATCCGTATCCAGCCTTTGAATACAGCTTTATCCAATACTTCAGCCGTGTTGCAAAAGGCCATCAAAGAAGGTTTGAAACTCAAATCTCTGTTGATCATCCCAAAGAAATACTCCCGGTTGGTGGCATTTACTCCTAAATGGTCGAACCATACGGAGTTAAATAGCTGATAGTAAAGCGCATTCTTTACTCCCTCTGCCGCTGCAAGCACATACGATAATAATAAATTCTCTGCCGCTTCGCGAGGGGTATCGTTCCATGAATGATTTGGATAATCAAGTGCGTATATTTCGGTAAGGTACAAATCTTTGTTACCTCCATGCTTTTGTATGAAATTCTTAACTATCCGGATAGAACCGTAATAATTCCAGTATTGATATCCGGAAGTAGGCTTCTTGAAATCTTCCCAAGGAGCGGCTACCGGGAAATCTGGTGTAAAATTACCTCTGCCCGGATGCAATGCGATTCCGTCCAGTAAGTCCCATCCTCCCAATTCTACAATTTTTTCCAGGAAGACTTCATCTGCCCCTGCTATTCCGAATGAGATAATCTGAATGTTCCGCCATTCAATTTGTTCTTTTTGAACTTTGCGTATGGCTTTCAGCCACTCTATATATGCTTCGGCTAAACGAGCTTTGCCAATGCCTTCGCCGGCACCGGCAATATCCGGTGAACTCATGTTCAGTTCATTGCCAAATTCCCATATCTTATTTCCGTTCTTTACAATCTTTCGGAAAAAGGAGCGTATCAATTCTTCTCGCTCTGGGTCTTTCCAGTTCTTCTTCCAGTTTATGTTATTGTGAAATGTAGCTTCTGTATTTTTGAAACTGCTGGTAATTCCATTACGTACCCATCGGACACCCATCCGGTTTAATAAACGTTTTAGGCTCATGGAATCGGGAATGGCCCAATAGGCTGAAAGCCCCATAATATTTTCATCGGGTGTGGCTTTAAACTCATGCGGGGGCAATATAGCCAGACTTGTCCTTGAAAAAGTTTGTTCTTTTCCGTTTTCGTCTTCAACGGAGACTTCTACAAAATAAATTTCCCGTTCTGTGTTTGCTGTAAATTCAATAGAGTGAACTTGTACTTCTCCTGTTTCTAAGAAGTATTTCTTGGAGTCATTCACTATGTAATTTCCGGCATAGTCGCGAATCCAATACTTAAGCATACATTTTTGTGGAACTGGTGACGTATTGATGATTTTAGCTTGTACGCCGATTGGAGCAGTTGCGTCCTCCCACCAGTTATAGACTTTATCAGTGGTAAGTGTCAAGGCAAACGGACGTTTCTGCCATTTTGCACTGATAGCTTCGTAAGGCCATCCATAAGGAGGAAATAGGATTGAAAACTGAGTGAAATAGTTGCCGTCTTCCTGACGCGACAGAATCGTATGTCTGTAGTCCTCGCTTTTCCAATTTGAGTCGACTTTGTTATCGGCTCCATAAGTAAGGCAAAGCAAGCGGTTTTTTATCAAAAACGGGAATATTTTGGCATCGGCTGTTTCTAACGGAAGTCCTCCTTTAGTATCCCGCTGCCATATCCCCAATTTGGCTTCCGGAAGTTTTTGAGTACCGGCGTTTTCGGGCAGGCAGAAACGGAACTGACATCCTTTCCAGTCAGCCTTATACTTTTCGGGAACTCCTGAAAGCAAATACTGTACGTCCACTCGGTCTTGGTGTACTATGAATGTACCTGTAAGTTTCATCGAAGTCGGTACTGATGGAGAAAAAAAATAATTGATACGAATGGCACTTGCCCCATCCACCTCTATTATTTCATACTTGCAATTGTTTTCGAGTTCAAGTTGAGGCCACCGGTCAAGTTTCAGCTCGCCAAGTTGTACCAATGTCTCCGATTGTTTGTTTTGCAACAGCAATCTTCCTTTATCTTTGGATGCTATTCTTAAAATATAATTGGAAGATTCAATCTTATAATTTGCCAGCATTTCTATGGGTGTTATACAGAAATTGATTATTAACAATAGTAACCATTTTCTTTTCAATTCGGCAAATGAAATGTTATATAAAAGCTTGTACATATCTTTATTCTTTGTAAATTATAAAATTTACCCCTGCTACAAATATTATGTGGCAGGGGTAATTCTTAATAAAAGTGGATATCCACGATTAATCTTTCATGAACTGGCCTTCTTCGGGTACCTGCAAGGGGGTTACATTATTTTCACAGCCTAAATAACCGTTATTTTGATTAATGTGTCCATTGGTGTTGGCTCTGATATCTTTGTTAGGAATAGGCCATAACATGTGATGAACACTCATAGTGTATTCAGCAAATCTGTTCTTTACACCTTTGTTATAGAAATTGTTATGTTGGCTGATCCAGTCGAACCAGAAATTGTATCCGGCATCTTTCAAGTTGCTGGCACCCTTCGGACCACATAAGTTTTCCATTTTGTAGATACGTCCGTCGAATATCTCACAAGGTTTACCTGTCAGTGCGTATGTATAAGCGATACGAACTAATGTAATGTGACGATGTTCTTCGTAATAAAGTTCACGTGCGCGTTCATTCAGAATTTCACCGATATTGATGTCCTGAGCAGTCAACAGATCGGCACCTGCACGTTTGCGTACTACATTCAGCATGTTGGCAGCTTCACCCAGATTATCTTTCCAATAATAACATTCGGCAAGCATCAGATAAACTTCGGCACTACGCATTAGATAGATAGGACTTGAACCACCTTTCCATTGACCGCTACCTGCTGTTGGATCTGGAATATATACTTTGTAGTGGGGCCATGAAAACCAGCAACGGATGGAATCGCCACAAGACATATTTACAGGCTTTACAGCTTTCTTTCCATACCAGGGATCATTGGCTTTCTTCAGGGTCGGGTCATTATAAATCAAGTCTTCCATACGTCTCCAACTATCGTGGTTGTATCGGCCACGTAAGTCATTTTTTTCCTTCTCTGTCCAAATGGTATATTGGAAGTAGTTGGTGGGGCGTACACGGGCAATGCCTCGTCCATATGTTTTATTCACGTCCTCCACAATACCGGCTGCAACGTCTTTGCTGTCGGGAGTGACGGCGAAACCTGTTTTTCCACTCGGAGTTTTTACTACGTTATTATTCCACATAGGAACACAGTTAGCCATGATTTCTGTTTTTGCAGAGCCTGTACCACTGGCATTATTCGGTTCGGATACACCATATAATATACCTTCTGTATTGGCCGGATCACTTTTGGCTTCTACACTGTGCAGATCAAACATCAGGTTGGGGTGATTGTTTTTAGTGGAAGTAAAACGGTTTACCATCAGTGGGTGTTTAGCTACGATTTCATTTCCAACTTTGATAGCATTGTCGAATTCCCCCAATGACATATAGACTTTCATCAACAGTACTCCACAGGCCGATTTGGTGGTGTGTCCACGGTCTACTTGTTCGGGTACCCATTGGTATGCAAATTCCAGTTCTTTTTTCATACGACGTAAGATACTCCAACGATCACATGTATTAAAATCATACCGTGGGTATGTGACTTCAACATCAATGAAGGGGACATCCCCGAACTGGTTGATCAGTCGCCAGTATCTGTAACAACGCTGAAAGTAACCTGTACCCAATACTTTGTTTTTTTCTGCTTCATTGACGAATTTAGTATCTTTCATACGTGAAAGTACTACATTTGTATATTTTATTTGATTCCAGTTCTCATCCCAGTTGTGCGATGTCAAATAGGAGTTTTCCGCATTATTAAAGTTAGCATCCGGCATTAATTGGCGATCCATATCCTGCAAGGGGCCTGCTTTATCAGTTGTTCCGCTGATACAGAGATCGGAGAAGATAAGTTCACAAGTATATCCGCTTCCGTTTCCAAAGTATTCATGACGCATGGAACGTTCGGCTGCTGCAAGAGAAGTGAGCAGACCGTCAGCATCAACATATGCATTTTCAGGAGTGAGGAAAGAGAGGGGCTTAGGTTCCAGCCAACTTTCGCTACATCCGGTTAGTAGTACCGTACATAAAGCGACACCACTGATAGTTTTGAATATTCTGTTCTTTTTCATTGTTCTTTCAAATTAGAGTGTAAAGTTAATACCGAAATTGAATGTTCTTCCCATTGGGCTATTTGATTCAGGATCCCAACCGTCGTAATGAGGAGCAAAGACTGCTACATTATGAATGGATGCATTGAAGCGTAAATCTTGGATACCTACAACTTTTGTCCATTTTTGTGGCAGGCGATATGAAACTGTGATGTTGTCCAAACGGATAAATGACTTGTTTACGTAATGTGTTCCTAAGTTCTTTGAACCGATACGTGCATAGTCATTAATCGGATTTTCTGGTGTCCAGTAAGGCTGATCGTAACCGCAACTGATAGAAGCATCGAAGTTATTGTTGGCGGCATCAGCATATGAACCGTAGTGACCCCATAAAGAGTACAACATAAATGAAATATCCAGATCATTGAACAATTGGAAGTTGTTACGGAATGTCCAACGGAAACGAGGGGTTGTATATTTCTGGTGTTTCTTGTCATCCTGGTCCAATTTCCCATTTTCGTTGAAGTCCAGATATTTAAAGTCACCAGGCTGGCAGCCGTATTTTGCCGCTTCTTCAGCTTCATCTTGTTGCCATACACCATCTCCTACATAATCCCAAATGCGGTCTGGGTCCTCACCAATAAACCATTTGCTAGTGATATCATCGTCTTCTACCTGACCGATGATATTACCGTCAGCATCAAGAATATTCTTCATGTTACCGTATAAGTGTTTAATCTTACGACGGTTGAGTGAGAAGTTACCTGTAGCACTCCATTCAAAGTTTTTGCGTCTCATGATGTTGGCATTCAATGTCAATTCAAAACCTGTATTCTGGAGTTGTCCCATATTACTCAATACTTTGCTGAAACCGGTGATGGGTGGGATGGCACGGTCCATGAGCAAATCATTGGTCATTTTCTTGTATACTTCGATAGAACCGCTTAAGATATCTCCGAAGAGTCCGAAGTCCAAACCTATATTATATGATTTGGCACGTTCCCATTTTAACTTGCTATTTGGCATTTTTTGGTTCAACGTATAAGTGGTGGTATAGAATTTGCCATTTCCATCGATCCAGCAAGTTGGGTTAGAGGTTAACTCTGCAAGGGCAGCGTAGATACCGATGTCTCTATTACCATTTTCACCCCAAGAGAAACGTAATTTACCATAGCTTAACCATGAGGAGGTTTTCTTCATGAATTTTTCTTCTGTGAATACCCATGCTAAGGCAACGGCAGGGAATGTAGCACGTGGGTTCATCATACCGAAAGCTGAGTAACCGTCACGACGAACCGAAGCGGTCAACATATACTTATTACTAAAAGAGTAGAACAAACGCCCCATCAAAGCATCGCCGGTAGTATATTGGTCAGTACTCAATGCAGTAGGATTGTTGCCCAAATGGATGCCATGATAGCCTAATGCGTCACTTGGATTGTATCCTTTGTTAGTGCTCTTAGTCATCCAACTTTGTGACTTTTCGGCATTGACTAGGAAAGTTGCTTCTACTTTATGTTTATCGAGGAACTCATATTTCCAGTTGAAAACATTGTCTACCTGCCAGTTGAAAGCTTTATTATGCTGGCGGAAGGAAGAGCCTCCTTCTCCTGCCCAGGCATCGTTCTTGGCTGATTTGTGCTCAAAACTTTCGTTCCAAGCCAAACGCGGAGTAAAGTTCATCTGGTAAGAGAAACCGAACGGTAAATTCAGACGCCCGTAGATAGTTCCATCCAGATTCATGTATACTTGTTTCTTATCTGTATATTTACGGTCATAGAATGGGTTGGCGATGGTGTTTGAACCATTAGGATAGTGCTGGTTAGCACTTTCTGGATTGTTAACATCATTACTACAATACGGAGAAAACCATGTCAGAGCTTTAGTATCGACAGCAATAGCGCTTTCGTCACGGCTGGAGAAGTTCATATTCAGTCCCACTGTGATATACTTGCTAACATTGGATTCCAGATTCAGGCGGGTAGTGAAACGGCTAAATGCATCACCATCTTTGATACCTTCATTGTCCATATAGCCAATAGACCAATAGTATTGGTAATCTTCACCTTTCTTGCTAATGCTGACGTTGTAGTTTTGTTGTACTGCATTGTTTAACATCAAATCTTGCCAATTGGTTAGTTTACCATTGAAATAATTATTGATTTCAGGGGTAGATAGATCCAGACGTGACAACCATTTCGTTATTAGTTCTTCTTCTGATACAGACGTAACTTTATCCTTCTGGTCATAATTATACCAGTCTACTTTATCTATTCCATTAAGTTTCCTTGGATCGGTATACATTCCCGGATATTGTTCAAGGTATTCATCCGTTTGCCTACCGATTTCGTATGCTTGGCGGAAATCAAGAAATTGCTCGGCATTTCTGAGTTTGCGGCTCTTAATAGGAGTGACCAACCCCCAACTTGTATTGACGTTAATCACTGGCTTACTGCCTGCTATACCTTTTTGTGTAGTGATAGCAATGACTCCGTTTGCTGCTTTTGCACCATATACGGCAGCAGAACTGGCATCTTTCAGTACGTCGATTGAAATGATGTCGTTGGGGTTCAATTCACTAAGTTCGCCATTATAAATAACCCCGTCTACAACAAGTAACGGTTGTGAACCGGCTTTTAACGTACCCTTACCACGTATCAGGAAGTCACCGCCACCTTTTGCTTCGTTGTTGACTGAAATATTCAGACCGGCAGCATTAGCACGCAATAAGTCGTGCATATTACGGGGCATTTCTGCTTTTAAGTCGGTCGGACGAATGTTTGAAATAGCACCGGTTAGATCCTTCTTTTTAGCTGTACCATATCCGATAACTACAACTTCGTCGAGTGCTTGAGCGTCTTCCTGCATTGTAATGTTTAGATTGCTTTGCTGTACTTTGACTTCCACATCTTTGTATCCGATATAGGAAAGAACCAGTGTTTGACCGTTTTTTGCGGTAATGGTAAAGTTACCATTCATATCTGTGATGACACCGTTATTGGTACCTTTTACCATGACAGTAACGCCAATGAGGACTTCTCCCTTGTTATCTACTACATGCCCTTTTATTGATATATTGCCCGTTTGTTGTTCTGGAGCAACACTATGAACCTGCATTGAAAGGGATGTCGTAATGAAGGGCTGACCAGCTTGTACTGTACCAATGCCCAACAAAGTAGTCAGAGCTACTGATTGGACCAGACGATAGCATCGTTTGTGACCTTGCTGCCACATGCATGGATGTGATGAATTGTTTTTCATATAACTGAATAATAATTTAGTATTTAGATATTTATTAGTCTTTACAGATTGCAACTTTATGATTTTCAACCTCAAAATTGCTGGATAATAATATTGTTTCTATTCTATTCTTTTTAGATTTGCTTTATGTTATACATTTGATTACACTTGCAAATCTCTGAAATAATATTATAACTTATGCAAAGAATGATGAAAATCATCGGGAACGATTTTGTAGTTTTTTGATGTTAATAGCTTGTTATATAGTTGATTATTCCTATGTAAAAACATGTTTTTGCATACCTTGTGCAGAAAGATAGTTAGCTTTTGTTAAGGAAAACGTTCCCGTTGATTTTGCAGATAATGATTCTATATTATTCTATAATATTGTGATATTTGCCATGTTGTTGAACTTTTAAGTAATTAATATGATGATATATTTATCCATTTTTTATAAATTTCGTCTACAGAGAATAATCTTATTGTTAGTTTTAGCTTTTTATTCTTTAGTTCTGTGTGCGCAGTTTGTGGACTATGAAAGAATAACCCCTCATCCTCGTTTATTATTAACGCAAGGAGGAGAAGAAGCTGTAAAGAAATCAATAGCAACGTTTCCATCGTTATTGAAGGTTCATAAGCGTATATTGGAAGAATCTGATGAGATACTCATCCAACAAATGGCGGAACGAGTTATGGAAGGGAAGCGGTTGCTGAGTGTTTCCCGTTTGGTATTAAAACGTATTTTCTATCTTTCATATGCCTATCGTATGACGAAGGAAGAAAAGTATGCTTATCGTGCGACACAAGAAATGCTTTCGGTAAGCCGTTTTCCAGATTGGAATCCATCTCACTTTTTGGATGTGGGAGAAATGGTGTTGGCATTATCCATAGGTTATGATTGGCTTTATGAGTATTTGGAATCGGAAACACGTTCTATAGTACGTGACGCAATTGTAGAAAAAGGCTTGGATGCCGCTGCTCCAGATGAGTGGTTTTACAGGGCAGCCTCTAATTGGAATTCTGTTTGTAATGCTGGTTTATTGTATGGTGCACTTGCAATTTTTGAGGATGTGCCGGATAAGGCAAAAAAAATCATAGAGAGGTGCTTGCTGACTAATCCTAAAGCTTTATCGGCTTATGGACCGGACGGAGGATATCCGGAGGGCTTTCATTATTGGGGATACGGTACCAGTTTTCAGGTGTTACTTATTGCTGTCCTTGAAAGTGCATTGGGGACGGATGCCGGATTGTCCGAATATCCTGGTTTTTTGGAATCAGCTCGCTTTATGGAATTTATGACAGCTCCAAGTGGTGAATACTTTAATTTTTCGGATGCTGTTAATGGAGTGAGATGTAATATGATGATGTTTTGGTTTGCTAAGAAAATGGGGGATTTATCTTTACTATGGTTAGAAAATCAATATTTAGAGAATCCTTCAGTTTGTTTTGCAGAAGATCGTTTATTGCCCTGTCTGTTGATTTTTTGTGCTCATCAGGATTTGAGTAATATACAACCGCCTTCCTGCCATTTCTGGCATAATGGTGGAAAGACTCCGGTTTTTATTTATCGTGGCGGATGGAATAGTAAAGAGGATAGCTATTTGGCCGTAAAAGGAGGTTCTCCTCTAACTTCTCATGCACATATGGATGCCGGTTCATTTATTTATGAAAGGAAGGGAATACGCTGGGCGATAGATCTTGGAATGCAAAATTACTTAAGTCTGGAGAGTAGAGGAATAAATTTATGGGATCAGTCTCAAGAAGGACAACGGTGGGGAGTGTTCCGTCTTGGTAATATGGCACATAATACGCTTACGATAAACAATAAGCGGCATTTAGTGAATAGCTATGCTTCTATTAACAGAATATATAAAAGTGAAGATATGAAAGGGGCAGAAGTAGATCTTATAAGCGTTTTTGCTGATGATATGGAAAAAGTTGTCCGCATCATTTATCTGAATGAAGAAGATGATCTGATTGTGAAAGATGAACTGGTTACGGGAGAAAAAGAGGCTTTGGTAACTTGGATTATGGTAACACCGGCTGAAGCAAAGATCATCGGTAAGAATCAAATGGAATTGGCTAAGGATGGACATCGAATGTTGCTTACCGTGATTGCACCAGGTGATGTTGAAATGAAACTTTGGTCCAATGAACCTCTCTATGCTTTTGATGAACCTAATCCGGGAAGTATGCGTGTAGGTTTTGAAACCCATCTTCCCGCAAACCGGAAGAATTTGTTGAAAGTGACATTAAATCTTATCAGATGAATTGTTTATTAATTAAATTATAAAAAGGATTTATGAAAGAAAAATGGCTCTTATTAAGTTTAATTGGTTTCCTTATTTCGTGTTCGAAACAGGAATCAATGGATGTATTGACGGCACGTGTATTTACCGTTGCTGAACAGCAGTATTTGACAATGGATACTCGTTTGGAGGTTACTACTTTACCGCAGTCCATAGCTTCGGACAGCACATTTAAATCTTCGACAATTTATTGGTGGTGTAGCGGGTTTTATCCCGGTTCACTCTGGTATATTTATGAGTATACTCAAAATGAAGCCGTGAAGACATTGGCCGAAAAGAATACGTTGAAGCTGGATCCCATTCAATACGTGACCAATGATCATGATGTAGGTTTCCAGTTAAATTGTAGTTATGGTAATGGTTTTCGTCTTACGGGAAATGAAGATTATAAGAAAGTTCTTTATCAAGGGGCACAATCATTGGCGACCCGCTTTAGTTCCGTAACTGGAGTAATCCGGAGCTGGGATTTTTTGCGTCGTGGTTGGAAATACCCTGTTATCATTGATAATATGATGAATCTGGAATTATTGATGTTTGCATCGAAAGCCTTTGATAATGATACTTTGGAATATGTAGCTCGTACGCATGCAAATACTACCCTTAAAAATCATTTCCGTAAAGATTATTCTTCTTATCATCTAGTAGATTATGACCCTGAAGATGGACATGTGCGTAGCCGGCAAACAGTACAGGGTTATTCCAATGAATCATCATGGGGGAGAGGGCAAGCCTGGGCGCTTTATGGCTATACAATGATGTTTCGTATGACCGGAGATGAAAAGTATTTGGAGCACGCAGAAAATATTGCCGATATGCTTCTTTCACGTCTTCCGGTTGATGGTATTCCTTATTGGGACTTTGATGCTCCTAACGGTAATGAATATCGCGATGCTTCAGCCGGTGCAATAATGGCCTCTGCTTTTGTGGAACTGAGTGGTTTTGCTACGGATGAGAAAGCAAGACAAAATTATCTATCAATAGCTGAAAAACAACTTCGAACTCTTGCTTCATCTCATTATCTTGCTGAACCGGGAACTAACTGTAATTTTATTCTAAAGCATAGTGTCGGTAATCTTCCAGAAAAGAGCGAAGTAGATGTACCACTTTCTTATGCCGATTATTATTTCTTAGAAGCATTGTTACGTTATAAAAAGGCTATGGGATAGGCTTGCATAGTTTTTTCTCTCGAAGAGTTGGCTTGTTTAAGGCTAACTTTTCGAGAGAAAAACGTATTTAACTTCTGCTTTTTCCTAATATATTCCGCTGGATATGCACGTTTCTATAGGGTTATGAACAAAATGTGATAAAGTGGTAGGGTGATAAAGTGATAACGCCCTGTGATATATAGCGCAGCCACTTTATCACCCTATCACCTTATCACTCCTTTATTCCTTCCCATACTGTTATGGATTATCTTACTTCACCTTTATAAGTACACAGTCGTTTTCCTTTCATGGAAATTCTATTTACCCCAAATGGTAACTTTGTTCACTTCACACGGTAACTCCATTAACATGCCGAGGTAAAGACTGTTACATGCCGAGGTAAAGGTCGTTACAATAAGGGGTAAAGGCCGTTACATACGGTGGTAAACGCTTTTACATCTTATGGTAAGCTTTTGGTAAATACTATTAGCTGATTATCAGTAAACTAGCAAGGAACTCATCAGCAATCTTTGATTCATTCCTTTTCGGTTATGAATTAATTCACCACAGATTACACAGATTCACACAGATTTATTAATCTAATAATCAGTAAAATAAAATCTGTGTCAATCTGTGTAATCTGTGGTGAGTCTTATTCCTTTCTATACCGTTATGAATCAATTTCAACTCCTGATTCGCATTAATATGAGATTATGCTGATGCACGTTTAGTATGTTGTTGTTTTAAGATGATAGCGATGGGGTTTGGACGATAATGTAGCTTCTTGGCTAAAGCCTGTACAGCCTTTCTGGTGTTCAGGCTAATATCTTTTTTATTGGCTAATGCGCGTGATATGGTAGATGGTGCCAGATTGAGTTGGCGTGCCATTTCTTTGATGGTAATTTTAGGTTGTTTGCAGACTTCCGTATTATTCTTATGGCATTGTTTAAGTTTCACTGCCATGATATTGGGCTTGTAGTTTAATTTGGTGGCCAATTCCATCACGATTTCTTTTGTTTGCGAATTTACATCCCACTGGTCTGCCAAAGCTCTGGATACAGTGGAAGTAGAAAGATTTAGTGCTTTAGCGATTGTTTTAAGTGTTACTTGAGATTTCATGGTATTTACTTTATTAGGGTTAATATTATTTTCTTTATTGTTGCTGCAAAGTTAGAATGCAATGAATATTAGGACTTTACGATATGTCTCAGAAACTCCCGGATTTGTGTCATTAAGGAATAAAAGGTATATTTGCAGCATGTTTAGCCGATATATAGTATTGATATTATTCTTTTTTTGTTGGTCGAGTGGAAGTGCCCAGCTTTTAACCGACAAATTGTTCTTCGAACATTTGACTACCGAAGACGGACTTTCTCATAATTATGTGCAATCCATATATCAGGATAAGGATGGTTTTATCTGGTTGGGAAGTGATAATGGTTTAAACCGTTATGACGGACAGCGTATCGATATTTTTAGTACTAATACCCAACCCACTCTTGGAGGTAATAAAATACGCCGCATCATTCAGGACAGGGATAAGAATTTATGGATATTGCATGAAAATGGTTTGGACAGGATGAAATATTCTACTCAGCAAGTAAAAAGTTTCCTGTATGACAAGAACCAAAGTAGCCGTTGGGTTGGGATTGGGGTTGATAAAGAGGAGAGCTTGGTAGCCTATACGGAAAAGAAAATATTCAGATATGATATGGAAAAAGATACTCTTGTGGTTCTGCAGGACGCTCCGGAGGAATATCGATATTCTGCATTTGTGCAGGCTGGTGGGAAATATTATGTAGGTACTCGCCAACATGGCATTATTGTATATGATGAAAACTGGCAATTGCTTGAGCATATTTATCCCAAGTCCATAGAGAAAGGCCCCTTGACTGACGGATTGATAAATGTGTTGCGGGTGGATTCAGAAGGTTGTCTTTGGAGCGTGATCGTAGGTATATGTATTAACAAATATAATCCTAAGACCAAGGAAGTGAAAACTTATAAGCTTTCTTCTACATCTCTCCTTAATAAGGAGATTAGGGATATCATAGAGTTGAATAAGGACTATATGTTGATTGGCACTTTCAACGGTCTATTTAGGTTACATAAGGATAATATGGAGGAAGTGATAGTAGAAAAAGGAGAAATCGGGGAAGAAGGAGGCTTGAGCTATTATTCTATATATTCTTTGTTTAAGGATAGGCAAGGAATAGTGTGGGTTGGTACATATGCCGGTGGTGTGAACTACAGTCACAGCTATAATCAGCGCTTCAGATTCTTTGCTCCTTCTCATTTGGCTGGACGCTTCAGGATGGCAAAAGAAGATGCTGATAATAATATTTGGTTCGCAACAGAAGGTAACGGTTTGCTGTGTCATCGTCCGAAAACAGGCCAAGTGGAATCTTTTTGGTTGAACGAAAACAAGCATCACAATGATAATATTATTAAATCGATCTGTATATCCGGTGATACAATCATGTGCGGTAATCAACGGGGAGAAGTCTATAATTATTCTATAAAGAGGAATAAATTCTCATTATTGCGGAAATACGATAATACAAATATATTGTATATTTTCAAAGACTCTAAAGGACATTGGTGGATATCCGTACAGGATCAGGGCGTTTTCTGTCTGAATATGGATTCCGTGCGATTCCCATGCTCGAATTACATAGATGAGATAGATCCTGGAATACTTGTGTTTGCCACCCAGAAAGATGGATTGTATGTCTATAATCTGAATACAGGACAAAAGAAACAGATAAGTGCGGCAGATTTGGGGGTTCCTGCAGATAAATCGCTTAGTATAACTTCTTTTTGCCGTGATTCGGAACATAACCTATGGATGACGACTGAGAGACAGGGACTCTTATCTGTAGATAAACATTGGAAAATGCGAAAGCAACATTTGTCGCATACCAAGGTTCATTCGGATAAACTTTATTTCGTTGCCAAACAGAATGAAGAGAGGTTATGGGTAATTGGTGCACACAAATTGTATTTGTTCGATCCAAAAGAAGAACAATTACATACTTTTGATAATAACAACGGTTTGCGTCTGACCGATATGGATGCCTCCAGTCTGATAGATTCAGCCAATCGTTTTTGGATATTGGGTAATACCGGCTATATAATGGTAGATAATCGGAATTTTATGTTGAATGATATACCGGCTTCTGTGATTCTTACTACGTTACGTATTAATAATAAATTGCAAAGACCTTGTGAAGGTTCTGTGTTAGATAAATGTTTGGCTGAGACATCCATGTTATGTTTAAAACACAATCAGACAAACATTTCAATAGCCTATGCGAGTGATAACCATATATATGGTAATAGCGATCGGTTCTTTTATAAGATGGATGGAGTAGACCCGGATTGGGTGGATGCGGGTAATCGTCGCGAAGTATTCTATAGTAATCTAGCCTCCGGTAACTACCTTTTAAGGATCAAAGTACTTAATAATGATGGAACGATAGGGCCGGAAACTCATTTGAAAATTGAAGTGCTTCCCCCTTTATGGGCGCGTTGGTGGGCATTTGCTATTTATGCTGCTATTATTTTCTACATATTGCAACGTTATATTACCTATAAGCAAAGGAAACAACGGTTAGAGCACGAACTGTACCTCAAACAAATTGAAAAGGATAAATCTGAGGAGTTCAACCGGGAATTGCAGACCTTTTTTACGCAAGTGGCGCATGAATTTAGGACTCCGTTAACTCTGATTCTGAATCCTTTGGACGAGATACAGAAAAAGATAATACATGTTTCTGGAGTAGAAGAAGACTTGCTGTTAATCCGTCGTAATGCCAAACGATTACTCACGTTGGTAAATGATCTGATGGATCTGAGGAAGATAGAAAATGGCAATGGGGAACTGGAATTATCTTCTTTTAATTTTAATGATTTTATTCAGGAGATTTATTACTCTTTTCAGGTTACTGCCCGGCAAAGAGATATAGCATTGCAGCTTTCTCTACCGGAGACACCTATATTAGCTACATTTGATAAGGACGCATTAGAGAAAGTGTTCTTTAATTTATTGTCCAATGCCCTGAAGTTTACTCCGGAGGGGGGAACTGTAATTTTGGCTGTTTCCCTGATTGAAGGAGAGAAACCGCAAATACATGTTGAAGTGAAAGACACCGGAGTCGGCATATCCAATGAGGATATAAACAAGATATTCAAACCTTTTGCACTGTCTCATCAGGATTTGCATGGACAGATGGGAGGTAGTGGAGTCGGCCTGACCATAGCAAGAGCTATTGTAGAAAAACATCAGGGAACTATATCGGTCAGACGCAGGGAACCGCATGGTACTTGTTTTTCTATTGATTTGCCGTGGAGATATGATAAATGTTATGAAGTGGCGGTTCAAGACACATTAGATGAGAGTGAAGATGCAGTAGACGATGCTTCTTCTTTTAAAGTTACTTCGATTTCTGAGACGATTTTGTTGGTAGATGATAATATTGAAATTCTGACTTATCTTCAGAAGGAATTGTCGCGAAACTTTAAAGTTATTACAGCCCAGAATGGACGTGAAGCATTGGAGGTATTAGGCAAAGAAAATATGTCATTAGTAGTGAGTGATGTCATGATGCCTGAAATGGATGGGATGGAATTATGTACGTATATTAAAGAGAATCCTTCTTTTTGCCATCTTCCTGTCATATTGCTGACTGCAAAATCCATGACCATGTATGTTGAAGAAGGCTTTCAGGCCGGTGCGGATGACTATCTTGTGAAACCTTTCAAAGTCTCTACCTTGATAGTCCGTATTAATAATATTCTGAGCGGTCGGAAGAAATTGAAGGAGATTTATGGAAAACAACTCTCTTTAAAGAGTGTAGGCATTGAGTTGGAACCTGCAGATAAATCTTTTGCTGAACAATATGAGGCAGTGGTGAAAACACATCTTTCTAATCCAGAGTTGGATGTGGAAATGTTATGCAAGGAAATGGGAGTGAGCAGAGCTAAATTATATCGTAAGGTAAAGGCTATTACTAATCTTTCTCCGGCAGAATTGATCCGTAATATCCGTTTGGAATGTGCTGCTGAGATGCTTCGTACTTCTCAACAGACAGCAACGGAAATTGCCTATCAAACAGGATTTGGCAGTTATAATCATTTTGGTGATTATTTTAAGAGTGTTTATGGAGTTTCTCCTAAAGTATATAAGGAGAGGTATAAGAACACCTGATTTATTCGTTTATAGAGTCGATTGCAGCGTGCAAAGATTTGGAAATGTATATTGGGGCTAACAAGGCCGTCTAAAAATAAACTGTACCTCACAATTTAGAACTGCCCCCAAAAGTTAGACACGAAACTTTAGGAGCAGTTCTCTTAAAACGATAATTCCGTTTGATTTGTTAGCAATGTGAATAATAGATAATGTTTACCAATTATCTGTGCGGAATAGGCAAGCCGGTAGGCCATCCTTATTATAAAGATTTCCGTCCGGATTGTTCTCCCAGTTATAGCGTACAGCAATAGGGTTAGGAACTTTCGGATTCCAAATAACAATTCGATTATCTTTGAGTTCTCCCTGTGCCCAGTAGAATTTTTTATCTTCTCCTGCGATGGTAAACCCTTGCAGACATCCATATCGGCTGCGTATTTCTAAACCGGAACCTGTATTTTTGAATGTAATTATGATTTTGTCACCATTGATTTCCATACGTTCGAACATGGGGCTTTCACTGACAATATCCGGACGCCCATACTCGTGATGCAACACTTGTAATGCTACCCTCATACCTACTTCTTGTTTGTTGCGAGGATGAAGATCATGCGGATCTCCTAAGTCGCTGGTAACAATGAGATGGGTTTTAGGAACTGTTAGAACTTTACGCTGAGCATCTCGTATTTCCGCCCAAAGTGGTGTCTTGTTAGTAGAATCGAAGTTGGGAAGTTGGATGATATAAAACGGTAATTCTGAATTCCAGCGATTACGCCAGTCACTGATCATACATGTGAGCCAATCGGTATAAGGTTCTGCATTTCCTACATTGTTCTCTCCTTGATACCAGACGACTCCTTTAATGGCGAAGGATAGCAGTGGATGGATCATTGCATTGTATACCAATGATGGATAATCATTACGCTTTGCTTCCTTATTTGTTCGTGTAAAGTATTCTGTAGGGGGGGATAGTTTCTCGTTTTTGTTATATCGGTCTAGTCGTTTTTGTGGTAGTGTATTGGCAGCTTCCAGACTTGTCCAGGTTTCTACGATTGTACCGCCCCATGATGAATTTATAATACCAATAGGTATATTTGTTTCCTCATAAACCTTTCTAGCGAAGAAATAAGCCACTCCAGAGAAACGACCTACGGTTTCAGGTGAACATACGAGCCATGTTGTGCTGATTGTATCTTTAGGGGATAATTCCATGCGGCGAGGTATGTTTAAAGTTCGGATTTGTGAATAGTTGGCATTCTTTTTCTCCACTTCCGCATTAGTGACGTTGTTTACTACCCATTGCATGTTAGACTGTCCGCTACATAACCATACATCTCCGATAAGAATATCCTTGATACTTATTTGGTTGTCTTTTCCGGTGATTTGCAGTTGATAGGGACCTCCGGCTTCCAGAGCTTTCAGGTTAACTTCCCAGTATCCCTTGGCGTCGGCTTTTGCCGTTTGTTTTTGCTCTGCGAATAAAATTTGTATTTTCTCCTTTGGATCAGCCTGTCCCCATATACGAATAGGCTGGTTCCTTTGTAGTACCATTCCATTGGAATAGATGGCTGGCAATGTCACTTTGGCTTGTACACTTAAAGAGGCAAATAGAAAAATAAATAATAAATGTTTCATGGTAGATTATTTTTTATGCGAAAGTAAGTGAATGCTATAACATATACAATAGATGTGCAGATAAAATTATCGGAAACGATTTCGTGCTTCATGTATTAGATAAACGTCTTGTATATAGTGTTTTAATGTGAAAGTGAATTTGCAAACGTTCCCGGTGTTTTCATACATAAACAGTAAACCGGACTTAAGTAAATGTCTATATTTGTGACGCATTATTTAATTTAGTATTAATCAAAATATCACTTTAAACCAATAAAATCGATTTATGAGAAGATTTTGTCTGACACTTACATTTCTGAGTGCATTCTTGAGTTTTAGTATAGCTCAAAAACAATATCAGTTAAAGTCACCGAATGGGAAGCTTGAACTAAGTATCGAAGCCGATGATCAAATTTGTTATTCCTTAAGACATGAAAATACAGCGATTATTGTCTCTTCGCCGATTTCCATGTCATTAAGCAATAATAAAATATTAGGCGTGAAGTCTAAAGTTAAGAATATACGTAGGCGTGTGATTGATGAGAATATCACTACTGCCATTTACAAACGGAGTGAGATAAGAAATCGTTGCAATGAGCTGTCTCTTACTTTCAGGGATGGATTTCAATTAGAATTCAGAGCTTATGATGAAGGAGTTGCATATCGCTTCGTCGTTACGGAGAATAAGCCTTTTAATGTAATAGCTGAAGAAGCTACATTTAATTTTGACGATGATTATATGGTGTATATTCCCTATGTGAGAGGAGGAAAAAATAAAAAGGTGGAAGACCAGTTCTTCAATTCTTTTGAGAATATCTATACACATGTCAATCTAAGTGAAATGGGTACTAATCAATTGGCGTTTACTCCGGTTGTTGTGGAGTTGAAAGATGGAAAGAAGCTTTGTATTGCAGAATCAGACGTGGAGAGTTATCCTGGCATGTTTGTTCGCAATGCGAATCAGTCTAATTCTTTGAAAGGTGTTTTTGCTCCGTATCCGAAAGAAACGGTACAAGGTGGGCACAACAAATTACAAAAACTGGTTACTGCAAGAGAAGATTATATTGCGAAGTGTTCCGGTAGACGAAGTTTTCCCTGGCGCATTGCTATTGTATCTTCTGATGATAAAGAGCTCCTTGATAATGATATGGTTTATAAACTGGCTGCTCCCTCCCGCTTGGAGGATACTTCATGGATTAAGCCTGGCAAGGTGGCTTGGGAATGGTGGAACAGTTGTGGGTTGTCCGGTGTGGATTTCAAAGCTGGTGTGAACAATGTTACCTATAAAGCCTATATTGATTTTGCTTCTAAGCATGGTATTGAGTATGTGATTTTGGATGAAGGCTGGGCCGTAAATCTAAAAGCTGATTTATTTCAGGTTGTGCCGGAAATAGATTTGAAAGAGTTGGTTGCTTATGCTGATTCTAAACATGTAGGGCTGATTTTGTGGGCTGGTTATTATGCTTTTGAACGTGATTTGGAAAGAATCTGCAAACATTATTCGGAATTGGGTATTAAAGGATTCAAGGTAGATTTCATGGACCGTGACGATCAAGCAATGGTTGATTTTCACTATCGTGGGGCTGAGATAGCTGCAAAATACCATTTAATGTTAGATTATCATGGCACTTATAAGCCGACAGGAATGAATCGTACTTATCCGAATGTGATTAATTTTGAGGGCGTACATGGCTTGGAACAGTTAAAGTTCTCTGGCAGTGAGAATGTGGATCAGGTTACCTATGATGTGACTATGCCTTTCATTCGTATGATTGCAGGACCTGTGGATTATACTCAAGGCGCAATGAAAAATGGCAATAAACGCAATTTTCGTGCTGTTAATGAAGAACCTATGAGTATGGGAACCCGTTGCCGCCAGCTGGCTGAATATGTAATATTCGAAGCTCCGCTATCTATGTTGTGTGATAGTCCTGTTCTCTATGAGCGTGAATCTGAGTGTACCTCTTATATTTCAGATATTCCGACAGTATGGGATGAGACAAGGGCCTTGAATGGAAAAATAGGAGAATATATCTCAATGGCCCGTCGTAAAGGAGATGTTTGGTATGTAGGAGCGTTGACTAACTGGAAAAAGCGTACGATGGAATTTGATTTGTCATTTCTGGGTGAAGGTAAATGGACAATTGAGCTTTATAAGGACGGTATAAATGCGGATAAGATAGCTTCTGATTATCGGAAGTCTGTTATCTTTGTTCCCCAAAATCGTAAACTAACAGTGAATTTGGCAGAAGGTGGAGGATGTGCAATGAAAATTTATAAAAAGTAATAGAGAAATATTTATGAAGAAGAAATTTTTAGGTTGGATTTTATTTCTGATAACTATCTGTAATGGCCAGTACGTTGGTGCTCAGGAGTTACTGACAAATGTATATGGCAGACAATATACTTTCTTGAATGGAAAGTGGAATGTTATTATTGATCCTTATCAGCAAGGTCGGCGAACCTCTATCTATAAGAACAGACCTTTGAGAAATAAGGCTGACTTTAAAGAGTATGAGTTCGAAGGAGGGTTACGTTTGAATGTACCTTCCGATTGGAATTCGCAGCTTCCTGAACTTAAATATTATGAAGGTACGGTGTGGTATGCCCGCAAATTTAAGGTGAATAAAAATCAGGATGAGAATCTGTTTCTCTACTTCGGAGCTGTGAGTTACCGTTGCCGGGTCTATCTGAATGGAAAAGAGATAGGTAGTCATGAAGGTGGATTTACGCCATTTCAGTTCAATATCACTGATTTGATAATAGAAGGAGAAAATTTTCTGGCTGTGGAAGTGAATAATACTCGGACGGTAGATGCAATTCCTGCGCTGTCATTTGACTGGTGGAATTATGGCGGCATAACGCGTGATGTGATGTTGGTACATACTCCTAAAGTATATATCAGCAATTACTTTATACAACTGGATAAATACAAGCCGGATTATATTCATGCGATCTTGCAACTGTCAGAGCGGAAAGCGGGTCAGAAAGTGAGAATTGAAATTCCTGAACTGAAAATCGCATCTGAAGTACAGACTGATGGACAAGGAATAGCGAAAACATCTTTCCGTGCAAAGAACTTAGAACGTTGGTCGCCCCAAAAACCTAAACTTTACCAAGTTACAGTTTCTTCTGCAACGGATCATGTGAAAGAGAATATAGGCTTTCGTAATCTTAGTGTGAAAGGGACGAAGATTTATCTGAATGACGCTCCGATCTTTATGAAAGGAATCAGTTTCCATGAAGAGATAGCGCAACGCCAGGGAAGAGCATTTTCAGAGCAGGATGCTGTAGCATTACTTTCTGAAGCAAAGGAATTAGGTGCCAATTTAGTACGTCTGGCACATTATCCGCAGAATGAATACATCGTTCGTCTGGCTGAAAAGATGGGTATTATGTTATGGGAAGAAATTCCTATCTGGCAAGGAATTGATTTTAAAAATGCCGGGACGCGTATGAAGGCGCAAAGAATGTATACGGAAATGGTTATGCGTGACAGGAATAGGTGTGCCTTGGCCTTCTGGGGAGTTGCCAATGAAACGGCCCCTTCCGAAGCCCGCAATGCTTTTCTGAAGAGTCTTGTCGAGCACTGTCACGAGATGGACACTACCCGTCTGATAACAGCAGCTTTCGACCTGCCGAAACTAAATCCTGAAACGAAGGCTTTTGAAATGAACGATTCTTTTATCGAAGAGTTGGATGTAGTATCGATTAATAAATATATGGGGTGGTATCATGCCTGGCCGTCAGATCCTTCGGAAGTGTGTTGGAATGTGGCTCCTGGTAAACCGTTGATTTTTTCTGAATTTGGTGGTGAAGCCCTTTACGGGCAATCGGGAGATTCTACGGTAACCAGTTCATGGAGCGAAGAATATCAGGAAAAGCTGTTTAGAGATAATCTGGAGATGTTCAACAATGTGAAAAATTTGGCCGGTATCTCTCCCTGGATACTATTTGATTTCCGTTCTCCGTATCGTTTTCATCCTACGAATCAGGAAGGTTGGAATCGGAAAGGGCTTATTTCTGATCAGGGATTTAGGAAAAAGGCTTGGTATGTGATGAAAGAGTTCTATAATAATAAGTGATGATATGAAAAAGAATAGTCTTTTATGTGCAATAATTTTGGGTATCATGGCAACTACTTTGCCCGCCCAGACAGTGAAGAAGGATTATACTCATCAGGTAGATTCTGTACTGAAGCTTATGACTGTGGAAGAAAAAGTAGGACAAATGATTCAGTATTCCAATAATAAGCTTCTGACTGGTCCTTCCCTTGACAGTCGTAATCATACGGAAGAAATCAAACGTGGTGAGGTAGGTTCTATTTTCAATATATTGACTGTAGAGCGTGCAAAGCAATATCAGGATTTGGCTATGCAGTCCCGTTTGAGAATCCCGTTAATTTTTGGTTTGGATGTTGTACATGGGATGAGGACCATTTTCCCGATACCGATGGCTGAGGCTGCCAGTTTTAATCTAGAGCTGATAAAAAAAACGGCAAGTGTGGCAGCAGCGGAGACTTCTGCCCATGGAATTCACTGGACGTTTGCTCCCATGGTTGATATTTCTAGGGATGCCCGTTGGGGGCGCTCGATGGAAGGAGCTGGGGAAGACCCTTGGTATGGTAGCCAGGTGGCAAAGGCTCGTGTAGAAGGTTTTCAGGGTACTGATTATAATGATAGAAACACAGTTCTTGCTTGTGCGAAGCATTTTGCTGCTTATGGAGCAGCGGTAGCAGGTAAGGATTATGCTGAAGCTGATATCTCGGAACATACACTTCTACAAGTATATTTACCACCATTTCGGGCTGCGGTAGAAGCCGGAGTGGGTACTTTCATGAATGCTTTTAATGAAATAAACGGTATTCCGGCAACTGCCCATAAGCCTCTTTTGAGAGATATTCTGAAAGGAGAATGGGGATTCAACGGCTTTGTAGTCAGTGATTGGGGCTCTGTTGGTGAGATTGCCAAGCATCGGATGGCAAAAGATAATGAGGATGCCGGTCGGTTGGCCGCTATTGCAGGCTGTGACATGGATATGCATTCTATGACTTATGCCAGACATTTGGTCAATTTGGTAAAACAGGGAGCTGTAGACATTACCTTGATTGATGATGCTGTAAAGCGGATTTTGACAGTGAAATTTGAATTAGGCTTGTTTGATGATCCTTATCGTTATAACTATCGTGAAAGGGAAATCGAAAACAAGAAAGTAAATGCTGCTCACAGGAAAGTGGCTCGTGAAGCTGGGGCTGGTTCAGTCGTCCTTCTGAAAAACCAAAATGTTTTGCCTGTTACATCCACTGCTGGTAAAATAGCTGTAGTCGGCCCTTTGAATAAAGCCAAAAAAGATATGCTGGGAAATTGGTCCGCCATTGGAAAGGCTGAAGAAGTAATTTCTGTTTTTGATGGTCTGAAAGCGGCCTTACCAAAAGCTAAAATTACCTATATTGAAGGTTATGATTTGGAAACGAATGAATTGAAACCATTACCGGATTTTTCTGAATATGACGTGATTATTGTATCAGTAGGAGAGCGTGCGATGGAGTCTGGAGAAGCGAAATCGAAAGTGGATATCAACATCAATGCTAATCAGCAGTTGATGGTGAAACAAATAAAGGAGAAGGCAGGGAAACCTGTTATCACTTTAGTTATGGGAGGCCGTCCATTGATTTTCTCCGATATGGAACCTTATGCCGATGCTATTCTTATGACTTGGTGGCTTGGTACGGAAGCAGGCAATTCTATTGCGGATGTGCTTACTGGTAAATATAATCCGTCTGGTAAGTTACCAATGACATTTCCCCGTCACGTAGGCCAGTGCCCGCTATATTACAATCATAAAAGTACAGGACGTGCCTGGGCGCCTAACAATCCGTGGGTAAGCGGTTATATGGATGAGAGTGTGAAACCTGCCTATGTGTTCGGATATGGCTTGAGTTATACGACTTTTGAAATAGCGGCTCCTGTGATGTCGAAAAAAGAATATAAAGCAGGAGAGCCAGTAGTGCTGACTACCTCTGTTACGAATACGGGGCAATATACGGGCAAAGAAACCGTTCAACTCTATTTACAGGACGTGGTCAGTTCTGTGACCCGTCCGGTTATTGAGTTATGTGGAATCCGGCAGGTAGAATTGGCACCTGGAGAAACCCGAAAGATTGAATTTACCTTGTCTGAACAAGAACTAGGTTTCTTTAATTCAGATAAACAGTTCGTCACAGAGTCGGGTGACTTTAAACTCTTTGTCGGAAGCAGTTCGGATAATTTAAAAGCAACGGAATTTGAACTTATAAAAAAATAAATGGAATTACATGTAGTACGTCCTATTTTTATCCTATTGCTTTGGGGATTTACTTTGGGACTGAAAGCGGATGATTTATCCGTCATCAGGCAGAAGTATATAGAGAGTATATTATATAAGAATAAATCAGAACAGCAGTTGATACGACTGATGTGTCAGATGTCCCATGAGAAAGTAGTCGGTGACCAGATGGTTGTAGAATTAATGGAACGTTGCCCGATAGAAGTTGGGTACGTTCGTCAATTATTATCTGATTTGAGTGAACAAGGTAGTTGGAATGGGCTCGATTTCACTAATAGTAAGGCTGCCAGTTGGCTTCCGCGGATTCATGCGGCCCGTGTGCTTGAGTTGGCTAAAGTTTATGCTAATTCGGAACATACCTTTTATAAATCAGCTGAGATTGCAGAGGCCATTCATAAGGCTATGGGGTATTGGTTCCGGATGAAGCCGGTAGCTGCCAATTGGTGGTATAATGAAATAGGTATACCTAAAGTTTTGGGAGCTGCATTTGTTTTATTTGAAGACCAGTTGTCGACGGAAGAGAAGAAGCATGCTATTGAAGTGATGAACCAAGCAAAGATAGGGATGACGGCCCAGAATAGAGTTTGGCTAGCTGGCAATGTATTGGTGAAAGGACTATTGCTAAATGATATTCAACTGGTACAGGAAGCAAGGAATGCCATGAATGATGAGATAAAAATAGCTTATGGCAAAGCAGAAGGGATCAAGGTCGATTATAGTTTTCATCAACACGGACCTCAACAGCAGGTCGGGAATTATGGTGCAGCTTATTTGGCTACTATGAGTTTTTGGGCATATATTCTTGACGGCACTTCATTAGCGTTGGATCAAGAGCGTTTTAAGCTTATCACTAACTATACGAATGAAGGTGTGCGGAGAATCTTGTGGAAAAACAAGATGGATGTGAATAATCTTGGAAGGCAACTTTATCGGCAGGCACAGCGGAATAAGGCTTTTTCGAGCTTATTCTCTGCTAATGCATTGGCGCAAGTGAATAGTAAAGATTGTAATGTATATCATATGTTGATTGATGAAAATCTTGGGAATACATCAACTGCGTTGTTGGGACAATACCATTTCTGGAAATCTGATATGACAATCCATCGTTGTCCCACTTGGATGGCATCTGTAAGAATGGCATCGGACAGGGTGATCGGCACAGAGTCGGGTACGGATAACGTAAAAGGTTATTATTTGGCAGACGGTGCTCTCTACACTTATGTGGATGGTGATGAATATACGGATATATTTCCTTGTTGGGATTGGCGTAAAGTGCCTGGTGTGACTTGCTATCAGGAAGATAAGGCTGTCCATGTAATGGGATGGCTTGAAAAGCAAAATAAAGGCTCATTTGTGGGAAATGTGAATGATGGCACTATTGGCCTTACTTCGATGGATTTGGTAAGGGACGGGCTTTATGCTAGAAAGACGTGGATTTTTACACCAGATTATGTCTTATGCTTAGGAGCGGGCATTCGTTCTGATAGCAGTTATCAGGTGAATACTTCTGTGGAGCAGGCTGTACTAAGAGATGATTTATTGTATTGGAATAAAGGAAAGTGGGAAGCTGTGAAAGATTTGAAATTTTCCTGTGGGGATTCCCAGCGCTTTTTTCACCATCAGACCGGATACATCTTGTTGGAAGGCGAGGGGCGTATTTTCTCTGAACAGCGTACAAATTCTTGGAATGATATCATGAAGATATATCCTAAAAGCGAGTTGCAGACGAAAGATGTGTTTACTATTTATATGAATCATGGAATTCTTCCAAAAAATGACTCATATCAATACGTGATATTGCCGGCTACCACTCCTAAGGAAGTACAACACTTTGATTTATCTTCATTTAAAATAATTAGTAATACCAGTCAATGTCAGGCAGTCCAACTAAATAAAGAGACATATTTACTTGCATTGTATGAAGCTGGAAGTGTTCCCTTATCCGGTGAACTAAAGTTTGAAAGCAATAAAAAAGGGCTTTTTATTCTGCGTACTTATAAGAAAAAGTGGAAAGTGTATGCTTCAGATCCAACTCAGACAGAAACATCCATGGAAGTGATCCTTAATGGAAATAAAAGAGAAATCAAATTGCCCGAAGGCGAATATAAAGGGACTGTTGCCATGTTCTCTGAATGACTTGTGGAACAAAATCATAGTTATGAAGAAAATATTGATGAGATGGAGATGACGTGAAAATAAAATTAATGAAAATGTAGAATGGAAAAAGGTTGCAGTGACAAAACATTGCAACCTTTTTCTTTCTATTTAGCAAACATTTACAGCGGAATATATTCCACGAATGCTTCCATTGCTTCGTAAGATGCCAATCCGAGATTGTCATACAATGCGGCGGTACCACGGTTACGGTCTTCACTGCGTTGCCAGAACAAACGTTCGTCGTTGCCCAGGAATGGTGCACTTTCCATCTGAGACTGGTGCTTCAGGATTGAATTACGTTTTGCACGCAGTTCTTCCGGACTGATGGGCACTGCCATTTCAATGTTTTCAATTTCCCACTCGGCCCACGCACCACGATACATCCAAATACGACAATCTTTCAACCATTTTGCACCTTCTTCTTTTTCCAGATCGATAGCAGCAAATACGGCATCTGTGCAAACACGGTGTGTTCCATGCGGATCGGCGAGGTCACCGGCTACGAATATTTGATGAGGTTTCACTTCACGCAGCAGGTTACGCACAATTTCCACATCAGCTTCGGTCAACGGACCTTTCTGTATTCTACCTGTTTCGTAGAACGGCAGGTCAAGGAAGTGGCAATGATCCAGAGGGATATTATTGTACGTACAAGCAGTGCGCGCTTCACCACGACGTATCAAGCCCTTAATTGTGAGGATGTCACGTGTATCGATGTCACCATCTTTCTTCTCTTTCAGGAATTTACGGATTTCTGCGTATTTATCAACAACTACCTTGTCTTCGCTATTATTGAAGATCTGGTTGAAACCATTGATGAAATGCAGGAAGCGGATTACTTCTTCGTCACCTACGGCAATGTTACCGGAAGTTTCGTAAGCCACGTGTACGTCATGCTTTTGTTCTACCAAGCGGCGGATTGTACCACCCATGGAGATTACGTCATCATCGGGATGCGGAGAGAATACGACGATACGTTTCGGATACGGTTTCGCACGTTCGGGACGATAAGTATCGTCTGCATTTGGTTTACCGCCCGGCCATCCGGTGATGGTGTGTTGCAGATCGTTGAAGATCTTGATATTCACATTATATGCCGAACCAAACAGAGCCAGCAGTTCGCTCAAACCATTTTCATTGTAATCCTTGTTTGTTAGTTTCAAGATCGGCTTGCCTGTCAGTTGACATAACCAGACGATGGCGCTACGAATCAGTTTGTCGTTCCATTCGCAGGAAGTCACTAGCCACGGACGGTGAATACGTGTCAGGTTACCGGCAGCAGAAAGGTCGATAACTACATGAGCATTGTTGTGAGTTTGCAGGAAAGATGCCGGAATGGTATCCGTTACTGCACCTTCTACGCACTCTTTTACCATTTTGGCTTTGTCTTCACCCCATGCCATCAGATAGATTTTCTTGGCAGCCAGGATCGTAGAAACACCCATTGTTATGGAGCTGATCGGAGTGCTTTCGATGCTACCGAACATTTTGGATGCTTCATTGCGTGAATCGTTGTCCAGTAAAATCAAACGGGTGGTGGAGTTCAGGCGGGAACCCGGTTCGTTGAAACCAATGTTACCTACGCGTCCGATGCCCAGTAATACGGCATCCAATCCACCGAAACTTTCGATGCGTTGCTCGTACAGGCGGCAATATTCAAAGATGGTATCTTTAGGAATTGTACCGTCCGGGCTAAAGATATTTTGCTTGTCAACATCTACATGATCAAGGAACATTTCCTTCAAGGCATTCAGGTTGCTGTTGATGGCATCTGATGTAAGAGGATAATATTCGTAAAGGTTGAATATGATAACGTTGCGGAAACTCAAGCCTTCCTCTTTATGTATACGGATAAGAGCTGAGTATACGTTGCGGGGAGAATTACCGCCCGGCAATGCCAATACACAGAAACGTCCGGCTTTCTGTTTATCACGAATAAGTTGAGCTATTTCGTAGGCAACGTGGTTGGCGCCTTCCTCTGCCGATTCGTAGATGTCGGTTGGGATTTTTTCCAGTCGGGTCAATACCGACCTTTCAAATGCATTCTCAGGCCTATAATACCTGGGGGAGACTCTGTTGAGAGTGATTTGAGAACTAAGATTGGTTTTCATAACTTAATTGGTATTAATAAATTGATTAAAGCTTGTCGCTTCTAAGATTTAACAAATATACAAAAAACAATGTTCACTAATTCTAGTGTTGGGGTTGTTTTTTGGAACAAGGTGTTTTCTTCTGACACTGTTTCGGGATACAAATGTAGCCACTTTTTGGTAACTATGCACTCACTTCTTTTAGGTATTTTCATTAAAAAGACTAAAATGGAATCTTTTTGTACAAAAACATCACCTGTTCGGGGGGGGGATGGGTATGCTGACCGGTTTCATCAACAGATAACCTTAATTGATATAGAATGTAGTGGTTACTGTATTTCCTGCTTCGTCTACCGCTGTTAGTGAATGTTTTCCGGGCGTGGGTTGTAGTGAGATCTTATGAAAGTCTTGTGTCTGGGTAAGATAAGTGTTATCAAGGTGCCAGAAAATGGTGGTACCTGGATTGCTGTGAGCCAACTCGGTGGTTAGAAAGCCCGGACTTCCATCCATCTGTTTGGGTAACACAATACGGGCATTCATGGGTGGATAGATGAATTGCATGGATTGCAATGCATCCTCTCCGCAGCCTGTTTTGAAGGGAGGAAGCGGATTGTATTCCGGATGATGTTGTTTGTAATACCATTCCCATACAGGTGGTAAAGTGAACCAGGACTTCTGGATAGTTGGTTCCAAATTTGCGCAATTCTCGTAGATACGGTGAGTTTCATCGGCTGAAAGGGTGATCAGGTGATGATAAGGGCAAGCTTCCGTCTTTAGTCCGGCAGGAAGAATCAGTAAAGTATCTGTTTCTTCGCAAAACCTACCCTTCAAGTGTCCGGATTTCCGGCATACCTCAGCTTTGACAAAGACATCTCCCGGGCGTTTGAACCACCGTGTCGGAGGTAGCAGACTAAATATATCAAACAAAACCGGACCGGCTGTCCGTGCTCCTACAAGACCGGGTTTACCTTCTCCTGTAGCATTTCCTACCCATACACCTACGGCATAGTGAGGGGTGACTCCTACAGCCCAGGCATCGCGGAATCCGTGGCTTGTTCCGGTCTTCCAGGCAATGGGGTGCATGGAGGGGATTGATTTCCAGTCTATTTCTTCGGGACGATTCACCTCGGTTAACGCATTGAAGGTTTGCCATGCGGCTCCCGATTGGAAAGTATCCGTCGATTTTCCCGAAGCGAAGACTTCTGATTCTCCTGATCCTTCAGCGTCCGCAAGCAGCAAACTACATTCTGTTTGTGGAAGCTGCAATAAACTTCGCCCCATGTAAGCATACGCATTTGTCACATCCCACAGGGTAGCTTCCGCTCCGCCCAGAATGAGTGATAAACCATAATGGGAAGCCGGACGATTGATTGTTTTTAAGCCTATTTGCCTCAGAAAAGTATGAAACTTGGGAACACCATATCTTTGTAACATCGTCACTGCCGGAATATTCAATGAACGTGCAAGAGCTTCCGAAGCAGGAACGGCACCTTCGAATTGCAAACTGAAGTTTTGAGGTGTAAAGCCATTAATATTAACCGGTATATCGGGCAGTAGCGTATGAGGTAGCAGACTGCCTTCCTGCAACATGGCGTAATATAAAAATGGTTTCAGAATACTTCCCGTGCTTCTGGGTGCCTGAATAACATCTACTTGGTTACCGGCTTGCTTCCGTTCGAAATTGACATTGCCGCAATAAGCCACAACCTGATTGGTTCGGATATCAATCACCAGAATTGCCAGGTTGCGTATATCACTCCGGTTAAATTCATTGCTCCAACGTTCGGCTGCGTTCTCTATTTGGGTTTGAATACCCCTGTCGATGGTTGATATGGAATATTTTCCGTTTCGTTCCTGATAGAAGCGACTGACTAGATGGGGAGCGGTTTGGGGGAGTGGATGAGGCTCGTCGGGGAGTGGTTCGCTGATAGCCAGTTCGTAAGTGGAGTTATCTATAATCTTTCGTGCATATAGTTGTTTTAGCAGACGGTTTCTTTTATTAAGTAATAATTGTCGTGATTTGGAGAGATGAATCATGGCGGGTGCATTTGGAAGTACTGCCAGCATGGCTGCTTCTGCCCAGGACAGTTCTTCGGCGGGATGTCCGAAATATCGCCAGGCAGCGGCATCGAGCCCTACTACGTTTCCTCCGAAAGGAGCGTGTGAGATGTACATAGACAGGATTTTCTCTTTTGAAGCGCGAAACTCAAGTCGGGTGGCCAGGATCATTTCTATGAACTTTTCTCCAAAAGTGCGCGATTCGTTTCTTGCCAGACGGATCGTTTGCATGGTGAGGGTACTTCCTCCACTTACAATGCGCTTATTCTTTAGGTTTTGGTAGGCGGCTCTGCTAATGGAGACAGGATTGACTCCCCAATGGTGATAGAAATGCCTGTCTTCGAAAGTGATGAGGCATTGCTTTATTTTCTCCGGAGTAGTGGTCCGGGGTGGAAAGCGCCATTGACCGTCGGATGCAATGCGTGCGCCCAGTAATTCACCGTTCCGGTCAGTGACGACGGTGGAGTAGGGCACATGGAAAAGTTGCCGGGGGAGGCAAAAGATATAGCCTATCACCAGAATTGTAATAAGTATGAGTATTACTTTTCTGGTGATAGACAGTTGTTTGAAGTACTTTATAATTTGAATCTTCATCAATATTTAAATATGACTATCTTAATTCTCCTCCTCCCGGGAGGAGGAGTACCCCATAGGGGGGAGGTGGTAGGTAGAATGAAAAATACCTATGAATTAATAAGGAACTCTTTTCTTACCTACCACCCCGCCCTTTGGGCACCCCTCCTTCTAGAAGGAGGGGAATTTGGATAGTTTTGCTCAGTGGCATGTTACTTACTGACAGTCGTTCTTCCCGCCTTGGTTCGTGCATGTGCCGAACCGTCATACATGGCTTCGCACTGGATAGCTGGTAGAATGAAATTACCTGCATACGTAGCTTGCAGTCTTATGGTGAACTTTTTCAGTTCGCTGCGACGCAAGTCGAAGTAAGTCAATACGCGGTCGTCACGAATATCCTGGTAGGTATATTCACGGGTAGGTGTCGCTTCCGGAGTCATCAACCGGTCATTGTAAATCTCCCAACCTGATGGCAGGATATGTGTTAATGCCAGATTACTGTAAGCGGCGGTTCCACTGATATTACCTACGGTGATGACTGCCATAAAGTCTGTTCCCTGCTTGATATCATCTATGGATATCGTCGCTCCATTCATATCCGTATATTTTACGTCCAGGCGGAGGTTATTGGATATTGCGGGTAACGTGTCATTAAGTAATTGCGTGCGTGTAATGAGGTCCACACTTAATGCACCTTTACCTTCATTCTTTACTATAATATTACCCGAAGCCGGTGAAGTGGACAGTTCCTTTGCAAATACAGCCTTGGCTGATTTTACTACGGGTTGCTGCTTTCCGTTCCAGGTCCAGGTGAAGTCCAGAGTACCTGAAAGCTTCTCAGCCAGGCGTCCCATCGCCATCAATGAGAAAGCAGTGGACTGTGTACTGAACCAATTCTCTTCAGCCAGATTCTTGGATACCTTCTTCGCCTGTTGCAATGCCGCCTGGTCGCGGTTCATCAGGAGTAAAGTTTCCAGTATCATAGCTTCGTCACGATCATACGAACCATAGATGTAGTTCTGTGAGGAATAAGGGACAACGGTGGTTTCTGCCTTAAATACCAGTTCTTCAGCCGGTTTCATCTTACCTGTCAGGGCATAAGCGGCTGCTAGTCTCCATTTGGCTTGCAGAGGCAGGTTAGCTTGTTCTTTCATCCGGTTCATGGCACCCTGCTCAGGTGCACCGGCCAATGCCAGTGTGTACAATCTGTATGCTTGTTGCACTCCCGTTTGCCAGTAACCCCAACTGTCATCTTGATCCGGCATCCGCCAGTTCTGGGCAGCAGCACGTTGGAAGCGTTTCCACTTATTCAGTACATTCGAGTTGACAGCGTAGCCTTTCTCCTGTGCCAATACAAGGAACATGCCCGCATAAGAAGTAATCCACTCATCAGCACTGGCATTCCCCGGCCAGTAAACAAAACCGCCATTCGGAAGCTGGCGTGCATAGAGCTGCCGTATCGCTTCCTGTACGTTAGCTTTAATCTTTTGAGCTTCTTCCTCATCCACAGCTTTAAACTGGCTGACGAACAATAGCGGCAAAGCTTTGGAAGTCAACTGTTCCGTGCAATGATGCTGATAATTATACAGGTAGTCGAACCTGCGGCTGATATCTACCGAAGGAATACGTGAGACTTCCAGCAGCATACGGCTATTTGCCGGAGAAGCACCATTCAATGAATAAGGAAGTGTTACACTTTCTCCTTTTTCCACCCATTGGCTGTTGCGGAAAGTCACTGCCGGATTCGGGTTTCGGACTTCGATTTCAATGGTCTCTTTCGCCTGCTGACTGCCACCGCTGGCAGTGATATGCATCGTTACTTTTCCTGTTTTACTTCCGGTCTTTATTTTAAAGTAAACGAGCTGGTCACCCGGTTGACTGAAAGTAATGGATTGTTTATTGGGATCGATCACTTGTACACCTCCACCTGAAGCCTGGATGGATACCGATACATTCTTCACTTCCTTCTCCATGGCAAAGACATTTACCGGAACGGTAATCTCTTCTTGTGTGCTCAGCACACGGGGCAGTGTGGACAACAACATCAATGGTGTCCGCACGAAAGAAGTCTTTTCCGCTTTTCCATAAGCTCCGTCTTGTCCTGCTACCACCATCGTACGCACAGAACCTACGTACATTGGTAGTTTCAGCGTGTGCGTCTTCTGTTTTCCTTTATCCAGATAGAACGGACCGATAAATTTCACTACCGGCTTGAAGCGGTTCGCTTTTGCATCGGCCGGTTTCAATGTCTCGTCACCACCCGTACTGAACAATGAACTGTAGCGTCCGGCAGCTGCTCCGAGTACATCATCATACATATCCCAGGTGCGGATGCCCAATGCTTCGCGGGCATAGAATTCATTCCACGGATCGGGAGTCTTGAAATTAGTCAGGTCGAGTAATCCGTCGTCTACAATGGCCAGTGTGTATGTCATCTGCTTGCCGTTCTTTTCGCTGACGGTAACGGTGAAGTCCGTTTCCGGCCGCAACACTTCCGGCATTTTAATTTGCGGTTGCAATATAGTTTGTTTATTAGTCACCAATACCGGAACCACACCGTACATACGTATCGGCAAATCGTTCACCGTCTGTGCATGAGGTTGCAACAGGCTGATGTGCAGGTAAACGTTCGGCGCCATTTCCGGAGTCACTTTGAAAGAATACTTTGTGTCTCCGTTATTGGAAACTTCAATCCATTCACGTTGCAGAACAGTTGAACCGTTTTCCAGGGCTACCAATGCACGTCCTCCCGCAGCGGAAGGAATGATGGCTGTTGCCGTTTCACCTATTTCATACGAGTCTTTATCCAGAGAGAAAGCGAGCATTTTAATGCCGCTGGGGTCCGTCTTGCTTGAACGTCCGCGCCAATCCGGCCAGTCTATATAAACAGTTCCGCCGGTGGCATGTCCACTTTCCTTATCTTTCACATAAATCAGGTAACGTCCCCAGTCCGGATAATTTACCCGGAATTTAAAAGTTGCCTTTCCGCCTGTAGTCTGTATATTGCCACTGGCTACGGGAGTGATGGAACTACTGTTGACATAAGTTCCGAATGATTCGTCCCGGTTCTCCCACCACCAGCTCCAGGAGATACGGTAAATCTTATATTCCAGATTGGAGCGATTCATTAATTGTCCTTCCGCATTTACGGTGACAATGTCGAATACATGATCCTGGTCTGTCTCGATGTATTTTCCTTTCGGTTGGTTCAAATTAATCCCTACGTAAGAAGAGAATGGAGAGAACGGAATGCTTTGCGTGTAAATACTGGCGTCTCCTCCCGGTTCGAATACACGGCTGGTTAAGGTTGCATTCAGCATTCCCGGGGCATTGGTGGCAGCCGGAAGTTTCAACATAAAGTTAGCTTTTCCTTCCGCATCCAGTGTTCCATCGAATACATCGTTTTTTACAGTTGTAAATTCGGTAGCCGGATTATTAAATATGTATTGTCCGTAGTTCTTAAATTGCGTATTTACTTTTGACAGGGACATTTTCACTTTGGTTTTCAACCGTGAAGCGGTGGCGCCTGTCAGCCATGTGGAAGTAAGCATTACCAGTATTTCTTTGGTAGAAGCCTGGATTGCTTTCTCCGGTAGTTTCAGATTAATTTTCAGACGATTTGGTTTCACCGTTTCTATGCGAAGGCTTTTGTGGAAAGCGGTTCCGCCTACTTTGACGTAAGCGTTCCATAATCCCGTCGGGTCTTCCGGACGTGTCGGCAGGTCAAATGTGTAGAAACCGTTTATACCTTGCGTGGAAATCATTTTGGTATAGAATTGTCCTCTCGGATTATACAATTCCAATGCTACAGGGTGTTTATCCGGAATTCTTTTTTCACGGTCTTCCATAATAAAGCTTACATGCAGCGTATCTCCCGGTCGCCATACCCCTCTCTCGCCATAGACGAACCCCTTCAATCCTTTCTGAATATCTTTTCCGCCTACATCGAACCGGCTGACAGATTGTTCTTCACCATCTGCTACACGAACATAAGCTTTCTGTTTCTCTACTTCGGCCACCACAATGAAAGGAACACCTTTCGGAGTGATTTCTGCAAATCCTTCACTATTGGTTTCACCGGTTCCTATGGCTTGTAACTGGAAGTTGTAAACAGTCACTTTTGCTTTCTCCATTGGTTTGGTATCCAAAATGTTGCTTACGGCAATCCACAGCTTGTTCAGTGAATTCCGTTTTACAATCATTCCTACATTGGAGGCAAATACGTTGCATGATGCCGCCCGGTCAGAGTCCATATAGTAGGAGGCATGACAAGGATTATTGCGTTCCCGCCAGTTATACTGGCTCCAGTCCATCTTAATGTTACCATTATAGTAAAAATAAGTTTCCGGTGTATCCCATTCAGCTTCATTTTCTTCGAAAGTACTACTTCCGCTGACTTTTGTCAATCCCTCTGAAGCAGTATTGTCTGCAAAGCTCATCTCTTGTTTTTCTGTTCCGCTGCAGGGATAGGCTGAGTATTCTTGCCGGAAAGAAAGTATGACACGGTAGATAGCACCCGGTTCTTGCCGAATCAGTCCGGCAAGGTCTATTGAATAATCTTCCCATCGGTGCACGTCTTTTGTACTGTCCTTGCTCAGCCACAATGTGTTTTGGTAAACCAATCGTCCGGAACGGCGCAGTTCACTGGCGGATGAGAGCGTATTGGTCTGCATGAACATCAGTACATTGTTTTCAAAAATACGGATTACACTTAAATCTACCGCATAGAGATTGACTGCCCGGAAAGGGATGATCAAACTTTTGGAGTCGGGTAGGATAGCGGCTGATGTAGACATGCTCACTTGCGGTTTCAGATTCAGTTCGCTGAATGCGATGGAGTGTGATGTTCCGAGCGATTTATCTCGGCTGTTTTTCACTCCTTCGTGTATCTTCAAAGTCAGTTTGCTCAGTTGGTTGGCTTCAAAGTAGACATATACTTTATTATTCTCCACTTGAAATATGGAAGAAGCTACTTCGGGGATTTCAATCAATCCGTTCAGGTCTTGTGTAGTAGAAACAGGATCGGAGAATACTATTTCAATTCCATTCTCCGGTTCGTCAATGCGTTTGGCAGAGAGGAAACGGAAATCATTCTTGGCAGGGATCAGTACGTTTTCTGTCAGTTTGCGGTCGATCCCTGCAGGACTGCCATTGGCGGTGATTTCCAACTGATAGTCTTCCGCTTCGCGAATAACACCGGCTATTTCAAACTGATAGCGCGTCGGATGATCTGTCGGAGTGATACTGACCGGATAGCTTTGGCCGTTTCCGCCTTTGGCAGAGAGCATTTTCTCAACTGCTTCTTTGGGAGTGGCATCACTGAAACGTACTTCACCTTTCAATGTCACCAAGTCGCCATGGCTATCTATGTCGATGGTTGTCAGTGGTTCGATATACAGTGTGAAATTGGGTTCCTGTACTCTGAAAGAGAATTTGAATTCTTTCAGACGACTGTTCACTTCTATAAACCTGCCTAATTGGAACGTACCTTCATAGAACTCTCCCGGCTTTAAAGTTCCTGGTTCAGGAATGAATTCAATCGTATTGTTGCTGATCCAATACGCTTTGCCTTTTAGGGAGGGAGAGAAGCTAAACGGATTTTCTTTCAGTTCATTGTTCAAATCTACCATAGGCTGATCCTGCGTCAGTTCTATACGTATGTTCGAAGTTTGCGAGATAACTCCTCCCGTATATGCATTCACAAAAGGTGCATACTCGGCAGAAGGAATAATATCCTTTTTGCTGTTTGCGCAAGAGGAAAAAACTAAGATGGTCAGTAACAGAAAGAATAACCTGTCAGCTATGCGGTGTTTAGCTTTCATTCGTCCCATAGTGCTTTAATTGTTAATTATTAATTCTTAATTTGGAAACATTCAGCATCTTTCCATGCAGGGAATTTTTGTCTGAATTCTCTCAGGACAGAGAGGTCGAGAGTTGCGGTGGCGGTTCCTTCTTCATGGTCGGGTACGCTGGCAAGCAAATCGCCCTTTGGTGAATAAATGACGCTGCCGCCATTATATAGCATTTGATTTCCATCCGTACCGATACGGTTGACACCACAAACATAACTGATATTTTCGAGTGCACGGGCTTGTAACAGAATGTCCCATACCCGGCGGCGGGGAACAGGCCAGTTGGCAACGTATATCAGAAGATCATATTCATTATTTACGTTCCGGCTCCATACCGGAAAGCGAAGGTCGTAGCAGACTAACAGTAGTATATTCCATCCCCGGTAGGAGATAACAGGCCGCTGGTTACCCGCTGTAAAATGCTCCGTTTCCTGGCCCATACGAAAGAGATGTCGTTTATCGTAGTAATAAGCTCCCCCTTCGGGAGTCAGGAAAAAAGCACGGTTATAATAAGACTTATCAGGAATGGGAACCGCATTTTTATTTGCATCTACTTCTTCATCACAAGCTATATAACTACCTGTAATGGCGAATTGGAATTCCGCCGCCCATTGGCGCAAGGTGGCGATGGTTACCCCCGATATCGGTTCAGCCAGCCTTCGGCTGTCCATACTAAAACCGGTAGAGAAGGTTTCGGGCAAGACAACAATCTCCGCTACTCCACGAAGCGCTTTGAGCTTCCTACGGAGTAGGCGGAGATTTTCTTGTTTATCTTCCCAAACAATATCTGTTTGTAATAGAGTTACACGCATAACTTCATTGAAATATTTTAGGCGCGGATTATACGTATAACGCGGATTAATGTGCTACGCTATACTTGCAGGCAAAGATTATTTGCCCGGCTTTCCACGCCGCAAGGTAATAAAAATCCGTGTAATCCGCGTAATCCGCGCCTAAAAGTTATTATCAAATGTTTCCTAAAGCAAAGTTCTTCGGGTTCTTCCCTTTGAAATCCTTATAATAGAGCTTTACCTCGCGCATATCCTTTTCTATATCTCCCGACGGCATAATCGCCTTTGTCGCAGAAATCGTTTTAGTGGTATAATCGATGCCTATCATTACAATAGGCACTTGCGCTTTCAATGCAATAAAATAAAATCCTTTCTTCCAATTAGGATTCGCTTTACGGGTTCCTTCCGGTGTAATGGCGAGTTGGAATTTCTTGCTTTTGGCGAATCTTTCCGTCATCTGGTCTACCAATGACGTTTTGCGCCCCCGATCTACCGGTATGCCACCTACGGCTTTGAAAATTAATCCCAGCGGAAAGAAGAACCATTCTTTTTTCATCATGAAGTATGTTTTCCGTCCGATAGCTCCATAAAATAGTTTGCCGATAAATAAATCCCAATTAGATGTATGAGGTGCTGCAGTTATCACGCATTTATCATAATCCGGCACCGTCACGTTTGTCTTCCATCCCAAAATGCGATAGTAGATAAAGCTGTATATTGCTTTTTTCATTCCCGGTGCTTACTTCAGGTTGCCGATAGCGTCAATAATTGCGTCTACTTCTTTATTAAAGTCTTCGCGGAATTTCTTGTAGAAACCTTTTACATTTCCGGGTTCGGTATGGCTGATTCGGCTGATAAATTCATCTTGCACACTCAGGATTCTGCCCATCAGCTCGTCGGCTTTAGTTTTATCGGTTCCGGGTACGTATAAGCTGTTTACCAAACACTCCATGAACAGTTCACCTGCGATATAATTGACGTTTTTCTTAAGTTCTCTTCTACTTGCCATAATCTTTACGTTTTAAGTGAATAAATTGAAATATTTCCGGTAAAGATAAGTACTTTCCACGGTATAAACCAACATTTCATATTTTTTTTGATGTGCGCTTCCTTTCATAATTCAGAAAAAAACACGAAATTTGCGACGCTTTTGAACGAAACTTTACTAACACCTTTAAATAATTAGATAAAATGACAAAAAGTGCATTGCAAATTGCAAGGGCTGCTTATCAGCCCAAACTTCCGAAAGCGCTGAAGGGTGCCGTTAAGGCGGTAGCTGGAGCAGCTACTCAATCTGTAGCCGATCAGGAAGCTATCCAAAAATTGTTCCCTAACACGTACGGAATGCCTTTGATCAAGTTTGAGGCTACTGACGAAGTGGTTAACTTCCCAGCTATGAACGTGGGCGTTATCCTTTCTGGTGGTCAGGCTCCCGGTGGTCACAATGTGATTTCCGGTATCTTCGATGGTATCAAGAGTTTGAATAAGGACAGCAAGTTATATGGTTTCATTCTTGGCCCCGGCGGTTTGGTTGACCATAACTATATGGAACTGACTTCAGATATCATTGACGAATACCGTAACACGGGTGGTTTCGATATCATCGGTTCAGGTCGTACTAAATTGGAGAAGGAAGATCAGTTTGAAAAAGGTCTGGAAATCCTGAAGCAACTTGATATTAAAGCATTGGTTATCATCGGTGGTGACGACTCTAACACAAATGCCTGCGTACTGGCTGAGTACTATGCAGCTAAGAAGTGCGGCGTACAGGTAATTGGTTGTCCGAAGACTATCGACGGTGACTTGAAGAACGAAATGATTGAAACTTCTTTCGGTTTCGACACTGCTTGTAAGGTTTACTCTGAAGTTATCGGTAACATTCAACGTGACTGTAACTCAGCTCGTAAATACTGGCACTTCATCAAGTTGATGGGACGTTCTGCTTCTCACATTGCATTGGAATGTGCTTTGCAGGTGCAACCTAACGTTTGTATCGTATCAGAAGAAGTTGAAGCAAAAGATATGTCTTTGGACGATGTAGTAACTTACATTGCTCAGATAGTAGCTAACCGGGCTGCTCAAGGCAACAACTTCGGTACAGTTTTGATCCCTGAAGGTTTGATCGAGTTTATTCCGGCTATGAAACGTCTGATCGCTGAGTTGAACGACTTCCTTGCTGAAAATGCTGAAGAATTCTCTCAAATTAAGAAGTCTCACCAACGTGATTATATCATCCGTAAACTGTCTCCGGAAAATGCGGCTATCTATGCCAGCCTGCCTGAGGGTGTTGCACGTCAGCTGACGCTGGACCGCGACCCGCACGGAAACGTACAGGTATCTTTGATCGAAACAGAAAAACTGTTGTCGGAAATGGTAGCTACTAAGCTTGCTGCATGGAAAGAAGAAGGTAAATTCGTAGGTAAGTTCGCTTCTCAACACCACTTCTTCGGTTATGAAGGCCGTTGCGCTGCTCCGTCTAACTACGATGCTGACTATTGCTATTCACTGGGTTATACAGCTGCTTCTCTGATTGCTAACGGCAAGACAGGCTATATGTCTTCTGTACGCAACACTACGGCTCCTGCTGACCAATGGATTGCAGGTGGTGTGCCCATCACGATGATGATGAACATGGAACGCCGTCACGGTGAAATGAAACCGGTAATCCAGAAAGCTCTGGTGAAACTGGATGGTGCTCCGTTCAAGGCATTTGCTGCTCAGCGCGACCAGTGGGCTATCACTACAGATTATGTATATCCGGGACCGATCCAGTACTTCGGACCTACGGAAGTTTGTGACCAGCCGACAAAGACTTTGCAGTTAGAACAAGCTAAATAAATCGGCAAACTGACGAAGAGTTAATAAAAAGAACGCAAATTATGCGAATTACACAAATTTGAATAATCTATTTGCGTAATTTGTGTAATTTGCGTTCTGTTTTGAATATTACATGGCAACTAAAAGAAAATCTGCTGCACGTCGCGGTAAAAAGAAAAGCGAAGCGCGTATCATGTCTGCATGGTTACGTACAATACTTGCTGTTTGTATCATTGCCGTATTCTCTGCCGGGTTTTATTGGTTTTTCATTCGTCCGTATGCCTATCGTTGGAAACCCTGTTATGGTCAGAAAGGATATGGGGTCTGTATGCCCTGCGACTATGAAGTGCATGGCATTGATATCTCCCATTATCAAGGCAGTATTGACTGGGTGCAACTGACAACCAACAAAACAACCAAATTTCCTATCCATTTTGTCTTTATGAAAGCTACCGAAGGTGGTGATCATGCTGACGATACTTTCCCGTTCAATTTTGATCAGGCGCATCGTTATGGTTTTATTCGCGGAGCATACCATTTCTTCTCTCCTAAAACAGATCCGCTAAAACAAGCCGATTTCTTTATTCGTACGGTCCAGCTTATTCCCGGAGATCTACCACCTGTGCTTGATGTTGAAACTATTGGTAAAAGTACTCCCCATGATTTAAGGATTGCTGTCAAAACTTGGCTCGACCGTATAGAATCACATTATGGTGTGAAACCGATTCTTTATACATCTTATAAATTCAAGAACCGCTATCTTAGTGATTCGGTATTCAATACTTATCCCTACTGGATTGCCCACTATTACGTAGACTCCGTCAAATATGAAGGTCCATGGCACTTCTGGCAACATACCGATGTGGGGAATGTTCCCGGTATCAGAGAAGAGGTCGATTTGAATGTATTCAACGGATCTTTGGAGCAATTGCGGGCGCTTACTCTACAGAAATAGTTTCGCATAATAAGTTGTTACTTTTAATATGTATTTCAAATCAGTTATGGTTTGCATATACTTTTTGTAATAAGCGCGCTCCGAGTATCGGTCTGTAATGTCCTCTTTCGTAGTAGTTATGAATATCGTTCGTATATTCATTGATACCACTGAAATCGAATACGTTTTCATAGCCAAAAATGTCTTTCAATATTTCCACATCTGCCGGATTTATGCTGATCTGGTTATAGTCGGGACTGATGATGATTTTAACCGAGGTGTTATGTTTCCGGCAGATTTGATCTATTTCCTTTAATAATTCGGTCTGTGTTTCCCATAGGAATCGCTCACCTTCCCGGTATTCACCATTTCTGTAATTACAGTCTCTGGCTTTCACAAACTCTTTTTTGTGGTTTTCCCAATATGCTTCTCCTTCATCCCGGATCATCCCCTCTCTGGGATTGATTGCATCATTTGTTACTGCATCTCTGATTGCGCCATAAGGGTTTATCACTCCTTGCATATAGGGACGATATTGATGAAATATTTTATAATCGAGATAAGGAAACAGGAAATTAGGGAAGAAGAAGGCCTGACAGAATTTCTCCTGGAAACTAAAGTTGCTGATTCCTGAGATAGCCGGAGGCAACACATGGTTATGGCTGCTTAAAAGCTGGTCTTTCCCCAATGACTCTTTATCCAGAATGAGGAGCAGATTCTTTATTTCTGCACCATTTCTTTCCAAAGCCTGCAACTTCTTACTGATGGCGGCTATGCTTTCTGCATTTCCGAACAGGCGTACTGCTCTGCCACCATCCAAATATTTTTCCCATTCATGACATTGATAGGCCATGGTGCAGGAATTGCCCATAATAAAAGAATCAAATGCAATGGAATCCCGGTTGTTCATATACATTTGCCAACCGATATAGCCTTCATTTAACATGACGGGAGAGTTATCATAACGGTTATAATGCCTTAAAACCATAAAAGGATCATTGAGGAAATACACCACTAGTAAGGCTATAAATGGCGTCAGGAGTATAGATAGTTTCATCGTGAAGCGCATAGCTGCACTTCGCTCACTGTTTTTCTTCATTCTGCTATCTTTGTTTTTAGATTAAAATTGCAAATAAATAAAACTGTCGGAATTGAACTGTCCCAAGGTAAAGAACATAATGGCCAGCAGATAATAAATGCCCCATCTGACAAGCATGGGTTGTTTTTCCAACGCTTCTAAAAGATCTCGTTTCGACATAATATATTCGTAAACTAAAATCAGTACAAGAGCGCTACCGGCCACAATACAATTATGATCCGGAATTCCGATGCTTACTTCTTTCCAGCTGGCATGGGTACTGAACGAAATGTTTCTGATGTAATAGAGTGCATCACTTACCGACTCTAAGCGAAAGAAGATCAAAGAAAAGGCGAAAAGCAGATAAGTGCGGAGGATGGACAGGGTTGTAAACAGGGGATTACCTATCCAATTCTTTATCTTGTTACGGATCATGGCGGTCTTCATTTCATAGAAAATAATAAGCCCTTGGATGAGTCCATATATAATATAGTTCCATCCTGCACCATGCCAGGCACCTAATCCTGCAAATGTCAGGCTTAGACTCAGGAATACTCCCCATTGTCCCCAACGGCGCATACCCGAAGATAGGGGCAAATATAAGTAATCCCTAACCCAAAATGAAAGAGACATGTGCCATCTTCTCCAGAATTCGGCAGTGGTTTGTGCTATGAATGGGCGGTTGAAGTTAGGGCTGAGTTTGAATCCCAACATACAGGCACCTCCAAGTGCAATATCCGTATAACCAGAAAAGTCACCATACAATTCTACAGGATATAAAAGGCATGCCATGAGTAATTGGATACCGGATGCCGTATGTATAGAGTTGAAAATACCATCTATATAAGGGGAAATATAATCGGCAAGGATCAACTTCTTTATCAATCCCACTACGATCAGTTTCATTCCGTAGACAATGGATGGATATGCTACCGGTTTACCCGATTTCAATTGTGGAAGCATATCTCTCGCCCGTTCTATAGGTCCTGACAGGAATTTCATGAAAAAGAGCATATATATCATGAAGTCGGCAAGGTTCTCTTCCGGTTCTTCTTCTTTCCAATAGATTTCCGTCAGGTATGAAAGGGCCTGAAAGGTATAAAAGGAGATGCCTAAGGGGAATAGCCAGTGCACGCCTGGCAGGAGGTTGGCATATCGGAATGCCAACCAGCCTGTAATTAGAAAACACAAGCCCGAAATATAGATTCTTTTCGCATCCTTCTCATGTTTTGATTGTCCCACCCATTTTCCGAGAAAAAAAGTTGCCAGTGAAATGAGAAGGGCTATGATCAGGAAAGCTATGTGGTAATAGCCTATGAAAATACAGCTTGACAACAAGAGTATAGCTTTTCTATATTTAGGTGGAAGTGTGTAGTACAAAAGGAAGGTACATACAAACAGCGTGACAAAATTCAAAGATATGAATGACATGTCTTATTTGGTTTTGGTGAGAATAGCATTGCAAATATCTCCTACATTCTTGAATCGGACAATGTCTCTGAAGGTGAAGTGAACATTGAAATCTTTCTCTATTCTGCTTATCAGCAACATATTGGTTAATGAATTCCAACCTTCCACATCCTGGGCAGTGGTTTCACTGGCAAGAACGATGTTGTCTCTCTTCAATATCTCCTGAAAAATCAGGCTCAGTTCATTTAAAATCATCTGCGTATTCATATTAGTTTAGTTTTATATTAGTTCCAGTATTCTTTTTCTATCGGTTTTGCTGCTGGTATTCAGTGGAAAATGTTCCATGCAATGTATGTGCTGGGGAATCATGTAGAAAGGCAGCCGGCTGTTCATATGTTCTTCTATCTGGTGTTTGTCGAGATGGACTTTTTCAACTACCAGATGTAATTCGCATTGATTGTTTGCTCCATATTTGGGGATGACGACAGCTTTACATTCATTATTGAAATACTTCTTCACTACGTGTTCTATTTCGCTTAGTTCGATGCGGAATCCCTGAAGTTTAATCTGCGAATCTTTGCGGCCACAATATATGATATCGCCGTCTGCATCTATCTGGCAGAGATCACCGGTTTTGTAATAAGTCTTTCCATCTGTCCCTTCGATGAGGCATTCTTTAGTCTTTTCAGGAGCGTTCCAGTAGCCGTTCATCACTTGCCTGCCACTGATCCAGAGTTCTCCGGTTTCGCCTGTAGCAACGGGAATGCCGTTATTATCCATGATTAAAGCATCCACTCCCTCGAATGGCTTGCCTATAGCAATCATACCGTTATGATGTTTGCATGAGGTGGTCGGTATCTGGTAGGCTGTACAATAAATTGTTCCTTCTGTGGGACCATACAGGTTCACAAAAGAGGCATTGGGAGCACAGGCTTTGAAGGCAGATAGTAATTCAACATCCGATGCTTCGGCAGTAACTATCAGGTATTTGAGTTCAGGAAGTTGTATCTCAGAGAAATAGGGTAATAATAACTGGAGTAGGGAGGGGGCTACGGCAGCAAATGTGAGGTTATATTTTTCCAATATTTCAATGACATTGATATACTTTACGCCTTCCGGAGAAACTGTATATATGCATGCACCTATTGTTAGGGGAAATAAGAAAGAAACGATAGAAACGTCAAAGGTTAGTTCGAACATTTGCAGCATACGGTCGTTCTCGTCCAATTGCCAGTCCAAATGGCTGTATGCGTTGTAGAAAGCATTTAGGTTGTTGCGGGAGATGGGAACTCCTTTCGGTTCTCCCGTACTGCCGGAGGTGAAAATGATATAAGCATTTTCATTCTTTTCCGAATGTATGCCAGAAGAAGACGGAACTACTTCCTGTAACTCCGAAGTACATATAAAATCTATATGTTCGGTATCCAGGTTCAATACACGGATGTCCTTTGTATATAGAATTAAATGAATATCGGCGAGTTCCGCAATCTTTCTATTCCTGTGTCTGGGATAGGCTGGATGCAGAATGACATACGTTTTTCCACTGATTAATACTGCCAGTATGGAGGCGTAAGTCTCCAATCTATCTTCGGCTATAATGCCGATGATTTTATCTTCCCTGTTATTAATCAAAGTGGATATTTTATATACAGTTTCAGACAGTTGACGATAGGTATAGGTGATGTTGTTAATAACAAATGCCTGATGTCCTGCATACTTCTCAAAAGCCTCTATGATCTCACTGATCATATCTTTTTGATCCTTTTCCATTCTGTTCGTGATTTTATAGTTTATAGTAAATGTCTAATTCGTTTTCTGTGTAGTAAAGACAGGAGGATTTGATATTCTCCCTATTGAGGAGGGCTTAATGTGTGTTAAATATAGAAGGAAGGTATTAGGAGATAATCTTTCTCTCTTTTGATGTAATGACTATTTCTCTGATTTATAGACGAATAATAGAATAGCTTTGACCTTTTTATTATAGATAGAAAATATGAAAAGAGGAATTTCTAAAAAGTATTTAGAGGAATGATAATGCATTGATATATAGTTATATATCATCCTGAAATAAGGGGTGTGCAAAAAACGTTCGTTTAATGTGCACAAAGATAATGGGTATTTTTCGAATGTACAAGGTGTTTAATAAAAATATTTCTAATAGATTTTATTTCAAACATTATATTATTGATAATCAATATTCTATATTATATCTAAATGGATTTAATATCTTCTCATTTTTATAATTCTTGGTATCCATTTTTTACGTTTAAAATTGTGCACATTAAACGAACGATTAAAAGACATTTCGTTTTCTTTTATCTCTTCGTTAATAACCTTTTTACATAACTATTTCACTGCTTTTTGATCGAGATGACGGAACGCTTTGGAATAAGATGAATGCTAAATAAGTTGTTGAAAACAACTGCATTACATAAAATAATCGGTAAGTATTTCACTACTCCGGTGTCCCCAAAGAATATTCTGACGTGAACATCCCTCCTCGCCTCCACTGGTTCGCAGTACGTGTCACATATGGCCGTGAACTGGCTCTGAAAGCTTTTCTGGATGAAGAGAAGATAGAGAATTTCATTCCGATGCGTCGCGATTATGTCGTGAAAGATGGTCGTCGCATTTGTAAGTTTGTTCCTGCCGTGCATAACCTTGTTTTCATTCGCTCTACTCGTAAGCGTATCGATACATTGAAGGATAAAGCCGGTATGAACATCCCTATACGCTATATAATGAATCGGGAGCATCATCTTCCTGTTATCGTTCCAGACGATCAGATGCGTAGTTTCATTCTTGTTGCTGGTACCTACGAAGAATCGGTTATTTATGTAGAACCCGCTGAACTTCAACTGGTAAGAGGCCAGAAGGTGCGTGTCATGGGCGGTGTTTTTGAGGGTGCTGTAGGAGAATTTGTTCGTATCCGTCGCGACCGTCGTGTAGTTGTCAATATTGAAGGTGTCATGGCTGTTGCAACGACTTTTATTCACTCTTCGCTTGTAGAACCGATAACTGACTAATTTCAGTGTCATAAATCATAAATTCTAAATCATAATTAAATATATGAGTGATCAAGTTTCATCCTTATTTTCCCTGGCTCACAGTCTTCTCACTCTAGGTCAGGATGGCAGTCCGATTTATGTTGATAGTTTCACCCGTCTGAATCGTGATGTTTATGAATCAGCCCTAAACTCGTATGGAAAACATGGCTCAACTCCTGAAGCTGAAGCTGAGCTGTGTTTAGGTCTTTTAGTAGCCTTCAATGCCACAATGTATGATAATGGGCATAAACAGGAATATATTCAGAAGGTTCTGGAGCGTGCTCTTAACGTTCTTCCACTGATCCCTGCTTCATTGTTGAAAGTTCGTCTGCTGACTTATTGCTATGGTGAGGTTTATGCAGAGGAGTTAGCTAAAGAGGCCCATGTTATTATTGATAGCTGGGGGACTTTCCGATTGACTGCGGAACAGGAGGAAGTGATAGAAGAATTGGGGAATATTGAGGATAATCCTTATCCTTGGAAAGAGATTAACGAGAAATGAATCAGTAAGAAAATCATCATTGATATGGTTAATATTGCAGATAAAGCAATGTGTTGCGGTTGCAACGCCTGTGGCGACGTGTGTGCTCATGATGCAATTACTTTCAAAACGGATATTGAAGGATTTTGGTATCCGGAGGTAGACAAAAGCAAGTGTACTGATTGCAGATTGTGTGAAAAGGTTTGTCCAATTATCAATATTGATACACTGAAGAAGAATGATTTAAAGCAATCAATTTGCTATGTAGCTGAGCATAAGGACATCGAAGTGGTATTTGACAGTACTTCGGGTGGATTATTTTCAGCTTTGGCTGATATAATGTATCGTAATAAGGGATATGTTGGTGGCGCTATTTTTAATGAAGATTTCTCAGTAAGACAGTATATATCACCCGATAAGAAAGATTTAATAAAACTTCGGAGTTCTAAATATTTGCAAAGCAATTTCACAGGGTTTTATAAACAGCTCCGTGATTTGCTAAAAAAAGAAGAAAATGTATTAGTTTGTGGTTCTCCATGTCAAATGGCTGCATTAAGATCCTTTTTGCGAAAAGACTACGAAAACCTAATTATAGTGGATTTTGTATGCAGAGGTACAAACTCGCCTAAAGTTTGGCGGAAATACCTTGATACTTTTGAAGAAAGGTATGGCTCTCCAGTTGTATATTGCAAGGCCAAATCCAAGGAATATGGATGGAGAAATTTGACTCAAAAAGTAGTTTTGGCAAACGGAAAGGCTTATTACGAGCCTAAAGATTCGAATAACTACACGAAAGGATATTTACAGACTGGAGTCTTTTGCCGTCCTTCTTGCTATGAATGTAAATTCAAGGGATATCCACGCATTGCGGATATTACACTTGCGGATTTTTGGGGAGTAGAAAATGTTAAAAAGACGATGGATAAAAATTTGGGGTTATCCTTAGTTATGGTTAATTCTCAAAAAGGGGCATCATTCTTTGAGAAAGCAAAGATAAGAATAAATGCCTTTCAAGTACCTTTTGAAACGATTGAAAAGGGTAACCTTGCACTAACAAAATCATTAGATAAACCCAAAGTAAATAGAGAGCGATTTTTTAAAGATTTAGATAATATGACATTTACTCAGATTGCTGATAAATACATATTATCAACTCCTATGAGTAAGAAGTTTATTATAAAAAAATACATCAAATATCTATTTGCTGTGTGGCGAGGAACAAATCATTCTCCAAAGGCCATATATCAATTTTTTAAATACAATACATTTAATGAGATAATCCATGGAAATGTATTGATACCTGCATCTCATGTTGTTATTCAACTGGAAAAAGGTGGTAAAATAATAAAGAAAGGCATATCCTATATTGGTACAAAGCGATATAGAAAATCCAAATTAGAGACAAGATTGCTGATAGAAAAAGGGGGCGTTTTGGAACTTGGACCAAATACAAATATAATGTATGGTGCAGATATTGAAGTCTTTCATGACGCGCGTCTGATATACAAAGGAGAGGGAGGTAGCAATATTGGCGCCACTGTCATTTGCGGTGAAAAAATAGAAATAGGAAAAGGCACAATGATGGGACGTAATGTTTTGATTAGAGACAATAATGGAGACCATTATATAAACCGTACGGGATACAAAAATACCCGTCCTGTTGTAATAGGAGAGAAGGCTTGGTTGTGTGAGGGGTGTACCATTATGTTAGGAGTAAATATAGGAGATGGGGCGATAGTGGGAGCCAAAGCATTCGTTACTTCTAATATTCCACCAAATACAATGGTGTCTGGCAATCCTTCGAAAGTTGTTGACGAAGATGTTCTCTGGAAATACTAAATAATAATAAAAAGAAAAGAATATGGAATTGAAAAAATTTATTTCTCAGTTTGTTGAGCAATTTGACAATTTGGATGTTTCTACAATCAACGGTGAAACATATTTTAAAGAGATGGACGTATGGACGTCTATGGCGGCATTGATGATTATTGGTATGATAGATGATGAGTATGGAGTAGAGATATCAGCAAAAGATATCAGAAGTGCAGAAACGATTGCGGATTTATTTGAACTTGTCAAAACAAGAAAAAATGTATAATCCATTTACATTAGAGTCTAAAACTATTTTAGTCACAGGAGCGTCATCGGGAATAGGACGTTCCACTGCTATCGAATGTTCTAAATTAGGTGCGAAACTCATAATAACAGGAAGAAACGCTGAACGTTTAAAAGAAACCTTTCTGATGTTGGTGGGTGAAGGTCATCAGAACATTGCGGCGGATTTATCTGATGATGCACAGATTGATGAATTGGTAGAACAATTGCCTAACTTAAATGGATTAGTAAATAACGCTGGACTAACCGAAACTATACTTACGCAATTTGTGAAACGAGAAAATATAGAAAAGGTTTTAGGTATAAATACGATAGCACCAATACTTTTGACGCAGAAAATATTGAAAAAAAAGAAAATTTCATGTGGCGGAAGCATCGTTTTCACATGTAGTATAAGTGGCACATGTGTTGCCGGTGGCGGCAATGTCCTATATAGTACATCTAAAGGAGCAATTCATGGCTTTGTGAAAAATGCGGCTTTGGATTTAGCTGTTAAGGGTATTAGGGTCAATGAGGTGTGTCCTGGAATGATAAATACCAGCATACTTGATAGAGGAAAGATAGGTGAAGAGGAATTGAGAATTGAAGCTTCAAAGTATCCGATGAAGAGATTTGGAAATCCAAACGAAGTATCTTATGGCATAATTTATTTGCTATCAGATGCATCTTCTTTTGTCACTGGTACAGGTATAGTCATTGATGGAGGATTTACACTGCAATAATTAATCATGAAGACGATATTAAAGAACGTTCAAATAAAAGCCGTGAATTCATGGCTTCCTTCTAATAGTTTGGAAATGTTATCCCTTGGCAGTCTTTATGGTGAATCTGAGGTGAATACAATCATGAAGGCAACAGGTGTTAATCGAGTCAGAATTGCAAATAAAGACATGACGTCAGCCGACATGTGTCAAAAGGCTGTAGAGGCATTATTTGAACAAGAGGGCATCGATAGAGAAGAAATTGATGGTTTAGTGTTCGTTTCACAGACACCAGATTATATTCTTCCGGCAACTTCGATATTATTACAAGAAAAATTGATGTTGTCTAAAGATACCGTTTGTATTGACATTCATTATGGCTGTTCCGGTTATATTTATGGTCTGTTTCAAGCATCCCTATGGGTAAGTAGCGGAGCATGTAAGAATGTACTCGTACTTTCCGGTGATACTACATCCAAGATGATTAACCCCAATGACAAATCACTACGTATGGTTTTTGGAGATTGTGGTACTTCCACTTTAGTATCTAAAGGAAGTGATCTCATCGGGTTTCACATACAGTCTGATGGTAGTGGCTCTGATAGACTCATCGTTCCTGCGGGCGGATTTCGTTTGCCATGTTCTGAAGAAACATCAGTGTTAGAGTGGGATGAAGATCATAATGGGCGTACCAAAAATGATTTGTTTATGGATGGAATAGCTATATTCAATTTTGCAATATCACAAGTACATAAAAACATCAATACATTGATTGAATACATGGAATGGAATAAAGCGGATGTCGGCTTTTATGCCTTGCATCAAGCCAATGATTTTATGGTAAACTATGTGCGTAAGAAGCTCAAGATCAGTGCGGATATTGCTCCTACTAACGTGAGTAATTTCGGCAATACTGGACCTGCTTCAATTCCATTGCTTTTTTCTGATTTTTGTCCGGCAGAATATAATTTGAAGAAAGTTATTATGTGTGGTTTTGGAGTTGGATTATCATGGGGTAGCGTGGCTGCAAATCTGTCAAATACACATTTTTATCAACCAATAAATAAGTAGAGAAATGAAAGAAAAAATATTAACTATTATCAACGATATCAGACTGTCAAAAGATTTACCGGCTTTGGAATCGATCTCTGAAGAAAGCAGTTTGAGAGATGATTTAGGACTTACTTCTTTTGATTTGGCAGAATTAACAGTTCATATTGAAGACGAATTTGATATTGATATATTCGAAGATGGATTAATTAGTACTGTTGGTGAAATCTATACGAAACTTGATAAAGAATGAAACCTTTTTTGATTGATAATGATAAGGTATATACTTATCAAGATTTGTTAGATGCTATACAGACGGATGGCTTTTATTATCCATATTACAAAGTTCACGATGTGTTTTTGTATTTTGTGAATCTGGTTAAAGCGTTGGCTAATAATCAGTCATTGGTACTATTGGACTCTGATTTAAATTCTTCAGAGATTGAAAACTTAAATGAATCGTTAGTCAATCAGCCGCGAATTATAAATACGTTAAGTTTCTCTGATATTTCAGAGGTTATAAATGCGGTAAAGAAATCGGCGGCAGAGATAACAATATTTACTTCCGGTACAACAGGCCAGCCCAAGAAAGTCCTCCATTCTATTTCATCTCTTACTCGATCAGTAAGAACAGGTGAACGGTATGCCAATCAAATATGGGGCTATGCTTACGCTCCTACTCACATGGCAGGATTGCAAGTATTTTTCCAGGCATTTGAAAATGAAAATACATTAGTAAATATATTCGGAAGGAGCCGCAATGAGGTTTACAGATGTATATCCAATCATCACATAACTCATATTTCCGCAACTCCTACATTTTACAGGCTGTTGCTCCCTTTTGAGAAGGAATATGATACGGTAATTCGAGCTACGTTAGGAGGAGAGAAGTCCGATGAGCATCTTTATAACTCCATGCGTTGTGTTTTTCCAAATGCAAAAATTAATAATGTTTATGCATCAACAGAAGCTGGGTCATTGTTTGCGGCAAAAGGTGATTGCTTCCAGATACCGGAAGCTATCAGAGATAAATTTAGAGTTGAAGACGATGAACTTCTTATTCATAAGTCACTATTAGGTCGTTCTGATAGTTTTAAGTTTGAAGGTGATTATTATCATTCAGGAGATTTGATAGAATGGATCGACAAATCAATGGGTTTATTTAAATTCAAGAGCCGTAAAAATGAACTTATCAACGTCGGTGGCTATAAAGTAAATCCGGGAGAAGTTGAGAATGTCTTATTATCTATTGATGGTATTCAGCAGGTTTTAGTGTATGGTAAAGCAAATTCTGTGTTGGGTAATATATTATGTGCCGATATTCAATTGGAACCTAATATCGCATTAACAGAAATAGATATAAAGAAAATCTTACGTAGTAATTTGCAGGACTTTAAAATACCTCGCAGATTTAGGTTTGTAGAGGCTATGACATTAACAAGAACAGGAAAATTGAAAAGACAATGAATTATTTAGTAACGGGATGCTCGCGAGGTGTAGGTTTAGAAATATGCCGTGTGTTGCTATCAGAAGGAAATATGGTATATGGCGTGGCAAGAAGCTATACAGATGAGTTTAAAAAGCTGGAGTCGGAATATTCCGGATACTTATATTTTAAAAGTATAGATCTTTCTGATTGTGAGAATATTCATAAGAATGTATTTAAGGAGTATGTTACCAACAAAATTCAGTTGGATGGATATGTAAATAATGCAGCCATGGCATATGATGATATAGTAACGAATCTTAATATAGATAAACTGAAAGCTATGTATAATGTGAATGTCTTTACTCCAATGATGATCACGAAATACGTACTTCGCAATATGCTTTTGTCTAAAAAGAAAGGTTCTATTATACATATTTCATCTATTAGTGCCCACACCGGATACAAAGGATTGGCAATGTATGCGTCAAGCAAGGGTGCATTAGAAGCTTTTTCTAAAGATACCGCAAGAGAATGGGGACAACTGGGGATTCGCTCAAATGTAGTAGTGCCTGGGTTTATGGAAACAGCCATGAGTGCATCTTTAACAGAAGATCAAAAAGATAGAATCTATAAACGTACATCTTTAAAAACAGCAACCTGTGTGAAATCCGTTGCTGAAACTGTGGCGTTTTTGCTTTCTGATAAGGCTTGCAGCATAACAGGGCAGAATGTACACGTTGATAATGGAACAATATGATAGCAGGATAAAAATACATAAAATGGATATTCCCCAAATAGAATTGAATAATGGCGTTAAAATACCTTGCATTGGTAATGGTCCGGGAATTGTTGGCTACTCTCCAAGGCAAGATCGTATTTCTAATTCTTTATTTAAACGTGCGTTTCGAAAGTTCATAATACGACCAAAACAGGAATATGATTATGTAGATGCTGTTGCAAATTCTTTTAAGATAGGATTTAGTCTGTTAGATTACTCATCGTCTTACGGCGATGGACATCTAATAGGTAAAGCTATCAAAAAAAGTGGAGTATCACGGAATGATTTATTTATTACTACAAGAATAAGTAATCAAGCTCAGCGTGAGCAAAAAGTGCGTGCGTGCCTCATGTCTCAACTTCAGGGCATGGGTGTAGATTATGTAGATATGTTGATGTTTCATTGGCCTGTAACGGACCTATATATAGATACCTGGAAGGAAATGGTGCAATTGTATAAAGAAGGTTATTGCAAATGTTTAGGCGTTGCAAATTGTCATAAACACCATATAGAAGAGCTTATGAAAGCGGCTGATGTGGTCCCGTCGATTAATCAATTTGAAGTTCATCCTTTATTTACTCAGAAAGATCTTATTGGTTATTGTTGGAGCAAGGGAATTCAAGTAGAAGCATATACTGCAATAGCTAGATTCGATGATCGTTTGATGCGATTACCATTATTGAAAAATATAGCTCAAAAATATCACAAAACTGTTGTGCAGGTTATTTTAAGATGGCATGTTCAAACAGGTGTAATTCCATTGGTAAGATCTTTAAATAAAAATAGACAACTAGAGAATGTGAGTATTTTTGATTTTGAATTGACATCTAATGAAATGAAAGCTATTGATGCTATCAATATCAATAGTCGTTTGAGATATGATCCGGATAATTGTGACTTTTCGATTCTTTAGATATGACTTTGTATAATCGGTTACGTGATTTACAAATTTTATCGATTGTTTTATTAGGAGGATGTGCTTTACATGGAACAAGGTAATAATAGAACCATCGCAAAGAATACCGCATTTCTGTATTTCCGTATGATGTTTACAATGATAGTTTCATTGTATACTTCGCGTGTGATACTGCAAACGTTAGGAGTTGACGATTATGGTATTTATCAGTCCGTAGGTGGAATTGTAGGCTTTTTAGCTTTTATCAATAGTGCGCTCAGTACAGGTTCATCTCGTTTTTTGACTTACGAATTAGGAACAGGGAATTTTGAAAAGTTGAAGAGAACTTTCTCTACAACATTGACTATCCATATAGCAATTGCTCTCTTTGTTGTTATAGTTGCGGAAACACTTGGGATATGGTTTCTTTATAATAAATTGATGATACCGGCTGAGCGGATGGACGCTGCTGTCTATACCTTCCATATATCCATATTGACAGCCGTTTTCACATTGACGCAAGTGCCTTATAATGCAAGCATCATTGCGCATGAGAAGATGTCGGTTTTTGCATATATGAGTATTCTTGAATGTTCGGCAAAACTGGGAGTTGTTTATCTTTTATCTATTGGCGGTTATGATAAATTGAAATTGTATGCAACTTTATTGTTCATAGTTCAGGTAGGACTCATCTGTATCTATCGTTTATATTGTAGTCGGCATTTCAAGGAAACCATTTATCGTTTTACATTCGATAGAGCTATATTCAAAGAAATAGCGGGATTTTCGGGATGGAGTTTATTTGCCGGTAGTTCGCTTGCACTTAATAGCCAAGGTATTTTAATTTTGCTGAATATGTTCTTTGAACCAGCTGTGGTTGCGGCGCGATCTATTTCCATACAGGTAAACATGGCAGCTAGTCAATTTGTTAATAATTTTCGTACGGCGGTCAATCCGCAAATAGTGAAAAAATTGGCAGCAGGAGATTCTGGGGGGTCTAAAAAACTACTGTTGGCATCCACCAAGTATTCTTATTATATGATGTTTATAATCTGTTTTCCTGTCTGTCTTTTGGCTCATCCTTTATTAAAGATATGGTTGGGTGTTGTGCCTGATTATACGGTTATATTTCTTCAGATTATAGTTATTCAGAGCCTGTTTCAAGTTTTTGATTCTTCTTTTTATACAGCGTTATATGCTAAAGGGCGCTTAAGGGAAAATGCTCTAATATCACCAACTTTAGGTTTCGTAAGTTTTCCTATAATCTATTTCTTATTTAGGGCAGGATATTCTCCGGTTGTTCTTTCTTGGGCTAGTTTATTGACTTATGCCGTATTGGGGCTGATAGTAAAGCCTATATTGGTAGTGAAAATAGCAAATTATTGTTGGAGAGATGTCTGGAATGTTTTTAGACCCTGTTTGTTGGTAACTGTGGTCGCCCTGCCTGTACCTGTTTTTTTATATCATGTAATAGGTGTTGATAATATTCCACATTCTATTCTCCTGTGTTTTATAACTGTTATTATAATTATATTGTCGATATATTGGCTTGGAATTGATATGTTGACCAAACAAGAAATTGGGTCGTATGTAAAACGGAGATTTGGAATATGATATAAGAAAAGAGTCCCGCGGCGTTTTTTGGGCGTGGAACTCTATTTATTAAGAATATGGATTTAATTATATTTCTCTATATTCCTGTTTCGCGTCAAAGCACGGACACGCCTTATGCACAGATTTACTGAGCTGATAATGCCCCAGTATCTTTGCCTTTGGATAATCCGCTTTCAGCTGCTTCAATAGATCAAGGAGTGAGCATTTCTGCGCATACGTTCTTGTGTCAGCCGTCTCTCCGTCTTCGTTGAGTCCGCCTTCGTAACAGATACCGATACTTTTATCGTTCCAGCCTGTTGCGTGCGCCCCGATCTGATGAACCGGACGACAAATGTGTACTTCGCCGTCACGCGTGATATAGAAATGATAACCGATACTTGCAAAGCCTCGTGCCAGATGGCACCGATGGAGGGCTTCTACCGAGAAGTTTCTGTCACATCGTGTTGCCGAGCAATGAACTACCAGGAGGCGCACCTCCCGATAGTTCTGATAGAAACTGCCCGCCGTCATGCGCCTAAGCCCATGCAGGCGTTCAGTCCGAATACGCCTGCCAATGCGGACGCTACGGCGATTACAACTTTGATGATAACACTCCAGGTTGAATTTGATTTCTTTTCCATACGTAATTTAGTGATAAGTGATTAGTAATTGGTGACAGCGCAGCCTTTCATTAGTAATTTATAATTAGTAATTACTAAAGGCTGCACCTTTAGAGCCTATCCCAGCGGGTTCTCGTCCAAACCGCCACCACCGGTATTGCCACCGTCATCCGGCTTGCTGCCGGAATTTCCACCGGAAGAGGGCGTTTTTGAAAAGTCCACCGTGGTCTGTCCTGCCTTTTGGGCTTTGAGCAGCAGACGGGTGGCTGCACGGGTGGGTACGGGTGAAAACTCAAGACCGGAGAATATGGTTTTCAAATCTTCGCCCGGAATGAACTGGATGTTGACTCCGGTGATGTTGGAAGACGTGAATTTTTCCGCGGTTTCCGCCCCGTGGCTGGTGATCTGAAGACGGAATTTCCCCAGGTCTCCGAAGTCTACCTGTTCGCCCGCTCGCAGGCTGTCAATCATGTTTTCCACGGTAGCGATGATAACTGCGGTGACGTCGGCACGGCTGGCAGTGGTCTGCGCGGCTACACGGCGGCTCAGTTCTTTCAGGGGCAGTTCCCTTGTGATTTGTGACTTGGCATAAGCCTTTGCGCTCTCATCCTGGTTTTGCGGATTCTTGAGCATTGCGATACTGTAATTCAGTCCCATGATAAATAAATTAAATAGTTAATAATTAAAGCATTATGTTCTTACGCAAAGACTCGGCGTAACTCCGGGAAAACCTCAGTGAAACTCTGTGTCCTCCGTGGTGAACAATACAAAGATACAACCTCCCGTACCTGTGAAAATGAGTGACATTGACACCTGATAAACCTGTTTCGGAATAGGTGATATCCGATGACTTTTTCGTACCTTTATAGCATAAACAGTACTCTAAAAGTTATCGTAAAATGAAGACAATCGCATGTAATCATGATACGGATGTGTCCGTAGAAGAATGGCCTGTCCGTCCTTATTCCAAAAGTGAGTTAGCGCGTGCATATGCGCCCGAAATCGGAGAGCGCTCGGCTCTGAACCGCCTTTCACGGTGGTTGCGCGGAAACGTGTTTCTGTATCAGGCTTTGCTGGATACGGGCTATCGTTCTGCTCAACAGATTTTTACCAGTAAGCAGGTAGAACTGATTTTTGAGTATATAGGGAGACCTTAAGGCTTGAGAGGGAAGATTTGGAAGTGGCACTTGTGAAGTTTGACACTTGCGGCTGTGAAGTTTGACACTTGCGGCTGCGAAGCTTGACGCTTGCGGCTGTGTAAGCTTACACTTGTACAAGCATAGCCCGACGCAGCCGCAAGTGTTATTCCACTCAGCTTCCGATGAGACTGATCCATGGTGAATGATCCTTGCTCATGACTTTGCCTTGCGCTTCCGCTATCACCTGTTCTTCGGACTCTCGTTCGTCGTAGCGGCCGCAGGCTTGTCGGACATATAGGACGCTTCCTGTCTGGCACAGGTCTTGGTCGCGCACCTTCAGCATGTCGAGTCGGGTATAGTTGCCGTCCTGCCGGCTGATGCGGGATATGGAAAATATGAAATCGGCCAGATTGGCCCAGTTGGCGCTGCCTGCGATGGTATACATGTCAATCTCTTCCAGCTCGTTCTTTCCATTGAGTTTGGTGAGTTTGCGCGGATGGGCTACGATTATGACCCATATGTTGTTAGTTCTGCCCCATGCCTGCATTTGCGTCAGCATGGCTTTTATGGCTTGGGTTTCGGTGTTGTACCGGTTGGTTTCCACCTCCATGAAGAGGTACGGGTCGATAATAAGATATTTCAGTGGAAGGGTGCGCCGCACCATGTCTGCTCTCGCGATGATATTGTTGGGAGTGGGGGATACTTCATGCAAGTCGAGGTGCACCATGTGGTTGTCCAGGAAACTGACGATAGGTTTCAACTGTTCCTGGGTATAATTTACAGTGTTCACTTTTCCCAGCATGAGCTGTACGAGATGGGCGATATGCTTATCTTTGTCGGGCACTTCGAAAGAAAGGTAACATATATAGCGTCCGGCCTTGGCCATGAGCCGGCACGTGAGATCGTTTAGAAAATCGGTCTTTCCGCTGTTGGGTACTCCGGTCTCGATAATCAGGCCTCCCTGGTCGGTGGGGTGGAATACATGGTCGGTCAAGGGTCCGTAACCTACGTCGTATCCGTGGTCGTATTCTCCGTGCAGTACGTTCAGAATCCCGTTTGCGCGTTCACTTACGGTGACGATGTCGGCTGTGTGTTGCGGTTGGGCGGATTCGATGATTTCACGCACTATTTCAATGCCGTAGGTGGCGAGTACGTCGGAAATGTCCTTGCAGTCGCCGGGCAGCGTGGTGAGCAGGCAGCGTGCTCCGAAGTAGTCGGTGAGATGCTTCACTAGGGTTCTCCCCGGTAGGTCGGAATCTCCGCAGATCACAATGTCTCGTACTTGCTCCATCCAGGGTTCGAAGGCTTCGAAGCTCTTCGAAAGGTCGCTTGCTGCTCCGTTGGGCACGCTGATGGCGTAAGGATATCCCGCTTCATTGAGTGTCAGTACGTCTTTTTCGCCTTCGGTGATGATCAGTCGGGGGATGGTTGCTTCGGATACTTTCAGGGGGTTGATGCAGTCGATGTGATAAGGCGGACAGGGTGTAGTTGGCGAGTCCTGGCTCCAGAATTTGGTGTATCCGGCGGATTTTTTCATGCCGGTTGTTTCTCTTTCATCTGTGGGTTTGACGGTTGAGGGATCGCACGAACGATATTTGGCATTTACGGGCTGACCGTTCAGGTAGTTGACGTAGGCTACGCAATGATGCATGGTTCCCGTGTTTTTGCTGTCCTCGTCTTTGCCGAAACAGCGGTGGGTGAGGCAGCCGATACGGGCTTCTATGGCCGTTTTCAGTGAGATGCCCTGGTCGGCAAGATAGCGCCGGGCGGTGAGCTGGTCCCGGTCGGTAGTCTCGGGATCATCTGTCAGTGGTTTTATTTTGGAGAATACTTCGGGCGTCAGCTTTTTGTAGTCTTCGGGAATCATGGGTACCTCGGATGTGGTCTTTCCGGTTCTATTTTCTCCTTCCCAGCGGGTACTGTGGAGGGACTTGCCTGCGGATGTCGAGTCATAGTTGTTTCGTTCTTCCCAGAAGTCCTTGAGCTTTCCTTTGAAGTCGCATCCTCCGTAGAAGCAATGAAAGGCTCCTGTCTCTTTGGAGATATAAAGATGTTTTTTGCCGCATTTAGGGCACTCTGTTACGAAATTCTTTCCTGCATTCTTGCGATCGGGAAAGTCACATAGATAATAAAATGGTTTCATTGTAATTTATAATTCGTAATTTATAATTCGTAATTTATAATTTGTAATTTGTAATTTACAATTGTGGTGACGTCCATTCCCGGCTCAGCACATTCCAGATCGCCGTCATTGTCGGTCTTGCAGGTGCGTCCTCGGGTATATTCACTGAGCCTTCCACCTCATCATCATAGAATCGCATCCCCGACTCGGGATCCGTCCATTCGAATTCGTTGAGGGGATGATTGCTTCGTTGGTTGGCTTTTGTTTCCTGAGCTGTCTGTTCCCGTTTCAGTCTGCTGTCTTTTGCGGCATCGTTCAGCAGATGTTGTCCGTGAGCTGATTTCAGCAGATTGGTCAGCCAGCAAAGTCTTCCGGCGTGGTTGGACTTCATAAACCGTGCCTGCGACGCGAAATAAGGAATCAGCAATTCGTTCACCATATACACGAGATTTTCACACGCGTGTTTCCGTGTGAGCCTTTCGTGCAGTTGGAACCAGTTGATGAGCGGCGTCAGTATCTGCGCCTTCTGCGCGGAATCTTCGTTGATGAGATGGAAAAATTCTTTGGCAGTAGCCAAAGATTCCGGTGTAACGATATTTTTCTTATCAGAATTATCTTCTAAAGGTTTATCGCCTTCCGGCGAGAGTTCTTCGTCAGAAGAATTCCCTTTAGTATATATATTATATATATTATCCTGTGGAAAAGTTTCCGGAAACTTTTCCGGTAATTCTTCCGATGAAAACTTCTCTATCCAGAGAGGCGAGTAGAAATATTTTATTCCGTATGTGTTTCTTTCGGGTACAATGCCGAATGAACCGCAACGCTTGACCGCTTCCGTGAGGAACTTTGCATTTTTAAAGGCCAGCGCTATGCTGATCTCGTAAAAATTATCCACGGGATATACTTTTTCCTGATTCATGTATGCAGTCATTCCGAGGTAGAGGTGCAGGAGTTTGGGAATGACGGAGTCCGTAATCTTGCGGCTCTTCCACAGACCGAGGGTCTTTTGGAGTTCCGTAACGGAGATGGTTGTTTTTAGAGCCTTCATCGCTTGTTGTTTTAAAATTTGCGGTGAAGTTATAGAGAAAGAAAATAGCGGCGTTACCACCATGTTGGTAATCCGTGTTAAATATTAACATTAATTTGAAGAACAATATGAAAAAAGTAGTTTACACTTACAAGGCTTTGGGGGATAGCATGGCCCTTCTCCGCGAAGTTTCCGGAATTCAGGTGAGAGAATTGTGTGAGGGCTGTGGAATCAGTAATCGCACCTACTATCAGGTCATATTTGGCGAGACGTTAGCATAAGCTATTACATCCGGATCTTTCATTATTTGCGCGAAAATGCGGATGAAAAGCGGTATAGTGAATGCCGCTATGCCATGGAAAAATACATGCTGGATGTATGGTTCAGATGAAATTTTATCGTAACTTTGTAATCTAAGTAAAGGGAATTGAAGATAGTTTCGAAGTAAACAGAAAGATATGGAACAGCAGAGGCAACTTTATCCGATAGGAATACAGACTTTCTCGGAAATCCGCAGAAAGAACTATTTGTATATAGATAAGACGGAATACGTTTATCGAATGACGCATTTCGACTCTAAGTATGTGTTTCTGAGTCGTCCTCGCCGCTTTGGCAAGAGTCTGCTCACCAGCACACTGCATTCTTATTTTGAAGGTTGTAAGGAACTGTTTGAGGGACTTGCCATTGATAAGCTGGAGGCGGAATGGACTCGGTATCCGGTGCTTCACTTTGACATGAGCATGGCGAAGCATGTGGATAAGGAACGTCTGGAGCAAATGCTGAGTGTTCAGTTGTATAGGTATGAAGAGGTGTATGGCAAAGTGAGTGAGGAAGTGACTTTGAATGATCGTTTCTCCGGACTGATCAGCCGTGTTTGCCAACAGACCGGTCGGCAGGTCGTTGTCCTCATTGATGAATACGACGCTCCTCTTCTTGACGTTGTTCATGAGGAAAAGAATCTGCCTGTCCTTCGGGATGTGATGCGCAATTTCTATAGTCCGTTGAAAGCTTGTGATCCTTATCTGCGTTTTGTGTTCCTCACCGGTATCACAAAGTTTTCCCAACTGAGCATCTTCAGCGAACTGAATAATATCAAAAATATCAGTATGGATGGACCGTATGCTGCTGTTTGTGGTATCAGCGAGGAAGAAATGCTGACTCAGATGGATAATGACGTGGATATACTGGCCATGCGTATGGAAGTGTCTCGCGAAGAAGTGCTTGCGAAATTGAAAGATAACTATGACGGTTATCATTTCACCTGGCCGTCACCCGATATTTATAATCCCTTCAGCCTGCTGAACGCCTTTGCCGACGGCAAGATGAATTCTTACTGGTTCGGCAGTGGTACGCCTACCTATCTGATAGAGATGCTGAACAAATATCATGTAATTCCCCAACAGATTGGAGATCGAAAAGCACTGGCTGAATCTTTTGATGCGCCTACCGAACGGATAACGAATATCACTCCGTTGCTCTACCAAAGCGGTTATATCACGATAAAGGGTTATTCTCCCATTACGAATCTTTATTTGTTGGATATCCCCAATAAAGAAGTCCGTTTGGGCTTGATGAAGAGTCTGCTGCCCGGTTATCTACATCAACACACGATGGATGGGCTTACCACGGTGGCTCTGCTGTACGAGGCTATTTATGAAGAGAGGCTGGACGATGGACTGCGTTTGTTGCAGGCTTTCCTGTCTACAATTCCTTATTGCGACAATACCGATTATGAAGGCCATTACCAGTCGTTGTTCTATACCATTTTCAGCCTGTTGGGTATGTATGTGGATGTGGAAGTGCGCACCCCGCGCGGGCGTGTGGATGTGGTGATGTGTAGTTTGTCCGCTCTTTACGTGATGGAACTGAAGTTGGACAAAACGGCCGATGACGCTATGGGACAGATTGATTTGAAGAATTATCCCGAACGCTTCGCACTGTGCGGACTACCGGTGGTGAAGGTGGGGATTAATTTCGATAGTGAGCGGAGGACGCTGGGGGAGTGGAAAATAGAGATGGCGTAAACCACAAACTGATACGAGCGTATGAAACATGTAATAGATTTATGGAAGTGGGAAGATAATTCCCCCAAGGAAGAATTTTTTCTACAGATGCGGCTTACAAATCACTAATAGGCGAGGTGTCGACTCTTCTGAAGAAGCACAAACGTGATGCGTTGTCTTAGTGCTACGGATGCTTGTTATCATGAGGCTTTTCGTTGGCACAATGCGCTCCGCCCGATGCCGGAGCATTATGTTTACGAAAATCTTCAAGGCGACATATTCAATGTGAGCAACCTTACATTATCTCACTTTCCGCTGGAACAACTGAGAGACAAGTGCTTCCTTTGTAGCATGGTGTACTACAATGGCGGATGGAATGTGAATGGTAGCGTGCCTGATTCGAGTAGCTGCTTTTCCGCTGTCATTGGACGGCAATCGGATGTTGGAAATCCCTGTGGTGTAGTTCTTTGAATTTCATTTTATTTTATTTGAGGCAAATATTCAGGAGGAGTCGAAAAGCACTTCTTGAGTAAATAATTAGTGCTTACAAAATAAGAAGCATACGTACCGGTCGTGTCCGTATGAAATCCAATCATTTTATTTAATTGTATCGAAATGAATGTAATTAAGACTTCGATTGATGGCGTTGTCATCATCGAACCTCGTCTTTTTAAGGACGCTCGTGGCTATTTTTTCGAGTCTTTCAATCAGAAAGAGTTTGAAGAAAAGGTGTGCCATACTGCATTTGTGCAGGACAATGAGAGCAAATCTTCTTATGGTGTCGTTCGTGGTCTTCACTTTCAAAAGCCGCCTTTTGCTCAAAGTAAATTAGTGCGTGTTGTGCAGGGGGCAGTGCTTGATGTTGCCGTAGATATTCGTAAAGGCTCTCCGACTTTCGGGCAGCATATAGCTGTGGAGTTGACTGCTGACAACCATCGTCAATTCTTTATACCTCGTGGCTTCGCCCATGGTTTTAGTGTATTGAGTGCTGAGGTTATTTTTCAGTATAAGTGCGATAATTTCTATACACCGCAAAATGAGGGAGCAATAGCATGGGATGATCCGGATTTGGGAATTGATTGGGGAATACCGATGGATAAAGTTTTACTGAGCGAGAAGGATAGATTGCATTCGAGGTTGAAAGATGCTGAATGGTTATTTTAACTATAAAGATGCTTTGTACTAAATATTTGTCTGTGTGGAATATATATTGCGGCTGTTAGACCATCTTTTGAATAGCAAAACAAAGATTATACTTAAGAAATGATGAAAATAGGTTTATTGTCTCTTCATAAAAATGCAAATTATGGTTGGGTACTTCAATGTTATGCCTTATTATCTATACTTAAAAGCTTAGGGCATGATGTTACATATATTGATAAAGTTGATTTTGTAGAGAAAAAGAAAAAAGTAATAATAAAAAGTCAGATAAAAACTTTTTTAAGACTCATTTTGGGAAAAAAGAAAGTAAATAGCAATATAAATCCTTTTTTTTTGAAATACATAACTCCTAGAACCTCTGAAATTAGATCCATTAAAGGATTGGATAAATTGCAGCACTTTGATGCTGTAATAGTAGGGTCTGATCAAGTTTGGCGTCCTCTATATGTTCATCCAATAGAGAATTATTATTTGGATTTTGTGAAAAATAGTGCATGTAAGAAGATTAGCTATGCAGCTTCTTTTGGAACAGATAAAGCTGAATATTCAGCAAGTGAAATTCAGATATGTGGTAATTTGTTGAAGCTATTTCATGCGGTTTCAATACGTGAGTCCTCTGCTATAGGTCTGATTCGTGATGTATATAGATGGCAAACTGTTCCTCTGGTACACGTTTTGGATCCTACATTACTTCTATGTCAAGCAGATTACGATAAATTGATAGGGGATTCAGATTCAGTAGCTTTTAATGGTAACTTATTTTGTTATTTACTTGATATGACTTCGGAAAAGGGCTCTATCGTTCGAAAATTAGAGTCTGACTTGCAGAAAAAGGCCTATTCTATCCAATTGAATACTTCCACAATGCCTAGCGTTGAGAACTGGTTGAAAGCTTTTAAGGATGCTGATTTTGTTTTCACAGATTCGTATCATGGATGTATTTTCTCTATTATTTTCAGAAAACCTTTTATTGTGATGGGAAATAGGTCTCGTGGTTTAGCGCGTTTTACTTCATTACTAGAAATGTTTGGATTGATGGATTTAATGATTGAATCATCACAAGAACTGACTTCTACACGTATTGATAGATGTTTGTCAATAGATTGGATTGAAGTAGAGGAATGCATTGCAAAGTATCAAAATATATCAATTACGTTTTTGAAAACTGCATTGGATAACTGTTAATCTGTTAAACTCGTAAAATCTGAAATTATTTTTATGAATTATATATTTTGTCAAAATTGGAAGAATACTGATGGCAATCATGCTGGTATGAAGCATATGTGTCAGCTATTGAAAGAAAACTATCCGGGAAAGTATGAACTAATAATATTTCCGGATAATAAAAATCTGTTTGTAAGCTCTTCAAATAAGTATTTTCGATTTTTTAAGGCTTATATTTTTGATAGAATATGGATACCTTTGTATCATTTGCTTATTACATTTTTTGTACTGATCAAAATTAGAAATGAAGATAGTGTTATTCTATTAGAGTATTTGTTACCTACTTATTCCCAATTAGGAATAGCTAAGACATTTAAATTGTTTAAACCTAAAGTCAAAAGAATCGCATTAGCTCATCTTACTCCATTGTCATTGCAGTCTTTTTTTTCACAAAATCAAATTTTAAAGTGGGGGAAACAAGTTGATTATCTACTAACGTTTGGTTCTTCTTTAACAGCATATTTGGTTGAAATGGGAGTGTCTAAAAGTAAAGTATTTACTATAAAACACTATGTTGATTCTAGTTATTATTATCAAATTAAAACTTCAGAGCCAACTCTGAAACCTACTGTTATCGTAATGGGGGCTATGAAAAGAAATTTTAGATTACTGGCAGATATTGTGAATAATGTTGAGGGGGTTCGTTTTATAATTTGCAAGGGAAAATTGCCGTTGGATGGGTATTTTAAACAATCGGATGATATACAATTATTTGGTTTTGTTTCTGAGGATGAACTAAGGAATTTGATGTGTAAATCGGATATTTCATTGAATATTATGGATGATACTGTGGGAAGTAATGTTATTACCACTAGTATGGCAATGGGGCTAGCTATTATTGTTAGTGATGTAGGTTCTATTCGGGATTATTGTGATAATAGCAATGCTATATTTTGTAAGAATGACATTAATAGTTTTAAGACAGCAATTGAAGTGTTGATGCAAAAGAAAACACTTCAATCAATGAAAGTAGCTTCGCTCTTGAAGAGTAAACAGTTTAGTTTTGAGCAGTTTAATGATGTAGTGAAGAAAATGATGGATTGTTAAAGAGAATATTAAATAGCAAAATATGAACTTATTGTTATCGATAATTGTACCTGTCTATAATGTAGAGAAGTACTTAGAAAGATGTCTTGATAGTATCTTGGTTCAACCATTTAGGAATTTTGAATTAATTTTAGTGAATGATGGAAGTACTGATAATAGTTTGAGCATTTGCAAACGCTATGAAGCTACAAATAATAGAATCGTTATAGTAGATAAACCGAATGGCGGATTAAGTAGCGCAAGGAATGCCGGTTTGAAAGTAGCAAAAGGTAATTATGTATCATTTATCGATAGTGATGATTTCATATCTAGTGATTTTTATGAAGCTAATATGGAATTTTTGGAACAAAACCCGGATATTGATATGATGATATTGCCATATTGTAAATATTCTGATACGGATAATGTCCTTTATAAAAATGATCCACAAACTTTGTTTAATAAAACTGATGTACTTAATTATTTGTTTTCGAATAAGTATAATTGTGCGGTATGGAGATGTATTTACAAAGTTGATATATTCTTATATTCAAGGTTTGCCGAAGGGCGATTGTTTGAAGACGGATATATCTTACCTGAAATCGCACAATGTGTTTCGTCATTGGTCATTTCAGAGGTGGGATGCTATTATTATGTAGTACGCGAAGGGTCTATCTGTAATTCTACTTATTCGTTGAGAAAACGTACCCAACAACTTGATACATTGAGAAAAATACTTGACTACTGTATGATAAAACAGATCGATAGTGCAATATATATACATTATTACTTCTCGTATTCATATCTTATAGTTAAGGCTGTTGCTCAAAATAATTATCAAGTACTGAGTGCTTATATACAAGACTGGAAGAGCAAATCTATTTTATTAAGAAAAGCATTACTTATGGCTTCTTTTAAATATAAGATTGTTTTACTTTTAATAATGATTGCTGGTTTTAAAGTTTCTGCCAAAGTGATTGGCAAAAAATAGTAGACTACATTTTGATTGATGTACTTTTATATAGTTTGAATGGATGATTTTATTGTTACTATTATTAATAGTTTCCTTTATGTAGTGACTTTTATCTATGTATATAGTAAGCATAGAACGATAAGCGTGGGAGTATTTTTAATGTTCATGTATGCTACGATATCGCTTTTTTGTGTCATTAATTACAATGCTTCTTCTCATTTCTGGCATTTTTCTTTTTTCTCATTTCTGTACTTATATATTGTGATCTTAATCTTCATGAAGCCATTCATGAAGAACCGTTTTGTCATTCATGAAAATCCGCTATCTAGTTATAATATTTATCGAACTATAGCCAAAGTTTATATTGCTTTGGCTATATTTAGTAGTATTGTATATTTTCCGATAGCGTTAGATAGTTTACGTTCTTCTGATCTGGCGGATATATATGAGGTGGCTCATGAAGAAAAGGAAGGTAATTTATTTTCGAAATTTACTAATTTGTTTTTTCATGTTCGATATTTGGGCATGGTTCTTTTTTTCTCTTTTCTGGCAAAGGAAAAACAAAGCAAGATATTTCTTTTTTTATTGGGGATTGCTGCATTTCTTCCTGTTATATTGGCCACTATCTCTTTGGCGAGTAGGGGAGGTATGGTCGCTTTGTTTGCGAATTTTGCAATCGTTTATTTAATGATGAAAGATATCTTACCAAAATATGTGAAACGAACATTGATAATTGCTGTCTCGATAATTATTCCTCTGATTTTGATCTACTTTATTGCGGTGACTGTAAGTCGCTTTGAAGAGAGCTCACTCAATATTGATGCCGGTGAGTCGATGATGTATTATTTAGGACATTCCATGTTAACTTTTAATTATGGGGTTATGGACACTATTCAGAACTATGCCAATGGTGCATATATGTTTGATTGTAGTAGTTTAAAGGATATCCGGTTTGGGACTCATTTTGGAACGAATTTTATTACGTTTGTTGGTGTACTATATCTTGATTTTGGTTTAGTGGGGACAGTTCTGGTGGCTATTATATTCTGCAGTTATTTCTGCAAAATAGGTAGGCGTCGTTATCTTGACATACCTGACATATATTTACTGCTTACGTATTCTATGTTGATATTTAATGGTGTATTTGTGTTGGGCCGTGGGTATGGAATTCAATTATTGGAGGCTTGGATTATATACTTTTTACTAAAATTTATTCAAAGAGCGACAATCGGGCGCATGCACCTGAGAGCGTAATAACACAATTATTATATCATGGTTAAAATTATTGCATATTATTTGCCGCAATATCATCCTATTCCAGAGAATAATGGATGGTGGGGGAATGGGTTTACGGAATGGACTAATGTAGCTAAGGCAAAGCCTTTGTTTAGACATCATTTGCAGCCCAAAATACCAAAAGATTTAGGCTTTTATGATTTAAGAATTCCGGAAGTGAGAGAAGCGCAGGCTGAACTGGCTAGGGAAGCTGGGGTGTATGGCTTTTGTTATTGGCATTATTGGTTTGGGAATGGAAAACAATTGTTAGAATATCCAATTAATGAAGTCGTAAAAACAGGAAAACCTGATTTCCCTTTTTGTTTAGGTTGGGCAAATGATTCATGGTTATCTAAGTCTTGGAATACACAGCATAAATCTCAGGGAAAGATATTGATAGAGCAACAATATCCGGGAGATGATGATATTATAAATCATTTTAAGACTATAATTCCTATTATCTCAGATAAGCGATATATAAAAATTGATAATCGACCATTATTTGTAATATATCGTCCCTTGCTGATTCCTGATTTTCCTAATTTTAAAAGCTTATGGAATAAATTGATTAAGGAATCAGGCATTGCCGATTCTTTTTTCTTTGTAGCGTATTCTATAGATGAAAAAGAAAATAGCAGATTGCTAAATGATGGTTTTGATGCGATCAATATGTTGCGTTTAGGAGCTTATCGGTTTGATTCTAAGTGTATTAGGGAAAATGCGTTTAAGTTGTTTAGATACAAAACATTTCACTATCCCTTAAGATTGAAATACTCAAAGATGATTAAACATCTCATAAAAAAAGAGGTGGATAGTGCGGAAAATATTTTCCCTTCTATTCTTCCCAATTGGGATCATACTCCAAGGAGTGGCAAACGTGGTGTCGTTTTTGAGGGATCTACTCCAAAGCTTTTTATGAAGCATGCAGAAATGGTGATAGATGCTGTTAAGTCTAAGCCCAGTTCAAAACAAATTATATTTTTGAAATCATGGAATGAATGGGGAGAAGGTAATTACATGGAACCCGATTTGCAAAATGGCAAAGAATATATTTGGGCTTTGAAGAAAGCGATAGATAAATCAATAAATCAAGAGTAAGGTCTGTAAATACTCAAATTATTTTTTAACGTGTCTTATAGAAAAGATATACTCCGCAGGGTACTAGTTCTTAATTAATAAAATAATTCAATGTAACCTAAAGGGAAATGTGGAGCTTGGTAGTCACATGTGAATGTATATATTATATGAAAATATTCCATTGTATCAATACTTTAGATAAAAGTGCGGGGGGGCCATCAAGGAGTTTACCTACGCTCTGTTGCGGTTTGCAGAATGATGAATTTAAAAATGTAATAGTTGCTTATAATTCATTATCTCCGAATACAAATTTGTTAGATGAAAATGCTATTGAGGTTAGATTGGTAAGGCCAGAAGTAAAGTTCATTGATAAAATTAATTGTAGTAATTATGTAGCTTCGATAGATTCTTGTACAAATTTAGTTCAATTGCATAATTTGTGGACATTAGAATTGCATAATGTAGCAAAATTGTGTCAAAGAAAAAACATTCCTTATATATGGAGCCCCAGAGGTGCGCTTGAACCGTGGTCATTATCTCAAAAAGCCTTAAAAAAGAAAATAGCTTTATTTTTTTATCAAAGGTATGACTTAGAAAAAGCTGTATGTATACATGCAACGGCTGATATGGAAGCTCAGCATATAAGATCATTGGGCTTTAATAATCCTATTGCTGTTATTCCAAATAGTATTGAAATAAATAATTATCCTTTAAAAAAATGGAATATTGGAGAACGAGATAAAAAAAGACTTTTGTTTTTGTCAAGACTCCATCCTAAAAAAGGGCTGTTAATATTGTTTGAGGCATGGAAGAAGTTACCTGAGAATATTAGAAGTCAGTGGGAATTGGTAATAGCAGGTGAAGGGGATGCGGAATATACTTTTGAAAACATAAAAAAGATTATTCAAACAGAATATAGTGGTTTGCAAATAGAATTGGTAGGACCGCAATATGGAAAAGATAAAATCGATATACTCCATAGTGCCGATTTATTTATTCTTCCGACATATAGTGAAAATTTTGGTATGGCAATAGCTGAAGCTATGTGTTGTGGAATTCCAGTTGTCACAACTACTGGAACACCGTGGGGTGTTTTGAAGGAAAAAGATATTGGCTGGTGGATTACTCCATCTGTTGATAGTATATTCTCTGTGCTACAAGAAGCACTTTCTTTGCCATTGGAACTTTTGGAGCAAAAAGGTACTCTTTCTAGAGATATCATCTTGAAAACATATTCAAGTGAAATTGTCACAGGTCAATTTCGAAAATTGTATAATTGGATTTTAGATCGTTCTATAGTTACCCCAGATTTTATATATAATAAATGATATGAATATAGCAGTAGTTGGAACCGGTTATGTTGGCCTTGTATCGGGCACATGTTTTGCAGAACTTGGCGCAAATGTGATATGTGTAGATGTAGATGTTGAAAAAATTGAAAATTTGAATCGTGGAAATATTCCTATTTATGAGCCCAATATAGAGAGTATGGTGCTTCGTAATATAAAGGCAGGACGTTTGCGCTTTACTACAGATTTGGCTTCTGTTTTAGATAGTGTAACAATTGTGTTTAGTGCCGTAGGTACTCCTCCTGATGAGGACGGTAGTGCGGATCTCCGTTATGTATTGGAGGTAGCAAAGACAATAGGTCAAAACATGAATCAGTATTTGGTTGTAGTGACTAAAAGTACGGTTCCGGTTGGTACAGCTGAAAAGGTGAAAGCGACTATCCAAACAGAGTTGAATAAGCGTGGCGTAAATATAGAGTTTGATGTGGCGTCCAATCCTGAATTTTTGAAAGAAGGTAATGCAATTGATGACTTTATGAAACCGGATAGGGTAGTAATAGGGGTAGAGTCGGAACGTGCAAAAGAGGTGATGACACGGCTCTATAAACCTATGTTGCTGAATAATTTCCGAGTGATTTTTATGGATATACCTTCAGCGGAGATGACGAAATATGCAGCGAATTCTATGCTTGCTACTCGCATTAGTTTTATGAATGATATTGCGAATCTTTGCGAACTATTGGGGGCTGATGTAAATATGGTGCGTAAAGGAATTGGTTCGGATAGTCGTATCGGCAGTAAGTTTCTTTATTCAGGATGTGGCTATGGTGGCTCTTGCTTCCCAAAAGATGTAAAAGCTTTGATTAAAACGGCATCAATAAATGGTTATACAATGCGTGTACTGAATGCCGTAGAAGAAGTTAATGAGCATCAGAAGAATATTCTTTTTGAAAAATTCAATAAACATTTTCGTGGAAACATAAAAGGCCGAAAGGTCGCGATTTGGGGACTTGCTTTTAAACCTGAAACAGATGATATGCGTGAAGCACCTGCTCTTGTTCTGATTGATAGCTTGTTAAAGGCTGGTTGTAAAATTTGTGCTTATGATCCTGTAGCAATGAATGAGTGTAAACGTAGAATCGGTAATGTAATCTCTTACGGAAATAATATGTATGATACGGTAATAGATGCTGATGCTATTTTTCATGTAACAGAGTGGAAAGAATTTCGTATGCCAAGTTGGGCTATTATAAAGAGAGCTATGAAAGAAAATCCGGTATTGATTGATGGTAGGAATGTTTTTAGTTCATCTGATTTGGAAGGTCTAATATATCTGACAATAGGGCAGTAAATATATCATTTTAAATAACTAGTAGATAAATTAAAAATATAATTTTTATGTCTGTATTTCAAAACAAAACTCTTTTGATTACCGGTGGGACAGGCTCTTTCGGTAATGCTGTCTTACGTCGTTTCTTAGATTCTGATATCAAGGAGATTCGTATCTTTTCTCGTGATGAAAAGAAACAGGATGACATGCGTCATGCATTGCAAAATCCTAAGGTGAAGTATTATATTGGCAATGTGCGTGACAAATCCTCTGTGGATGTTGCTATGAATGGTGTGGACTATGTATTCAGTGCTGCCGCTTTGAAACAAGTGCCTTCTTGTGAATTTTTTCCGGTAGAAGCTGTTAGGACCAATATTATGGGTACTGAAAATGTTTTGAATTCGGCTATAGAACATGGTGTGCAAAGTGTAGTTGTCCTCTCTACCGATAAGGCTGCTTACCCGATTAATGCTATGGGAATGAGTAAAGCTTTAATGGAGAAAGTTGCAATAGCCAAAGGACGTGAGTTGGGGGAAGGTGCCCAAACTACGATCTGTTGTACTCGCTATGGTAATGTGATGGCCAGCCGTGGCTCTGTGATACCTTTGTGGGTGGAACAGATGATGGAAGGTAAATCTATTACTATCACTGATCCCAATATGACACGTTTTATGATGACATTGGATGATGCGGTTGATTTGGTAATATATGCTTTTACTCATGCCCATAATGGTGATCTGTTTGTACAGAAAGCTCCTTCTGCTACATTGGAAACGTTGGCGCAAGCATTGAAAGAAACATATGCTAAAGTTGACGGAAAGTATCTTGATACGGAAGTGAAGGTGATAGGTACCCGCCATGGCGAGAAATTGTATGAAACTTTAGTAACTCGTGAAGAAATGGTTCGCGCTATCGATATGGGGGATTATTATCGTATACCTTGTGACACTCGTGATTTGAATTATGATAAGTATTTCACCAAGGGTAATGAAGAGGTTTCCAAAGTAGAGGATTATCATAGTCATAACACTCACCGCTTGGATGTGGAAGGTATGAAGGAACTGTTGTTGAGACTCCGTTTTGTCCGTGAAGATATGGGGCTTGAGGCAAAGGCTAAGGCTCGTGAAATCAGAAGTGAATAATAAATATAATTATAGCTATGTTGAAAGTAATGACAATTGTTGGTACCCGACCTGAGATTATAAAGCTGAGCCGGGTAATGGCCGAACTGGACAAATATACGGAACATGTAATTGTCCACACTGGTCAAAATTATGACTATGAGTTGAATGAGATATTTTTTCAAGAGCTTCATATCCGTAAACCGGATTATTTTCTAAATGCTGCGGGTAGGAATGCAGCGGAAACGATAGCCAACGTAATTCGTAAGTCTGATGAGTTGATGGAGGAAGTGAGACCGGATGCTGTACTGTTGTATGGTGATACTAATAGCTGTATTTCTGTAATTTCGGCAAAGCGTAAAAAGATTCCAATCTTCCACATGGAGGCTGGAAATCGTTGCTTTGACCAAAGAGTTCCAGAAGAAATCAACCGAAAAATAGTGGATCATCTGAGTGACATCAATATGCCTTTATCTGAACATGCTCGCAAATATCTTCTGGCTGAAGGGTTGCGTCCGGAAACTGTAATAAAGACTGGTTCTCCAATGACAGAAGTTCTTTTATATCATAGAGATGAAATTGAAAAAAATACTGTTCTGGAGAAGGAAGGTTTGAAAAAGGGAGAGTATTTTATTGTCAGCACTCATCGTGAGGAGAATGTAGATTCGGAAGATAATTTCTCTGATTTGCTTGTTTCTTTAAACGCTATTGTTGAGAAGTATCATAAGAAAGTGATTGTATCTACTCATCCTCGTACCCGAAAGAAACTGGAATCTATTGGTTTTGTAAATTCAAATCCAATGATTGAGTTTATGAAACCCTTTGGATTTATGGAATATATCAAGCTTCAGCAAAATGCTTTTTGTGTGATTTCGGATAGTGGTACGATCACAGAAGAATCTTCTATCCTCCATTTTCCAGCGATAACAATTCGTCAAGCTCATGAACGTCCTGAAGGTATGGATGAAGGTACATTGATAATGACAGGACTAAATAGTAACCGCATTTTGGATTCAATAGATGTAGTTACGTCTCAATATGCAGAGAGTGCAGATGCTATTCATTCTATCCCGGACTATGCGGCAAACAATGTTTCTAAGAAAGTAGTCCGTATCATTCTTTCCTATACAGATTATGTTAACCGTACAGTATGGCATAAGACATTCTAAACCTACATTTGAATATTAGATGAAAAAAGTTTTATTGTTCGGCGCCACGGGTATGGCCGGACATGTAATCTATTACTATCTTCGAAGCACGGGAAAATATGATATCTCCAATGTGGTTTATCGTACTCCGCTGACAGAAGACAGTATAGTTGTGGATGTGACAAATCGTGATGCGGTCGCTGATGTGGTTCATAGAGTGGATCCGGAAATCATAATCAATTGCATCGGCATTCTTATCAAAGGCTCCAAAGAGCATCCTGATAATGCTATTTTGATAAATGCTTATTTTCCACATTTATTAAAAAGATTGTCAGATGAAGTTGGAGCCAAGTTAATTCATATAAGTACGGATTGTGTCTTTTCGGGAAAGAAGGGAAATTATACAGAAGATGATTTTCGGGACGCTGATGATGTGTATGGTCGTAGTAAGGCTTTGGGGGAAATTATCAACAATAAAGATTTGACGATCCGTACTTCTATTATTGGCCCTGAACTAAAGGATAATGGTGAGGGATTGTTTCATTGGTTTATGCATCAGAGTGGCAAGATTTGTGGATTCAGGACGGCTGTATGGGGTGGCGTGACTACTTTGGAGTTGGCAAAAGCCATTGATTATGCTTTAGATAGTGGAACTACTGGATTGGTTCATTTAAGTAATGGCATTGGTATTTCAAAATATGACTTGCTGTGTATGTTTGAAGAAATTTGGCAAAAACAGAATGTTGAGATCACATCCTGCGATGCGAATGGAGTAGATAAATCTATAAAAAAATCTCTCCGTTTTGATTATGAAGTTCCAAGCTATCATTATATGTTAGAAGAACAAGCTATCTGGATGAAAAAATATATTGATTTGTATACTTCTTATTAAATGGCTTAATGAAGAAAAGGCTTTGGATTGTTTCTGAATTTTATTATCCGGTAGTTACATCTACTGGTTTCTATATGACCGAGATTTCTGAATATTTGGTTTCGAAAGGTATGGATATACATGTAATCTGTACCGGAGCCAAATATAATGAAATTGAGAATTATCATCCCAAAAAGTTTGAAATACATAATGGAGTACATATTCATCGTGTGTTGATGGCAGAAATAAATAAAAATAACTTTGTAAAACGTGCGTTTCGACTTTTTCTTTCAAGTATATTTCTTGCTTTTAAAATTTTGAAGAATGTAAAGCGAGGAGAGGAACTATTGGTGGTTACAAATCCTGCTTTTCTGCTGGCATTGATTCCTGTGATATCATTTTTTAAGGGGATTCACTATAAACTTTTAGTACATGACATCTTTCCAGAAAATCTGGTAGCAATCAAAAAGATAAATATATTTTCTTTAGGATATAAAATTCTAAAAATGATTTTTGATAAATCATATGTCAATGCTGATCTCTGCATTTCCATTGGTAGAGATATGACAGAAGTTATCAAAAGAAAAACTAAAGGAAAGACAAAAGTAGAACTGATACCTAATTGGGCGGATAATAAAGAGGTTTTTCCTTTACGTAAGGAAGATACTCGTTTGTATAATCAATTGGAAATTTCTGGCTTTATATTTCAGTTTGCAGGAAATTTAGGATATGCACAAGGCTTGGATAATATATTATCTGCTATTTCACTTGTGGAAAATAAGAATATTTCGTTTTTATTTATTGGCGGTGGGGCGAAAGCGGAAGTGATTAAAGCATTTGGTGAACAAAAAGAGAATGTGATTTATATAGGATTTCAAGAACGTTCTATGCAAAAAGATTTTTTGAATACTTGTGATGTTGCGATTGTAACACTAAGTGATGGCATGTATGGTTTAGGAGTTCCGTCTAAATCCTACAATATTATGGCAGCCGGCAAACCTATATTATATATTGGAGATGAAAAATCAGAAATTGCATTATGTATAAAAGAATATAATATCGGTTGGCTTGTAAAGCCTGATGATCCATATAGTCTGAAAAACATGATAGAGTATATCTATCAAAATAAAGACAGTTTAATATCTATCCAGAATAATGCTAGACTTGTCGCAGATACGGTATTTGCAAAAGAAAGAATTCTGAATCGATATTATGCTTTATTGAGTTGATTTTTAGATTTTAGAGAATTATAAATTTTCATGAAAATTTTATTTACAGGAGCCTCCGGGTTCCTGGGCAATAATATACATCCTTTTTTAGAAAGAGTGTATGATGTCATAACTGTTGGCCTAACCCAGCAAGATAATTATACAGTAAACATTGCTAGGGAGGTTCCGGAGCTATACGAACGTTATGATATTGTATTACATGCTGCCGGAAAAGCCCATTCCATTCCTAAAACGGACGCTGAACGACAGGCATTTTTCGATGTAAATCTACAGGGTACGAAAAACCTTTGTGCGGCGTTGGAGAAGGTTGGAGTACCGAGAGCTTTTATCTTTATTTCCACAGTAGCAGTGTACGGTTGCGATTATGGAGTGAATATCACGGAAGAGTATCCGCTAAATGGAACCACTCCTTATGCTATGAGTAAACGCTTGGCGGAGGAGTATTTACAGAATTGGTGTCGGAAGCACAATGTTGTGTTGGGGATAATTCGCCCTTCCTTGATAGCTGGGCCTAATCCTCCGGGCAATTTGGGAGCGATGATAACAGGGATTCGTAGAGGAAGGTATTTCAGTATTGCAGATGGTAGAGCTCGGAAAAGTGTACTGATGGTGCAAGATATTGCGAACCTGATTCCTTTGCTGGTTAGAAAAGGAGGTGTCTATAATGTATGTGATAGTTATCAACCTACATTCAGGGATTTGGAAACACTGATTTGTAAACAGATGAATAAATCGCTGCCTTTATCGATCCCTTATTGGCTGGCAAAAGGCATGGCTTTGATAGGGGACTGCTTGGGTAAGAAAGCTCCATTAAATTCATTGAAGCTTGATAAAATAACCAAGTCGCTAACCTTTAGTAATGAGAAAGCAATGCGGGAATTAGGGTGGAAGCCAACAAATGTATTAGAAAATTTCAAGATAGAATGAGTATATGCTTTTGGATTGTAATGGCTGTAGTAAGTGTAGCAGCTTTTTTATTTGTCTGTGTTCAGGTATGGTTTCATTGGATTAATAAAAACGAATAATGTATTACGTAATTATTTTGGTTCTGTTATTCCTGACAGAACTTTTTTATTTTAGGGTGGCTGATAAGTTTAATATCATAGATAAACCCAATGAACGTAGTTCTCATTCACGGATTACTTTGCGTGGTGGTGGAATCATCTTCTATTTCGGAGCTTTGGCTTATTTCCTGACTAACGACTGGGAATATCCTTGGTTTATATTGGCATTGAGCCTAATAACATTTATTAGCTTTGTAGATGATATTCGTTCTACTTCTCAAGGCTTACGGCTGGTATTTCACTTTTCTGCCATGGCCTTGATGTTTTACCAATGGGGCTTGTTTTCGCTTTCCTGGTGGTGGATCATTATAGCTTTGATTGTTTGTACAGGTATCATCAATGCTTATAATTTCATGGATGGCATTAATGGTATTACAGGTGGTTATTCATTGATTATTTTAGGAGCATTGGCTTATATCAATGAAGAAATGGTATCCTTTGCTGAACCGGCTTTAATTTATACGGTGCTTTGTTCAGTGGTGGTATTCTGCTTCTTTAATTTCCGCAGGAAGGCGAAGTGTTTTGCCGGTGATGTAGGTTCTGTGAGTATCGCTTTCATACTGCTTTTCCTGATAGGGAAGTTGATTCTGAAAACGGAGGATTTCAGTTGGATGATTCTTTTGGCAGTTTACGGAGTTGATAGTGTTTTGACTATTATTCATCGCCTGATGCTCCATGAAAACATAGGCTTGCCACATCGGAAACATATGTATCAGTTAATGGCAAATGAGTTGAAAATACCTCATGTTGTGGTTTCGTTGGTTTATATGGCTGTGCAGGCTATAGTGATTATCGGATATATCTATTGTCAGAATTGGGGATACTTGTATCTTTTATGCGCTATTTTATTGCTCAGCTTCATTTATATATGGTTCATGAGGAAGTATTTTAGATTGCATTTATCTGTTTAAGTGAGATAAGATTCATACTGGTTCCCGGCAGACAATTATTGTCTTGTCGGGATTTTTTTTGTCCATAATTGAGCAGGTAGCATCAGCCGGAGTTATCCGGTAGATGCTACCCGGGACAAGTAGGCTTTAAAGTTCAAATTTCACTGCCGCCCAACGGTTTTTCTCTTGATGGTGTACAAAGTGTAATCCGTTACGTTCGGCCTCTGCCTGGATCAGAGGAATGTCGTCCACATAGAATCCACTCATAAAGAGTTGGGAACCTTTGCGCATGCAACGTACATACTGTTTCATGTCATTCAGCAGAATGTTCCGGTTGATGTTAGCAATGACTACGTCAAACGGACCTATATCTTCCAGTGAAGAGGCGTCTCCTTGGAATACGGAAATATTGTCTACGTGGTTCAATTCGATGTTTTCAAGTGAGTTACGAACGCACCATTCATCAATATCGATGGCAGTACAAGGTTCTGCACCACGCATGCGAGCAAGAATGGCAAGGATGGAAGTGCCGCAACCCATATCGAGAAGGGACTTGCCTTGCAGGTCACTGTCCAGTAGTTCACCGATGATGAGACTGGTGGTTTCGTGATGTCCTGTACCGAAAGCCATTTGCGGATTGATGACAATATCATATTCTGTTTGGGGAACATCATGGTGGAAAGTACTGTGGATGACACAGCGATCACCAATCACAATCGGTTGGAAGAAGTTCTTTTCCCATTCCTCATTCCAGTCTTTATCTTCGGCTTCTGTAAAAGTATATTCGATTTGGGTGTCCGGTAGGGGGAACTCGTCAATAGCTGCTTTTACAGTTGTTTCATCATACAAATCTTTTTGTATATAGGCAGCAATACCGCCTTCTTGTTCAACAAAACTCTCAAAACCTGCATCGCCCAGGATAGCGGAAAGCACATCGTTTACTACTTCTGTACAAGGAGAAGTGCGGAAAGAAAATTCTAAATATTTCATTGGAATATAATTTATTGTTAAATGCAAAGCCTCTGTTAGCGAAGCGAACCAGTTTCTTTGTATATTTGTTTATTAGCTGCAAAGATAATGCAAATCGAATGTAGAACTTTCATGCTTGCATGAAAAAGTTATGCTGAGATGCAGTTTGTCTTATTTAAAGATGGGGCATTTAAGAAATTCTATTCATCTTTGAAAATCTTTCCATATTGTTTTAATGCCATATTTTTCATGAGTGTTTCTTCTTTTGTCAGTGCGAATCCCATATATTTGCAAACGTGATCATTGCGTAGGATACAGATACACATTCTTTTGTAAGTCGGAATTTCCTTGAATTCTGCAATATCAATATCATCCAAATAATCCATCCTGACAGGCTTCTTGTCCGTTTTGTAGTTTGTACTTTCTCCTACTTGAATAGGAATATTTCTTTCTCTTAGTTTCTGTATCACTTCGTCACTGAGTACACCGCCCTTATTCTTCCAGAATCTGATGCTTGTCTCCAATTTCTTCCGGTATCTGTTCCGGGTATGTTCAGGTAGAGTAGACAGAAGAAACTCTGTAAAGGATTTCCATGTATATCCTTTGGGTAAATGTATCTCATCTCTTCCCATGGCTCCGGTTTTTCCATAAATCCCGGAAAAATTTACTCCGTTAACCCGGCCAATCATCCGTCCCCACATATCGGGATCAATCACTCTGTACAGTGACAGGCTCTCTATGGCTTCGCAGATAAAAGGACTTGCTACCCGTTGTCGGTCAAGGCTAATTCCTGCTTGATAATAAAGATCGTACAGATGATTATAATCCCATTTGAATTTACCATTTGCTACCCAGATATCAGTTGTTTTCCAGTCAAAAATAGGATAGAGGTTATAAACACCTTCAGTAATTTGGGTACTCCATAGGTAGTTGGCATATCGTTCCTTTGTTTTTCTGTAAATGGCACGCCAACGATTATGGCTTTCCTGTGTACGAATGCCAACTAAACAGCATGTCCGGGTAGCCTTTTTATTTTTATGTAGCCATTGGGCAAATTCCATTTGAAAATCATAATCCCACATGTCGGTAGTGTAGAAAGGGAACTCATGTAATGTCATTGCCCTCTCCGGTTTTTGGCGTACCCAGACTGCTTTTTTGTCTTCATCCCATGGCCTCCAATAATCTTCATACATGGACGTACATGTCGTTACTCGAAAAGGTACGCAAACATGATATATATCCAGGATGTCTTGATTCTCTTTAAAAGTTCGTTCCACATAATCAATTGTCATGTTGTACTGTATTTCATAATCCATATGAAATACCCCAATTTTTCTTTTTAAATTATGTTTGCGGATATAATCTATGCATAAATTTAATAGTACACCGCTATCCTTTCCTCCTGAAAATGAGATGTAAATATTATCAAAATTCTGAAAAATGACACGTAATCTTTCTTGGGCAAGGTCATATACGTTTTGCTTTCTTATGTCTTGCATTGTTTTTTAGTATTGTTCGTTTATTTGCTGCAAAAGTAATAAAAAAAGATCAGATAGTAAAATGTATAAACATATACAAATTCCGGAGATACTTCCTAATCCGATTCTCCCTGCTGACTTTTACATCTCGTATAGCCTTTATCTCATCAGTAGATAGCCAGATATCACGCACTGATTTCTCCGGCATTTTATATCCGTCAAACGGATAAGTTTCATGTGTTATAAACTTGCACTGGAGACTTAATTTAGTGCATTGAAAACCAAAATAATATCTCTTTTGTTATGATAGAATAGGGAAATCCCTATATTTATTGCGGAAACTACCTGTTAATTAATAGCTTATAACTATTCAGTTTTGCTGTTGGACAATAAAACGGAAATAAACTCAATTATGTGCTGTCAAGATTCTTGTGTTTCATAAAACGTATATTATAAGTTCTTATATTTGTGCATCAAATATAAATGATGTACTTATGGATGAATTAGAAAGAAAAATAGAGCAAGCCTTGAATGATATTCCTGCTATGCTCCTTGATGGTAGCTATGCTCCAAATTTGAAGCAGGCTATTGAAACCTTGAAATCACTTGCTTCGGTTATGGACACTGATAAGTTCAGATACTTATGCTATACTGCTGGAGTGTCGAATTTGAAAGTGAATTCCCTTTCCCAAATAAGATTGATGGCTTCACAGTTGCTTTATTCTGCTTCTATTTTAGAACGAATGCTTGTCGAAAATACCAAGAATATATAAATCCTATTTCCCAGTAACCATGAATTTAGCACTGTCTCCTAATTCTTTCAGAATGTTTCTTTTTTCTTCTCCTAATTTTTTGTCATTTAATGGTGCATTGCTTTCACCGGCAATCTTTCTCAGTAATCGTATGATTTCTTCTTGGTTTGAAACCATTTTATTGATTTTCCAGTACCAGCATAGGAGTTCCCGGCATACAATGAATATTAGTACACCAATTAATAGTACAAATAATAGGTAGCCGTAATCACCCCCACTGCTAACGGCAGGAGCTTGCGCAAATAGCGACATTGGCAATAATGCCAGTAGTGATAATGTAATTTTCTTCATAATATTAAAGTTTAAACTGAATAATTCTTGTTTTTATTAGTAATGCTTAATAACCCGATAATTATATATGTTTATGATTAAAAGAATAAAACCGTTATCTGAATCCGCAATTAAAGGAATGGTTTATCAGATAAGATATTTAGTGAATGAAAAGCATGTGTCGGATGAAGCACTTGCATGGCATTTGAAAAATATCTTATCTGACAAAGGCATTCCTGTTGATTATATACCTTCCCCAAAACCATGGGAGTGGAAAAAGAAAGTATGATTACTTTTTTTCGTTAGACTCAGCCTTTGAAGGTGGTGGTGTTTGGGATGTTCTTGGGGTTTCTCTTTCTTCGCGTCTAGGTGGCGGAGGTGTATTTGTCGTGGATGGAATGTCTTTTGTTGTTAGTTTTCCGATGTTCTTATCCATAATAGTAATTTTTATAGTTAGACAATTGTTATTTCTTTTTCGATGTTTTGGTAGCATCTTTCTTATTCTTCTCTTTTTTCTTTGGTGGAGGAGAAATAGGTGATGCAGAAACCATCATAAAAACAGGGTTACTCTTTTCTTTTTTATTCATGTTATCTCTATTTTTTTGTTGTATTCGTTTTGGGTGGAGGTGGGGTTTTACTTGTTGTGGGTAACGAACCTTGATAGGTTGGCGAATCATGTACAATATGTACCTTACCATAGCCACCACCGTAATTAGTTCCAGTATTTTTACTGGATTTATTCCCTGAATTTGTTTTTTCAGCCATACTTATTCCTCCTTTTCTTTTTCAAAATATACTCGATTAATGTATTCTTCCGCTTGCTTGTCTATTTTCTTTTGAAGTTCTTTTGAGATATGCCTTACTCCTTTATTAAAAATAGATTCCTTGTCACATTCGCTATCTTTTAGTTTAAAAAAAAGCTCCATAGCTTCTTTTTCTGTCGTAAATTCATGATCATGATCATACCATATTTTTTCTAATGAATTCATGTAGTGTACATAAAAATTAGATAAATTATCCAATTCTGACAATTCTGGCTCAGATTGTAAAAAGTTAGGCATTATTGATTTGGTTATTGAAACGAATCCTATCAATAAAGATGCAATAAGTGGGATATATTCATTGATTGGAAAGCCTAAGGCACCAATGGATGCTGTTAGTGCTATAAATCCATTATAATATCTATTATGTGCACGGCGAATGTCTGTGTACTTCTGTAGGCAAAGTATATTAGCTTTTGCCTGTTTTAACTCTTCCCATATTCTATTGCGTGCTATCATATGAACTTATGTTATTTAGCGTTTCGTTCGTTTTTCAAGAATGTCAGTTCACCATTAAGTTTGCGAACCTTATCTTCATATACTTGAATAGTTTTTGCCTGTTCATTGATTGTCCCCTGGAGTGTGGCGATAGTATCTACTAATCGGGAAATACGTTCTGTATTTTCGTCTTTTGATTGATTCTTTGAAATAAGCATTTCACCTTTCCCACGAAATAACCACTCGGCTGATATATCATCGTAGTTATCCAATATTGCATTAATTGTTGATATACTGATTTCACTTACTCCATTGAGTTGTCTACTTAGAGTGTTCTGTTTTATACCACATTTTATAGCAAAAGCCCTGTCTGTTAGCTTGTAGTGGGCAATAACTTCTTTAATTCTACTAATCATAACAATACATTTAATAGTTAATATATCCAAATATGGATAACTAATTCCATAAAACGATTGCAAAATATCCAAATATGGATTACATTTGCATCATCAATCAATCAATACTCCAAATATAGAGATAAAGATTGATATGACAAAAAGAATATTCACATAAAATAATAGCAAAAATGAAAAAGTACAATTTATCAGAAATTATGAAAGCGGCTCACAATATTTATAAGACTGGTAAATATACTTGGGCTGAGTCTTTGAAAAAGTCTTGGAAAATGGCAAAGTTTAGAATCTCTTCAAGAATAGAAGCTTTGCAAATAAAGCAAGAGATGAAAGCCGATAAGGATGCTGAGAGAAAGCGATTGCAAGAGATAAACTCTCAATATATAAATGTCACTCCTGCAAAGAGAAGTCGCTATGACAGTTTAGATATTCCTGCATCTGCGTATTACAATCCAAACAGTACCGGAAAGTTTGGTGCTCACTACGTAGGTGATTAAATAGGAGCTTTCGCAAAAAGGTAGTTCTCATACCGGACAAAAGATGCTGGGGGTACAATAGTAACGCGTATATGTGTAGCCAACCGTCCGGGCGAAAGCTCTCCACTTTAAAAGTCAAACCAAATGATTCGCCGGGTTATCCCGGAACCCAGTCCGGTCTTTGAGCCTGCCCTTGAAGGGAGACTGGGAGCTAAGAGAAGAGTTCTATGACTTATTGGCAAATGCAGTTTTGGAAGTTGATGCGAGCTGAAAGGGACGACTGATGTAGGCAAACTTCCCAACGACATAACGCTGTGAGGAAAGGTCAAACTCATGTCGTTGTAAAAATAATCAGTTAGACAATTTATTGTCGGTAAATCGTGGAATTTACTTTATGTATATAGGTGTTATAGCTCAGTTGGTAGAGCAGAGGACTGAAGATCCTTGTGCCCTGGTTCGATCCCAGGTGACACCACTAATTTTAAAATTTGAGCTTATGCACGTTTATAAAGACATTGAAACAAGGGATTTATTGAAGATGATCCCTATTGAAGACGTGATTGAGTATCACGGAATATACAATCTCATTTCTGAGTATGGTATCGAAGAAACCCTTGACCGGATAGGTGAGGAAGAGATTCTAAAGTACATCGAGGCAACGGGATTGCTTGATGCAATTAAGAAGAAACTCTTAGGTTAATAATCTGTGAATGGCATATACTGTTAATGAAAGAATGAAAAACAAAAATGAAATGTAGGATGCTATTTCACAGATTGCGAAGAGTCTTTTTCGTGGTAAGATTGGAGATACGGGCTTTATGGCTTCATGTAAGCTATAACGGATATATTCTTTTATATATTCCTGAACCTTGCGTATCATTGCATTGCTCATTACTCTATTCTCGAATAAGGTTATACTCGAGAAAAGGATACAGGTTGCATTGGATAGTATTACCAACGAAAGGAAGATTTGACTGCAAAGATTGTCCTTTGAAGAATTGCTTAAAGAGACCAATACCGCAAATATTGTGAACGAAACCAGTAGTATGGTACTTTGGATTTTAAATATCCATTCAGTTTTTTGTTCTAATGCTTTTTTATAGGCTGAATTTAGTATCTGCTCATTTTCGATATTATTCATAATGCTTAATTTTTTATTTGACACTTCAAAGTTAAGCAATCCTCCGGTTCAATTTACATTAACGAATAATCTTGAATCGGAGGTCTTTTTATAACCGTTTAATAATTAGCTAAATAATTAGTATGGAGGAAAATAAGAAAAGTGTAATGTGCATCATCCGTGAGATGGAGAAAGATGCGAAAGAGGTTTTTCCTATTTCCAAAAGGGCGTATATCCTTAATCTTATTTCTTATCGACTTAAGGAAAAGGAGCCAGGGAAAAAATGGGAGATAAAATCTGATAAAGAGAAGGGTATTTTCACTGTTACTCGCAAGCAGTAACTTCTATGGGTGAGGCGTGTGTGAATATCGCCGAGATATTGCTTGACAGCATATTGGATATAATGTCTACAGAGACTTTTAGCAAGGATCAGTCAGCGTATATAGTCGGTGGTGAAAAGAAGTTGATAAGGCTTATAGAAGCTGGGGAGATTGAATGCGATAAGCCGTCTAACAGTCAGAATGGCAAATGGAGGTGCAATGCTGCTCAGGTGTTGAGGCATTGTAGACGTATGAGAAAGAAAAAGTATAAACGTAAAAGTCAAAAGAATGAGAAGAATTAGAGTTGTTCAAATGTTGGCAGTTATCTGTGCAATGTGGGCGGCCGTTTGGTTATCTGATGGCAATGAAGCCAGTGCCAAGGAACGTGCAGCCGGTGCAATCATCATGGTGCTTGTATTGGTGATGCTGATAGTACAGCACTTGATAGAAGAGGATGCAAAAAAGAAAACCGATAAGTAATCGGTTCTCCGGTGTAGCTCAGTTGGTAGAGCGTATGATTTTTTGAAGGTTTTATCATAATGTCGGCGGTTCGAGTCCGTCCACCGGAGCAAGTAACTTGTGAAAGCGAATATGTATCATAACAATGGTGCATCATCAATCAATCAAAAGTCCACCGACTGTGGTCGGTGGCATTACGGACAATTAGCTCAGTTAGGTAGAGCGGTGCATGAAATAGTGTTGGTAGTTTGTCATGGTATCTTTTTAATGGTTTCATCATGTACAGGTCGCGGTGTTCAAGTCCCGCATTGTCCACGAGGATTTTCCTCTATTATTAACTAATATGCCGGTGAAAAGGACACCGTCGGGACAGCCCCGGTATTTATTTGATTTATAATTATTCCTAAAGTAGTTTGTTTACATCCCGGTGTAGCGTAATTGCTTATCCGGGAACAAGTAACCCGCGAGGGTGAATGCATTTAATGCAATTAGTAGTTTTGTCGTGTTTTATTTTGTGTTAGTATGGGTGTATAGTCTGTGAAGATAGTACACCTTTTTTATTTCGGAGAAGTGGCGAAATTGGTAGACGTTAATCAAGATGTGAGGTGCAAAATTCCGAGATAACAGTTACTATCCAAACCTGCAACTCGCGAGACATCTTAGGGGAAACTGACTTAAAATCAGAGAGCCGCAAAAATACCACCTTCCCGGTTCGAGTCCGGGCTTCTCCACAAAAGACGTTGTTCCATAACATCTTTTTAAGTCAGGCAGGTTACGGGTTTGAACTCACTGCTGTGGAAACTGGAAAGAGTTCGGCGTGAATGTGAAATTGTGTTATCCGTTGTCTGTGAAGATCGCGGATAAATCGGGCGGTTAGCTCAGTCTGGATAGAGCGCCGTGTGTGGTGGAAGGTTGAGAGTTCGATTCTCTCAGGATGATTCTTAGCTTAACGGGAGAGCACCACAAGCGGAGGTCAACGGTTCAAATCCGTTACCGTCCACAAATCGGAGAAATGGCGGAATTGGTAGACGTTAGAAAGCTATGCAGATACTCGTTGCACTTCACACTGTAAGTGGCCAATCGGTTGGAACGCTGCAATCCCGGTTCGAGTCCGGGTTTCTCCACAAGCCTTTAGGATGGAAGAAGCGAAATAGAAACAAAAGGCTCATGCTGTTTACGGGCTGCCAGTATTGATTCTGGCTGACACGACGGAAAAGACGCCGAAAGACTACATGGGTGTTTCTTTAGAGCTGAAGTTGTTGCCATGTGTTGTGCCCCGGAGAATATACTTCGGGGCTTTTTAGTGATGCAAAAGGCGTTAAAATGGCGAAGTTTCTGTTTGTTTATCTTGTCAATAAAGGATAACTTTATAGATGTAATAAACTATAAGTCAAACCAATAAATTAAATTATGAACGCGAAAGCTTATCCAAGTGTTGAAGAACAGGAAATGAATCTCAGCATTTTCAACGGTGTTAAAAGTGTACCCGCAGCAGCTCTTAGAGAAATTCAGGCAGGACGCCTCAGAGGTAAAAGTGATATTAGCCCAATGTGGCGCATCCAGAAGATGACAGAAGTGTTTGGAGCTTGTGGCATTGGATGGAAATATGAGATTGTCAAACAATGGCTTGAACCGTTTGAACAACAGATTCGTGCTTTCTGCAACATCAATCTTTATGTGAAGATTGATAATGAATGGTCTGCCGCTATTCCTGGCACTGGTGGCTCATCTTTTGTAGATCAAGAGAAAAACGGCCCTTACGTTAGTGATGAATGCTATAAGATGGCATTAACTGATGCATTGTCTGTGTCCATGAAAGCGCTTGGAGTTGCTGCTGATGTCTATTTTGGGTATGATGGTAAATCCAACAATACTAAATATAATACGACTCCACCTTTTCAGGATAATCAGGGCGGAATTACGCCTGTTCCGGCTGCACAGCCTGCTAATTCTACATTTAAGGTATCTGATTTGGAAAAGGCTCTTAAAGATATGAGAGAGGTTAAAAGTAGGGAAGAACTTGAAAAGGTCTGGTATGCAAATAAGTCTTTGACGAACAACAAAGAGTTTCTTGATGTGACAAAGCAAATGAGTATTATTTATCCCAAAAAAGAAAGTGTATGATAGATTTGGTAAAATCAGATGTGGTCTTCAATGAGGAAGACCACACTTATTTTCTTGGAGCCAAGGAATTGTTCGGAATAACCGGTATGATTGGCCGGCAATTGTTCCCAGGAAAATATGACAAGATCCCTAAACATATTTTAGAAAAAGCGGCAACCAAAGGACATTTTGTTCATTCACAATGCCAATTTGTTGATGAAACAGGTTTGTGTACTGACTGCATTGAGGCTTCTAATTATCTGAAGGAACGTACTTCTGCCGGATATGTTCCTCTGGCTAATGAATATCTGGTATCAGACAATGAGTATTTCGCTACTAAAATTGATAATGTTTGGTTGAAAGTTGATAAGATTGCTCTATGTGATATAAAGACAACCTATTCTCTTGATAAAGAGTATTTGTCATGGCAACTTTCTGTTTGTGCTTACTTTTTTGAACTTCAGAATCCTTTGCTTAAAGTAGATCAACTCTTTGGTATCTGGCTCCGTGACGAAAAGTCTGAGGTAGTAGCGATCGAGAGAAAACCAGATTCTGAGGTGATACGGCTTCTTGAATCCGAAAAGAGAGGCCAACAGTTTGTAGCTTCTGCTCTTGTACCAGCAAATGATAAACAAATAATTGCTGTTCAAAATCTAAATTCAATAATTGAAGTTGAAGAAGCTATTGAAGCATTAGAGAAAGTGAGGGATGGGTATAGGGCTGATTTGAAGAAAATAATGAAGGAAAAGGGTATCAAATCCTGTGAAGTAGGGAGGTTAAAAGTTAGCTATACTATAGCTTCCAAACAAAAGAAATTTGATTCAAAGAAGTTTCAGGCAGATCACCCCGATTTGTACTCTAAATATCTGACAATTACAAATAAGTCTGACAGTATTCAAATAAAACTTAAATCGGATGAATAGAATAACACTTATCGGGAATGTTGGCAAGGAACCCGAAATTAGAACATTGGAAAGCGGTGCTAAGGTGGCCGTTTTCACTCTTGCTACAAAAGACAGAGCGTTCACTTTACCTAATGGTACGCAAGTTCCAGAACGGACCGAATGGCATAACTTAGTATTATGGAAAGGATATGCTGAGGTAGCTGAAAGTTATATCCATAAGGGAGATAAACTCTATATTGAGGGTAAATCGAGAACAAGATCTTATGATGGAAAGAAAGGTGAGAAGCATTATATAACTGAAGTGCATGTTGAGGGGATGGAAATGTTGACATCTAAACAACAAACACCTTCAGTTCCCGCGTCTCCTTCCCCGTCTCAGGAGCATATTTTACCTTGGGAGCGAGAAGATATAGTGTTACCAAATCCGTAAAGTTATGGAAATCCTGCTATTGAATACTCCTGAAGGTCTTAAGCCTTGCTATGATAGAGACTATGACGAAAAAAAGAAATTAGTACTCGGTAAAATGTATAAGGCAAAGATTACAGAGCCTCGTAACGTTGGATTTAATAACAAGTATTTTAAAATGATAGATCTCGCCTGGGAGTATCAGAATGAAAAGGTGTGCGAGCATTTTAAGAATGATGTGAAACGCTTTCGTAAAACTGTTGAGATTGCTGCTGGTCATTGTGATACAGTCTTTAATCTAAAGACGAAAGAGTGGGTGGATATTCCCAAATCCATATCTTTTGAAGAAATGGATGAATTTCAATTTCGGGAGCTTTACGATAAAGTGAAAAATGTACTTTTTACAGTTTTTTTACGTGATATCAAGGTGGAAGAGTTTGAACGCTTTCTAAATTTCTAATGAATATCTCTAAAACAGACATCCGGGCAATGGAGCATTTGCTAAGGCAGTGCTCCATTTTTATTGAACGTACTGCACCAAAGGTATCTCCTGATCAGGACCTGGCTCGTCGATGTAAACAGATGATTAAGAAGTTAAACAAAAAAAAGGATATATGATACATACATGGTTTGAATGTAAAATCCGTTACGAGAAAGTGATGGAAAATGGTATGAACAAGAAGGTCACAGAACCTTATCTTGTGGATGCTCTCAGCTTCACAGAAGCCGAAGCGCGTATAATTGAAGAGATGACTCCCTTTATTACCGGTGAGTTTACCGTCTCAGACATCAAACGGGCCAACTATAGCGAATTATTCCCCAGCGAAGAAGAGGCTGCCGACCGTTGGTTCAAGTGTAAACTGGTTTACATTACTCTGGATGAAAAAAGTGGTGCCGAAAAGAGAACATCTACTATGGTGTTAGTGCAAGCTGCCGATCTACGTGACGCTGTTAAGAAGCTGGATGAAGGTATGAAAGGTACAATGGCAGATTATATAATCGCGTCAGTATCTGAGACACCTCTTATGGATGTTTACCCGTATTCAGAGCGTGCAGATCACATCGACAGTATAGATGAAGCTGCAAATTCTCCTGTTGTAAGTCATTTCATCACCTCTTTACCTGATAACTGCAGGACATCTGTACAGGTCGGTGGCAAATCGGTGATTATTGACAAGACCGGACCCGCGACGCGCGTTATCCCCGAACAGCCGGATGAGCTTCCTAAGGACGAAAGTTCCGGCAGTGACCGCAGGAAAGGGAAGGCTCCTAAAAAGAAAAAGTCATGACCTATGATGAATTTTTAGAGCAGGAGAGAAATCGTGCCCCTCGAAAGAAACCGGATGACGAAGAACATAGGATTCAATGTGCATGTGTCAAATGGTTTCGTGTAGTATATCCCCAGTTTAAATATTTGCTTTTTGCCGTTCCAAATGGCGGAAGACGCGATAAAGCGACAGGTGGGAAACTGAAAGCTGAGGGGGCGCTTGCTGGAGTGTCTGATTTAATTTTGCTTCTTCCAAAGGGTGGATATTCTTCACTCTGTATTGAGATGAAAACTCCCGATGGCGACCATCGGGAGTCTCAACAGAAGTGGCAAAAGGAGGTTGAGGCAGTTGGGAATAAGTATGTATTATGCCGCTCGCTGGACGATTTTATGCGCGAAGTGAAGGTGTATCTAAGTGGTGCTGTAAATGGCTGAATATGGAACGGAAATCATTTGTATTTTATAAAGAGTGGAGTGAGGCGATTAAGGATTTGCCGGATGACGTCAGGCTGGAGATTTACGAGAGCATTGTAGAGTATGCCACTACGGGAAATGTCCGGGGGTTGAAGCCTATGGCAAATATCGCTTTCAACTTTATAAAACCGACGATTGATAAGGATTCCAAGAAGTATTTAGCTATTACTGAGAGAAATAGGGCAAACGGCAACAAGGGAGGTAGGCCGCGGCGAACAGCCTGCGAAAACCCAAACAACCCAGCAAAACCCAGTGGGTTATTTGGTAACCCCAAAAACCTTGAATATGATAATGATAATGAGGATAATAAATTATCCTCCCCCTTACCCCCATCGGGGGATGGAGGAGGAGGTTATTTTCAATCTCCCTTATCTCAGAAGGACGGTAAGCCGCGGAATTTTGAGGGCTTATGCCTCAATCTGAACCGATTGAGCATTTCTGAGAAAGAGCAGAGCCAAATTTTTACCCTTTCCAATTATGGCGAAATCGGCAGCCCGGTATGGAGGTACATACAGCAATGCCTTGACAGTATCGGGAAGCCTTCTTCGGACAAATCGAAGATTAAGGCGCCAGGCAGGTATATAATTTACAAAATGAAAAACGAGGAAAATGTTTGAACCTAAATACTACATAATCAAGATTCAAGACTCATACTTGGCAGAACTTCTGTATTTGTGGATTCAATACGACAAGCCATGTAAGTTGACTTTCCAGAAGCCCCGGTTGGCTGAAAGTATGAATCTGACCGGAGTACGGACAACTGTGACAACGAATGAGGCTGCCGACTTCATACTTAAAGTGAAATCTGTAACAGGATGTAAACTCTTACAAGAAGATGCGAATCACAATTTACTGGAAAACCAATGACATGGAGTGCATAAAGCTGATTAGAGATTTATGCAAGTTGCCATCCGGCATGACCGTGAATGGTGAGACAACCGCTGACGTGAACAATGATAGGCTTGAAATGCTTCGTAAGTATGAGCTGATGGGTTTTATCCAGCTACGGAATAAGCCTTGAAAAATGGCGTTAAAATGGCGAAGTTTTCGTTTGCATAACTTGTCATTTTACGATAACTTTACTGATGTAAGGAACTAAAAGTCAAACCAATATAACTTTTGAATTATGGAAATACAGAAAATTAAAATCGAAAAAATCAGTGCTTCACCCCTTAATCCGAGAAAGACTTTTGATGAAGCTGCTATTGAAGAACTTGCAGCCAATATTGAGAAACAAGGTCTATTACAACCTATTACCGTCAGACCTACATCTGAGGCACCATATTTGGATGAAGATATCGGTGAGGTTATTAATGTGAAAGACACTTACGAGATTGTTTGCGGTGAGCGCCGTTTCCGTGCTTTTCAACGATTGAAAGCAAAGGAAGATGAAGAGAACATAGCCAAAATCAAGGCCCATCGCAAAAAAGCAGAGTTGTATCAAACGATTTCCTGCATTGTCAGAGAGATGACAGATGATGAGGCTTTTGATGCAATGATTACCGAGAATTTGCAAAGAAAGGACGTTGATCCCATCGAAGAAGCTTTTGCCTTTTCCCAGCTAATAGAAAAAGGGCGTACACTGGAAGATATAGCACTTAGATTTGGTAAGTCAACCCGATTTGTCTTCGACCGTGTAAAGTTGAATGGTCTCATACCAGAATTGAAAGCCCGGGTTAGAGATGGTGAAATTCCAATTTCCGGTGCAATGATCCTGTCTAAACTTGATGATACCGAACAGGTAAAGTTCCACAAAGATAATAAAGGACAGTGTAATGTGGCTATGATCAGAAGGTTTGTGAGTAATTCCTTTATGGAATTGGATAGAGCCGATTGGATTAAGGATAATGCAGATATCTGGGATAATGGTACATTCAAACCGTGTGCTGAATGTGAGTTTAGTACAGCAAATCATGGGTGTTTATTCTATGAAATGAACAGTGAAAAGGCTAATTGTACCAATCCTGTATGCTATAAGAAGAAACAAATTGCTTATGTCCTGCGTAGAATACAGGCAGAAAGTGAGAATCTTGTCAAGCATGGTGAGCCGATGGCATTCGGGAAAACTGTCATTATTGACAATGGCCCAGAAACTTACTGGGGAGAGGAAAAACAAGCTCAGTACAACAATACAATGGAAGCTGTAAGACAATTGGGATATTGTATTGTTACCCCGAATGAAGTTTTTAAAAGTAAATGTTGGTATAATGAGGAGGACGAACGTATTCAAAAGATGCTGGATGATTCTGAAATTTACCGTTGCATATCTTGCTTTGATTATTGTGGGCCAGAGTTTAAGGTTCAGTATTACTATATTAGAAAAGATATTGCTTCCAGCACATCAGCTCTTGCAGATCCTAAAGATATTGAGAGGGAGAAAATTAATTCCCAATTGAAAAGGGCAAAAGAGATCGTAGTGGAAAAGACTGCTGAAACACTGCGCACCTGGGCACAAGAAAAGCCCTACCATGAGCGAAAAGGAGAGTTAACCACCAATGAACAGCTTGTGTTTGATGTGATGGTTCTCAGCCACTGTAAGAGTTCTTTTCTCACATCACTCGGCTTGGATAAATATAATAAAAAGGGCGATTTTGTGAAGTATGTTGAGAATAACCAAGCTGATAGGGTACAATGGTATCGAGCTTTTATCGCTGAATCCTTATCAGATAACAATGTCAATTTCTACCCTTATTTGCAGAAGTGCCAGAATCTTTTGTTCTCAGAACAGTATCCGGATGAATATATTGAATTAAGCAAAAAGCTTGGTTCCTCATTTGAGAAGAAACAAAAGAAGCTCACTGCTCAACTGAAAGAACTTGATAATACTAACACAGAGGAAGCCTAACGGTTTCCTCTTTTTCAAGGTACACCATGAATAAGACTTGGAGTAATGAACAGTTGGCTATTCTTGATAGAGAATACCCAACTGCTGATCTGAAAGAATTAGCCCAGTCTCTGGGTAAGACGAAAAGTGCTGTTAGATCAAAGGCCAAATGTCGTGGATTGAAGCGCTCATCTGATGTAAAGGTATGGAGTCCTAAAAAACAAGAAAAGCTGATTGCCTTATATCCGAATCATACTAATCAGGAAATAGCTTCACTCCTTGGCTCAACCGAAAGTGCCGTTTGTGGGAGAGCATTTAAACTGAAACTTAGGAAGTCACCGGAATTCATGTTAGAACATTCTTCAAAGGGATTCTTTCCAAAAGGGCATCAACCGGCCAACAAAGGGCTTAAACAAACGGAATTTATGTCTATCGATCAGATCGAGAAAACAAAGAAGACGCGCTTTAAAAAGGGGCATATTCCTCAAAATCATAAACCTGTTGGATATGAGCGTATTACCAGAGACGGATATATTGAAGTGAAGACTGCTGAACCCAATGTGTTTGAAATGAAGCACAGATTAATCTGGATTAAACACAACGGAACGATACCCTCTGATTGCGTTATTCGATTTCGGGACGGTAATAAACTGAATGTGGATATATCCAATCTTTATCTTGTGAGTAAGTCTGAGAATATGATGTCTAATACGATTCACCGATATCCTCCTGAATTGAAGAAAGCTATCAGGGCGTACGGAAAACTTAAAAAAACGATTATAAAATATGAAGAATAACATTAGTATAGATAGTTTAAATACACACCTGTTTGAAGCAATCGAAATGCTGAAAAACAATAGTGATCCAAATGCATCTGCCAATGAAAAGATAGATGTCGATACTGCAAAAACTATTGCTGATTTGGGAAAGGTTGTTATTGAAGGCTATAAAGTCAAAGCACAGGTTTTAAACATTATGGCCAAAACTGATAATCCCAATAGTACAAAACAGCTTTTGGGAGGTGCTGGAATAATATCACAGGAACTTCAAATTGAACAATAAAGAAGCAAATATGATAATATGAATAAAATCTTATCTAAATATGCTTCTGAGCATTGGAGCAATAGCGATTATAAGGTAAGAGCCGAAATAGCTCATCAAAAAAGTGTATGTGTAGCTACCTCTGTTGTAAGAAAGGCTGTATTGGAAACCTTTGAAAAGGCTTTCTATCTTGCTGGGGAAGAGATGAAACAGAAAGCTATTGAATCTTATATAGAAAACTGTGAGTACAAATCAGATTGGTGCTGCGATTGCGCAGATGTATGCATAGGTAGGGATTGCCCTACTGTGAAACAATTTATTGAAAAACTTAATTCGTAACAAATCAAAAGATGAATATCAATAAACTAAGAAAAAGGTATTTCAATTATCATCGTAAGCAAAGGCGAAATCGGTATTTAGCAGCTTATAAGGAATTGAAGCATGAGATAGAAAAAGAGTCTAAAAGAGGCAAATTGAGCATTCGTTTTCGTGGCAATTTTAACTATGAATACGCAGTGGCAGCAAGATTGTTTTTTAGTAAGAATAAGGATTTCTATGTCAGAGTGAAATTAGAAGAAACAGAGTGGAATAACGAGTTTACAGTTAAAGAAATATTGATTAGTTGGGATATTAATGATGAGCCAGTGTATGATGAGTCAATAGCTTTTAATTTTGATTCAGATGATGAAGATGATTAACTAATAACTGAATAAATATAAAGTAATGAACATCGGAATATTAGCGGTTGATAGTAATTATCCTAATCTGGCTTTGATGAAGATAAGTACATGGCACAAGGCAAGAGGTGATAATGTTGAGTGGTATAATCCTTTGTGTTCGTATGATAAGGTTTACATGGCAAAAGTATTCAGCTTTACACCGGATTACGGCTACTACATCAATGCCGATCAAGTCGAGAAAGGAGGTACAGGATATGACATAAGTAAGGTTCTTCCGGTAGAAGTTGATAGAATAATTCCGGACTACGATCTATACAATATTGATAAGACTTTGGCTTATGGCTTCCTTACTCGTGGCTGTCCTAATCGCTGTAAGTGGTGTGTGGTACCGAAGAAAGAAGGTAACATTGCTGCTTACATGGATATTGAAGAGATAGCCGTTAATGGGAGAAAAAGCATCATCCTTATGGATAATAACATACTTGCATCCGACTATGGTTTGCAACAGATAGAAAAGATTATCAGATTAAAACTTCGTGTAGACTTCAATCAGGGATTAGATGCCCGTCTTGTAACAGACGAAGTGGCCCGACTTCTTGTAAAGGTCAAATGGATAAAACGAATTCGGTTTGGTTGTGACACTCCTGAACAGATAGTAGAATGCGAACGTGCAACAGCCTTGATTGATAAATATGGATACAAAGGAGAATACTTTTTCTACTGCATCCTATTGAATGATTTTAAGGAAGCATTTACTCGTGTTAATCATTGGCGAATAAAAGGCGGTCGGTTTTTACCACATTGTCAACCTTATAGAAACTTGAATAACCCACATCAGATTATACCGCAATGGCAAAAGGATTTAGCCGGATGGGCTGATAAGAAGTGGATTTTTAGAAGTTGTGAGTTTAAGGACTTTACCCCTCGAAAGGGTTTTGTCTGTAGTGAATATTTTAAAATCAAATAGTGTAAAACAATCAAGAAAGGAACAAAATGGAAAAAGAAAACAAAATTGTCGAGCCTGTGCTTGATATGAATGAAATTCAAAAGAAAGCTAATGAATTTGCTTTAAAAGGAGCAATAGAGTGTTTAAAGGATTATTATACCGGTTACAACTCGCCTTTTAAAAAGGCAATAGAAGAACATCTTGATAAGTCACGTACTTCTTTCTGTTTTACTATGCCGGAGATAATGGGAGTAATAAATGAATCTCTCTCTTCCCAAATCGATATCATTGCTAATGAAGCTATTGCAAAAAGCTATGTGCCACTTGTACGTAAGTTTCTTACCCGTGGAGAAGAAATTGTTAGAGTTTCTGATATTGTAAGTGCTTTTAAAAAGCAACATGAGTATGACGATGATCCAATAGAGATTGATTTATCAGAAGATAAAGGCTATGGATGGTATCGTATGAAACTTGAATGCGGTGACGAAAAATGTAACATTACACTTCACGAAGATTCCAAAAATGAAAAAGGACAGCAGTTCTATTCTATGCTTGGCTTACCATACGAACATAAAAGAGGAAGTTATGATAGAAATATGAAAATCACACTTGACGAAGGTGCTTCTATGGAAATACCTTTTACGTGCGGTATCCTACATAATGACTTCTTAACGTATGTTGCCAACCTTGTTATGTTCAAAACTAAAATAGTCATTGATAAGACATATTTCGATGATGAATATGAAGATTAATCAATTTCTCTCTACTTCGGTGGGGAGAATATAACCCTCAAAACTAATCAGAAAGAAATAAAAAGGAGACGGGGTGCAAATCCGTCTCCCTGTCTACTCTCAACCCTTTTCACTTATCCTTAAACGCTTGTAAAAACCAAGATTTAAGTAGGAGTAAGTTGTTGTTTTCGCTGTTACTGGGATGGGGTTCTGACAATTTCTGATACAATCTGATATTTTATTTGATAACATCCCAGCTATAATTGATAGCAGGAATTCTTTCATAAAATGATTGTTTATTTTTAGTAACAGTATATACCCGGTAGGATTCGAACCTACATATCCATTTGTCAGATGGAGCTTATCCATTCGGCCACAAGTACAATAACGATACAAAAATAATAATTTAAAAATCAAAATTATAGTATATGGCAAAAATTTATGTAGCAAGTAGTTGGAGAAATGTATTTCAACAGGACGTTGTAGGTATTCTCCGTGATTTAGGACATGAGGTTTACGATTTTAAGAATCCTCCTCATGGTAATGGTGGCTTCCAATGGTCTGATATAGACCCTAACTGGCAAAACTGGACAACAGAGCAATATCGTGAAGCTCTTAATCACCCGATTGCACAAAAAGGATTTGATTCAGATTTTAACGGCATGAAGTGGGCGGATGTCTGTGTTATGGTTCTTCCTTGTGGTCGGTCTGCTAACACAGAAGCAGGATGGATGAAAGGTGCAGGCAAAAGAGTAATGGTTTATTCCCCAAAGGAACAGGAACCGGAACTTATGTATAAGATATACGATTTTGTGAGCGATAGCATATTTCGTATCAATGATGAGATAATTGGAGTATAACTAAGAAAGAAATGAACCATTTTAAAATAGGAGAGTGGGCAAAATTCCGTAACGAATTTCAACGGTTATTACCTAAATTCCCAATAATTGATTTGCATGATGCTTGGATGTCAGCGGCAAATAATTATATAACAATCGATATAATTGCTTTTGATAAACGGCTTGAAAATATGTATCCTGAAGAATGGGAATGTATGTCCATGAGGGATATAATAGTTAAACATTATGGTGTGAAAGCCATGCAACTAATAGAATCAGCATTATGATATATGGCTATTTAAGAGTGAGTACAGACGAACAGGATTCCAATAATCAGAAGCTGGGTGTCGGTAAAAAAGCGGAATCTTTAGGGATGTCAATTGATGATTGGATTATAGATGACGGCATATCCGGGACAAAAGAACCTGAAAAGAGGCTGTTGGGGAAATTAATGAAAAAGTTGAGGAAAGGAGATGTGATAATCACTTCCGAATTGTCTCGCCTTGGTAGGAAGTTATTTATGATCATGCGAATATTGGAGTTTTGCATGTTACATGAAGTTAAGGTTTATACTGTAAAGGATGGCTATGAACTTGGCGACAATATTCAAAGTAAGGTGCTGGCTTTCGCTTTTGGAATCGCCGCTGAAATCGAGCGTGACATGATTAGCCAACGTACTAAGGAGGCGTTAGCCCGGAAAAAGTTGGAAGGTGTGATACTTGGACGTCCTAAAGGTCGGAAGAGTTCTCCTGATAAATACAAATTGTATGGGAAAAAAGAGTTAGTTAAAGGGCTTCTGGATGAAGGCATATCACAACGTAAAATAGCCAAGATATGCAAAGTTGACCGGAACACTCTTGCCAGATTTTTAAAAAGTAATTTAAGTAATTAGCGTAAAACTAAGTAGTAATGAATATGGAAACAAAATTTAAAGTAGGTGATAGAGTAAGAATTTTAGATTGTCCGATTATGCCTAATATGGTAGGAAAAACGGGCATTATCAGACATAAGCAAGAGGATTTATATCGTGTAGAAGTCGATGGGAAAGTCATACCAGATTATGCTTTGGAAGCTGATTTAGAGTTGATGCCGACTAATCCTTTTGCGGATAGTAACGAGCTTATTGAAAAATTATTAAAGGAAAATGATTTAGAGGTAATGCATTTGGAAATGTATCTCAATACACAAAATGTTGTATGTGTGGAAAAGACAACGTATGATTCAATGTGCAGTAAAGATACTGCTTTAAATGCTTTTCTTGAATGCGAAGGGTACGATGAATTTGAAAGGGCAATTGATGAATAGCAATAATAATGAAGTATATAATAAATCGAGTTGAATTATTTGATGATTCTGATAAGAAGACCATCATTAAAAATCTAAATAAGCCTACGAATGACATAGATATTTCCCGTGAGGAATTTCGTGTAAAGTATGGATGTAAGCGTGTATGTTTCATGTACACGCAAGTTGTAAAATAACTTGTAAAACTGATAGTTATGATAACCTTAAACAAGCTCGCGGTTAAATGCTACAGAACCGCAATAAAGAGAGGCAAGATAGGTAAGCACAGCTCACCCAAAGCCATTATTACGGCAATATCCAAAGAGTGGCGTGAGCTGTGTGAAGCTACCGAGTATCGTAGTAATCATATTCCAAAGTATTCGGAGTGTGAGGAAGAAGCTGCTGATATTATCATTGCTTCGTTGACTTATCTTCAAAGAATTGGCTGCAGGGATATTGAGCAGCTTATTAAAGATAAGATAAACTTCAACGCTCAGCGAGAGGATTAGGGTTGTCGTACTGACTATAGAGATGTTGATTTTGTGTTGTTGAATAAAATAGTTAGTTATGACAGAGATTATTTCCATTACCCTCTTGGACTTTAACAAGGGGCAGCTTGCCGGGCTTCCAAAGAACCCGCGCTTTTTCCGTGATTATCGCTATGAGGCGATGAAGAAAAGTATTTCCGATTGTCCGGAAATGCTTGAGTTGCGAGAATTGATTGTCTATCCGTATATGGGTAGATACATTGTCGTTTGTGGCAATCTTCGCTTACGGGCCTGCAAGGAGCTCGGCTATACTGAGCTACCTTGTAAGATCCTGGCACCTGATGTTGCTGTTAAGAAGTTGCGCGAATACGCGGCGAAGGACAATATCAGCTTTGGTGAGAATGATACCGATATCCTGCAAAATGAATGGGATAAATCTGAGTTGCAAGATTGGGGTATGGAATTTGAACCGGAGAAGCCTGTTGAAGAATTTAAAGAGCGTTTCGACTCAATATCAGATGATACGGCCGTTTATCCTCTCATCCCAAAGTATGACGAAAAACATGAGTTATTCATCATCATTTCAAGCAATGAGGTTGATAGTAACTGGCTCCGTGAGAGGCTGAATATGCAGCACATGAAATCGTACAAGACCGGGAAAGTAAGTAAATCCAATGTTGTTGACATTAAAGACGTTCGCCATGTCCTGCAAGATAGTAATACCAAGTCATAAGCGCCATGACCGGGTGTTCGCTAAAAAATTGGTGAACGATCCAATAATCTGTGTTGCTGAGTGCCAGGCAGATTTGTACCGGCAGTTTAATCCGGACTGTGAAATAGTAACCCATCCTGATGATGTGGTCGGGCTTATTCCAAAGCGTAACTGGATGGCAAAGTATTTCAAGGAGTTATTTATGCTTGATGATGATGTCCACGCCTGTAAGGCTATCTATTCAGAAAAGGGCGAGCCTTGCCGGATAAAGGATAAAAACCAGATAACTCATGTGATCCTATCATTGCATGAGATAGCAAAGTTGATGGGTGTTCACTTGTTTGGCTTTACTTCCCGGATATCTCCTGTGATGTATGATGAGACTGGTTTCCTTTCTCTCTCGAAAATGATAACCGGTTGTTCCTATGGTGTTATCTATAATAAAAATACGTGGTGGAACGAGGAAATAAGGCTTAAGGAAGACTTTTGGATAAGCTGCTATATGAAGTATAAGGAGCGCCGGATATTGACGGATCTACGCTATAATTTTGAGCAGAAGAACACGTTTGTGAATGCTGGTGGTTTAGCTTCCATTCGCAATCAGGAAGAAGAGCGTAGATCTATTCTTTTCATCAAAAAGAATTTTGGTGATAGTATCTTGTTGAAGAGTGCTACCAATAACGGAAAGGATAAGACAAAGCAGCTTGTAGAGTATAATATTTCCTGCAAATTCAAATTCTAACAGTCTGTAAAAAAGGCGTTTAAATGGCGTTCATTCTGATTGCTATTTTCGTCAATTATGACTAATTTTACTGATGTAATAAACTAAAAGTCAAATAATTAAATTGAAATTATGATTATTAGAACAGTTGGAGGATATGATTTCTATGAGGTGAGTTCTGCCATGCAAAAAGCTATCAGGCGAGCTGATACCGGTGTTGCCGGCTTTTTTGCCTTGGAGCTATGGGCGAGTGGGTATAGGGATTATGTTTGGAAGAGATTATTCACCATCAGCGCTGAGGATTGCTTCGGTATCATAACCAAAGAGATTGAGGCTTTATGGCAGGGGCATGAGCTCGTCAATAAAAAAGCTCCTCAGCCGAAAGGACGCATCTTTGTCAGTAAAGCTGTGATTATCCTCTGTGAGTGTAGGAAATGCCGGGATGCAGATCATCTGCAAAACTTCATTTACGACAGGAGAGATGTTGATATTGAAAAGTGGATTGAAGACGTGAGGCGGTATCCCATTTCTATTCCTGCCTATACCTACGATGTGCATACAAGGGTTGGGAAGAAGCAAGGCCGGACAAAGGCAGAGTTCTTCCAACAGGAATTTGACGCTTTAATTCCCCGGGAGCCTGGATTATTTGATGATCTTCCGTCAAAGAAATAGTTGCAAGCCCACAGTTTAATAGCTGTGGGCTTTCTATATAAGTCAAACCAATAAACCAAAGATTTATGAACAGAAAAGAAAGACAAGAGGCGAGAGCCGACAGGTACAGAGAACTTGCAGAAAAAGCTAACAAACAATCAAACGAAGCTTCTCAGCTAAGCCGCAGCATGGTAGAACACATTCCCTTGGGGCAGCCTATACTCGTGGGCCATCATTCAGAAAGGGCACATCGTAGTTTATTAGATCGCTCCTGGAACACTTTGGGGAAATCTGTTAAACTTAGCGAGAAAGCTGAGTATTTTAAACAGAAAGCTGCAGCGGCAGAAAACAATGATGCGATCTATCTTGGTGATGATGATGCTGTAGAACGTTTGGAGGCGAAATTAGCAGATCTGGAAAAAAAGCAGGAAATGATGAAAGAAACCAATAAGATCATCCGGTCAAAGAAGTTATCTGAAATTGAAAAGCATGATAGGTTAATTGAATTGGGGTGCTCTGAAGATGTTGTTAGGGAAGTCTTTACTCCTAATTACATGGGAAAAATTGGTTTTCCAAGCTATTCCATTACCAACAATGGAGCCAATATCCGCAGAGTTAAAGGACAGTTGGAGAAAGCCAAGCAGATGAAAGTTACTGAGGATAAAGAGTATAAGATAGGCAACGTTCGTGTCGTTGAAAACTATCAAGAAAATCGACTGCAATTATTCTTTCCTGGAAAGCCTGATGAGAATGTCAGAACTCAACTAAAACACAACGGTTTTCGATGGTCACGCTTTAACGGCTGTTGGCAGTCTTACCTCAAACGCTGGCAAATAGACCGGGCGAAAGAAATCATAGGAGGTTGATCTATGAATGTTATTCAGTCTGTGCCCCGTCAGGACTGCAAGGTATTTGCGAAATGTGGAGTAAAATCCCTTTCGCATTGCCGCAGGTATCGAGGAAATGATGAAGAGTGCAAGAAATGCACTCTCATCCGTCGTAAGCCTCATAATCGTAAGTTTGATGCAAACGGTAGGGAGATGAAGAAATGTACCCTGTGTGGGCATTATTTCTACTTGTACAGGTTCTATGATCGAGTAATTCATCATGGAAATAAGACGTATCGCTGTAAATGTTCCCGGTGCCGTATGTGTATGTCAAAAATCAATAGTGATAGAGCTAAGAATAAAAGAAATAAGATACAATGAGCATAGCAGTAAATGTCAACGGTAAAGATTACTATGACAAAGAAGAAGCCCGTGCAGCTTGGTTTGAAGAGTGGTTAATGAAACAGGACTTTGAGCAGGATCTTATTGATCGTGAGAATGAACTTGAATACCGGAGAACTCATCCGGATTGGAATATTCCATATGTAATGTATGGTGTCCGGAAAAAGCATAAGTGTATTAAAAAGAAGGAAATTGCTGTGTTTTATGACTTTACGCCGTGGCAGAAGCGTGCCCGTACTGCCGAGACACATTGGTTTACAGTGTTATATAAAAGAAGAGCAACTTCTAAAGAAGTGGAATCTTTTAGAGACCGAGAATATACACGTCGATATCTTGTTTATTCCCTGTATATTGAGAAAAAAATGACTCTTGATAAAGCTCTATCTCTTATCGTTGCTGATGACAAATTATTAGGTATTGTTGATGAGATAATTACTGAAATAGTGAAATCCTTTGAGACTTTCTTTGATCGTAAGTTTAGAATTTATCAACCTGAATTTGCCACTCAACTTGATTTATTTGCAGTATGAAAGTGCCTTGAAAATGGCGTTAAAATGGCGAAGCTTCTGTTTGCTTTTCTTGTCAATAAAGGATAACTTTATAGATGTAAGGAATTAAAAGTCAAACAGATAATATTTTTATGAAATGGAACTATTTGAAACCGCTTCAGGACTAAAGTATCATCTTACAAAAGAAATCAATCCCAACTGGGGTGTTTATGATCAATGTGTAGCCGGGATGCACCTTGATAATGTCGGTATAATCATTATTGATAGTGTTTATTGTCAACCTATTGACAATGAGCATGCTTTGTGTGAGATTTATCAAATAATTGAAACGAATAAATGTATAAATTATGGGAAACAAGCATTTTAAAATTACAGTTAAGGAGGTTGGTGTAGTCAATCCTGTAGAAACAGAATATCATGGTAACATTGACCGTAAAGGGCTCATCGACTTTTTCGGTTTGAATAATTCCGACGTGGAATGGTATAAAATAAAAGAATTTACAAATCTAAGTAAGAAAGGAGCTAAAATATGAAAACACTAACAGTTGGAGAGCTTATAGAAAAGCTCAAGAGTATGCCTAAATCAGCCAATGTATTTATGCTCACAGATAGAACAGCATCAAATTGGGATGAAGATAATAATAAATTTATACGTGTTCACGGAATAGAATATGTCGAGAAAGAAATAGTCCATCCAAATGATGGATGGACTGATAAGATTGAAACTAATATTTTACTTCAAATAGAGGAGGACGAAATATGACAAAGGAAGATGTACTCAAATTAGAGACTGAGGAGAATAGAATAATCAATTGTACAAGCAATAAGATTGAATTCTCTAACGGAGATGTGTATGCAAAGAGGTCGCTTAGTGACTTATATTACAAAGTGAAATGTTTCGTACTTTAATTCAAATCTATAAAGAAAGGAATAGATTCAATGAAACAGATAGAAATAGAAGTAGATTGGAATGATGGTGACTATGAAACGATTCGCAAAAAACTGAGCGATGATAAGTTAGATTATTTCAGACCATTGTTTCAGGCAATATCCAAGAAGGGTAAAAGACATAATTGGGTACAGGGAGAACGTGAGGGTTATCTTGGACCTTTGATAGATATGTATCCTGATATTCCCGAAGAAGTTCTAAATGAGTTTGATGAAATATTGAACTTATGTTCTGATGATTGTCGTGGATGGATACACACAATCTGTAGTATTCAGATTATTGAAATAAACGTTGTTGAAAATTTGGTATAATAATGACAATTTAAAAAGGAACAAGAATATGGCAAAGATTTATGTAGCAAGTAGTTGGAGAAACTCATATCAGCTAGACGTTGTGTCGTTTCTCAGGAATGAAGGTCATGAAGTATATGACTTTAAAAATCCCCCTCATGGTAATGGTGGTTTCCAATGGTCTGATATAGATCCTAATTGGCAGTACTGGACAACAGCGCAATATAGAGAAGCCCTCAATCATCCTATTGCACAAAAAGGATTTGATTCAGATTTCAATGGTATGCAGTGGGCGGATGTTTGCGTTATGGTTCTCCCTTGTGGTCGGTCGGCTAACACAGAAGCCGGATGGATGAAGGGTGCAGGTAAAAGGGTGATGGTTTACTCCCCGAAAAAGGAAGAACCTGAACTTATGTATAAGATATACGACTTCATTAGTGACAGTATGTTCAGAATCAATGATGAGATAAATAGAGTATAACAATAAAATAATGAGCAAATTTAAAGTAGGAGATATTGTTCCATATCGCAATACGAGAGGGAACATAAAGAAAGCCGAAATAACTTCCTTTGAGACTGTAGACAACGGGAAGGTTTGGTTTCATGGTATTGATACGGATACCAAAGCAAAAGTCTGGTATCCTTTACATATATCCGAAAAAATAATTCAATAATAATTAAAAATGAATTAAAATGGATATAAAGAACGTAGGACAGCTTAGGAAAGTTATTGAAAATCTTTCTGATGATTACACAATAGAAATGCGTGTTAGGCGAACACTATCTGACGAGGAATTGAGAGGATGCCTATATCCCTATCCTTATGATACAGAGTACTTGACATTAGAATTTGATGGTATAGGCGTGTCAGACAAAGTGCTATGTCTGGGCGTAACATCTAAACAACAAGAATAAAAACGGAAAAGATATGAACTATAATAAGAAAATCGAATATGATTAACTATAATTAGCATAGTTA
>OGOU01000046.1_pt1 | contig 117320 bp, 93 predicted proteins | sample 1552721 | NCBI WGS metagenome assembly OGOU01 (sample SAMEA2580176, study PRJEB22360) | human gut metagenome | biome: human gut; feature: human-associated habitat; material: faeces | place: Denmark | collected 2008/2010
CGTCGATCACCCCGCCTACAGCCACTCCGTGCGATTCTCCGAACGAAGTCAGCCGAAAAAGTTTTCCAATGGTATTACCAGCCATACTATAAAATAAAATACAGGGCGTACACGTAACGCCTGCGCCCTGTTTTGTTCTTCAATATTTCATTATTTAATGGCAACCGCCGCATCCGCAACCACTGTCGTCGGAACCGCAACATCCCTCCTCCTCGTGTGATCCGCATCCGCTGCAACCGCCGCATTTATGAGAATGTAAAGCTTCCAGCTCTTCATCCGTAGCATCGCGCACCGTCAGAACCTCTCCTTTAAAATAAAGGTCTTTCCCGGCCAACTGGTGATTGAAGTCGATCTGCACGTCTTCATCCCCGATAGAAATAATTTTACCTTCCAATCTGCGTCCGATACTGTCCATCATAGGCAAAGTATTCCCTACAACCATATCTTCAGCCTCCACTTCTTTAAATATATCTTTCGGCAAATCCACAATCATGTCCTCGTTTACCTCACCATAGGCATTAGCCGACGGAATCTTGAAATCGAACTTATCTCCCGGTTTCTTATCCAGCAGATTCATTTCAAAATATTCCAATGTCTGTCCCTGTCCGCAAATAAACTCCAACGGTTGGTCGGCTCCGGCCTTTTCCAAAATATCTCCGTCCGGTTCGGTTTTCAATTCGTAGCTCACGGCTACAACCTTATTTTTTGTAATCATTCTGTATTTTTAATTAGTTTAATGACAAAAATACGATAAAATAATGAAAACCGAAGAATAGGCATCGAAATTTACCAATTATTCACTCTTTAAAATTTTGACCGGACTGATTTTGGTAACACGGATTACCTGTGTACATACCGTCACCAGCGCCACAACAACGGCAATCAATCCCGCTCCTATAAATACCCACCAGCTCAGCGAAGTGCGCACCGAAAAATCTTCCAGCCACAGGGATATAAAATAATAAGACAAAACTATCGCTACGACGATTGCAATACCTACCAGATACATAAACCCGGTATTCAGCAGAATCAACAAATCCCACCCGGTGGCCCCGTTCACCCGCCTGATGCCGATATCTTTCAACTGACGTTCACTCTTATAATAAGCCACGGCAAACAATCCCGTTATACTCAACAGCACCATAATCACCAAAGCACAAAGGAATATTTTGGCAAGGCGTAGATCCGACTCGTATAATTCAGCATAAGCCTGATCCAAAAACCGGTATGTGAAAGGCATGTCCGGCACGAATTGCTGCCATTGTTTCTCCATAGCACCGATAGCTTCCCTGGGATTTCCTTCTACCCGGCACATAAAATAAAAAGTAAAAAGATCGGCCATATTGTCTATAACGGGCAAGTAAAGAAGCGGTGAAGGATTTTTATTTTTCAGGATTTTATTTTGAGTGGTACGGACAACTCCTTTTATTATAAAATTAACTCCCCATATATTCAATCTCGTCCCGACAGGTTCTTTTAACCCCAATACCTGCACTCCTTTTTCATCGATCAGAATATGATTTTTTACCTGTTCGTTATAAAACGGATTTTCTCCTTCCACCAATTGTATTTCCATCATATCCAGAAAATTCGGTTTGATCTGGCACAGTTCGAACTGAAAACGTTCCCCGCTACCGGGACGCTGAACAGGATAACCGTCCGCCCAAGACATCGGAACTCCCTGCCGGAGAGAGACCTCCTTGATCCGGGGATTTCTTAAAAGTTCCCCCCGAACAGCTTCATACCGGTCAAACATATCTCCCTCGGCAGGCATGTAAATAATATTTTCCTTGTTAAATCCCAGATCGTAATCCACGACATAATTCACCTGCTTATGGACAAAAAAGATCATAATCAGAAAAGCAATGGATACGGTAAACTGCAAAACCAAAAGGGAATTTTGAAAAAACGACAATCTTTTCCCTCGGAACTGCCTGCTTACCGTGTCGATCACACTAAAACGCGTCATATAAAAAGCCGGATAAGAACCGGCGACCAATGTGGTAAAAACGACCACACCGCCTAAGAAAGCATATAGCCAGGGTGAATTAAAACCGATCATCAGCTGATAGTCCGCTAAGCGGTTGAACAAGGGCCGGCAAAGCAATGCTAAAAAAAATCCGATTCCCGTGGCAAGCAATACATAAGCAAAAGTCTCCGAATAGAACGATTTAATCAGTTGCGTTTTCCCTGCCCCGAAAGTTTTCTTCACCCCTATTTCTTTCACCCGCATAAAAGAAGTGGCTATAAAAAGATTGATAAAATTGATGCAGGCAATCAACAATATGGCTAAAGCCGTCAACCCTAAAGTGACGACCAATGATTTACTTCCCATGTTATCGGAATATAAACCGCTGAAATGAATATCCTTTAAAGCTTGTAATTTGATTTCCTGCTTCATTTCTTCCATCAGGCTATTGGTTGCCCAGTTTATCCGGGTGAGTTTTTGTTCCACATCCCCGATATGGGAAGCATCGGTTATATATAAATAGGTGGTAAACAAATCGGCAGGACAATCCGGACGGGCTGTCCTATCGTAAAAAGGAACGATTACATCGGACTGTATATGACTATTGTAAGGGATATCTTTCATCACTGCGGAAACCTGCCAATTCATCTTATCCCCCTCGACCAACCGCCCGATGGGATCCTGACCGGGAAACCATTTTTGAGCCACCGACTCACTGATCACGATTTTGTTTGGAGCATCCAGACAGGTTCTTGCATCTCCCGATTTTAAAGGGAAAGAAAAGAAGGAAAAGAAATTCTCCTCAACCTGCCTGCCCTTGATATCCTGAAACGATATTTTATCCACCCGGTAATCACTATTGGAATATGCCGTCCGGCATATTTCTTTCACCTCGGGAAACTTGTCTTTCATGTTATCGCCGAGTTGCCGGAATGTACCTATCCCCTCTCTTTCTCCTTGAGAACAGGTATATACCCGGTAAATACCGTCACCCTTTGTATGGAAACGATCAAAACTAAACTCTTCCTGCACCCACAAGCCGATCAGCACCACAACGGCAATACCTACGCTCAGGCTTCCCAATGCCAAGGCCGACACTTCCTTCCAGTGCATCATACTTTTTATAAACAAACGAAGGTATTGTTTCATAGATTTTAATTTTTATTCGTTTCCAATCTTATTTATTACAATTTTTTAACTTCAACAATTTATATACCAAACAAACTAACACACTAAATTTCAGCAAATTAAAAACATTCACACAAACACATCATGTCTAATATATTTACACCGATGTCTAATATTTCAACACTTCATCCGCTATCATTTCAAGTGCTTTTTAAAGCTCTCAAGCAAAAAAAAACGGAAACAGTATATCTGTCTTCACAAAAAAATGGTACTTTCGCACTAATTTACATATTTCACCAATGCATTATTACGATTATATCATTGTGGGAAGCGGTCTTGCAGGCCTTTACACAGCATTCAAAGCATCTGCATTCGGAAAAGTGGCACTGCTGACCAAATCAAATATCACCGAAAGTAACTCTTACTTTGCACAAGGCGGGATAGCGGCCGTTACCGATGAAGACGATGCTCCGGCGCTCCATTTTGAAGATACGATCATTGCCGGACGGGGATTATGCGATTACCCGGCCGTTCACATTCTGGTGAACGAAGGCCCCCAGCGAATACAGGAGTTAATCGACGAGGGAATGCACTTCGACATGGAAGACGGCAGCCTGGCATTAGGTCTGGAAGGCGGACACCATAAAAAAAGAATCCTTCATGCCGGAGGGGATGCCACCGGGCGGATGGTTACCAGTTTTATGATCGAAAAGGTGAAAGACAATCCCAATATCACGATATTTGAAAATCATTCCGTCATCGGGTTACTGCAGGACAACGGCAAATGTTTCGGCGTGCGTGCCTGGAACATCGGTCTGAACGAAGAACAACAGTTCTTTGCCACCAATACATTTCTGACTTTAGGAGGAACTTCGGCCATTTATAAAAGAACGACCAATCCCCATACGACGATCGGCGACGGACTGGCATTGGCATACGATGCCGGTTGTGAAATAGCGGATATGGAATTTATCCAATTTCACCCTTCCGCTATATACACCGAATCGGAAGAGGCCTTTCTAATCAGCGAAGCCGTACGCGGAGAAGGTGCACATCTGATCAACCAGAACGGTGAACGCTTTATGCCGGCGATCCATGAACTTGCAGAGCTGGCGCCCCGCGACATTGTGGCGCAATCCATCTACCGGCAAATGCAAAAATATAACCAGGAGTATGTTTGGCTATCGCTGAAACACCTCGACCCGGCTATGATACGCCACCGTTTTCCGAATATTTTTGAAAAATGCCGCGAATTGGGTATCGATATGTGCGACCGCATACCCGTAGCACCTGCCGCCCATTATACGGTGGGCGGAGTCCGAACAGACGTTTATGGGCAAACGAACATTCAAAATCTATTTATATGCGGAGAATTGGCTTCTTCCGGAATTATGGGAGCAAACCGATTGGCATCCAACTCGCTCATCGAATGCTTGGTTTTCGGGCAAAGGGCTGTGGAAGCCTCCCGGCAAAATAAGCCTGCCGCAGAGCTCCCGCAATTTTCCACTGTTTTTCATTGCAATCCGGATCGGGCAAACGGCTATATTCAATTGAAAAAAGAGGTATCCCGGATCATGACGAACCATGCCGGAATTATTCGTAGCGCCGAATCATTACAGAGCGGGCTCGAACAGATCGTCCGGCTTGAAAAGCAATTACCGGACGACAAAACCGAATATCACACCCTGCTCAGCCACAACCTATTGACTGTTGCTAAATTAATCATTCGTTCAGCTCTCTACCGGCAAGAAAGCCGCGGGGGACATTACCGGGAAGATTTTCCGGATAATAACGATACATTCCTCTATCATATCGTGCAGCAAAAAGGCCGGGAAATCCATACCACACCGGTCAATAAAAATTGCGAAAGCGAATAAAGCACCGCGATCGGTAAATCGAACCGCAGCAACGATTCACCCGGATTACAAACGATAAAATTTAAATAATATGCAATACGACAAATTAATCGACAAACTCATCGACCTCGCTATTGAAGAAGATATTGCCACCGGAGACGTGACGACCAATTCCATCATCCCGGCCAATTCCCGTGCCGTAGCTGAAATGAAAATGAAAGCCGATGGAGTGATTTCAGGACTGGAAGTCGCCCGGCGGGTTTACGAACGTTTCGAAAAAGATATTGTCTGGGAACCTAAAGTGAAAGACGGCGATACGGTAAAGAAAGGAGACATTATCCTTCGCATTGAAGCCAGCTACCGTTGCCTGCTGCTCGGAGAACGCCTTTCCCTGAACATTCTGCAAAGAATGTCGGGCATTGCGACAGAAACGGCAAAATATGTGAAAGAACTGGCGGGCACGCACACCCGGTTATTGGATACCCGCAAAACGGCTCCCGGCCTCCGGGTTTTGGATAAAATGGCCGTAAAAGACGGAGGAGGGACCAATCATCGTATGGGCCTGTACGACATGGCCATGATCAAAGATAACCACATAAAAGTTGCAGGTAATATTACCAACGCCATTAAAGCAGTCCGGGCAAATATTCCCGCCGAAATTAAAATCGAAGTGGAAACCACGAATCTCGACGAAGTACGGGAAGCTTTAGCCTCCGATGCAGAGATTATCATGCTGGACAATATGAGCAATGCGGAGATGGCGGAAGCCGTCAAGCTGATCGGCGGACGCGCCAAAACCGAAGCTTCCGGAAACATGAGCGTCCCACGCCTGAAAGAAGTTGCCGCCACCGGAGTCGATTTTATCAGCGTAGGCGCACTCACCCACTCTGTTACGGCTTTAGACATCAGTATGAATATCAAAGCCTGAACCGATCTTTCGGCATTTATCTTGTCGAAAATCAAACATAAACCGAAAGCGGAGACTTTTTTCTTAAAAGAACTCCGCTTTCGATGATAACTTCTTTTTCTCCACACGTTTTATATCGTCTTTCTGTTTCACTTTTTACTTATTCTGCTTTACCTTTTCTTTTAACTTTGTTATCTTTGAAGCCGAAAAGGAAAAAATTATGACGAATACAGAAATTATTGACAGAATACAGCAATTAAAAAAAGAAAAAAATGCCGTTATTCTGGCACATTACTATACTCGTCCTGAGGTACAGGATATTGCGGATTATCTGGGAGATTCTCTCGGATTATCGCAAGAGGCGGGAAAAACCAATGCAGACATCATCGTATTTTGCGGCGTACATTTCATGGCGGAAACCGCTGCAATTATCTCTCCCGATAAAAAAGTGCTGATCCCGGCGCAGCATGCAGGCTGCTCCCTGGCAGAAAGCCTTACCGGATACGAACTCCGGGAATGGAAAAAAGCGAATCCGGACGGAATTGTGGTCAGCTATGTGAATACCACAGCCGAAGTGAAAGCCTGGACGGACATTTGCTGTACTTCCGCAAATGCTTTAAAAGTGGTGGAAAGCCTTCCGGCAGACAAAAAAATATTATTTGTGCCGGACAAAAATCTCGGAGCGTGGATTCAGAAAAAAACAGGACGCCGAATGGAATTGTGGAGCGGGGATTGTTGCGTACACGAACGGATCACTTCGAAAATGATTCTTGAAAAAAGCCGGGAATATCCCGAAGCGGATATCCTGATACACCCGGAGAGCAACTGTTCTCATGACGACCGGATTCTGGAACTACCGCAAGCCTTTATGTATTCCACGGCAGGAATGATTAAGCATGTGGCGAATTCTCCCAAAAAGCAATTCGTTATCGCAACCGAGACCGAGACTATCCACAAATTGAAAAAAGACAACCCGGATAAAGAATTTATCCCGATCCACCCGACAACCATCTGCGGACAAATGAAAAAAGTGACGCTGGAAAAAGTGCTGGAAGCTTTGGAGAAAGAACAATATTTAGTGACCGTGCCGGACGACATCCGGAAAAAAGCCTGGTTGCCCATAGAAAGAATGTTACAAATCAAATAAAAACATTCTCTGCATAAACAGTAAACAGTAACAAAAAAATAAACTATGAATATCTCATTAAACTGGCTGAAAGATTACCTGAAAACCGATTTAAACGTCGAGGAAATCTGTGAAATATTAACAAGCATCGGGCTTGAAGTAGGCGGATACGAAAAATTCGAATCGATCCGGGGCGGTCTGAAAGGCCTGGTTATCGGAGAAGTGAAAACCTGTATCCCACACCCGGACTCCGATCACCTGCACATCACGACCGTGGATTTAGGCGAAGGGCGCCTGGCTCCTATCGTGTGCGGAGCGCCCAATGTAGCTGCCGGACAAAAAGTTGTGGTGGCTACTGTCGGCACGGTACTTTATGACGGCGATAAGGAATTTGTTATCAAAAAATCGAAAATACGCGGACAGGAATCCGAAGGGATGATCTGTGCAGAAGATGAAATCGGGATAGGCGACGATCATTCGGGCATTATCGTCCTGCCGGACACCGCCAAAGTGGGAACACCTGCCGCAGAATATTATCAAATCACCAACGACTATGTGATCGAAGTGGATATCACCCCTAACCGGGTGGACGGAGCCTCTCACCTGGGAGTGGCCCGTGACCTGGCTGCCTATTTACAACAAAAACAGGATATTCATTATACCCTGCCCTCTGTAGAACACTTCAAGGCAGACAGTAATACCTCCGGAACCTCTATCGAAGTGCTGCGTCCGGAAGCCTGTCCGCGTTATGCAGGAGTGACCATTGAAGGCGTAGAGGTCAAAGAATCGCCGGAATGGCTGAAAGTCCGCCTAAAGGCTATCGGCTTGCATCCGATCAACAACGTGGTGGACATTACCAACTACATATTATTTGAACTGGGACAGCCCCTTCACGCCTTCGACCTGGATCAGGTAGCGGGTAACAAAGTGATTGTACGCAGTTTCCCGACCGGGACTAAATTCATTACCCTCGACGGAGTGGAACGCGAACTCAACGAAAACGACCTGATGGTTTGCAATACCGTCGAACCGATGTGTATTGCCGGAGTTTTCGGAGGCCAAAAAAGCGGAATCACAGACAATACTAAAAACGTATTTTTAGAAAGTGCCTGCTTCGATCCCGTGTTCGTTCGCAAAACGGCCCGTCGCCACGGCCTGAACACAGATGCCTCTTTCCGTTTTGAAAGAGGAACCGATCCGAATATCGTGATTTATGCCCTGAAACGGGCCGCCCTGCTGATCAAAGAATTAGGCGGAGGAAAAATCACATCTGAAATCATCGACATTTATCCGACTCCCGTACAGGATTTTGAAGTCGAGGTCAAATATGCGCACATCGACCGCCTGATCGGAAAACAGATCGGAAAAGAACAGATCAAAAAAATACTCCATGCTTTAGAGATAAAAATCGTAAAGGAAACCGGGGAAGGGCTTCTGCTCCAGGTGCCCCCCTACCGGGTGGACGTACGCCGCGAAGCGGACGTGATCGAAGATATTCTCCGGATCTACGGCTTCAACAACATTGAAGTCCCCGCGAAAGTAAACTCGACGCTAAGCTATTCGGAAAAACCGGATGATTTCCGCTTAAAAAATATCATTGCCGATCTTTTAGCAGCCAATGGCTTCAACGAGATTATGAATAATTCGCTGACCAAAGCTTCTTACTTTGAGAATCTGGAAACTTATAAGCCGGAAAATACGGTCATGATCTTCAATCCGCTCAGTTCAGACCTGAACGCCATGCGCCAGACCTTATTGTTCGGCGGATTGGAATCCATCGCTTATAACATCAACCGGAAAAGCGGCAACCTCCGGCTCTTTGAATTTGGCAAGGCTTACACCTTCCACAAGAAGGACGGGGAAGACCACCTGAAACAATATCGGGAAGAAGACAAACTATCGCTTTTCATCACCGGAAACAAAACCGTTCAATCCTGGAACAGCCGGGAAGAAAAAACCGATTTCTTCAACCTCAAGGCCTATTGTGAAATGATTTTGGCACGCCTGGGATTAAAGCCCGACAATCTCTCTGTTTCTGCATGCGAAGAAGATATCTATCGCGAAGGACTGACTTATTCTCAAAACGGGAAACCTATCGTAACGATGGGTATGTTAAGCAGTAAAGTGCTGAAAACAATGGATATTGAACAAGACGTGTATTATGCAGAATTTTCCTGGGAAAATATCCTGAAAACCGTTAAAAACCATACGATCGGCTATGTTCCCATGCCGAAATTCCCGGCCGTGAAACGAGACCTCGCCCTGCTGCTGGATAAGAAAGTGACATTCAAAGAAGTGAGAGACCTCGCTTTGCGTACAGAGAAAAGCCTGCTGAAATCGGTTAGCCTGTTCGATGTGTACGAAGGGGAGAAACTGGGTGAAGGTAAAAAATCGTATGCGGTGAGCTTCACCATTCAGGACGATGAAAAAACATTGACAGACAAACAGATCGACAGGATCATGAATAAGTTAATGGGAACTTACAAACATCAGCTCGGAGCAGAAATCCGATAATCGATTCCATATCGAAGCGTCCTTATTTTCAATGTATATTGAAAATAAGGACGTTTTCTATTATAATAATTCCACTTTAAACTTTCTTTTCATTAAAATTACACAAAAACATTTTATATATTTGAAAATTAAAAACACAATATAATGAGATTCTATAAATTTTCCCTGTATAGCTTTTTATTGCTCCTTCTACTATCTGCTTGCCACGACGACAATAACGACCCGGAGCCCACCCCGCCGCCGGCAGAGCCGGAGCCGGAAAACCCGGTGATTGCCGACGCTTACACGCAAAGAGTAAACAGCTTTATTTATCAGGCCATGAAAAGCTGTTACCTCTGGACAGATCAAATCCCGGAACTCGACCGGCAATATGAAACAGATCCGAAAGCCTATTTCAAAAAAATACTGACGCCGGACGACCGTTTCTCTGCAATCACCGACGATTTGCAAAGCCTGTTGAGCAGTACGGAGGGAATCGAGGAAACTTTCGGTTACTCGCTTGCCTACCAATGGGGAGATGAAGCTAAAACCAAAATAAGAGCGATCGTCGAATATGTTTACCCCAACTCTCCGGCTTCGCTTGCCGGAATCCAACGGGGCGATCTGATCGTGTCGCTAAACGGGCAAAATATCACGCAAACCAACATGGACGATCTGATTAATAACCCGAACATCAGCATCGGAGTGAGGAAATACCGGGACGGGAAATATACCGATCCGGAAACCGTCGCTTTAGCCACGGCCATTGTCGAACAAAACCCGGTGCACACCCACAAAATAATAAATGCCGGAACGACAAAAGTAGGCTACCTGTTTTATTCCAGTTACATCGGAAAATTCAACAGTTCGCTCGACTCCGTATTCACGGCATTCAAAAATGCCGGAATTTCCGAGCTGATCCTTGACTTACGTTATAATTTAGGAGGCGATGAAGAAGCGGTTATCAATCTTTGCAGCCACATAGCCCCGGCTGCCGTATGCCAAAACAAAGAGCTGATCATTCAAAAAGAATTCAACACCATTCAAACAGAATACAATAGGCAAGACAGTATAGATGCCAATGCTTATTTTACCGATTCCCTATTGAACGACAACCTCAACCTTAGCCGGGTATTTATCTTAACTTCCAATCAAACTTACTCGGCCTCTGAAGTGACATTGGTCGGTCTCGATCCTTATATGGATGTCATCCGCATCGGCGAACGTACCGGAGGCAAATATACGGGAATGCAAATCCTGCCTGCTGTTGTTTACATAGGCAATTTTGCTTTTTTAGATCCGATTATCGGTAATTGGGCTCTTTATCCTATTGTACTGGAATATAAAAATAAAAACGGGGAAAATCCCAAAGGGGGACTTGCACCGGACTACAATATGAGCAGTTTTTATTTACCTATGGAACCATTAGGCGATGAAAAAGATCCGCTGGTGGCTCGGGCTCTTGAGCTTATCACCGGAACAGTTCCGGCAACAACCCAGGCTTATAAGCGATTGAATACGCAGCAACCGTTTCGTCACAAAGCTTCGGTATTCGACGATATAAAAAAGAACTTCTTCGTAAGTAAAACGGCTATACAAAAATAAAAAGGTACAGCAAGCAACGCATATCGTTACGGGTAATTCGTTACACACGTTTCCATATTTGCCTGTGGCCTATCCGTTAAGTCAGGCAAATAATACAAATATAAAACAGGGATTGATCTATTCGTCAATCTCTGTTTTTTATTTATTCACTATCGGCTATAAACGCTCAAAAACACAGGTAAACCGACACGATAACTTCAGGCAAAGTTCCCGCAGGAAACGAACGGTGCTTATTTTTTATTTATAAGCAATACCGACACGGCATCGAAACAAAAAAGAAACAATTCCTTATCGATAACTTAAATAAATCTTCACATTAAAAATAGGCTCTACACTTCCATATTTATACAAAAATTCTTAATTTTGGAAACATGTAACAAGAAAGAGATTAATATTAATGCTTCCTGTTGCATAACAACATTTGTTATAAATCTTAATGATACGAATTTCGTATAGTTTTCCAAAGTAAGATTATGGAAAGGGAAAAATATAAAATAGGTTTAGTGCTTGGCGGAGGCGGAGCCAGAGGATTTGCACATTTAGGAGTAGTCAAAGCTATGGAAGAATACAACATTTATCCCGAAATCATTTCAGGCACAAGTGCAGGAGCGATTATCGGAGCCATGCTCGCCTCCGGGCATACGCCGGAAGAATGCCTGGAATTTTTTATGAACCGGAAGATATTGCAGTTCGCCCGCCCTACCGTATCTAAAAAGGGCATCCTCAACATGAGTGGCATGGAAGAACGCCTCAGCGAATTCATAAAAGTCAAAACCTTCGAAGAATTACAGATACCCTTGGTAATCACCGCAAGCGATATCAATGCGGCAGTAGCGGTTCATTTCTCCCACGGCCCTTTGATTCCGACGGTTATCGCTTCCTCTTCCATTCCCGTCGTGTTCACTCCCAAAGAAATCGACCACGTAGATTATGTGGACGGAGGTATTTTTATGAATCTGCCTGTCAGACCTATCCGTAAAAAATGTGAGACAGTGATTGCAGTGGAAATCAATTCGATAGACCTGACGGCCAAAGTAACCAACATGGTCGGCATGGCTGCCCGTTCTTTCCATTTGGGAGTAGATCGCAATACAGACATTGATAAAACTTTATGCGATATACTGATAGCCCCAACCCAAATGACGAAATACGGCATGTTCGATTTAGATCATGTGGCGGAAATTTACCAGCAAGGATATAGAGCGGCTAAAATCATCCTGAAAAACTTCGTTGAAAGCCTGAACAGCCAGCAAGTAAGGGCATAATCCCTTACTTTATCTTTTCTCCGATCTTCTGCACGATCGTGGCATTTCCGGCAATAATGGAGATACCCCGGTCTTCCCGGAAAGAACGGACGATCCCTCCGGCCTCTTCTACCAATAAAGCCCCGGCACAGATGTCCCACGGATGCAAAGCAAGTTCCCAATACCCGTCTAAAAATCCGGCAGCGACACACGCCAGGTCATAGGCTGCCGAGCCCATGCGGCGGATACCTCTCAAACTCGGTAAAATAGATACCAGATTTCCGGCATTGTTATCGGAATTTACATCTTTATCGTACGGGAAACCTGTTCCCAGCACCGATTCTGCCAAAGCCGATTTCGCCGAAACCCGGAGTGATTTACCGTTTAAATAAGCTCCTCCTCCCTTTACAGCCGTATATAATTCATCGAAATAAGGAGCATACACGACACCTAAAACGGCTTCTCCTTTATATTGCAATCCGATCGAAACGGTGAATACAGGCAACCCCTGACTAAAATTATTCGTCCCGTCCAAAGGATCGATCACCCACAGGTAATCGCCTGTCCCGGCATGTGCGCCGCTCTCTTCTCCCAAAACCGCATGATCCGGAAAAAGCTTTTGGATCTGTTCCAGCAAAAAAGCTTCTCCCTGCTTATCGGCACGGGTAACGACATCATAGATATTGGATTTCGTCTCTATTCCCAGATTCGTCCCCCTGAAATAGGAAAGATGTATTTTACCGACCTCTCTTGCCCATCCTATCGCAATCTCTTGTATTTGATTTAATTCCATTTTATCACATTATTTTATTGTTCCTGTATTTCGCGTAAAGCCCTGGTTAGCTGGTCAGGACAGGAAGTCCGTTTACTCCCGCACCGGACGCCTTCCAAACGGTCGATAACCTCCTCCACTTTCATCCCTCTTGCCAGTAATGAAATCCCCTGCAAATTTCCACTACATCCTCCTGTAAAACAAATTTCCCGGATCACTCCGTCCTCTACGGTCACATCGATAGCCGACGAACAAACCGACGACGGTACAAAATGTAAGGTCTTCTTCATAATTCTCCTTTATTCTAAAAAATCGCTCCCTCCTCTATCCAATTTCAACATCTATCCACTTTCCCGCTTTTAATTCCCTTACAGTATGGAATCCGGCGTCTTTCAGCAACTGCAAAGCCAGGGAACGGTTATCGTTCACCAATTCGGGAAAATGGGCATCCGAATTTACAAGCACAGGAATTTTCAATTCTTTCAGCAACCGAAAATGCCGTGCGGCAGGAAAAAAACACCCTTTCTTGGAATAGGCTTTCGTATTAACCTCTGCCATAAGCCCTTTCTCAGCAATAAAAGCAAAATAATCCTTCAACCTTTTATTAAACCACTCCTGTTCTTCCAAAAAAGGATCGCACAGGCAGGCATTATAGGAAATCTTATCCGCATGCCCTACAAAATCGAAACCTCCCAACTCCACCATCCGCATAGAAGCATTGAAATAAGTATCCACCAAACGTTTCAAATCACCTTGAAAATGAGTGTTCAAAATCGCCTGAAAATTTTCCGGACTGGTATCCGTATCGACAATTTCCCCGCACGGGGTATATACCAGATGAACAGAACCGATCCGGTAATCCAAAGGCAATTCCTGAAAATAAGCCATCGCAGGATTCTGTTCATCGTTCAGGTAGTCGATTTCCATTCCGGCATACAATTCGATCGTTCCCGCATACATCCTTTTCAACCGCTCCAATTCATCCAAATAAACCGGAACGTCACAGAATTTCAGCGTCCACCGGGTATCGAAAGGTAACGGAGCATGAGAAGACACCCCATAACTCGTAAAACCGGCTGCAATAGCCGATTTTACAAATTCCTCCATAGGAGCCTTTCCGTCGCAAAACGAACAATGGCTATGATAATTCGTAAGATTACTCATCCTTATTTCTTCTCCCACGCATTTACAATCTCGGCGACATATACTTTATGATAATCTTTTCCGGGATAAACATCTTTCAGGATTTTGGGATCGATAAAAGCATCCGGATTCAAAAATTCAGCATACAGCTTTCTACATTCCAATACCAGACGTGCTTCCTTAAACGAAACATTTCCTTCCTCTGTCTTACAGGGGGTCAGTCCCGATGCCTCCACCTTGTCCGTATCCCGCCCGGAAACCGATCCGCATACCGTCAAAGCCGGACGATATTGTTCTTCAAAAAAAGAAAGAGTGAATTCATCGTTTTTCTCGATGAAACCGAAGGTATGGCGTTGGGGACGGATAAAAACAAATACCACCGGCTTATTCCATAAAAATCCAGCTCCTCCCCAACTGGCGGTCATCATATTGAAACCCGCCGGATCTCCGGCAGTCACCAGCATCCATTTTTCACCGATCAATTTGATATAATTATCTGTAATCTCTTTCGGTTTTACCGACTGCATTTTTCCAATTTCTTCCATTTTATCCTCCTTTTAAATCCTATAAAATTCCTGATCACCACTCCCGCATAGGCATATACTCTCTTGTTCCTTACATTCTTTCAGGCATCTCGATCCCCAGCATCCCCATGGCATTTTTGATCGCTTCGCTACATTCTTTCGCCAACAGCAAGCGGAAATTCCTCACCGCAATGTCCTCTTCTTTCAAAATAGAGAAATCATGATAGAACTGGTTAAATTCCTTAGCCAACTCATAAGCATAATTTCCCAATAAAGCCGGACTGTAATTTTCTCCGGCCTCTTTTACTACTGCCGGTAATTTAGCGATCGATTTTATCAAATCCTGCTCCTTATCGGAAAGAGTAATGTGTATATCCGCTGCGCCCGCCTGAATACCGGCTTCCTCTGCTTTACGCAAAATCGACTTGATCCGGGCATAGGTATATTGGATGAAAGGCCCTGTGTTTCCATTAAAATCGATTGATTCTTTAGGATTGAACATCATGGTTTTCTTCGGATCTACCTTCAATATAAAATATTTCAATGCCCCTAAAGCCACTTTCCGGTAAACATCCTCTGCCTCCTCTTCGCTATATCCTTCCAGTTTTCCCAATTCTTTCGAAGTCTCCCGGGCTGTATTGATCATCTCTGCCATCAGGTCGTCGGCATCTACGACCGTCCCTTCCCGCGATTTCATTTTTCCTTCCGGCAATTCCACCATTCCATAAGACAAATGGCGAATTTTATCCGCCCAATCGAATCCCAATTTCTTACATATCAGCGACAATACCTGAAAATGATAATTTTGTTCATTCCCCACTACATAGATCATCTCGTCTATACTGAATTCGTTAAAACGGTCGTAAGCCGTCCCGATATCCTGCGTCATATACACCGAAGTACCATCGTCCCGGAGCAGCAACTTATGATCCAGCCCGTCTCCGGTCAGATCGGCCCACACACTTCCCGTCTCTTTCCGGTAAAGCACTCCGTCCGCCAAACCTTTCAGCACGATATCTCTTCCCTTTTTATAGGTTTGCGATTCAAAATACACCTTATCGAACCCCACTCCCATCAATTTATAAGTCTCGTCGAAACCTTTCAAAACCCAGTCGTTCATCGTACGCCACAGGCTGACGGTATCCTCATCCCCGGCTTCCCATTTCCGAAGCATTTCCTGAGCTTCAAGCAAAATAGGCGCATTTTTCTTTGCCTCTTCCTCGTCCATGCCCTGCTCCATCAGCTTATTGATCTCCGCTTTATATTCCTTATCGAAACGAACGTAATAATCACCCACAAAATGGTCTCCTTTCATCCCCGTGCTCTCCGGCGTGGCTCCATCGGCAAATTTTTTCCAGGCGATCATACTCTTACAAATATGAATACCCCGGTCGTTCACCAGATTTACCATTTTTACGTCATGTCCGTTCGCCTTTTGAATTTCCGACACCGACCACCCCAGTAAATTATTGCGAATATGTCCCAAGTGTAAAGGCTTGTTCGTATTCGGCGAAGAATATTCGATCATATACGAGCTTCCGCTTTTTTCTTTCCGGTAACCGTATTTCTCTTCCCGGGCAACTTCGTTCAGCACTCCCAGCCAATAAGCCGATGAAATTTCAATATTCAAAAATCCTTTCACAACATTATAATCCTTGATCTCATCGATATGTTCCCGCAGGTAATCTCCCAGCTGTTTCGCCGTTTCTTCAGGAGATTTTTTAGAAAAACGGGTAAAAGGAAAAACCACTACGGTCAAATCCCCGGCAAACTCTTTACGGGTTGCCTGCAACTGTATATTTCCTGCTTCCACATCAGCGCCGTAGCACTGTTTCACTGCTTCGATTACCTTTGAAGTCAATAAACTTTCTATGCTCATATTCTAATTTTATGATATTGATTTCCGAATTATGTGTTTAAACACATGTCCCGCAAAAATACAATTATTTGACGAAACAATTTAAAATACGGAAAGTTATTCACACTCCATTCTACAAAAAAAGTAACTAATTTTTTATACTTTTGAACTCAAATTATCACTATTTTAATAAACAATCTTTAACAGCGACTAATTATGGAAGAAGTTCTCAGTTCAACCTCAACCCTATCCTGGGATGTATTCATTAGTAAAATGATCGACTTAGGGATATCGCTCGGCTCTAAACTGCTGATCGCCCTGGTAATCTTTATCATCGGCCGCTGGCTGGTGAAAAGAATATTACGCCTTACCTGTACAATCATGCAAAAAAGGCAAGTGGAAGCTTCTTTATACTCTTTCGTCAGAAGCCTCGTCGGCATTACACTCAACTTTGTATTGCTCATCACCATTATCAGCGTATTGGGCATTGAAACCAGCTCCTTTATCGCTTTGTTCGCTTCCGCCGGTGTAGCCATCGGTATGGCATTGAGCGGAACGTTACAGAACTTTGCCGGAGGGGTTATGATCTTATTATTCAAACCTTTTAAAGTAGGCGATACGATCGAAGCACAGGGACAAAGCGGAAAAGTAAAAGAAATACAGATTTTCAATACCCTGATTACCACTCCCGACAACAAACTGATCATCATTCCCAACGGAGGATTATCTACCGGAATCATGAAAAACTATTCCAAAGAACCTACCCGGCGGGTGGATTGGGAATTCGGGATCGGATACGGCGACAGCTACGATAAAGCCAAAGCCGTGATCGATAAGCTGCTCGCTTCCGACAGTAGGGTATTGCAAGACCCGGCTTGGTTTATCGCTTTAACTTCTTTGGGAGAAAGCTCGGTAAACATCGTTGTCCGTGCCTGGGTGAATGCCCCCGATTATTGGGATGTTTATTTCAATCTGAACGAAAAAGTATATAAAACCTTTGCAGAAGAAGGACTTAACATTCCTTTCCCTCAACTGGATGTACATTTACATCAATAAAGCCATTCCCCAGGAATAAACAAACCCGGTATAATAAAATATACCGGGTTCATCATACATATTCCTTGCAATATTTTATCTTAGGTATTCACCTAAATAGTTGCAATAGGAACTATCAAACATATATACACAACATTGCCTCTGCTATAAACTCATACACTTTTTCCACCGTACGAACTTCTGTGTTCCTCTATTATAGTTCGGAAACCACCGTCATCTACATTGACCACCTTTCTTCAATAACGGTAAAACCGCTTATACGAGCATTTCTACCGATTTTCCCTCTGTTGAATAACCGTGTATGGCTTTTGTTGGAGCAAAGATAAGCCTGATTTAATAATCTTTATTTGACATTACATCAACAAATGCAGCTCTGATACGACTTAACGTTTCCGGACTGACATTTAAAAGCGTAGCGATATGTTTTAATTTGGATTTTTGAATCATTTCCGGAAAGTTAGCCATAAGATAAGCATACTTTTCTTGCGCATTCATCAATTTATAATTTTGATGAAAGGCTATTACAGCTACTAATAAAGAACGGATCAATTTTAAATGAAATTGAAGAAATTCAGGATAAGCCAGTAATTTTTGTTCATTTTCGAAAGACAAAGAAAGTACTCTGGTGGGGTCGCAAGCCTGTAAATAGCCTAATGACGGTTTTTGAGAAAAGTAACTACCGACATCGGTTACCAGTTGATTATCGAAATAGATCCATACCGTGTTATCCTTTCCGTTCTCATTGATATAATATCTCCTGACCAGTCCGGATAAAATAAAATAAGTTTTCTTGCAAATTCTGTCCTTTTCTGTGAGAAATTCGTTTTTTTTAAATGATTCGTACACAAAATATTTTCTTACAGCATCTTCGGTTTCTACATCTATTTTATGAATACTATTTATAAACTCCAGCAATTCCTCCATGTATAGGCCTCTCAAACAATTAAATTCCACAAACCAGAAAGACACATACAATTTATAGCAAGCTAAATAAAACTATATCTTCCTTTTACAAAGAAACAGAAAAATATCGCAAGAAGCAAATTAAAACAGCATCCCAAAAGTTTTATACCACTTCCAAGATGCTGTTTAACTTTTACATTCCGCCTCTTACAAGGCTTTTAATCGACAATTATAATTTTTCAAGGCTTTCAAAATCGATTTCCGGATGTTTACCCGAAGCCGGACGTTCAAACTTCGTTCCTCCCGCCGTAGGCTCGTTAAAGAAACCGCAATTCTTCAAATAAAAACCCTTCTTCCCATTCGTTCCTCCCTGATAATCGCGGCGTACTCCGGCTCCGGCGGTAGCATCGTGCGAAAACCTTGCCTCGGTAAGTTCTTTCCATTGTCCGTCGGCACTACGTACCCACTGATTGTTGAACAACACCCAGCGCGTCAGATACCCCTGCTCCGGACTGAAGTTTTCCAGGAATGAATGAGGACGTTTGTACCAGGTATCGGTTTTCGGGCGCTGAAAACTGGCAATCAATCTCCATCTTCCCTCATCCGTTGCATAAAAATAAGCCGTATATACCGTATTTCCTTTGCCGTCGGGACGCACCTGCATCAGGAACGGATAAGTCACTCCGGCTTTCCAGTTATATTTTAAATAGCTTTGCCCACCGGAACCTTCATTTCCAAATTCTCCGATATGCACATCCTCTCCTCTCCGCAACATTTTGATTTTATATTCATCCGGAATTTTTTTCGGGTCCTGGGTATCGAACGGGCTCCACACCGAAAAAAGAATACGGCGTTCTGTGGGAGAATTAAATTGCATTCCGAAGTATCCCTCTCCAAAACCGTTCGCCATGTAATAAGAGGCCAAAACCTCCCCTGATTTAGGAACAGTCACCTCATTATAAAACCATTCCACAGGCTCTTTAGGCATAACGTAATTGATATGCACCGAAGGGCCTCTTCTTCCCCAATAAGTGGAGAAATCCTTCACATAAACCATTTCCTCCACGCCATACACGATCACATCCGAAACTTCACCGAAGGTCTCTCCTGATTTTTCAACTCCTTGCAGATCTACTTTCACATACCCTGGCTTAGCCACCTTAAACTGTCCCGCCGGAATTTCCTGCCATTCCGGAGAATGAAGAGAAAGCAGGGATTTCATCTTATTGCATTTTACTTCAATCTTTGATTCTCCCTTAGCTCTTATAGCTAAACCGTACGTCCCCTTCTGAGGCATATAAAAATAAACGCTGACCACTGTGCCCGGATTCGTCCAGCGGGCCAGTCCACGCCCGGTGATACGCGCATTTTTTTCCGGCGAAGTGATGTAGGCGTTTCCTGCCAGAGATACGTATGTTCCTGTATTCTGAGTAAAACCCGTCGCACAGCACCACAAAAAGAACAGACTAAAAAATATACTTTTCATCATAAATTTAAATTATTATTCTTAAATCATGTTACACCATCGCAACAAAGATACACTTTTTCCGCTATCTATAAAGAAGTTTTACTACCGTTCCCCCGCAAACTCAATCTACCGGAACATTCAATGATCTATTACATAAACAAATCTCTGGCGCTCAATGCAATTAACATTTTATCCTGAATATTCCGGCCTTGCCATGCTTCATTTTTCCGGCAACATAAAAGGTATGATCTTCATCCCCGCATAATCCATACACTTCAAACTCTATCGGGAAACGATAGGAATAAAGCGGCTTCCCTTCCCAATCCAACACCAGATTTCATATACTTCGGCAATCACAAGCTTACCTAACGATTCTGAAAATAAATAAAACTTATTATTCTAATAACCGTTGAAACTATTGTAACAGTTATTTAAACCAAATTATATGGAAACAGTTGAAAATTACAAACAGACAAATCGGTATTGGTGGTTGATGTTGATCATCGGTATCCTTTCTATTATTTGCGGGATATGGGTTTTCAGAAATCCGGTAGAATCCTATTTTGCGCTTGCGATCTATTTTAGCCTGATGTTCATTCTTTTCGGTATAGGTGAAATCGTCAATGCTTTTGCCAACCAGCGTTACCGGAGCTGGGGTTGGGGACTTGCCATGGGTATCCTCGATCTGGTGATCGGTTTTATCCTGCTGGGCAATATAGAGTGGGCTGCCGACATACTCCCCTACCTGGTAGGCTTTATACTGATGTTCGTAGGAATCGATTTTATCGGGCAATCTTCCCAGATGCAATCTTTCCGTATCCCGAACTGGGGCTGGGTACTCACCGGAGGAATCCTGACTTTGATTTTCTCATTCCTGATCATTTTTCACCCTTTGTTCGGAATCTTAAATATTATTGTCTGGACAGGGCTCGCCTTTATTTTTGGCGGCCTCTCTGCAGTCATCTATTCTTTCTCATTAAAATAAAAAGAATCCTGAAAAGCACCTGTAAAAATAAGGTGCTTTTCAGGATTTTAATTTACCGATTCTTTAGGACAACGTTCTCTATAAAACCTACCTTACAACAGAAAGTGTCCTAAAAAAGAAATGAACAATCCCACCACCACCGACATAATCAACAGCGGAAAAACACAACGCGAATTTCCCCTGCCGGAAGCGATAATCAGCGGCAGAGACAATGCCAGGGAAACTACCATGCCTTTCCACCACCAGCGTGCCCAGGGAAGATTCAAGTGATAAACGATATACGGCATCAGTAAAAACAGGACGAAGCCTGCTAAAACCGTATATTTATCGGCTTTCTTTCGCAATAGAGGAATTATTCCTATAAAACCGGACACCAGGCCGATTAAAATAATAGTCAGATAAGTTTTCATAGCATTTATATTTTACATCATTCCCCTTTCCACACAAAACAACCGGGACAATTTATATCTATTTTTCTATTTCTGTGAAATATTCCGAATACGGCAGAGCCGCTTCCTGTCATTGCAGCGTACACCGCCCCTTGTCCGTACAGGTATTCTTTCAGCCTACCGACTTCCGGATAACGGGCAAAAACCGTCGCCTCAAAATCGTTCTTCACCACCTGTTTCCATTCCTCTACGGGCAATGTTCCGAGCTTACGCAGATCGAATTCCGGCCGTTTCGGAACGATACCCCGGTAAGCCTCGGCTGTGGAAACTCCGCAATCCGGCTTTACCAGCACAATACGGTAATCATCCAGCGATAAAGCGATAGGGGCCAGCCGTTCCCCTTTTCCGGAAGCGAAAGCCGGACGGCCGGATATAAAAAAAGCACAGTCACTTCCCAACTGCGAAGCATATTCTATCAGGCGGCTGTCGGAAAGCCCTAATCCGCAATTTTCATTAATAGCTTTCAACATGAAAACTGCATCCGACGATCCTCCCCCCAATCCGGCTCCGAAGGGTACGATTTTCCGTAAATGCACTTTCATTGCCGACAAACGAAAATCCTGTGCCAATAAATGATAGGCTTTTAAAACCAGATTTTTCTCTGCCGGACAATCTACCGTGATTCCGGTATTTTCAAAATAACATTTCCCGCCCGGCTCTTCTTCTATTCTTTTAACCTCCAAAATATCCGAAAGCCCTAAGGGATAAAACACCGTTTCCAGGTTATGAAAACCATCTTCCCGTTTTTCTGTAACGAAAAGCCCGATATTGATCTTTGTATTAGGAAAATATATCATGCACCATTGAGATTTAATAGTACAAAGATAATAAGGATTTAGAATTAGTCGGCATAAAATCGTCCCCTGAAAATCATTTAGATTTGTTTACAGTTCCTTTTTTTGTAACTTCGGCCTCCAGAAAACGTTTATCTACTGTGTAACATAAAAATCTGAATATGAAAAAAACTATCGTTTTATTAATAGCCATATTTGCCGCCGCTACCTTTACTTCGGTCCGGGCGCAAACGGTAAAGCACCTGACAACGGAAGAGTTTAAAAAAGAAATATGGAATTACAGCAGCGACAAGGACTGGAAATACCTCGGTGACAAACCCGCCATCATAGACCTGTATGCCACCTGGTGCCCTCCTTGTAAGAAATTATCGCCTATTCTGGAAGAAATACAAAAACAATACGGCAAAAAGATTCAAATCTACAAAGTGGATGTCGATAAAGAATCGGAATTGGCACGGTTGTTCAACGCCTCCAGTATTCCCCTGATGGTCTTTATCCCCAAAGACGGAAAACCCTTTACGATAACAGGCCTTCGTCCGCAGGAACAGATCGAACAACTAATCGGTGAAAAATTAGGCGTGAAGAAATAAGAAGTTGCAGATTTACGATTTTACTGTACATTTGTACAAATGAAATCGTAAATCTTAACTTTTATGCTCGACACACTACAACAACTCGACCAGCAATTACTTCTCACACTCAATGGTCTTCATTCTCCTTTCTGGGACAGTTTCATGTGGTTATTTAGCGGGAAAATCATTTGGATACCCATGTATGCCACGATCTTATATGTCCTTTGCAAAAATTTCAGCCTTTATATCACGATATTAACGGTAGTCGCTATCGCTTTAACGATCACTTATGCAGATCAGGTCTGTGCCACTCTGATCCGGCCTCTGGTGGAACGCATGCGTCCTTCCAATCTCGATAACCCGTTATCGGAATTCGTACACATCATAAACGGGAAACGCGGGGGACGTTACGGCTTCCCTTCCTGCCACGCCGCCAATTCCTTTGCTTTGGCTTTTTTCATGATGTTATTCTTCAAACAGCGCAGGCTAACTCTTTTTATCATGTTGTGGGCCACGGTCAATTCTTATTCCCGGATTTATCTGGGAGTGCATTATCCGGGCGACTTGCTGGCAGGTATGATCGTCGGGCTAAGCGGTGCTTTGCTTATCTATTATTCATATCGCTACGCCCTTCGCAGCACAAAAATTGCCGGCCTTCTGAAATATTCTTCACAAGACCGGCAATATATAGAGCATCCTGTTCAAATTCGTTACACCCGGGTTACCATATATGCCGGGTTACTGACGATTGCAGGAATGTTTATTTACTCCCTGTTCAATATTTAAACCAGGAAGCCGGGAAGGGAACTTTTTCTCCTTTCCCGTCTATCCTATTCATTTCTAATATTCCTCCGTTATAATCGAAATAAGTCACCTTAAAAGGATGCAATCCTTTAGCCAGGGCTTTCTGTCCGATGATTTCCCGGGGTGAATGTGCACCGTCGTTATCCACGACCACATAATCATCGATCGTCAAGACACTGCCGTCGTCAGAATGTAGGGCGAAAGTATAAATGCCGTCTTCCGGAATATCCAAAAACCCGGTCAAAACCAATCCGATATCTCCTTTCACTTCTTTAGGGATCGAAATACTATTAATCACGTATTCCCCCTTTACAGGCGCATCTTCTATCCCTTTACAAGAGTTCCCGCGATAATCGTGCCATACGGCTTTCACTCCTTCTCCGGTCGGCCGTGCCTGTACGGCAGGAGAATAAGAATCTTTTATATATTTCATTTTCAACAAATCTCCTTTCGTTCCATCCGGGCGGAAAGTCCTGAACGTAAAATCAGTTGTTTCGGTAATTGTAAAAGGCCCTGTATATGGAATGGAATTTTCATTCGGGATCGATCCGTCCGTAGTGTAATATATTTTAACCAGCGGAGCAGGACATTCCACGGATACGGTTGTTTCCCCGATAAAAGCATTGGAAGTATAACCACCTACCAGATCGGGAATCCGATAATTAACCCCCATTATATCCAGGCGGGGCAACTGGCGGATCACCTTCCCTTGAAAAGCTTCCCAATCCTTATTTTCAGGCTGCGTCCATGCCACCTCGGCCAATGCCAGCATCCGGGGAGTAAGCAAATATTCCACCCTCTCCCACGAAGGAATCCACTCTGTCCACAAATTAGCCTGCACCCCCATAATCAGGGACTGTTGCTCCGGAGACAATCCTTTTAAAAACGGTTCGAAATGATATACGGACGATAACGTATTCTTATCCGGCTGCGCATCGAAATACATTATCGCATTCGGGCACATCACGACCTGATTTCCCTGCGCCGTTGCCAAAGGAACGGATTTTTTCGCCCAACTCCGCCACCACATAACATGGGCCGTTTCCGAAAGTCCCCCTTCCAATATTTCATCCCAGCCGAAAAGTTCCTTGCCGTTGGCATTGAAAAATTTCTCCATATCCTTCACAAACCAGGCTTGCAACTCTTCTTCATTCTTCAAGCCTTTTTCTTTGATACGTCTTTGACAATCGCGGCATTTCTTCCAGTTGGTCTTTTCCACCTCGTCCGCTCCCAAATGCACGTATTTATAAGGGAACAGTTGAAATATCTCGCTATATACATTTTTACAGAATTCCATAGCCGATTCTTTACCGGGACATATCGGAGAAGAAAAAGTGGTTCCCCATCCCGTTTGTTCATGACAGGCAATGCCTTTATAATTAGAGGCCGCAGCCAGGAAATGTCCCGGCATATCGATTTCCGGCATAATATCTATACCTAAACGGGCAGCATAAGCCACAACTTCCCGAATATCGTCCTGGGTATAAAATCCCCCATAAACCGTATCTCCGTCGATCACCTTTTTCCGGTCGTCCGGTAAAAGGAAATCGGGATTATCCTGCTTTCTCGCCATATTCAAACAGGAACGGTCGTGGCTGTTATACTTCCGCCAGGCACCTTTCTCGGTCAGTAACGGATATTTCTTGATCTCTACCCTCCATCCCTGATCGTCGGTCAAATGCCAATGAAACTTGTTCAGCTTATACATAGCCATCAAATCCAGCAACTGCATCACCTCCTCTTTGGTATAGAAATGCCGGGCCACATCCAGCATCATCCCCCGCCAGCCGAAACGGGGAGCATCGGCAATTTGCACGGCAGGTACCGCCCATTTCACCTGCCGGTTCAGGGCTGCTTCCCGCTCGAATTCCACCGGCATCAACTGCCGGATCGAGCCGATCCCGGAAATGATACTTCCATAATCATTTCCCACAAGGGTAATCCGGTCTTTATCGACACATAGCCGATAAGCCCCCTCTTTTCCTCCCAGTACCGTATCGGCCAGCAAAAGCATTATATCGCCGTTCCCTTTCCCGGTTTTCACCTCGCTCCCAGTGGCTTTCACTATTTTATCTTTCAAATAATCGGCTGCCGCCTGCAAGCGATCATCGGAAATTCCAATAACAACCTGCTTTTTCAAATGAAATTCACCGTTTTGAGCGATCATTTCCAAAGGCTGTGGGACAATCGATATTTCCGGCTGCGGTTTATTAACGGAACATCCTGCCAACAAAACACATAGCACAAATGCAAAAACACTTTTTTTCTTCATATCGGATTATAATTAATTTTCAAAAACGCTATAAGACCGGGATGCTCTTATTTCCCAATTTGAATACACATATTATATTTCTCCGTTTGCAGAAAACGGAAACGTATGCATACTCTCCTGTTTATTTTTTCCCTTGCATAATCTTTTTATCTGCTCCGGCAGATATTAAAATTTCATCCCGAAAATCTCTGTAAAACAGTTCTTCACACATTCCTTCACCTCTTGCATATCTATCTCTCTTCCCAATTCTTTGGCAATAGAGGTCACCCCTTTATCGATGAATCCGCAAGGATGAATATAACTGAAATAGTTTAAATCGGTATTCACATTCAAGGCGAATCCGTGCATGGTGACATATTGCGAACAACGCACCCCGATAGCACATATCTTACGGGCAGCCTTCGTATCCGCTTCGAGCCACACTCCCGTAGCTCCCGGCAAACGCTGTCCGGCAATGCCGTAAGCAGCCAGACTTTTAATCACCACTTCCTCCAGGTCGTTCACATAGTCTTTTACCCCAAGACTAAAATTTTCCATATCGATCACCGGGTAAACCACTAATTGTCCCGGCCCGTGATAAGTGATATCGCCTCCCCTGTCCACCTTGATAAATTCGGCATGTTTCGCCTTTAATTGAATTGCATTCATCAACATATTCCCATCGTTCCCACTCCGTCCCAACGTATAGACAGGATTGTGCTCCACAAACAGCAAATAATTCGAAGTGCGTTCCCCCTGCTTTTTTTGCTCTTTCACCGTTTCCAGCAATTCTTCCTGCTGTTTCCACACCTCTCTATAACTTTTTCGTCCTAAATCAATAAATCTGGTCGCTCTGTCCATTCCTTCTTCTCTTATTTATTTTTGATTTACGTTCTGTCATTCCGTCATTTTCATGCTTTAGAAAACCGAAATTTCTCTTTCCGCTTCCGTCTTCCGTTATTCAGGAATCCCACCTTTTCCACACGCACGCTCAGTCTCGTTTCACATGCCGTTCCGCATGATAGCTGGAACGCACCAAAGGCCCGCTTTCCACATGATCGAATCCTTTCGATAAACCTATCGTCCTGTATTCTTCGAACACCTCCGGACGAATGTATTCCACCACCTCGATATTCCGGGCTGTCGGTTGCAAATATTGCCCGATAGTCATCACCCGGCATCCCACAGCGCGAAGATCGTCCATCGTTTCCAAAATCTCGTCCCTGGTCTCTCCCAACCCCAGCATAATACCCGATTTCGACACAATTCCCGCCTCTGCGATTTGGCGGATAACCTGTAAGGAGGTTTCGTATTTTGCCCGGCTACGCACCCGATCGGACAGGCGGCGAACCGTTTCAAGATTGTGTGAAATCACTTCCGGCGCGGCGGCGATCACCTGCTTCACCAATTCCGCCCGTCCCTGGAAATCCGGGATCAGCACCTCCATCGTGGTAGCGGGATTTTCTCTTTTTATAGCCTGTATCACTTTCACCCAATGAGCCGCTCCCAAATCCTCTACATCATCCCGATCCACCGAGGTAATCACGGCATGCTTCAATTTCAGTAACCGGATCGACTGTGCGATATTCTCCGGTTCCCGGGGGTCTAACGGAGCCGGATGCCCCGTCTTTACATTGCAGAACTTACAGGCCCGGGTGCACACATCCCCGCAGATCATAAAAGTTGCCGTACCGCAGCCCCAGCATTCTCCCTGATTGGGGCATCTTCCGCTGGTGCAAATGGTATGAAGCCGGTGTCCCCGGATTGTATTCATTACCTCCACAGATAACTGCCCCATAGGCAATTTAATTTTCAACCAATCCGGCTTTCTTCTGCTATTCTCCATATATTCGACGCTATTTTCCTGATATACAACACATATATCTGTATAAGAACCCTTATACCTGTTACAAAATTAAAAAAGAAAATGGATATTAAAAACCGAGAGGGCATCCGCTTACGCCGAATGCCCTCTTTCACTAACCCTTAAATAAAAAAGCATTTTTTCCCGTTTTTAATTCCGAGTTGCTTTTTTGAGAGATATTTTTTAGTTGTTTTCAACCATAAGATGTTACTTTTCCGGTTTGGTTGCGCCGGAAGAAGAAATTTTTTCAAAATATTTGCAATAAGCCGAAATCCCACATGCTTCGCATTTCGGCTTCCGCGCCATACACACATACCGCCCGTGTAAAATAAGCCAGTGATGAGCCGTGGAAAGTATTTCCGGCGGAATGTTTTTCACCAGTTCCTTCTCTGTTTCCAAAGGCGTTTTCGTATTGTTCACCAACCCGATCCGGTTCGCCACCCGAAACACATGAGTATCCACAGGCATAGAAGGTTTATGAAAAGCCACAGCCCTCACCACATTCGCCGTTTTCCGCCCCACTCCGGGCAAAGTTTGCAGCAACTCCATATCGTCCGGCACTTCGCCGTTAAAATCCGATACCAGTTTCTTGGCCATTGCCGAAAGGTGTTTGGCTTTATTGTTCGGATAAGAGATCGATTTAATCAGATCGTAAATCTCCTCCACCGTTCCTTCTGCCATTGCCGCTGCATCCGGAAACCGCTCAAAAATGGCCGGAGTGGTCATATTCACCCGCTTGTCCGTGCATTGGGCCGATAATATCACGGCTACGATCAATTCAAAAGGAGTTTTATATTGCAATTCGCTTTCTGCCACCGGCATGTGCTCACTAAACCAACGGATAAATCCGGCATATCTTTCTTTTGTTGTCATTCTTACGCTATCTTGATACGACTTTACAATTTATTTCATCCGACTCAAAAAACGGCTTCTTTTTGAATCGGGACACAGGGTAATCGTATATAAAGTTTCCTTTTCTTTCGTCCGTACAATCTTCTTTTCCGCCTTTTCCGTTTTCAGAATATTATTGTACTCTTCATTCGACGAAATGGTATATAAAGCTCTATCCGAATACTCGAAATAATACCACATTTTGTCATCGTAAAGATATATAAAAAATTCATCCCCTGCCCTGCGGCGAGCTATTTCCATTTTAATTTTTATGTTTTTTTCCACGGGCTTCCCATGCACGGCCACAAGCTTAACCTCTCCATCCGCCACGTACGAGCGTGTTGTCGTATTCCAGGCAAAATCAAGGGAATCGAATACGAAAATCCGGTTAAGGGAATCCGGGACATTGGCCGCAGAGCGTCCCAGGCTTTTTTCTATTGCCGGAATATTATTTTTACCGCAGAGGGAATATATTTTTTCTTTCAACCGGCTACCGGCATGGATCGTTTTCAGCTTCTGGTCGGAAAAGTCTTTTAACATCACAGCCTCCATTTTTCCCAGCAAACTGAAATCGATCAGATAAAGCAAACTTTTCAAGGTCAGATTTTCCTCTTTGAGATCGAAAGCGATATCCCCGGCCATATTTTGGTATATTCCCGGAGCTTTAACCGCCAAATTCAATTTTCCGAAAGCCGATACGGTATATTTTCCGGGCTCGTAACGGAAATGGTAATATTTATCCGCCGTAGTATCCCGGACGATGTATTGCCGCAAATTCTTCGACCAGATCAGGTCGCCCCGCCCGCCTATCAGCATATCGTCGTTATAGAATGTACGGGTACTCAAAAAAGAGGCATAAGGACGCGTAGTTTTATCCACATTTAAGAAAATTCCGTTAAAAATCCGTTGCTTGGCATCGTTTCTGTTCTCTGCTTCCACCGGAATCGTAATCCGCCGGGCATTCAGGTCGGTATCCACTGCCAGCCAGTTATGCTTTAAATAATCTTTATCGGCTGTCAATCCTACATACCCTTTAAAGAACAGGTTTTCCCTGCCGGAATAAAGGGTTATATTCCCTTTATAAACGAAACCGCTGTTCAGTGCCAAAGGCCGGTCCGGGGCAATTACCGCTTTGGCATATATCATCCGGCTGGTATCCGCATGAATTTCTGCAAAATGGATCGTACTGATTTTTTCCTCCTCGCTCACATAATCGTAATCGCCGGAACCGTCGAAATTATTTTTACCTTTCAACCGGAAAGTCACATTCGTCAGCATCTTCGTCGTATCGGCCAGATTACAGGCCAACACTCCGCCTGCCAGCTCACGCAGTCCCCCCTGTCCCTGAATGAACACCTCTCCCTTCGCCGGATAAAAACGCCCGTTCGCTACATCGATGTGATTCACCCACCGGCAATTGATATCTCCGTTTTTCAAATCATAACGTGCCAAAGGAGCGATAAACGAAAGGGAATCGGCAGCCTTGTCCGTAGCGAGGAAAAGATTTCTTCCCTGCTCCGGGATCAAACGGGAGTCTTCTATCTTCCAGATTCGCTGTAATTCATTTTCATCCTCGATGCCGATATTCAGATAGGATTCCTGCATATACCAAACGAAACTCTTAAAGGTACAAGAATAACGGCTGGAAGAAAAATCCACGAAATTAGCTTCCGCATTATTCACAAAATGTCCCTTGTTATTCGTCAGATCGATATTCGCCCTCACATTACCGGTATTTAGCTGGATATTCTTATCCGAGATCGCTGCAATCTTCAAGCTGGTCTGCTGGGAAAGAATGTTCTGTTCTTTCAGGTTGAACCGTTTCGACTGCATCACGGCATCCTTCAATTCCAATTGTCCCGAAGCATCCAAATGTTCGTTATACACATATAAATCCCCCGTATGCCGAATACGTTTATCATATATGTCGAAAGCTTTGCGGGTTGAAGTTGCCTGCAAATACCCCTCGTTTGCCCAATATTTCACTTTCACCTGCTCTCCCCGTGCATCGGGACGCTTGCCTGCCAACGAAGAAACATCCAATGTTTTCGTATTGGCGACCATCCAGCCCGGTAGCATTAAAATCGTATCCGATTGGAACTTACTCTGATTGACATTTACTTCCCCTTTCGATAAAAACCCTTTCTGATCGAGGGTTATATTTCCTTTTAAATGCCCTTTTCCATAAAATTCCAAACCGGAAGCCGGTGTTTTATATTTAATTCCCAGGCTATTGTCCGCCATCAAACGCAAAGTGTCTTCGATCGGCGATACAATATTGGAAACCAGCGTCCCGGTAAAAGCATAACGGAAATTATTTCCGTCGTTGATCCCCCGGATACTATAAGGTTTTACCACATAATAAAAGCTGTCTCTTTTATAACCGCCGTCCTGTACAGCTTTATCGTCGAAATACACATAAGATTCCTTCGTCGAGTTAAACAACGGATAAGTGTCGTCCTTCTTCTTTCCCGATTTATTGTTCGGCTTATCGATCACAATATCTCCCTTGATATCCCGCAGTATCGAATTGATCTTATCCCCCCGCACATGCTTCCCTTCTCCTGCCCGGTACATACTGGCCGAATCCACTTTCGTCAGGTCGATGGCATATTTATTATAAGAAAAATAAAGATTCGAACCGAACATATCGAACATGCCTGCATTCAGCTTTCCGTTAAACAGCATATCCCGGTTTTTCAGCATGACCACCTTTTTATCCGAAGGCACCACATATACGTTTTTCGCCTCGCTGATTACAAATTTATCCACCCCGAATATCGTCAGGTTGAAGTTTCTCACATCCAGCAAAGCGTTGATCCGGGAATCCTGCGGAAGCGACGTAAAACGAATATTGTCGTAATCCTGCTTGCCGACACGTGCTTTGGTGTAATCGAACAAACGCTGTTTCAATGTAACCTCGTCGCGTTTTTCGTGATAATCCACAAAATCGCTGTAAGACAGCAGCACCACCTGTTTCCGTAACTGGTCGGTAGGCTTCTTCATAAATTCCGCATATTCGGGCAGCGTAAAAGTATTGCTTCCCAAATGTACGGAACATTTCAGCAAGCCGTTCAGGGGATTGATTTCATCCAATCCCTGTATGTTATCGAACACGTAATCGCTGAAATAATTTTGTGATTCGATTACGGCTTTAAAAAGCCCGGAACGGCTTCCCATTCTCAACTCCATTTGATTGCTGTCCAGCGGCCATAAAATTTCTTCCATACTGAACAAAATTTTATGGTAACTGTCTTTAAAAGACAAGTGCTGGCTTTGCTCTGTGATGCGTTTCACCGTCACCATACGGTTGTGGTCGGTATATAAAAAATTCACATCCGGATGCGTGATCTGCCCGGTATCGATATCGATCGCCAACGCCGCACTCCCCGACATCACCCGTGCAGAATCTATATTGAAACGTCCCGAATACACGAACATATCGATAGAATCGTTCGGCATAATATGCAGAAAAGCCTTTTGTTCGGGCGATCCGAAGCCGGTGAGCTTCCGCCCCGCATACGAAATCCCTCCCTGATAAGCCATATCCCGGAACAACGAATCGATCCGGATGTCCGTAGCATACGAATAAAATTCCGGAAAAGGAACTTCTCCTTTCCGGGTGAATTTGGAAGCATTGTCCTTAAGTTTTCCCAAAATAGGCCGGTCGTATCTGGAATCATAATGCAACCATACGGAATCGGCGGTATATTCCGGCATCTTTACATTCACCTTGTAACGGGAAAGAGTGGCCGTTATGGGATCTTCTTCGTTTTCCCTCCAATCCACCTTTCCACCGTTTCCTGCAATTTCATCGCTTCCCAACCGGTAAACAAGTTCGGTTCCCCGTATGACAATGGAATCTTTTCCGGTTTCACATATTAAATCCGCCTCCATAAATCTCAAACGGACAGGCTCTCCGGCTTCCCATTCCACTTTTCCCCTGACCAGCCATTTGTGGCTGTTTGAAACCGACAATATTTGCTCGCATACCACGGGGGTAACATTCAATAAATAATCGCGTATCGCATTCCTCCTGTTCTCCTGCACCGATAGTTTTCCTTTCAATCCTTTCAGCCATACCTGCAAATTCTCCTTTTCACCCCGGATACGAAAAGCATTGACACATTTCAAATAATTTTTCAATTCCGGGTTTACCGTCACTCTCAATTCCTGCAACTTGCGAAAAACTTTTTCCACACTGTCTCTCTCGGCTTGCGGCAACGACAGCCAGGTTTCCACACTCCTATCCACCAATTCTTTGCGTTCGGAGAGCTGTAAGTTTTTAAAGACAAGATTAAAATTCTGTTCAAGGGTTTTCGCATCCTGGGCAGACAAGGCAAAAGGCAACATAATAAAAGCCAGCAGCCAGAATTTTATAGCAGGCAGACACATAATATAAATAATTATAAACAATTGTTTTTAAGACACACTACACTTTTCAACAATAATTCAGACAAAAATAGGATTTATTAGTCAATTATCTTGAAAAGATTTCGCTATTTTTGCAGAAACGGTATTGTTCCGTAACTTGACTAACGACTGAAAAACCATGACGACAATGACTGAACAGGAGTACAAACCGGTAATCCTGAATAAATATACTGCCATTTTAAAATCCTGCCGGAATCTGATTACGAAAGAAGATATCCGGCAAATCCGGAATGCTTTCAAAATCGCCATACAGAATGAAGCCAAAGCCGAAAAGCTGAATTACAGGGAAATTATCCGTATTCTGGATATTACCCTGATCATTACCCAGGAAATCGGCTTAGGACGTACGTCTATTATCTGTGCCATGCTGCACAAAACGGTCGAGCAAGACCTTCTCACTCCGGAACAAATCCGGGAAATGTTCGGAGAAAAAGTATGGCAGATTATCCGGGGATTAAAAGACATCAGCCACATATATGCCACCCAGCGTATTGTCGATTCGGAAAACTTCCGGAAACTACTGCTGAGTTTTGCCGAAGACATCCGGGTGCAGCTGATCTTTCTGGCAGAAAAACTGTATGCTTTACGCCAGGCAGCCACCCTTTCTGAAAAGGAACAGCAACAACTGGCCAAGGAAACCAGCTATATTTACATCCCGTTCGCCCACCGGCTGGGATTGTACAACATCAAGTCGGAAATGGAAGATCTCGCATTGCGGTATTCCAATTCGAAAATATACCGGGAGATCGAACAAAAGCTAAACGAATCGAAATCGGCCCGCGAAGCCTATATCGCAGAATTTATCGCCCCTATCGTCGAAGAATTAAACCGGAGAGGCATAAAATTCAAAGTGAAATACAGAACGAAGACCATCGCTTCGATCCTGAACAAAATGCGTAAAAGCCAGGTAGAATTCGAAGAGATATACGATATTTTCGCCGTCCGCTTCATCATCGACAGCACCGGGGAGGACGAAAAACCGGATTGCTGGAGGGTATATTCTATCGTTACCGATAAATATACGCCCAACCCCCGCCGTTTGCGCGACTGGATTTCCGTTCCGAAATCCAATGGTTACGAATCTCTGCAAACCACTGTTTTAGGTCCGAATAACCGATGGGTGGAAGTACAGATCAGAACCGAACGGATGGATGAGATTGCAGAAAAAGGATTCGCCGCACACTGGAAATACAAAGGGGGAAGTTCCGATACCATTATCGAAAACTGGCTGAACGAACTACGCGAAATTCTGGAAAGCAACCAAAAGAATGCCATCGAGCTGCTCGACGATATGAAAATCGACCTGAGCGATAAGGAAGTGCATGTGTTCACTCCGAAAGGCGATCTTATTACCCTGCAAGCGGGTGCGACCCTGCTCGATTTCGCTTATGCCATCCACACCAACGTCGGTTGCAAATGCGTGGGCGGCATTGTAAACCAGCGTAACGAAACCCTTAAATATGTCCTGAAAAACGGCGATCAGGTAGCTATCATCACTTCTGCCAATCAGCAGCCGAAAGCCGACTGGCTGAATTTCACGGTAACCTCCAAAGCACGTAATAAAATACGCCAATACCTGAACGAGGAAGTGAATCATCAGGCAGACATCGGTAAGGAAACGTTGATGAGACGTTTAAAAAACTGGAAGATTGAATACAACGATGAAGTGGTACGCCGCCTGATGCAGCACTACAAATATAAATTCGCCCTCGATCTTTATCAGGGAATTGCAGTAGGGAAACACGATCCGGCAGAAATAAAGGAAATCCTGACGGCACAGCCGGAAGAAAAAAGCCTCCCCACTCCGCCGAAAGACATCAAAGTGAGCCGCCCGAAAAAAGTGGACGAAGATGTATTGCTGATCGATAAAAACGTCGATAATGTAGATTATAAATTCGCCCGGTGCTGTAATCCTGTATATGGAGACGATATTCTCGGCTTCGTATCTATCGGCGAAGGGATCAAAGTACACCGCAAGCAATGTAAGAATGCCGTCGAGCTGGTGCGCCGTTATCCCTATCGAATTGTAAAAACGCAATGGACGAACGACGGAGCGACCTCGTATCAAACCGTATTGAACCTCACCGGCAAAGGGGAAGGAAATATCATTACGAAAATAACGGAACTGATTTCCAAAGATCCCCACGCCACTTTACGGGCCATTTCGATCAATTCGGCAGAAGGAATTTTCGACGGAAATATCACGGTATTGATCGATAATACGGAACATCTGTCTCAACTGATCTCCCGTCTGAAACACATCGAAGGCGTCATCAAAGTGAATCGGCACGATTCCATGCTCGAATAAAGGCAGCACCCGTAACAACAAATACCCCCTGAAAGTCCTCCGGAATCGGAACTAACTTTCAGGGGATATTTATCGGATAAAAGCAGGAAAAAGAATACCTTTTTCACGGATGAGCCATCCTATCTTTCCATTCCGGAAACCGGTTCGGAAAAACAAGCCATCCGAAGTCAGCATTTTGTAAAAAACGAAAACACATTTAATTTTTCGACTGTAACAGCCAGGCATCCGAGAATTGCGGATACAGGTTGCGGATATCCGCCAGCTTTGCCCGGGCGATCCCCAAATGGTCATTGCACAGTACGCTCACCCGGAACATTCCCTGCTTATTTTGCATGATACTGCTTCCTAAAAACCCCATATTCATCAGTTTATTCCGAAGCCGGACAGCATTCTGCTCCTGAATAAAACTTCCCACGATCACACAATAACGCATCATTTCGTTTCCCTGTGTGAGTGTCACTTCTTCCTGGCGTACGTCTGCCGGAGCAGTGGTTATAACCAATGTGTCCACAACTTCTTCTTTCACCACCACATCGACGGGCTGTTGGGTGATATGTCCCGATTCCAGCGTCATCAACCTTTCTTTCTGCTTACAGCAAGCAAGCGTAATCACCATGACAAATAAAAAAACAATAACTTTCATCTTCATTTATTTTTCGGATCATTATACAACATTTCTATACTATTTCGATTCAGGGAAAACGTTTCACTTACCGTCACCGTACAAAGTTTACATTTTTATAGCAAATTGTACGAGTCCTTTCGTTTTAAGTTACCGGCAGTTTTCTTTTTCCTCGAAAAATCATACCTTCGCAGGTCGTGAAAAATATAACCTCAATCTATAATAAAAATTTAGAATGAAAAAATTATTTCTTCCTTTATTCATTGCCTGCTCGTTGGGAGCAAGCGCCCAAACCATCGATCGATGGCTGGGATTGACTCCGGTAGCTATCGAAAAACCGGTATTTGGAGATGTCAAGAATGTCAAGAACAATGTTTTCACCGAAGCTTCATTGCTCGAAAATTCCAGCATAAACATCGGTAGCCTCGTTCCGGACAAGGATAAAGAAGAAAACCTCTATAAAGGTTTACGCTGGGCTATGGCTTCCCTCACGGGCGATACCGTAACTTCTCCCGCCCACAAAGGTCAGGTTACCTTGAATTACTATGCAGTATATTTAAGCAATTCCGAGTGGATGAAAGGAAGACTGGATTTTTACCTTTTAGGAAATGCAGAAATCTATATAGACGGCGTAAAGAAGCTGACTTTTACAGATAGTAAACCAAGCACCAAAAGTATCAGCCAGGACTGGATTCCCGGAAAACACTCGATTATTGTAAAAACGACCACCGAAGGCGGTAAATTATTCACGGCTAAATTCAAAGCAGCCAAAGGTTTCGAGCACCTTCCGGTGGAATTCAGCCTGTCGCCCAAAAGAGGCAAAAACATTTACGATGTGCTGAACGGGAAACAGGTAAACCGGATCGCCGTATCTCCTTCCGGCAAATATGCTTTGGTGGGAATCACCAACATCGTAAACGGACAGAACACTTATACAACTACCGTTTACCGGATAGCAGACAAAGAAACCGTGTACGCTTTCTACGGTAACAGCATCAGCAACTTACAATGGATACCGGGCAAAGATCAACTTTCTTTCTTCCAAAAAGAAGGGAATGCCAATTCCCTGTTCTGCTACGACCTGGAAAAGCAACAGCAAACCCGGCTGATCCCGGAAGATAAGCTGCTCACCGGCTACACCTGGTCGCCCGACCGTTCCTACCTGATCTACCAGGTTTCGGAAAATTTCAGCGACCCCAACTGGCAACTACGAAAATTGTCGGGCATACAAGACCGTCAAAGCTATTTCCGCTATCGTTCCTATCTTTGCAAATACGATTTTAACACCGGACTGCACACCCGCCTCACCTGGGGAAATCTCAGTACCTCGCTCATGGATATCAGTGCCGACGGGCAAAAATTACTGATCTCCACTTCCCGCCCGGATTATAACGAATATCCGTTCAATAAGCAATCGATCTATATGCTGGATATTAAAACCAGGCAGACCGACACCCTATGGAAAGACAGACTGTATTCCATTTCTTGCAGTTTTTCCCCCGACGGGAAAAAATTGCTCATCAACGGCGGTCCTTCGGCATTCGGCAAATTAGGTGAAAATATCGGTAAGCACCCGATAGCCAATCAATACGACGTACAGCTTTATATCTACGACCTGGAATCCAGGAAAACAGAAGCCATCACCCGGAATTTCAATCCTTCTATCGACAACGCCATCTGGCATAAAGACGGAAATATTTACATAAAGGCAACCGACGCCGATTTTGTACGTTTATACCGGTATGCCGACGGTAAATTTACCCGCATCGAATGTCCCGGCGACCTGATATTGAAAACCAGTCTGCCGGAAAATGCGGGCCTGATGATGTACACGGCTTCCAATACGAACTATCCGCCGAGGATATATACACTCGATCTAGCAAGCGATAAGGCCGAACTGTGGGACGATCCCCAGCAACGGCAATATGAAAACATTGTATTCGGAGAGATGAAAGACTGGGATTACAATTACAAGAAAGGCACAGTGATCGACGGGCGTTATTACCTGCCTGCCGATTTCGACCCGAATAAAAAATACCCGCTGATCGTGTACTACTACGGCGGAACTACCCCGGTTGCCAGAGGTTTCGGGGGACGCTGGCCGTTCAACCTTTATACGGCCAACGGATATGTCGTCTATGTGATGCAACCATCGGGAGCCATCGGATACGGACAGGAATTTTCTGCCCGCCACCAGAACAACTGGGGAAAAATCACCGCCGACGAAATCATATCTTCGACCAAAGCCTTCGTGAAAGCGCATCCTTTTATCGATGCATCCAAAGTAGGTTGCATGGGAGCTTCTTACGGCGGTTTCACCACCGAATACCTGACGACTCAAACCGACATTTTCGCCTGTGCCATATCCCATGCGGGCATTTCGTCCATTGCCGGATACTGGGGTGAAGGCTATTGGGGCTACGGATACAGCACTAACGCTTCGGGACATGCCTATCCCTGGAACCGGAAAGATATATATGTAGATCAAAGCCCGCTGTTCAACGCAGATAAGGTACATACCCCCATCCTACTGATTCACGGGACAAAGGATGTCAATGTTCCCACAGGTCAAAGCATACAGTTCTACACCGCCCTGAAATTATTGGGAAAAGATGCTGAACTGGTTTTTGTGAAAGACGCCGATCATGCCGTTGTGGATTACAATCAGCGAATCCTGTGGAACAACACGATATTATCCTACTTCGCCAAATATCTGAAAGGACAACCGGCCTGGTGGGAAAATATTTACAAAGAACTCAACCTGTAAAACCTTTTTCTTTTTTACCTTAATTTATACCTTTGCGGAAAGTTAAAAATTAATTCAATATTATATACAGATGGACCAAATCCAAAACAGAGCAGCGGACAATATCCGAATCCTTGCAGCTTCAATGGTTGAAAAAGCAAAATCGGGACACCCGGGCGGAGCCATGGGCGGAGCCGATTATATCAACGTATTGTATTCAGAGTTTTTAAACTTCGATCCCGACGATATGACGTGGGTAAACCGTGACCGATTTTTCCTCGATCCGGGACACATGTCGCCGATGTTATATTCTGTACTCAGTTTGCTGGGAAAATACTCGATGCAAGACCTTGAGAACTTCCGCCAATGGGGCAGTGTAACCCCCGGTCATCCGGAAGTAGATGTAAAACGAGGAGTGGAAAATACTTCCGGTCCGCTGGGACAAGGTCACACCATGGCCGTCGGCGCTGCTATTGCAGAACGTTTTCTGGTAGCCCGTTTCGGGGAATGGATGGCACACAAAACCTATGCATTCATTTCGGACGGAGGGATTCAGGAAGAAATCTCCCAGGGTGCGGGACGTATTGCAGGAACTCTCGGACTGTCTAATCTGATCATGTTCTATGACTCGAACAATATCCAGCTTTCCACGAAAGTGGAAGAAGTGACCCATGAGGATACAGCAAAGAAATACGAAGCCTGGGGCTGGCATGTACTCACGATCGACGGAAACAATGCCGACGAAATCCGGAATGCCCTGAAAGCGGCACATGCCGAAACGGAACGCCCCACGCTGATTATCGGCCGTACTCTGATGGGTAAAGGCGCTATGGGGCCCGGCAACGAAGATTTTTCCAATAAGGTATCCACCCACGGGCAGCCTTTAAGCGCAGCCGGAGCCTCCATTGAAAAAACCATCGAACATTTAGGTGGCGATCCGAAGAATCCTTTCAGCATATTCCCGGACGTACAGGAATATTACGCTAAAGTGCTGGAACAGAAAAGAGCCTACGCTCAAAAGAAAAAGGCAGAACAAGCGGCCTGGGAACAAGCCAATCCGGAATTGGCGGCTAAGTTCCGTCAATATATGTCGGGTGCAGTTCCTGCTATCGATTATAAGGCGATACAACACAAGGCCAACATCGCAACCCGTGCCGCTTCCGCAAATGTACTGGAAGTTTTGGCACAACAAGTGGATAATATGATTGTCAGTTCAGCCGACCTTTCCAATTCCGATAAAACCGACGGCTTTATCAAAGGTGGAGCTCGTAATCTGGTAAAGGGAGATTTTAGCGGAAAATTCTTTCAGGCAGGTGTTTCCGAATTGACGATGGCAGCCATCTGCAACGGTATCGCCCTGCATAAAGGAATACATGTAGCCTGTGCAACTTTCTTCGTATTTTCCGATTATATGAAACCCGCTTTCCGTTTATCGGCTTTAATGGAAGTGCCTGTAAAATATATTTGGAGCCACGATGCTTTCCGGGTAGGTGAAGACGGGCCGACCCACCAGCCTATCGAACAGGAAGCCCAGTTGCGCCTGATGGAAAAATTACAGAACCATTCGGGGCACATGAGTCTGCTGGCACTCCGTCCCGCCGATGCCAACGAAACGTCGGTAGCCTGGAAAATGGCAATGGGCAACACCTCCACTCCTACTGCCCTGATCCTTTCACGGCAAAATATCAATAACCTGCCGGACGGCAGCTACGAACAGGCACTGAAAGCAGAAAAAGGCGCTTACATCGCCTTGAAAAATAGCGAAACACCGGAGATCGTCCTGATTGCTTCCGGATCGGAAGTTTCCACCCTGATCGATGCCGCCCATTTATTGAAAGAAAGAAAAGGCATCTCTTCACAGGTTGTTTCGGTCATATCCGAAGGACTTTTCCGTACTCAGTCCCTGGCCTACCAAGAAGAAATTATCCCGGCCTCATTGCCGAAATTCGGCCTTACGGCAGGATTATCGGTAGCTCTCGAAGGATTGGTCGGCACAAACGGAAAAATACACGGAGTAAATCACTTCGGTTATTCCGCTCCTGCCACTGTGCTCGATGAAAAGTTCGGTTTCACCGGAGAATTCGTTTACAATGAAATTTGCAACATGCTGAAAAAATAATCCGGCTCCGGCAAAAGCCACGTTGCTTATTGGGAATGACAGGACTTTTTAAAATCGTTTCCGTATAAAACACCGGGATTCTATTACAATAGAATCCCGGTATTTTTATAATGAAAAAGCAATATCCGGAAAATAACATGAATAATGCACATATAATATATTCCCGCCTTCTCACCGGGAAACAAAAAACAGGCAAAAATAAAAAGGTAATTCGTTATAGAACAAATCCGAAAATCAGGTTAAAAACCGTTCACCTGTCCATCGTTCTTACGGAAAAATTTCGGGCAGGGTATAGGTTTCATCCGGCGGCGTTCTCCCCGGTGCTCTCTCTCACCCATTAAAAAGATCAAAGAAACCTCATGGGAACCGTTTCCGGCATTGCTCAACTTCGATAAAGTCCAATCGAAACTATAAGCTATGCGAAAAATTTTCGTATCGTATCCTATCATAAAGATCATCGCATTCAGAGGACGATCGAAATTCTGTCTGAACCAGGCTCCGGCCACTAAATCGTTCCGGTTGAAAAAAACACCGTAATTCATTTGGACATGCTTATCCTGCTTTTGGAACATAAACAACGGATTGACGGTGTAATAAACAGGACGCAAACCATAATGAGTGACAGGAAACTCTGCACCAAAATGCGCAGTGTATTTCATCGGTAAGCGGGCGTCGTCCGAAAATGCGAGCGAAGGCTGTGCCAAATGCTGCAACGACACACCAAAATGGTATTTATCGAAAAAAGCCATCGTCCCAAAAGAAAAATCGGCGGCAAATTTCCGTCTCACAGCAGGATCTTCTGAAGCATCGTGAGGATAAACAGAACCATAAATCGGATCGATCATATCCGGAAAATTCAATTCCGACAAATCCACGTAATTCTGTATCATGGAAGCCCCCAGCGCCAAACGTATCCCGGCATCCCTGCGGATTCGTACCAAATAAGAGTAAACTCCCGTTACGGTGGTGGTTTTCAATGCTCCGCGTCCCTGACGGTCCTGCTCCACCTGAAACCCGATGCCGCTCCCGGTCTTTCCCAAATGACGGTCATAGGATACGGAATAGGTAACATAGGGTTGCCCCAATTCAGGCCATTGATTCCGGTAATTAACGATAATTCGGTGGTAATATTGCGAACCTGCAAAAGCCGGATTCAAATCCAATTGATTCGCGAAAAACTGGGAATACTGCAAATCCTGTGCCGATAAGGGAAAAATGATAAATCCTACCAGTAACACCACGAAAACATATCTTGCACATCTCAATTTTATAATCATATTCCCACTTGTTGCAGCGCCCAAAATTACGAATAACATTGAGATATTATAAAAATACCCGCCTAAATTTCACACCACCCTCTTCCTGCGATCAAATTCGTTAATTCCTTCCGTTGAATTTCCTGTTCCCCGCTATCGTGCTGCAATACGATAAAGCCGGTATCGTAACGGGAACGCTTCACCAGCGAAGCTACAAGGTTCATCGTTCCCCGATAGGTAAAATCGTTTTGTTCCACATTGATCGACACCAACCTGCGGCATTTCCTGAAATCCAATTCCGACAAATGATTTTTTCTACAACGAAAAGTGACTAATTTTCTGCAACCGCTTAAATCCAAAGCCGTTAATTCATTGCAGGAGCACGACAAGTAAAATAACTTCCTGTATTTCGATAGTTTCAATTCCCGGATACGGTTCTTGGCACAATACACCTCATAAAGCCCTCTGCAATTACGCAAATCCAGCTCCGTGATCTGATTATCGGAACAGTCGATAAACTCTAATGTCGGGCATTGCGAAACATCAAGGGCAACCACATTACTACGGGGTATATCTATATCGGTGATATTCGTTCCCTTCACCTGTAACCGATACACTCCTGTTTTTTCATACTTGTGCGAAAAAGGCTCTATTAAATTACTCTTCTGGGAAATTGTTCCATCTCCCCATTCCACGGTTGCTTGTGCGGCCTCGATCCTAAAGCAAAGTTCACTTCCCGACAAAACGTTCACGTTCAAATAAATTTGCCCGGCGATACGTTTTTTACAAAAGAAACTTACAAAAAAATCTCCCACCTTATTACTCATATTGGGCATTGTTATTAGCGGCTTTCAACCTGATTCACAGAATCAAACATCCGGCCGTTTTAAATAACAGAACTATCCATTACCTATGAGAACAAGACACGACAAACCTTTCCACATAATCTGGATATCTCGCCGTTTTATTCCTATTGTCTCTTTAAATAGTGGTAGTTTCGTTATTTAAGAATAAAACCTAACGCTAAATACTAATATAGAACCCTCTTTGATTCGATGCAAAGATAGTAAATCACCAAACAAACTTATGATAATTTTATAAATATATTATATATTATGAGAATATATAATATTTTACTTTAAATTCTGTCAATATTATGATAACATACTAATCAAAAAATAACATCGCAGAAATTCATTCTTTTTCTGTTGTTAATATTTGCACACGATAATCAATGAAAAGCCCACTTTCAAATACTCCTGTTATTTCCTTAATTTTACGTTCTAAATCACAGTCGATGGAATGAAACCAGGCGTCTAAAATCAAATTCCCGTTTTCTGAAATCACAGGCCCGTCTTTTCCTTGCGCGGGGCGCAACTCTAAACGCGCCGCCCCCAATCTTCTCAGCTGCTCTTCCACATAAGTCAGAGCTCCGGGAAAAACTTCAACCGGAACCGGGAACTTTTCACCCAGCCGCCGCACGAATTTCGTTTCATCTGCCAGTATATAAACCAGGGAACTACTACGTATCAATAATTTTTCTTTAAACATAGCTCCGCCCCGTCCTTTCAATAAATTACCTGCAGGGTCTATTTCATCCGCCCCGTCCATCGTCCAATCGGGCCTGCTGTTCCAAAGTGTGGTTTGCGGAATGTTCAGTTGCGAACACACGGCAGCACTTTCCATAGAAGCCGGGATCACCGTGATATGCAGATTTTCGTTCCGAATCTTTTCAGCCAATGCCAGTAAAGCCAGATAAACGGTAGAACCCGATCCTGCACCGATTACATCACCGTTCTTTGCTCTTTTGCTGATTTTTCCGGCCACCACTTCTTTGGCTTCCCGATTTACAATCGGAGCCGACCACTGAAAACGACGTATCAGATCGCTTTGCCACTCCATATACTCTTAATATTTCAGTCTAATTCTTTAGACGTAAATGTAGATAAAATAGTTTCTTTTTATCTAAACTTTTTTACAACAAAAAAGGCGGGAAATAAATCCCCGCCTTTATAACGAAACAGGCCTTAACCCTTCCCTTGCTCAATCCCCGGACTCCTCTGTTCCCCAGGTAATAATCCGGGCTGTATGGTTATCCCTGAGAATCACAACATTAGGACGGGTAGTCCCGCTAAATGCTGCAACCGCAATTTTGTACTTATTCCCTCTCATGGATTCATCTCCACGATAAGTACCGAAAGTCGCCTTTTTATTGCTTTCATTCCAATAGATAAACTGAGTCTGAGGTTCGATCAGAATATCATTTCCCTCCTCATCGGTCAACACCGGAGTCATGGCAAGGCAATAAGCCGTTGCATTCTCCACAGGCTGCCATCCGGCCTTGATCAGATTGTCTTTGGCCGAATAAATCAAACTATCCACCACCAGCTCTCCCATGATCTGATTCGAATTCAGATTAAAAGTCGTAGAAATGGTATTTATATCCCCTCCCGTACTGGTTGCCGTGATGGTATAAGTTCCTGACGGAAGTTCCGAATCGGTTTGCCCTTCGGTGGTCTGTACCCCATACCCTATATTGCTCAGGGTATAAGTTTTCATCCCGTTCGTAGCCTTTGCAGTTTTAATGACGTAATTAGCGAAATAAACAGGTTGTACATAGAAATAAGGTGCAAATGAAGTCTGTGAATACTGATTAACGTAAGGATATTGCATCGTTAAAGTAAATTCCGGGTCTGGAATTTTTGTACACGAACTCATTCCCAACATCAACAAAGCAGACGCAAATAATAATTTTTTTAAAGTTCTCATCCTTAGCTGTTTTTAATTATAATAAATATTCTCCTGTTTTTAAGACATGCGAATATCTAAAAATTTTTCAATAAACACAAGAAAAATAATTATATGTGATACTAAATGAAACATTTTTAAGTTTTTGGGGTACAATTCTACAAACCAAAAGTGATTCTTATGCTATTACAACTTGCTTTCGTTTTGACGGCAATTATCATAGGGGCCCGGATCGGAGGGATCGGGCTGGGAGTGATGGGAGGCATCGGTTTAGGTATCCTGACCTTTGTATTCGGACTGCAACCTACCGCCCCTCCCATCGATGTGATGCTAATGATCGTCGCCGTTATCACTGCGGCAGCTTGTATGCAGGCTGCCGGAGGATTGGATTTAATGGTAAAAGCAGCCGAACGGTTATTACGAAAAAAACCGTCACAAATCACCCTGTTAAGTCCGTTAGTGACCTATCTTTTCACTTTTGTTGCCGGGACAGGCCATGTCGCTTATTCCGTACTTCCGGTAATTGCCGAAGTCGCCAGAGAAACCAAGATACGTCCGGAACGCCCGCTGGGAATAGCCGTTATAGCTTCCCAACAAGCCATAACGGCAAGTCCGATCTCTGCGGCAACTGTCGCCTTATTGGGTTTATTGGGCGGCTATGATATTTCCCTGCCGGATATCCTGATGATTACGATTCCGGCCACATTGATCGGGGTATTACTGGGAGCCCTCTATTCTTTAAGAGTAGGCAAAGAACTGACGGAAGACCCCGAATATCAGCGCAGGGTAAAAGAAGGATTACTCGGAAACGATCATTACGAATTGAAAGACGTTGCCAACAAAAGAAAAGCCTTATGGTCGGTGATCATCTTCATCGTCGCTACCGTCTTCATTGTGATTTTCGGATCGTTCGACAATCTCCGTCCTTCCCACCTGATCGACGGGAATCTGGTTACAGTGGAAATGTCGGCTATTATCGAAATTCTGATGCTCTCGGCAGCAGCCCTGATTTTACTGATAACAAGGGCCAACGGACTGAAAGCAGCCCAGGGAAGCGTATTTTCGGCAGGCATGCAGGCCGTAGTTGCCATTTTCGGTATCGCCTGGATGGGCGACACTTTTCTACAAGGCAATATGACAGCCTTAAAAGATTCCATAGAGGGGATTGTGACCCAGATGCCCTGGTTGTTCGGCATCGCTCTTTTCATTATGTCGATATTACTGTATAGCCAAGCCGCCACAGTCAGGGCATTCATGCCTTTAGGCATTGCACTGGGCATCTCTCCTTACCTGCTTATTGCCATGTTTCCGGCTGTAAACGGTTATTTTTTCATCCCGAACTATCCTACCGTTGTCGCAGCGATCAATTTCGACCGTACCGGAACTACCCGCATCGGAAAATATGTACTCAACCATTCTTTTATGCTACCGGGGCTCATTGCCACCATAGGTTCTGTCGGCTCAGGGATACTACTTGCCAAACTTATATTTTAACTCAAGAATAACAGAATCCATAAACCACACAACTAATATAAAACCTAAAATTTATAACTATGAAAACGTTGAAACAAATCACTTTATTAACCCTGCTGTTCGTGTTCTCTCTGATGAGCGCAATGGCACAAAAGCTACCTAATATCCATATCTTAGCCACCGGAGGGACGATCGCGGGAACAGGCTCTACCACCACCGGAAGCAATTACACCGCCGGACAAGTAGCGATCAGCGACCTGATTTCCGCCGTACCTGAAATTAAAGAGATTGCGAACGTAACAGGAGAACAAATCGTGAAAATCGGTTCCCAGGATATGTCCGACGAAGTGTGGCTGAAACTGGCAAATCACCTCAACATCCTGCTACAGCGAAGCGATGTGGACGGCGTTGTCATCACTCACGGGACGGATACCATGGAAGAAACGGCCTACTTCCTGAATTTAACGGTAAAAAGCGATAAACCGGTCGTATTGGTGGGAGCCATGCGTGCCGCCACTTCCTTGAGCGCCGACGGCCCGCTGAATCTTTACAATGCCGTTGTCACGGCCTCCGCCCCCAAATCGAAAGGCAAAGGCGTCACCGTCGTTATGAACGGACTGATTTTGGGAGCACATGCCGTAGCGAAAATGAACACGATCGACGTACAAACCTTCCAGGCTCCGAATTCAGGCGCTTTAGGATATGTGTTCAACGGAAAAGTGCACTACAATCAAACCACACTGAAACTCCACACCACCCAATCGGAATTCGATGTAACCAACATGACCGCCCTACCGAAAGTAGGGATCATTTACAGTTATTCCAACGTGGAACCGGAAGCTTTGGACGCATTGATAAACAGCGGTTATAAAGGAATCATCCATGCAGGAGTCGGAAACGGAAACATCCACAAAAACCTGTTCTCCAAATTGGCGGCTGCACGGCAAAAAGGCATATCGGTGGTACGTTCCAGCCGTGTCCCGACAGGTCCCACCACATTAGACGCCGAAGTGGACGACAGCAAATACGGCTTCGTTGCTTCCCAGGAATTAAATCCGCAAAAAGCCCGTATTCTGCTTATGCTCGCCCTGACTAAAACCACAGACTGGCGGACAATCCAAACTTATTTCAATAAATATTGACCGGATGCGATCTGGCGGGGTCATGAATAACCAGAACAAAAACAAAACGACAATGAAAAGAAGATTATTACTTGTGGGATTGACAGCCTTTGCCGTTACACCCCTTTTTGCTCAGCACATGGACTTTCAAAGTTCTGCAACGAACGAAAAGTCTATGTTTGAAAGAGTGACAAATCTGGAAAAAAAGATCGACTGGTTTAACTTGTATCTAAACATGCAGGGTAGTTTTAACCTGTATATAAACGGAAACGACTTTAACGAAGCATCTTTCCGTATGGATCAGCTACGCATTGAAATGAAAGGCAATATCACAGACCGGATTTATTACCGATACCGCCAGCGGCTAAACCGCAGTTCCTCCCCTTTGGAACTGGACAATATGCCCGCCTCCATCGATTATGCCGCCGTAGGGTATCGCCTGAACGACAAACTCTCTCTTTTTCTGGGAAAACAAAGCACGGCATTCGGAGGGTTTGAATTCGACCTGAACCCTATCGAAGTATATCAATATTGCGACCTGATCGATTATATGAACAACTTTATGACAGGGCTCGATGTGTCTTATTGGGTAAGCCCACAACATGAATTCCGCTTTCAGGTGCTGAACTCCCGGAACGGTTCTTTCCGTAACCTCTATCAGGTTGTTCCCGAAGGAGTGGAAATGACGAAAGCCCCGCTGGGATATGTGCTGAACTGGAATGGAAATTTCTGGGAAGACCTTTTGAAAACCCGCTGGTCGGCTTCTATATTCCATGAAGCTAAAAAGAAAAACTGGTATTACTATGCTTTAGGTACGGAACTGAATCTACATAAATTCTCCGGTTTCTTCGATTTTATGTATTCGACGGAAGACATCGACCGTACAGGGATCGTCTCCACGATTGCCTCTACCGACGATATCCCGGTAAGGGCTTTAGATGCCTGTTATCTGTCGTTAGTGCTTCACCTGAATTACAGATTCCTCCCCAAATGGAATGTCTTTATAAAAGGAATGTACGAAACCGCCAACATCCAGAAAAACAATCAGGTATTCGAGAAAGGGAATTACCGGACTTCCTGGGGATATTTTGCCGGGATCGAATATTATCCCATGGAAGAAAATCTGCACTTTTTCCTGAACTATCTGGGACGCTCCTATAAATACACCGAACGCGCCAGAGAATGGGGAGCCATGAACAATAGCCCTCAACGCATAGAATTAGGCTTTGTTTACCAATTGCCCGTATTCTAAAATGATCAAAAGCGATAACACAAACGATCCCCCGAAAGGAGGATCGTTTATTTTTTAACGGCTTTCTATACTCTTTTACCGGTTGCCTAAAATACAATCGAATTCAAACTCCCGGGGATCCGGCAAATAAGCCGCAGCCGCTTCCCGGTCGGCAGCCGTCAGATAAGAAACATTCTCCTGAAAAGTCTTTTTAACCACTTCCCTTTCCATATTCACCAGGCGCGGGCGAATTTTCCCGTTTTCATCCTCGACATCTTTCAGGAACACAGGAATGATCTCTTCCTCGAGATTCATCGCCACCATACACCCTGTGCATCCGTCATCGTATAATTTCTTCACCCCTATGCCTAAAGAAGTGCAATAGGTCAGATCGAAAGCAGAAGGATCGACGCAACGCAGCGAATAGCCCACCTCGACAGGCCGGCAAATAATATTCAGTCCCAATGCTTTCAAACGGTTACGCAAAATCTTATTAAGAATATGAGCTTTACTGATTTCGCTCAATTCAGGATGTCCGTGGGCATCGTAATCGAATACAATTCCCGAAGAAGCGATATCTTCGTCTTTCAGGTAATGGAATATCCCCTCGCTAATGACGGAAACCCCCGGTTTCTCTCCCATTATCCGTCTTTTTACCATAGCGGAAACGATCAGCCGGATCACTTTATCCACCGTGATTTGAGTGTGTTGGAACATTTCCGGAATCACAATCATATCCGCATGGATACCTTTTCCGATTTCAAAAGCCAAATGCCCGGCCTCACGCCCCATAGACATCAGCAGGTACCAGTTTTGGGTTGTAGCCGCTTCCGCCTTAATTACTTTACCGATATTCACGCCCATTTCTTTAGCGGACGTAAACCCGAAAGTAGGGACTCCTTCCGGCAAAGGCAGATCGTTATCGATGGTTTTGGGGACATGGATATTGCGAACCCGGATATTCCGGTCGGCCAGAAATTTCGTCAGCCGGTTAGCCGTCGATGCCGTATCGTCGCCTCCCACCGTCACCAACAATTCAATCCCCTCCTTCACAAACAGGCGGGTATTGAAATCCTCGTCTTTAGGCTTAAAACGGCTCATTTTAATAGCAGAGCCACCCCGGCTATAAATTTGATCGGCCTTCGCCCAGGTCAATACTTCGATCTCTGGATTTTCGGTAAACAATCCCTTATAGCCTTCATGCACGCCCAACACCCGGTAACCCGCCCGTAAAAACACTTTCGTTACCGTTGCCACGACCGTATTGATTCCCGGAGCCGGTCCCCCTCCGCATAATATTGCAATCGTCTTCATAATTTTCAATTCTCGTTCCGAACGGCAAAGTTAAAAATAAAAAACCAAACAGCACGGCAGAAATTTACGTAAACATACACATCGTATATAATCCTATTTTGAAAAACATGAAACTACTCCTTACATTCCTTTTTTTGCTGGCACTCTCCACCGGTTTCTCACAAAAGCGCCTCCCACAGAAAAAAAGTATCCCGCAAGAAATTCCACAAAGCACATTTGTATTGGTATCCAAACAGGAAATGAAATTATATGTATTCGACTACGAAGGCAAACGCATAGGCCATTATCCGATAGCCTGCGGAAAGAACAAAGGCGATAAAGCCCAAATCGGCGACCAGCGTACCCCGGAAGGAGTGTTCAAAGTATCACAAATTTTGGATGCCAGCGAATGGCGCTACGGCACCCCTGACGGACGGCTGGTGAAAGGGGTATACGGTCCCTGGTTTATCCGGCTGGAAACTCCGGGTTATTATGGGATCGGAATACACGGCACCAATGCTCCGGGATCTATTTCGAAACGAGTGTCCAATGGCTGTGTCCGCATGTTCAATTCCGATCTGAAAAAATTGGTCGAAGTCATACGCAAAGGGACGATCGTGGTGATTATCCCCTCGGCGGAAGACGTTCAGGCCGGAGCAAAATTGAAAATCCCCGCCTCCACGGTAAAATAAAAAACCGGAGGCTGTCCGCCTCCGGTAAAAATATAAACTGCATTTTTTACAATTTCGCCTTGATAGCTTTGGTGGCTTCTTCATACCCCGGTTTTTCAAGCAGGGCGAACATATTGTTTTTATATGCCTCTACTCCCGGCTGGTCGAATGGGTTTACCCCCAGCAAATTACCGGAAATACCGCAAGCCAATTCAAAGAAATAGAACAATTGTCCGATATAAAGGGCGTTCAGGGCAGGCATCGTGATGTGCATATTGGGCACTCCGCCATCTACATGGGCGATCTGCGTTCCCAGCTCTGCCATTTTATTCACTTCATCCACTCGCTTGCCGGCCAAAAAATTCAACTTATCGAGATTGGCTTCATCCGAAGGGATAGCCACCTTATAATCCGATTTTTCCACCGAGATCACGGTTTCCATCAACATCCTCACCCCTTCCTGAATATATTGTCCCATAGAATGTAAATCCGTTGTGAAATCCACTCCGGCAGGAAAAATTCCCTTATGTTCCTTACCTTCGCTTTCCCCGTACAACTGTTTCCACCACTCGGTGATATAATGTAGTTTGGGGTTGAAATTCGCCAGCAATTCAACGGCAAAACCCTTTCGGTAAAGGGCTGTACGGGCAACGGCATATTCCACGGCAATACTCTTTTCGTTATCGATGCAGGCAGCGCGCATTTCCACGGCTCCTTTCACCAGTTCTTTAACGTCGAAACCCGCCACCGCAATAGGCAATAATCCCACCGGAGTGAGCACGGAAAAACGCCCTCCTACATTATCGGGGATGATAAAAGTTTTATACCCTTCCCGGTCGGCTAAAGTACGCAAAGCTCCCTTCGAAGCGTCGGTAATCGCTACGATACGTTTTCCTGCTTCTGCCTTACCCACTTTTTGTTCCAGCAAATCTTTCAACAAACGGAAAGCAATGGCAGGCTCGGTTGTCGTTCCCGACTTCGATATAACGCAAAGACTAAACTCCTTATCTTCCAAATAGGCCATCAACTCATGGTAATAATCCTCTCCGATATTATGTCCGGCAAAGATCACCTTCATGGCGGCTTTATCGTAATTATGAAAACTATTCGAAAGAGCTTCGATAACAGCGCGTGCTCCCAGATACGAACCGCCGATACCGATCACCACCAGCACCTGTGTACGTGCTCTCAGGTCGGCAGCGGTCTTTTCTATATCCTCAAGATGCTCAGGAGTGATGTTCGCGGGAAGGTCCAGCCAGCCTAAAAAATCGCTTCCTTTGCTGGTTCCGTTTTTCAGGCTCTTCAACGCTTCGTGAGCTTGAGGATACAACGCACTGATCTCCTCTTTACTAATAAAATTACAAATTTTACTGTAATCAAATTGAATACTGTTCATAACTAATCGATATTTTTAAATATTCTATAAAATACAAATTTATTAAAAAACTGAAAACAAGCACGCCCTCCGGCTTACGATTTATTTCGCTCTTTCAGCATATCCCGAAATCTCGAAGCTTTCTCATACTCCTCATTCTGAACCGCTTCATTCAGTAGCCGGGTCAATTCCTGCACGGAATACTCCCCTGCCACCTCTTCGGCATCCAGCAGCGAAGCAGGTGGCATCTCCTCTTTCGCCGGAATATCCTCGTGATTCACTAAGATCCCTGCTTTTGCAATAATTTCAGAAGTCGTGTATATCGGGCAATCATAACGTAGCGCGAGAGCTATCGCGTCGGAAGTCCGGGAATCGATCTTTATAAGGTTCATATCCGTTTCAAAAAGCAACTCAGAATAAAAAATACCTGCATTCAAACGATAAATAAAAACCTCCTTCAAATTAGTTTTCAGCGCATCCGCCAATGTCTTTATCAGATCGTGGGTTAAAGGCCGTTGTGTCTGTAATTTTTCTAATTGTATAGCGATCGACTGGGCTTCAGGCATTCCGATCACAATAGGAATCCGGTGCAAATCCTGCTCATCGGCCAAAATCAAGGCATAAGCACCTGCCTGCGACATACTATATGACAGTCCTAAAACTTTTAGTTTTATCCTATCCATCCCGTCAATTTTTGATTCAACATTAAAATCTTATAACATTAACGTCGGCTTCCGTTTTTTAGTTGCGTAATTCAATTACATATTTTTTTCGCCTCCGTGATTCAATTTCTTCAAACATACGCAGGCTAACCCTCCCAGGCTGGTTTCCCGGTATTTTGCCTGCATATCCAATCCCGTCTCTACCATAGTCTTCACGACATCGTCGAACGACACCATGTGCCTGCCGTCGGAAAACAAGGCATATAAAGCACATTCCCTGGCTTTCTGAGCCACAAAAGCATTTCTTTCGATACACGGAATCTGTACATATCCCATAACCGGATCGCAGGTCAGTCCCAAATTATGCTCGAATCCCATCTCCGCCGCATACTCTATCTGCCGGGGAGTTCCTCCCCAAATCTGGGTAGCGGCTCCGGCAGCCATAGCACAAGCCGTACCTAACTCGCCCTGACATCCCACTTCGGCTCCGGAAATAGAACCGTTGCTCTTTACGATATTACCGATCAGTCCGGCCGTTGCCAATCCTCTTATGATCCGGTAATCAGGCATATTCTGATCGTGTTTCAAGAAATACATGATAGCCGGCACAACCCCCGAAGCCCCACAGGTGGGAGCAGTAGTGACCAATCCACCCGCAGCGTTTTCTTCCGAAGTTGCCAAAGCTGCGGCAAACAACATTCCCATAGGCTGCGACGATCCGCTCGACTGCATAGCCTTGATATTATAGGAACTGGCTTTCCGGGCTAATTTCAAAGCGCCGGGCAAAACCCCTTCCGTAATCAAGCCCTTCTCCACCGTACGCTGCATTTGTTCCCAAACCTCGGCCAGATAATCAAAGATTTCAGGTCCTTCGTGCTGTTCCACATAATCCACGAAAGTACACCCTTCATCCAAACACCATTTCATGATTTCGGCCATGGTCGTTTTCGGATAAAGATCGCCTCCGTCGAATGTCCCCAACTCATCCCACAAAGCTCCACCCCCTACACTATATACCTCCCAACGGTCGGTCACGGCTTCGCCCGTCAATGCCTCGAACAACATCCCGTTCGGGTGCCTTTCGAGCGTTACGTCCGGCCTCCATACGATCTCCGTATCTTCCGGACGGTTAATGATTTTGTGAATAGCCGAATCGGTTCCGTGTCCCTTTCCGGTCAGAGCCAGGCTTCCGTAAAGAGTGATCCGGTATTTCTCCGCATCCGGATTCTTATCCCTGAAATACACCGCAGCACGGCTCGGTCCCATGGTATGACTGGACGACGGACCATATCCGATATTATATATTTCCCGTATCGATTTCATTGTAATTATTTTCCTCTCTGTTATTTCACACACTCTAAATTTCAAATAAAAAATAGCAGGCCTGTAAGCCGGGTTCTGTACCTTGCGGTTTCTATCATTTATCTAATCTGCAAATCACTTTGCAGCTCAAGCGACCTACCCCCCGGCATTGGTCGGGCCAACCAACAGCGCCGGTGTACATGGTCTTGCAACTCGTGAGGCGTACGGCTGCCACGGTCACCCGCAGCACCGGTGGGCTCTTACCCCACCTTTTCACCCTTATTTCAAACGAATAAAATTCCTCTGAAACGGTTATTTTCTGTTACGCTACTATACCTTCGCAAGCATCTTCCCGTTAGGAAGCACGATACCCTTTGTTGCCCGGACTTTCCTCTCTCCTTTTCAGGACAGCGATAGAACGGCCTGCTATTATTCCTGAATTTCTCGTCCCCTCCTTTTAATTCATGATAGGATCTTTGGGGAAATTCGCCCATATACGGTATCTTCCCCCAAGTTCACTCATCGACTTTTCCCAAATCTGTTCGTTCGGAAGCTCAAAAACATCCTGACAGCTTATATCCCCTACCATCCACGTATTTTCTTCCAATTCCCGGTTTAACTGCCCTGCTTCCCAACCGCTGTAACCGGAAAAGAAGCGGACTTCTCCCGGCAGGATATTCCCCTCTTTCAGCATTTGGGTCAATTGCGCAAAATCTCCTCCCCAGTAAATGCCGTTGGCAATATGCAAGGTATCCTCCAGTTCAGAATGGGTATGGATATAATATAACTGATTTTGCTCGACAGGCCCTCCCACATATACCGGATAATCCATCCCGGAAAGCTCTGTCACCAAATCGGAAGTCGAATAGATCATCGGCTTATTGAGCACAAAGCCTATACTTCCCTTGTCATCGTGTTCGACAATAAGGATAACTGAACGAGAAAAATACTTCCCTTCAAGAAAAGGCTCGGCAATCAATATATTCCCGATCTCTACTTTTTTACGATTTCTCCTTATTTTAAATAAATCCTGAAATTGTTCGTCCACAATTATTCTTATTTTTACGTGCCAAAAATAACAAATTATTTTGGGATGCCGAGAATAATTACCCTCATAGTTTTTATATTTTGCGCGTACGCCCTGAAAGCTCAGGAACAGGGGATTCTGGTACGCGCAATCCTCTATAAGGGCGATACCATCCCCAGCCTGCAACTGCCGGAAGTGGTTGTAAAGGCAAAGACCCGCAATCCGGCCCATTACCGGAGATACAACCAGCGCCTGGCACGCCTGGAATACAACGTACGCAAAGTATATCCCTACGCACAAATAGCCGCAGCCAAAATCAACGAAATTGAAAAACGGCTTGCCAAGGGAAGACGGGAAGCGGAAAAGAAAAAAATCATCAAAGAAGAATACTCCTCACTGATGAAAACCTTCAAAGCTCCCCTGATGAAACTAAGCGTCACACAAGGACGCATTCTGGTACGCCTGATCTATCGCGAAACAAATGCCTCTTCTTTTTCGCACATCCGGGAATACAAGGGAGGGGTCAATGCCTATTTTTGGCAATCTATCGCCCTGATTTTCGGCAATAACCTCAAAGCCGACTACGATCCCTACGGAGCAGATGCCGAGATTGAAGCTATCGTGCAAAAAATCCTGAAAAAAGAGTAAAGCCGACTATTGTCTCCCTTGTTACAGCCGCCCGGATTCTACCCGGATAAAGCCCTTCGTATTCACGAATCACCTTCGGGATATACGAAAAACGACCTTATTTCCCGGTAAAACATCTTTCTTCACACGGTAGTTTTCCGGAACCGGTTACATACCTCGCTTCTCCGGCATGAATATACCGGAAAAGTATTTCCGCTTAATTTCCATCGACGAAAATACGATCGGCATATTTTACGAAAGTAACCGGGTACAAATGGTTTTCCAGCAAATACCGTTAGACGAGATATTAGCTTGCGGGAAATAATATTTCTATGAATTTTACTACCTTTGCCACGGAAAGCGATACGCCTATTCCTAATAGCAACAGGGTATGACATTTGACGAAATCAGAAAAGATATAAAAGCAAAAAAATACAAACCCATTTATTTTCTTTGCGGGGAAGAGCCTTACTTTATCGACCGGATAACGGCAATGATCGAAGAATCCGTATTGACAGAAGAAGAGAAGGCCTTCAATCAAACGGTGCTGTATGGTAACGACATTACCATGAGCACAGTAACCGATACGGCACGCCGTTTTCCGATGATGTCGGAACGACAGGTGGTAATTGTACGGGAAGCCCAAAATATCAAAGATTTCGACAACCTTCTGCCCTATATCGACCACTTTCAGCCATCCACCGTCCTGCTATTCGCCTACAAAAACAAAAAGCCGGATAAACGGAAGGGAGTATTTAAAAAATTGGGGAGCTCTCCTCACTGCATTTATTTCGAATCGGCCAAACTGTACGATAACAAAATCCCGGAATGGATTATCGGCTATTGTAAAGAAAAATCCTACGCAATTTCTCTGAAAGCCGCAAATATGCTTGCAGAAAGCCTCGGCACCGATTTAAGCCGGGTTGCGAACGAAATCGATAAACTGGCGCTGCTCCTGCCCCAGGGAGGAGAGATAAAGGAAACTCTCGTGGAAGAGCATACCGGCATCAGCAAAGACTTCAATAGTTTCGAATTATTGGCCGCCCTGATTCAGAAAGACCATCTGAAAGCCACCCGGATTGTAAACTACTTCGAAGCCAACCCTAAAAACAATCCGCTGGTACTGACCATTTCGGCCCTGTTCAAATATTTTCTGAACTTACTGACTTACCATTACCAAAAGAAAACGACACCCAATGCTCAGGAAATGGCAAAACTTTTAGGAGTCCACCCATTTTTCATGAAAGACTACACTGAAGGTAGTAGGGTTTACAATGCTGTAAAATGTGCAAATGTTATCTCCCTGCTCCGGGAATACGATATGAAATCGAAAGGTGTAGGCAACGCTAATATTTCTGACGGGGAGTTACTGAAAGAACTGGTATTTAAAATCATGCACTGACGGTATCCGACGACAGGCCCAACAACTTCAAAATTTAAACAAACTATATCCGCTCCGTTTCTGCGGGCAATTCCTGAACTCTTCTTAAAATTTAGGAAAAGTTATCATTCTAAATCTTACTTTCAGGAGTATTTAATGAAATTAAAATGTATATTTGTTGAAGTATAAAGTGGAGATTTTATGAAAAGGCGGAAAACATACAAAGTGCCGGAAAAACAAAAAGCCGTATTTTTCGATCGGGATGGGACGATTAATTCCGACGAAGGGCATTACTATATCTACAAACCGGAGGACTTTGTATTCAATCCGGGGGTGATCGAAGGGATGAAAAAACTGAAAGAAGCCGGATATCTCCTATTTGTCATCACCAACCAGGGAGGCATTGCCAAAGGCATATATACGCATGAAGATGTGAAAAAAGTACACGCCCGCATGTGTGAGGAATTGGAACGGAATGGCGTGAAAATCGATAAAATCTACTATTGCCCCCATCACGAAAGCGTAAAAACCTGTATCTGCCGGAAACCTTCACCTTATATGGTGAACCGCGCTATCGAGCAATTCCATGTCGATAAATGCCGGTCGTGGTTTATCGGCGATAGTTCCAAAGATGTGAAATGCGCCGAAGCTGCCGGAATAAAACCGATTAAAATCCATAAAAATCAGGATATAACCCCTGCCATAGAGCAAATTCTGAATAAGAAATAATTTCAAAAGCCCCGGCAAAATCTTTTCTACGGAAGTGGGAAATAAGGGTATATCGCAACGGACAAATTCAATATTTCATCTATAATCATAGAAAGAGAGTAAAAATATCCGTGACATTTTGGGAATTTAGTCAAAATTGGGTAACTTCGCTCAATTTTTTAAAAATCCACAGAAATATGGCTCATTACATCAAAGAAGTATCCCGCACATTTGGAGAATATTTGTTAATTCCGTCGCTCACCACCAAAGAGTGTACACCGGACAATGTTTCTTTAAAAACTCCTATCGTTAAGTACCGTAAAGGAGAAACGTCGAAAATACAGTTAAACATCCCGTTTGTATCGGCAATCATGCAAGCTGTATCCGACGATGGGCTGGCGATTGCTTTGGCACGTAACGGCGGTTTATCGTTTATCTTCGGCTCTCAGCCTATCGAAAGCCAGGCCGAAATGGTACGCAGAGTGAAAAAGTTCAAGGCAGGCTTCGTGGTGAGTGACTCAAACCTCCGTGCCGACAGCACCTTGAGAGACATCGTCCGGCTGAAAGAACAAACCGGGCATGCCAGTGTGGCTATCACCGACGACGGTACCCCGAACGGGAAATTACTCGGATTGGTTACCAGCCGCGACTATCGCTTAAAAACCGATTCATTAGACAGGCCGGTCGCTGAATTTATGACACCGTTCGATAGTCTTATCGTAGGAAAATTAGGAATCACTTTAAGTGAAGCGAACAACATTATTTGGGACCACAAGCTGAATTGCCTTCCGATTATCGATGAAAACCAGAAACTACAATATTTCGTCTTCCGCAAAGACTACGACAACCACATGGAAAACCCCAATGAACTGCTGGATAGTCACAAAAAATTAATCGTAGGGGCCGGAATCAACACCCGCGATTACAAAGAACGTGTTCCTGCATTGATCCATGCAGGTGCAGACATTCTTTGCGTGGATTCATCCGACGGTTTTTCGGAATGGCAAAACGAAGCGATCCGCTGGATCAAAGAAGAATACAAAGACGAAGTGAAAGTAGGCGGCGGAAACGTCGTTGACAAAGAAGGTTTCATGTATCTTGTGGAAGCCGGAGCCGATTTTGTAAAAGTGGGAATAGGCGGCGGATCTATCTGTATCACCCGTGAACAGAAAGGGATAGGACGCGGACAGGCAACAGCCCTGATCGAAGTTTGCCAGGCACGTCAGGAATATTTTGAAAAAACGGGTATTTACATCCCTATTTGTTCCGACGGCGGATTGGTGCACGACTACCACATGGTACTGGCACTGGCTATGGGAGCGGATTTCCTGATGATGGGACGCTATTTCGCCCGTTTCGACGAAAGCCCCACCAAAAAACTGAGCATGGGAAATTCCTATGTAAAAGAATATTGGGGAGAAGGCTCTAACCGTGCTCAAAACTGGCAGCGTTACGATATGGGTGGAAAAGAATCGTTGAAATTTGAAGAAGGGGTCGATAGCTATGTGCCTTATGCAGGAAAGATGAAAGATAACCTGAACGTAACTTTAGGCAAGATCAAAGCTACCATGTGTAGCTGTGGATCGACCAGTATCCCGCAATTACAGGAAACGGCCAAAATCACCTTAGTGTCTTCGACCTCGATCGTAGAAGGAGGAGCCCATGACGTGATCTTAAAAGAAACCAAAATCTAAAAACTGAATTCAGTGCATATTAAAATCCGAAGAAAAGACCTGAAAAGTTTTTCTTCGGATTTTTAATTTATCGCTACCGGAAAAGAATGGAGAACTTACCCCTAAATCCCTATTCTATCGATTAACCTTCTTTCCATCGTTTCATCCTTTCCTTACACAAACCCGATACGCCGCCTTTCATTTACCAACCCGGCAATAAAAGGTTCGGTAAACATAGCAACATCTTGTTTTTGTACGGAAACGACTTCGTCCGGATTCACAATCTTGCGGCTCTTCGCCACCCGTTGCAGGCAATTCCGCACCAATAAATCGGCAACAATACGCATCAGCCGCGAGCTGGCGTGATTACGCTCGTCGGTAGCCACCAGCCTCTCGATAAAAGTTGCCATATATTGCCGGGCAGCCGTCGTCATCTTCATCTTTTCTTTTTCCAGCCTCCGCTTCAAGATCACCATCAACTCCTCTTTCGTATAATCTTCAAAATCCACAACATTCACCATCTCAGAAAGTTGGCCGCTACCTCCGTTGAAACCGGGCGTCACAGCTTTAGGCTCGGCATAGATCACAATATACGAACCGGGACGTATCGCCAGCTGATTCATCAAAATAGCCCGTACCCTTTCCCGGAAACCTCCGGCAGCAACCAATTTGGGGGAATCCTCATCGAACAGAAAAATCCCTCCTTTCGACTTTTGCAAGGCTTCGCCTATACTGCGCTGCGCTTCATCCTCCATAAGCCCGATTAATTTTTCGACTTTAAAATTCAATACATGCCCTTTATCCACGATCCCCATCGCTTTATACAAACGTCCGAGAATACGGGCGGTCGTTCCCTTACCCAAAGCGGAATTTCCCGTAAAGCACCATTGCAGCGACATACGGGTGCTCAACTTGATACCTTGCTGGCTGTAATGCCGGGCAAGCTCCACAAAATCGCGAATCTGCGTTTTCAATTTCGCCTGTCCAACCAAACGATCCAGGTCTTTCAAAGCCGCTTCGATCCCGCCTTCATCAAAAACATCCCGGTCATAGCTGGATTTCTCAAGTAACTCCGCCGGAATATCGATTTCTAATATAGTCGTCATTTCCTGACGGGTAAGCTCCCTCTCCCGCCGGACTTCCATAATCCTGTCGGACATCCGGCGAATCGTAGCCTCCACCATTTTATCGATCAGCAACACATTACCGAAACGTTTGTCTTTTTTATCACAAATCTTCCCGATCAAATTCCGGAACATCTCCAAAGCTTTCGGGTGAAGCGCATACTCCTTCTCCTTAAACTTATCCACCGCAATTTGCAACAACTCTTCGGGAGTATAGTCATTGAACTGAAAGCGATAAGGGAAATAATCCTTCAAGGTGGGATTGGTTTCCAGCATCTTGTCTATCTTATCGGGATAACCGGCCAAAATCACGACCATATCTCCGTAAGTTTCGGCAGACATCACGGAAAGCAGCAATTCCAGCACAGCCAAACCGTATTCGTTGATCGGCAGCACATCCGCTTCCTCAATATACAGAACACCTCCCCGGGCCGCTTCCAGTAAGGCGGCAACCACCTGTTGCGGAGCCAAACCCGTCTCCGCGGCAAAGCTACGCCCGTTTTGCACCACCACCTCCTGTTTCTCCAGCACTCCGATGGCCTGATAAATCTCCCCGATCATCTTTGCAACAGTCAGCTTTCCCGTTCCGGGATTTCCGCTAAAAATCATATTCAGAGGAGGCATAACATCGGTAAAACCGTGTTTCTGACGCTCCCGGATAAAATAAACATAGTTCAGGTGATGCAGCAAACTTTGTTTTAATTGCCCCAGCCCTACCATCGTTTTGAGCTTTTCAAGCGGAACATCGAAATTCGTTTCTTCCTCTTCCACAATATCCTCTTCTGTAAGAAGCATCAGATCGTCACGCCGGTAATCGGTCTTACCGTTGCTCATCAGCCTCTCCGACATCCGCAACTCGGCATCTTCAAGGCGTTCATCGATAAAATTACCGTTGGTAAAGTCGAATTCTTTAGCCGTACAGGCCGCCCTCAATATTTTATAAAATTTCTCTTTAGCAGCCGGAGTAAACTGATATTGCCTCTTTTCCAACTTAACCTGGGTGATTTCCATCAATTCTTCGGGCGTGTAATCCTCAAAGCATAACTGCCTGGGAAACACCTTTTTCAATTCCGGAATAGCTGCAAACATATCCTCAACCTCGTCCTCCTCATCCGCCAAAATAACTAAGACGTTGGGATTTTCCGAAGTAAGGATACCTATCAAAACACTCAAAGCCACAATTCCCCGGTCATTCGGGTCTTCGGGACGAAACAAATCGCCCGCCCGGTCTATAAATAAAACACCTCCTTTACTCGTAGAAATAGCCTGTCTGACCAGCTGTTCTTCCAAAGTGGCTCCCTCTCTTACCAAATGCTCACGACTACAATGGTAAACAGCCGGATTCGGCAACATCCCCAACTCATAAAACAACTCTCCGACCATTTCGGCCACCGTATTTTTCCCCGTTCCCGGATGCCCTGTAAACACCATGTGCATAGCAGGGAAACGGCTGGAAAAACCATTTTCCTGTCTTAACCGGATAAATTCCAGATAATCGGCAATCCGGGTAATCTCTTCCTTCACTTTCCGCAACCCCACCAAACGGTAAAGCTTATCTAAAACCGCATCTTTCCCTGCTGCAGAATACTCTCCGGGCACATTCTCCGGAGACCGGGAAACGGCTCCCTGAATTTCCTGCCCGAAACGATAAGGCACATCCTTATCCCCTATGCTAAAATGCAGGGAAAACATAAGCTGGTCGAATCCGGAAACCATAAGCGTATAGCTACCCTCTGTCCAAAATCCGCTCTTTTGTCCGCTTAAATCCACCACAAAATAAATGCAGCTACCGGAAGATGTTTTCATATATTGCCCGGAAACCACACGGCGCAGTAACTTGGTATCTCCATTTTCCGACAATACCCGGATAACGAACTCATACACCCACTCTTTAGGCAAAAGGTTTTGTGCCAGCATATAAAACCGCACATCTTTCAAGCCCGCCTTACTCAAAACCCGATATGAATGCATACGACCTTCATTTTCCGCCTGTGTCTCGTCGCAACAACGGTCTATTCCGGCATCCAGCACCCGGCAACACTCGTCCACCCGGTCACGCCCTTCCATCAAAAAAAGGTCTTCCGACGAACCTTGCGCACCTCCGGCCTCGACAAACACCCGGAAAACACCTTCCCGCAATTTAAATTCATTCAGATCTTTACTCGCGATCAACTCACTATAACGGACAAGCCCGTCCTCCTTATGAAATGCTATGACACCCGTTTTCTCTGCAATACAAACCCCTTTTTCGCCATCGAACCAATAAAGTAAAACATGGATGGAAACTTTCCTGTCGCTCTCTTCGCTCTGCTTGTTCAATAACTCTATATCTACAAAAAGCGTTTCCGCTTCCTGCAAATTAAACACCGTGCGGTAACTCTTTTCACCCAAATAATTTTCTTCCGGCTTACAGCTTACCTGCACACTCTGAATAGTACATGCACCCGGCATTTGTTCCTGCACCCGATCGGTATGTTTATTTGTCATAATCCAAATTCTTAGGTATTATCTTCTCTCCACACACTCCGTCACTCCCTCCCAACAGGCTCTGTCCGCATCCGATTCACCACTTCACGGCGACTGCTGTTCCCCCTTTCCCCTTCTCTTTGATTTTACTTATTTTTTACAAGACTTTTTCAAAGATAAAAAATTAAAAACCATTTTTCAACGATAATAACCATATATTCACAAAAAACCCGGAAAGCAATCCAGGCATTTGCAGGATTGTCTTCCGGGTTCGAACCGATAAATTCGATAATTATTTCCGGTTAAATTCCTCTAATAAAGAACGGAATGTTTCTTTCACAGACATGATTCGGGTTGCCTTAAAAGCATTGGCGCCTGCAAAAGCATAGCCGTTTTCCATATTTCCCTTGAAAGCATTATACAAAGCCGTGATAATACAATACGGGCTTTTGGAAATGTCGCAGGTTTTAATGCAATGGAATGGACACACCTTAGGCTGTTTCGCCCCTTCCTTGATTTTCTGGATAAAATTGCTGAAAATAGCTCTCCCCGGCATCCCTACCGGACTTTTTATAATCTCGATATCCTCTTCATGGGCATCGATATAAGTTTGTTTAAACACATCCGAAGCATCGCATTCCGTAGTGGTTACAAAACGAGTTCCCATTTGTACCCCGTCGGCTCCCATCTCCATAAAATTACGAATATCGTCACCGGAATAGATCCCCCCGGCAACGATTACCGGGATTTTCTTCTCGTATTTCGCTTCGATCTCCCTCACTTCCCCCAACACCTCCGGTAAAATATTTTCAAGCTTATAATGCTCATCATCGATCTGCTCGTTCTTAAAACCGAGATGTCCCCCTGCTTTAGGCCCTTCGACCACCAGCGCATCCGGCAGGTAATTATAAATAGCTTGCCACTTCTCACAGATCAGCTTGGCTGCACGTCCTGAAGAAACGATGGGAACCAATTTCGTCACACTGTCTTTCTGTAAAAAAGACGGCAAATTTAAGGGCATCCCTGCTCCTGCAAAAATAATATCTGCTTTCTCTGCGATCGCCGTTTTCACCAGATCGGTAAAATTCGACAACGCAACCATAATATTCACACCGACTACTCCTCTCGTCTTTTCGCGAGCTTTACGTAATTCCTCTTTTAACCCCAATATACTGGCCTCAAGGTAATTCTTCGAAAGATTTTTGTATAATACGCCCAATCCGGCAGCAGAAATCACACCCACCCCGCCTTCATTGGCAACTGCAGAGGCTAATCCGGAAAGGGAGATCCCAACTCCCATTCCCCCCTGGATAATCGGAACTGGAATAGACAAATTTCCGATATTCAATTTTTTCATTAACATATATCTGATTATCTAATTAATATGTAGTAAAGATAACAGATAAACAGCAGGTATTTTTCTACTTTCCGGTATGTTACAATATTTAATTTTACAATGTTAAAATATACCCTATTATTTTTCATTCCCGGCCTTTACCCCCCGGGGCCCGTAATACACTTTCTCTTTTATAATCTCAATGTGTTTTTGCAATAAGGCCGGATCATCATACTCTTCATTTCCCATAATCCACAACGGCAAAGCGGAACGCATACCGTCATAAGAAGGTTGTACGTAATCCTTTTCCAATATTTTATAACCATTTCTTTGATAATAATTAATCCTCCGGACAGCCATTTCATGATCGTCGGGCTCCACTTCCAGTAAACGGATTCCGGTTAAATGCTCTTTGGCAAAATCAAGTATCTGCTGGCCTATCTTATGGTTTCTCATATCGGCATACACCGCCAGATGCTCGAGATACCAGAAATCGCCGAAGTTCCAAAACGAAAACAATCCCGCCAGCTTTCCGTCGCACTCGACAGCATTGTAAAACATCTCGGACTGGGACTTTAACAACCGCTCCAGCTGGGAAATATCCCTCCTTTCTTCAGGCGGGAAAGCCTCGATATATAATTCCGCCAACTTCTTAAAATCTTTATCCTCTGCCGAGGTTATTCGTCTTAAATTTACCATAGCTCACTTTTTTATAATTATTTTTTCTTACCAATGCCGTATTATTTTCCTGACTTTCAAGGGCACTAATTTCCCGAATCCCTCTTTACTATTGGCAAGTACAACGATAGAAACAGCCAATAATATGACGATCATCCCGCATACCTGTACAAATCCGAAACTTTCGTGTAAAAACAGTACCCCCATCCCCACCGCAGTCAAAGGCTCCATACACCCTAACACGGCGGTCGTGGTCGATCCAACATGCTGTACCGACAAGATCAACGTAAAATCCGACACTAAAGTTGGAATTAACGCCAGAAACAATAAACAAACTCCGGTCGCAACATCAGGCACAGCATCCGGAATTTCTCCTTTCAGCAATAAATTCAGGACAAAAACAATCGAGCAGGACAACAGCACATAAAACGTCATTTTCAAGCCATCCATCCGGTGCACGCACGATTTATTCACTCCCACGATATATAAAGCATAGGCAACCACTGTAGCCAACGCCAACAATAAGCCTTTTAAGCTCATCGCTCCGCTTCCTTCTCCGTAACTCAATAAATAAACGCCCGATATGGCCAGCACCGAAGCCGCAAGTACAGGCAACGACACCCTATCCTTAAAAAACAGGATCATAACGGCCGTAACCACTACCGGATAAAGAAAGTGTATCGTCGTAGCCACTCCGCTGGGGATATAGAGATAAGAAGTCGTCAGTAATAAAGCTGTCAGAGCATAGAAAACTCCCAATCCAAATAAAACACCGAACTCTTTTAATGAGATCCTTAAATCCCGACGCCGTATCAGCAACCATATCCCTAATGCCAGTGTAGATAAGCCGAAACGGTAAAACATAACCGAATCCAATCCCACTCCCGCTTTAAGGGTGGGAAGTGCAAACAGAGGTATCAAACCGAAAGTAGAGGAAGAAACGATCCCGTAAAGCAATCCTTTTAACTGATTCATAGCATGGATATAAAACAATATATACGTTCCGTTTCCAGCCAGAGGTATTCTTTCCCGGCTAAAAAGGCGTTGTATTTCCAAAACGCTGCAAAGATCAGAAAAATAAAAAGAATTCGATTTTACATATGTAAAAAAATCACTGAACTCCGGCACGAATCCGGCTCAGGGACACCTGGGATATTCCCAGATAAGAAGCGATATGGCGCAAAGGCACTTTTTTCAATATTTCAGGCTCGTGTTCCACTAGGGAATGATAACGCCGGGCAGCAGGCATAAAATTCCGTTCCATAAAAAGCCTTTCCAATTTCAGAACAACAACGTCCGACATCCTTCTCCCCAAATTAGCCAATCCATTATAAGTTTCAAACAGAACATTCAATTGTTCATTTCGGATACGCAACAACCTGCTTTCTTCCAGCAATTCTATATTTTCATATCCCGCCTTTCCATAGACATAGCCGTTCATAGACAGTAAAGCCATTCCCACCGAAGCAAACCAAATGGTAATATCTTTTCCTTCCTGAGTAAAAAATCCTCTTGCCAATCCTTCTACAATAAAGTAAGTATAACTCTCTACCTTCCCGGCAGTCGTAATCCGGCTTCCCTTAGGCAAAACAATCTGCTCCGTATGCTCCAGCAACACCTGTATCTCCTCGTCCGGCAACGGATAAACTTCACGAAGCCTTCTGATAAATTCTTCCATATTCCTTTTCTTACTTTACTATTCACAAAAATAGAGAAAATAAAACATTTTCTCATATCCCCATCTTATAAACATTTGTTTATAGGGCACTTAAAAACGTCCCTACAATTATCATCAAAATAAACATATTATTATTTGCATGGATAAGATAAATAAAGTATCTTTGCACTCGCAATACAGAAAGTATTGACTGAGATTGCGGGGTGGAGCAGTGGTAGCTCGTTGGGCTCATAACCCAAAGGTCATTCGTTCGAATCGGGTCCCCGCTACTAAGAGAAAAAGAGCAGTAAATTACTGCTCTTTTTTGTTTTCCACCGGCGATAGAGTATTATTTTGAATGCAGATCCTAATATTAATCGTATTCCTTACCTTAAATCAACAGACATACCCTATACTATAATCGATACGTTGTAATATTGTCTTTCTATAAGTACACATTTCATTATATTCCAATACCCCTTGTCTCCCCTACCTCACCCTGAATGGGTTTTACACACCTATCCGCAATCCCTCACATATTACATTAAATCTTAATATCCTCACACACACAAGCAGCCTTTTTCATTCATCCTAAAGTTTCCCGGCCACAGGCTCATTCAGTTCCGGCCCTCAATTCCCTTTCTTCTTCCAAACAACAAAAAAGCCCCTCTGAGAAGAGGGGCTTTTGATAAGTCAGTTATATTATTTCTTAAAGAAATTTTTAACTTCATCAGTGGTAACTATTTGTTCTTTAAACGTATAAGCACCAGTTTTCGGAGACTTTACCATCTTGATCACTTTCGCAAATCCACGACCGTCTCCGGTTTTCAATGTTGCAACGGTTTTCTTTGCCATAGCTCAATTATTTTATTTCTTTGTGTAAGGTTACTCTTTTCAAATACGGATTGTACTTTTTCAGTTCCAATCTTTCGGGAGTATTCTTTCTATTTTTAGTAGTAATATACCGAGACATTCCCGGTACACCTGATTCTTTTTGTTCAGTACATTCAAGAATCACCTGCACTCTATTTCCTTTGCTTTTCTTTGCCATCGTCAGTGATTTTAGATAGTTTTAATTAATCCTGCAGCGGTTGCATCTTTTAAACATGCACTTAAACCTCTTTTATTAATCAGGCGAAGACCAGCAGCAGATACGTTCAGGCGAATCCATCTGTCTTCTTCTGGCCAATAAAAATTTCTCTTAAACAGGTTAATAGAAAATGTTCTCTTTACTCTTCTTTTAGAGTGAGATACATTGTTACCACCCATTGCTCTTTTTCCGGTTATTTGACAAACTCTTGACATCTCTCAGTAATTTTTATAAACGCTTTCCAAACAGGATGCAAAGAACGTATTTTTTATTCATATAACCAAATATACTAAGAAAAAAATAACAAAAAATATTATTATTACGTGACACCCCGGTTATATAATATGAAAAAATAACCGATTCATTTCATATAGCTTACTATGTAGTTATATTTGTATCCATGAAAATAAAACTACTGTTATTTTTAGGAGTGGCTTTAGCCGGCATTCATAACCTGTCGGCCGCCGATACTTTAGCGATCGGCGAATGGGGTGTGCCCCTCGACGAAATGATAGGAAAGCACAAAAAATATACAACCATACGGGAAGCACGTATCGAAGCACTGAAACAGAAATCGACACAGACTAACCCGGAAACAACAGCGTTCTTTGAATTGAACGAAAAATTATACCGGGAATATAAAGCTTATACCTGCGACTCCGCTCTCCATTACCTGAGCCTTAACTTACATTGGGCGATGCGGCACGGCGAACAAGAGACAATAGATGCCATTCGTATCCGGCGGGCACATCTGATGTCTGCAACGGGTATGTACAAAGAAGCTTCCGAAGATTTGGAGGGAATAAACCGCTCTAAACTGTCTCCGGGCTTACTGCAGGATTATTATGAATGTCACCGGTATCTATACAGTGAATTGGGTATGTACACGCAAGAAACCTTTCACCGCAACCGTTACTATGCTTTGGCTGCATCGTACAGGGATTCGTTGATGCAGGTACTTACACCGGACTCTCCTCTTTACCTGGAACGTAAAGAAATGGAAAAAGCGGCTTCCGGCAAATTAGCGGAAGCTTTACGGATAAACGATACACGTCTGGCGGCCATCTCTCCCAACACACCCGAATATGCCCTAGCCACCTATCACCGCTCCCTGCTCTATCACCGGCTTGGAGACCGGGAAAAAGAAAAGCATTATCTGGCTTTATCGGCCATGACCGATATCAGCCTCGCAATTACCGACCATGCTTCTCTTTGGACATTGGCAAAACTATTGTATGAAGAGGGAGATATCGAACGGGCTTACCGTTATATCCGTTTTTCGTGGAATGCAACCAATCATTACAACGCCCGTAGCCGTAGTTTACAAACGGCAGGGATATTATCGCTTATCGACCTGACGTATCAGGCCATGCAGGAAAAACAGAACAACCGTCTTCGCTTTTACCTCTGGACCATCAGTATTCTGTCTGTATCGCTGATGTTTGCAATTGCCTGGATTTATCATCAAATGAAACGTCTTGCCGCAACAAGGAACAATCTGGAACAAACGAACGGACAATTACAAATATCGAATAATATCAAAGAAGAATATATCGGCCGCTTCCTGAAACTCTGTTCCACTTATATCGACCGTCTGGATGCCTACCGCCGCATGGTAAATAAAAAGATTTCCAACGGCCAGACCGAAGAATTATTGAAAATGGTACGTTCGCACGATGTTCTGGAGGCCGACCTGAAAGAATTATATGAAAACTTCGACAAGGCTTTCCTTCATCTTTTCCCTGATTTCGTAAAAAATTTCAACGAATTGCTACAACCTGAAATGCGTATCGTACTTCGCAAAGGAGAACTATTGAATACCGAATTACGCATTTTTGCTTTAATACGTCTCGGCATCGACGATAGTTCACAAATTGCCGAGTTTCTCCGTTACTCTGTCAATACGATTTACAATTACCGCGCTAAAGTAAAAAATAAGGCATGTATTTCGCGCGACGACTTTGAAGCACGTGTCATGGAAATACGTTAGCATAGGTAAAAAACTATTTTTATTCCACTTTTTTATTTTCCACACAAAACATTATATCGCTGTATGTCAAAAACATACAACCTAGACACACTTCATTTCGTCCACCAATTTTTAATATAGGGATACAAAACAGACTTATCTTTTTTAATTTTGAAAAAGTTTAAGCGACCGTTAAAATTCCCTGTACAAAATTAACTTCATCGGTCATAAGCCATCCGCAGCGAAACCGGATGCTGTTCATGAAAAGAAAAGTACCGTGGAAGAACGGCCTGATATATCCTGGCGTTGGAAATTCAGATCATATTAATTCATTTATGCGATGTTAAAATCTATCTTCATGGGGATAACCCTTTTGGCAGCTTCTATGATTTTGAGCAGCTGTGGAAAAAAGGCAGAAAAAACACAGGAACCTGCTGCGTTTGTAACGATTCAGGGGCAAAATTTAATCAAGCCCGACGGATCAGAACTCTTTATAATGGGTACCAACCTGGGGAACTGGCTGAATCCGGAAGGATATATGTTTAAGTTTAATAAGACCAATTCTCCCCGCTTTATTAACGAAATGTTCTGCCAGCTGGTGGGCCCTGATTTCACGGCAGAATTTTGGAAAGCATTTAAAGACAATTACATCACCGGTGAAGATATCCGGTTTATCAAAAGCACAGGGGCAAACACTGTTCGTCTTCCGTTCCATTACAAACTATTCACGGATGAAGACTTTATGGGACTGACCGCCAATCAAGACGGTTTTGCACGGATAGACAGCGTTGTGAAATGGTGCCGTGAAAGCGGACTTTATCTTATTCTCGACATGCACGATGCACCGGGCGGTCAGACCGGAGACAATATCGACGACAGTTACGGATACCCCTGGCTATTCGAAAGCGAAGCCAGCCAGCAATTATATTGCAACATCTGGCGAAAAATTGCAGACTACTATAAAAAGGAGCCGGTCATTCTCGGTTATGAACTTTTCAACGAACCTATCGCTCCGTATTTTTCAAACACGGAAGAGTTGAACGGCATGCTGGAAAACACATATAAAAAAGGAGTAGCCGCTATCCGGGAGGTGGATACGAACCACATCATCCTGTTGGGAGGTGCACAATGGAACGGTAACTTCAAGCCTTTTAAGGACTTCAAATTCGACGATAAAATAATGTACACCTGCCACCGTTACGGAGGAGAGCCCACAAAAGCCGCTATCCAGCGATTTATCGACTTCCGCGACAGCGTAAACCTGCCGATGTATATGGGAGAAATCGGCCATAACACGAATGAATGGCAAGCCGCTTTCTGCCGGACAATGCAAGAAAACAATATCGGTTATACTTTTTGGCCATACAAAAAAATGGAAGGCTCCGGTTTTACCGGAATCGTTCCTCCGGAAAACTGGGATATTGTCGTACGTTTTTCCGAAGCTCCGCGCACCTCATACAAAGAAATTCGTGATACGCGTCCCGATCAAACAACAGCGCGTACGGCAATGACGAGCTTCATCGAAGCATGCAAATTTAAAAATTGTACTATACAGGAAAGATATATCCAGTCGTTAAGAATGAAATAATCATCTAATCACTTATGAATATGAAAAAAATATTAATCGGTTTAATGCTTGCTGCAACCCTACCGCTCTCTGCGCAGCAAAAGCCCGCCTATCTGGATGCAACCCAGCCGATAGAAGAGAGAATAGAAGATGCCTTGAAAAGGCTGACTTTAGAAGAAAAAATCGCAATGGTACATGCACAAAGCAAGTTTAGCAGTCCGGGAGTGCCCCGTTTGGGAATTCCCGAATTTTGGACGACAGACGGCCCTCACGGCATCCGTCCGGAAGTGCTTTGGGACCAATGGAATCAGGCAGGCTGGACGAACGACTATTGTGTGGCATTCCCTGCTCTGACTTGCCTGGCCGCTACCTGGAATCCCGATATGTCTATGCTTTATGGGAAAAGCATCGGCGAAGAAGCCCGCTATCGTAATAAAGCCGTTCTTCTCGGACCGGGTGTCAATATCTACCGTACCCCGCTAAACGGGCGTAACTTTGAATACATGGGCGAAGATCCGTATCTGGCCAGCTGTATGGTAGTCCCCTATGTACAGGGAGTACAGCAAAACGGCGTAGCCGCTTGTGTAAAGCATTATGCCCTGAACAACCACGAAATAAATCGCCACACGACCAACGTCGTCATAGACGACCGTGCCCTTTACGAAATCTACCTGCCGGCTTTCAAAGCTGCCGTACAGGAAGGTAAAGCATGGGCTATCATGGGGGCTTACAATCTTTATAAAGGCCAGCACGCCTGCCATAATCAATACCTGCTGAACGATATTCTGAAAGGCGAATGGGCTTTCGACGGTGTCGTTATTTCCGACTGGGGCGGCGTCCACAATACCGATGAAGCCATCACGAACGGACTCGATATGGAATTCGGCAGCTGGACGAACGGGCTTAACTACGGAAGCAGCAATGCTTACGACAACTACTATTTGGCACTACCCTACTTGCAACGTATTCAATCGGGTAAGGCCGGAACAAAGGAACTGGACGATAAAGTGCGCCGAATCCTGCGCCTGGCATTTCGTACAACCATGGACAGGAATCGCCCCTTCGGTTCCATTCTTTCTCCGGAACACTACGAGGCTGCACGCCGTATCGGGGAAGAAGGCATTGTATTATTACAAAATAAAAATGCTTTATTGCCGATCGATTTGAATAAAGCCCGGAAGATCGCCGTTATCGGAGAAAATGCCGTAAAAATGATGACCGTAGGCGGAGGCTCTTCTTCTCTGAAAGCAGAGCGGGAAATCTCCCCGTTGGACGGAATCAGGAACCGGATAGGCGATAAAGCCGAAGTCGTATGGGCACGCGGTTATGTAGGTGATATCTCCAACTCGTACAACGGAGTAAAAACCGGCCAGGACCTGAAAGACGAACGCACGCCCGAAGAACTGATAGCCGAAGCGGTGCAAGTGGCAAGCACCGCCGACTATGTGATCTTCGTCGGTGGTTTGAACAAGAGTAACCATCAGGACTGCGAAGACAGCGACCGTAAAAGCCTCGGCTTACCATACGGACAGGATGAAGTGATAACTGCTTTGGCAAAGGTCAATAAAAACCTGATCGTAGTAAATGTATCCGGCAATGCCGTAGCTATGCCGTGGATTACAGAAGTTCCCGCCGTACTGCAAGCGTGGTATTTAGGTTCGGAAGCGGGAAATTCCATTGCCTCCGTATTAGTCGGCGATGTCAATCCTTCCGGTAAACTACCGTTCACTTTCCCCGTCAAATTAGAGGATGTTCCGGCACACTGCTTGGGCGAATATACTGACAAAAGAAGCCAGAAAGTCATCGACATCAAATATAACGAAGGCATCTTCGTAGGCTATCGCTGGACGGATAAGCAGAAAAAAGTGAAACCCCTGTTCCCCTTCGGGCATGGTTTGAGTTATACCACTTTTGAATATGGCAAACCGACAGCCGACAGTAAAACCATGCCGGCCGACGGCACTCTGACCGTAAAGGTAACTGTTAAAAACACCGGAACCCGCGAAGGCCAGGAAATCGTACAGCTATACCTTAGCGATAAAAAATCTTCCCTGCCCCGTCCTGTCAAGGAACTGAAAGGTTTCAAAAAAGTGAAACTCTCTCCGGGAGAAGAAACAGAAGTGACCTTCACGATCGATAAAGAAGCATTGAGCTATTTTGACGACACCCGGCACGCTTGGATTGCCGAGCCGGGTAAGTTCGAGGCCATCATTGCAGCTTCGGCCACCGACATCAAAGGGGTTGTTCCTTTTGAACTAAAATAATCGCCGGGGCGAATTTTCCCTTTCCACGGGAATGGTCCAAAACAGGCAGGAAAAGCGTAATCCGAAAAATCCCTTTTTCCTGCCTGTACAATCAAAGCCACATCGGTAAACTCCTTTCGGTATCTTTAGGTTTTACCCGTCATAAACCACAATTTTACAGATAAAATTCCGGCGGGCTCTCTGCACACAGCCAGCCTCACCCCTCATATCTCCTCACCACCGGGAATCGCTATCGTTTAAACGGGAACCGATCGTCTTACCGTACTATTTCAAAATCGTAAAATACGGCTTAACCATTTTCCCGATACCATAAAATAGGGATTTATATAAACAAGCATAGCCACTATTAGGGATTTTCACCCCAAAATAAAAGTAGTATATTTGCCTCCAAATCAATAATGTATAACTTTAATAATAAGGTGGATGAAAAACTATCGATTAATTTTTATCGCAGCTATTGCCTTAGTTGCCTTTACTATTCAGGGATGTAACTCTAAAAAACAAAAAAATAGCGACCCGGCAAAAACCGAACAAACCAGCCTTGCAAGCCAAAAAATTTTACAGGTGGACGACCTTTTAAAAGAAGCCGAGGCCATGAGCGGCAAAGAAGTGGAAATCGAGGGAATCTGTACACACATCTGCAAACATGGCGGTAAAAAAATATTCTTAATGGGAAGCGACGACACCAAGACTATTCGTATTGAAGCCGGAAAAGAATTCGGTAATTTCAAACCGGAAACAGTAAACAATGTCGTACGCGTAAAAGGTACATTAGTGGAAGACCGGATCGACGAAGCCTATCTGGTACAATGGGAAGAAAAAATCAAGGCACAGCCAGAGGAAAAACACGGAACGACTGAAGCGGGTTGCTCATCGGAACAGAAAGCCAGAGGAGAAACCGTGGCCAACAGTACCACCGAAAGAATCAATAATTTCCGAAAAAGAATTGCAGAACGCTCGGAAAAAGAAGGAAAAAATTATCTGTCGTTTTACCATATCGACGCAACTCAATACACTATTCAATAAGCGACCTTTTTATGGCTTTAAAACCGAATATGCCTTTTATCCGTAAATGGAGCCGTAATATACACCGGGATTTGTCATTTTTCTTTTCCGGTGTTATTTTAGTTTATGCGATATCGGGCGTAGTGCTCAATCATAAAAAAGATTTTAATTCCGACTACATCATCCGACAGCACACGTTGCAGATTCCGGGAGAATTTCCCAAATCACGGACAGAGTTTTCCAAGGAGTATGTATTGACATTGCTCCAACCATTGGAAGAGCAAGAAAATTACACCAAGCACTACTTCCCCAACGAGCGGCAAATGAAAGTGTTTATCAAGGGAGGCTCTTCTTTGGTGGTGGACATACAAACCGGAAAGGCTCTTTACGAATCGGTAAAGAAACGTCCGGTAATCAGCGCATTAAACCGGCTGCATTATAATCCCGGCAAATGGTGGACTATATTTTCCGACATTTTCGCCGTCTCTTTACTCCTTATTACCCTAACGGGTATCGTTATGCTGAAAGGTAAAAAAGGTTTATGGGGACGCGGTGGTATAGAATTAGCCATCGGTATCCTGATTCCTTTATTATTTATATTCTTTACCTGACAAAACATTATACCGTTTTTGTAAGGGCGTTCCGTGATTACCGGGACGCCCTTATTTTGTACACTCTCTTTTATGATAAAACACCACAAAAACATTTTGATTCTCTTCAAATCTATATCTATTCATTAGATTCAAAATCATTTTCAAAAAAATATATTGTAAATTTCATAAATATAATATAATTTATGTTATATTTGCATAAACCATATAATTTAAATATTATTATCAATAAACATTTGCAAATACAATGAATATGCCCAAAGATACATTTATCCACCAAGAAAAAATAATAATAAACATGATGGTAAGATGTAGTGACTTACTGTGATGCCACCATTGAAATAGCAAATAATTCATTACAAAAGTGAAATCTTAAATTTAAAAATCATGAAAAAAAAGTTTTTAGTTTTACTTTTATTAATCGTCTCAATGACTATTGCTGTCAATGTAAATTATTCGGCATCTAATCCTAGTATTAAAAGAATCCTACAAAATGTAGAAGCTTTAGCAACTAATCCCGAAACAGGAGGCTCATCTAATGTCGTTGGCAAATGTAAAGATACTACAGATACATGCGAGAAAAACTGTCCGGGAATAGGGTGTACAATGAAGTATAAAGGAACTTCAGGAAAAGATGGGCCTCTTGAATTTGTTTCAGGTACGTGTTCAAAATGTGGATATGTATTTAATTAAAACTTTAAATTAATACCTTATTTAATCCTTAAAAATCTTTTTCAACATCAAATAAGGTTAGGGTGTCCAAAATGACGAAAGGACACCCTGTCAAATTAAATTAATATGTACAACATCCGATTTTTATTCATACTTTTGGGAATTATCATTGGGATGAGTAAATGTTCCCCCAAGCAAGAAATTTCTTTTGAATCTCTCATTTTCCCAAATACGACTTATCTTAAAGGCTTGATCCTTGATAGTTCGTTTGTTATGGGGAAAAGCTATGATATTGATTATTATAATCAGTATATTCTTATTTCTGCTCATACCGGAGAAAAAGAACCTCTTATACATTTATTCGACCAAAATGAAAAAAAATTCTTTGCAAATTTATTGCCTAAAGGACGAGGACCGGGAGAACGACTCACTTGGGGAGGCATTCAAATAGATCACATCACGGGAGAGGCTCTTTTTTTTGATTCAGAGGCACAAAGAAGTACAACTTTTCAAATTGATACAATTCACAATTCCAAGAAGAAATGGCAAAAACAAATAACTATAAATAATTTTCCTGTTTATGCCTATAATATAACACCACTGGAAAATGGATATATTGCCCAAGGGGGAGGTAAAGTTTCTTCAAAAGGAAAACGTCCAAGGCTTTCTCTTATAAAAAACGATAGTATCATTGATATATTATACAATACCCCTAACGTCCATTTTCCAGAAAATTATCTGAGTATCGATAAAATATCTACAGATTTTTTATATAGCATTTCGTCCGACAAACAAAAACTTGTCTGTCAAATGACCTATGGAATGATATTAGAATTTTTCTCTATAAAAAAAGATCGGATTATAGTAGATACTGTTCGGGGGTTTATAAAACCTATTTTCGAATTGGACAGGCACAAATGTGTTAATCCTATCGATGGAAAAACTATTTACGGATTACGTGATATTTATGCTACTAATAAATATATTTATGCTATCTATATAGGCAATACTGTGTATAAAAATAGTAACCGGATTGCTGTTTTCGACTGGAATGGGAACCCCTTACATTTATTTACAACAGACTATAAATTGGAACGCCTGTGCGTAGATGAGGCCAATAAGAAAATCTATGCTACTGGAGTATCTCCACAATACGAAAATGTATTATTACAATTCCCGCTTCAAGCACTTCCGCCCGAAACCGATATGCCATAAAAAAGCTGTGTCCGGGGAATCCGATCATCCCTCGGACACAGTTTATTCCGATTATAAAAATGTAACCGCACAGGCACTACGAAACTGCCTGCTTTTTCCGTTTCATTCTTGTTTTCAGTGTTATATAACCGGTTATCAATACCGCCCACAACAGGGTCCCCCACCAGGAGAAATCGGTAAACCTCGGCCAAACGTACTGATCGGTGCTGGCGGTGAACGACAGTTCTGCCGGGAATATGTATTTTCCAATCTTCACAGCCCGATTTTCCTGGGCTGGAATCATCTTTTCCGCAACTAAAGAATAGTCGTCGGCATCGACAGCATATACTTTTAAACCCTCCTGCCCCAAAACTTGGACAGTCCAATAAAAGGGATCACCGAAAATAGTTATCGTTTCTTTTTCCGGATCATACGCAGGGATAGGGAGTTTTTTCAACTCATAGGTCTTCGTATTCAAAACGTAGAGATTCCGATCTTCATCGGAAATAAATCCATAAAAGCGGCGATTACGGAAAGTCGTGGGAAAAATATATTTCACATTCACGCCGGAAATTTCCGTATTCCGTACAAAAGGGCGGTCTTTCAGCCGTTTTACGTGAAACATCTGTCCTTCTCCGTCGGTTATCAAATATCCCTCATCATATTCTTTTCTCACATTCTGGTCGCCGGCAATAACTCCGGCAGGAAAATGAAATCCTTTATCAAGCAATGCCTGTGTGAAACGCTGGCTGCGTTCTTCATTTACCCGGTTTTCCTCCATATCGACAAACTCCATTCGCGTGTTCATACGGAATACATCCCCCGGCATTTGCAGATCTACACGCCCGGACATGCCTTCAAACAAGGGATATAAGCCCGGTCGTTTCACATTAATATCCGAAGGCTTATGCCGGAACATAAACTTCTCCATTTGCAAGGTACGGTTATCTATTTCCACTCCGTTGATCTGTGAAGGGAAACGTCCGTCAGAGACAAGCTGCCGATTATATAAGGTAGGCAATATGCTATCGAACTGCTTTTCGGAATATACACTACCGTCTTCTCCCCGGTAGGCGACCGAACCGCTCGACCGATCCATCGCCACAAACTGATGAGCGACACAGCTATATATTGTAAACGGATAACTTCCCGGTTTTCCGAACAAGAAATGCCATGCCCAGGGCAAGCCCCACATTAACAGCAATACAACTGTAATAAAAAGAAAGGCTTTACTATATTTAATCATATTCAAATCATTTAATTTAAAACAAAACATTATTCTTTTCCCTGCTTGAACCGCTCCACGGAGAGCAAAGAAAATCCTGTGATACAAATCGTCCAAAACAACAAGATCCACAACATGCAATTATAGGCTTCGGGCATATCCGATACAAAAAATATCCGAAGAACTCCGGCTGCAATCAGGGCATAGACACCCCTACGCTTCCAGACAGGCTCCAGGCATATCCAGGCTGTAAACAAATAAGCAGCGAATCCGGCCAGATACCAGGGTAAAGCCGTCAATAAGATTCGTGTCCATAATTCCGGAGCCAAAACATTCACCAGGTATCCCCACAAGATCAAATAGTGAACCACAAAGATCGCAGCGAGCATCAGAATCCCGGCAAAAATCATATACAGAATCATACGTTGCTGCGGGAAGGGCAAATGAAGAGTAAGTTTCAATCTTTTTTGCAGCATTTCCGGAACAAACTGCACCACTGCCAGCAAAATACCTATAGCCAGAGGTATATATTCCAATAACTCGATAAATATCGTATTCTTAGTCAAAAGAATCTCCCACAAGTGAGCGGCTCCCTTAAACTCTACCACCCGGTTCAACCGGAGCAGCACATACACCACAAAACAAAGTGAAACGGCGGCTGTACCCCAAAAATAACGGCGGGCCTTGATCCATTCTTTAAAAAATATCGCTTTCTGCATTTCTCGAATTTTAAAAGTTAATATTTCCCCGTTAAACCGATAAAGGCATCTTCAAGGGACAAAGGCGGCTCTTCCGTCACCACAGCCTGAATACCATTTTGTTTCAGCCAGCCGGATACAAATTCCAACGATTCGAACGACCAGGTTTCCGCCTGCTTCCGGATAACGGAAGTATGGAACAAAGCCGGATGTTCAGGAATTTCGTCGGCCGAGTCCAGCATGAAAGTATATCGACGGAAAGTGCGGAGCAATTCACCGACAGGTTTCTGTACTAATATTCTACCGTAATCCATGATGATGCAATCATCGATCAGCCTTTCCATATCCTGAATAATATGCGACGTAAGAAAAACCGTTTTTTCCTCCGCCTTTGCATATTCATGTAAATACTCGATAAACAAACGGCGATAGCCGGGATCCAGCCCCAAAGAGAAATCATCCAGCACCAACAATTCGGCATTTTGCGCTAAAATAAGCCCCAATGCCACCTGTGAACGTTGCCCGCAAGACATCCGGGATATTTGCTGCCGGGGTGCCACCTTCAATTTTTTCATCAATTCATAATAAGCATCTTTATTCCAGCGGGGATAAAAAGCTGCATAAAAGCGTTCGATCTCCTCGATGTTCATAAAAGAATACTGTACGTGCCCTTCGATCAGCAAAGCGATCCGCTGGCGGGTGACAGGTTGCATTTTTTGAATATTCTCCCCGAAAATAAGACATTCGCCGGCACGAGGCTGTAAATAACCGCTCAAAATATTGATCGTTGTGGTCTTTCCTGTCCCGTTTTTTCCCAATAATCCCAATATCCTCCCTTTAGGGACATTAAAGCTCAAATCACGGTATATTTGATGCTCCCCATAATAATGGGTAAGATTTCTACATTCTATTATATTTTCCATATTTTTGTTTTAATTCATATAAAACGGCTCTCTTCATTCCTTGTTCTCTCCTGCCTCCGTCCGATTTCTCTTTCCTAAAAACGGCCCGGAAAAGAAAGGCAGGTCAAAAAAACAAATCCAATCCGGTTTCTATCCCCCAACGGTAGATACTTCCCGCCGAACGGGCGTACTTCCCTCCAGCCTCCACAGCCATACTGGTTTGTCCCTTCAAGGGCCAATGATATGCCAGATCGACTTTTAATTCGTAAAAATTCCGTTTTCGGAATTCATATTCCCGTACCCAAAAATCACTTGCCATTTCTTCGGCAGGAGGGGCATTTAAATCGGATTTCAGTGTTCTATACATCCCTCCGGCTAAATCCAGATACAATTTCCGACGTTTAAAACGATGTATCGTTCCTCCCGACACTACACCTTTTATTCCGGTGATCCGCTGGGAATAATCGGGATACAAATAACGTTCCCGGTCATCCTTCCCGATAACCTGCAAACCATACCAATAAGCCGTCTTTCCGGACGGTGTATGCTGAAAAACCATTGAAATGTTTCCGGATACCGTCTCACGCTCATATTTATCCGATTCGCTCAGCACTCTCCAGACATAAACCCCTGTCGCTGTATCCGTCACTGTTTTTTCGTAACTTTTTTCAAGTCCGGTCTGGCTCATGTATTCCCCTTCCGCCTCCAACAATAATACGGCCGTTTCTTTCAGACGGAAACGCCAGTTCACTCCTGCCGCGACCGTACCCTCTTTCAATAAAAATGGGGTACGCAGGTCTCCCTCTTCCACCTCCATTTTCCGGCGGTCATACCTAAGCATAAAACTCCCTCCGTATTTTTTCTGCTGCCGTAATTGCACGCCCCCTCCATAAGAATGCGAACGGTAATACCGCCTAAACGAACTTTCTATCCCTGAAAAGCTATAATCATAAAGCCCGAACCCTCTCAGCAGGTAAAAATAATCCTTACGCGAAGACTCTTCTATCCGGATAGTCAGATGCTGTTTGTAAAAAATATAGTCCAGAAATAAACCCAAGTCCCATTTTTTCATTCCGATCACGATCCCCGGATTTAACTGCAATTCGGAAATCGTATTCTTCGGGCGCGGATCGGCTTTCCGGTAAGCCACAGTTCCCCGGTAATCGGCACGCAATCCGTAAACGATATTTTTTCCATACAATGCGGCACTTCCTCCCAAACGGTAAAGTTCGTGGTAATAATTTCCCCCCAATGAATCCGCCACCAGATAAGGCCCCAGCAGCCGTTCGTCCCTCACATCCGTATAACGGGTATTTCTGCGCAGCCCGCTTTCCCAGGCTGCAATCCCCGAATACATAAACTTCCCTTTTTCTACTCCATACCCCAAAGCCTCTGCCCGGTAAAGATTTCCTTTATCCCCGTCGAACTGGGAATAAAAAGTTTTTGCATCGTCCGTCCGGAAACGGAAAGAAAGCCGGCTTTTCTTTTTCTGTTCCAGCCAGCCGAAAGCAGCAGGATTAAAGCGATACCCCTTCTCGAGACGGTCGATGGGCAATTCTCCGCAAAACAGGGAATCCCGCCCGGGGACAGTATTGTCTTTCCCCAGGCAGAATTGCCCCAATAGCAAGAATAGCATCGACCAATATAATCCCTTCATTCGCTCGATCTCCCGGATTTATTGCGAAATAACGAAAGGCGCCGGAGTCTGTCCGGTCAGGAAGTCGTTCGAGGAGTTATTGGTATCCTGTAAATAGGCACGTCCGTTCTCCCAACGTTCCACCTTACGGCGAATCGATTTTCCATTTCCGGAAGCATCGGTATAGCTGTACCCGGCATCTATCGAAGAAGGCAAAGCTTTCACTTTCAATCCATCCTTTTTGCTCAATTCCACACCGTCAAAAATCAAGGTACGGGGAATGGCATAACCATCCAGTAGTTTAGAACCTGCAGCATTCGGAACCTGTACGAAATTTTCATTCATAAATGTCTCCACCTCCTTATCCGGACGGAAAATGAAATACGATTTAGTTCCCTGCTGATTCAATACCCAGATTGTCGCCGTATAGCAAAAATGCTTAACCAAATTCGGCACTTCCGGTACATCGATATCGGGAGCATTGGCATCCACCCATTCGAAATCGGCATTCGACAAATCAACCGGAGAATTCGGATTCAACGCCTCGTCCCCTTTGTGATTCAAAGCCTTATTGGCAATCACCACGCTTTTTCCCGGAGCCACCGGATAATCTTTACCGTTTCCGGGAATAGAATAATAGGCTTGAATAGCAATCCGGTCGGGTAAAAACTGATCCCATCTGACAGCCGATGTAGTACTGGTCGTTATATAGGTTTCACCTATCGCCAACCCGTCTGCATACAACGTATCGTCGCTATTATTAAATATTTCGATAAACTGGTCTTTCTGGTAAAACTTATCGGCAGGTGTCTTGCTTCCTGCAAAATAGATCTCTTTTATCAACCAGGGGCTTCCCGTTTCCGAATACTCCATCTCCAGGACGACGGTCTGCTCTAATCCGGCGACACTATGGCTTTGCTTAGACGCCTGGAACAACAGGGAAACAGCGCCTACTGTATCCGTAGTCGATATTTTTTCCCCTGCGATTTTAATATGATACACCCCTTCTTCTACCAACGTACTCCATTTTCCGTCCGTATCCGTCGTTCCGCTTACCCCTCTGTTCGTACTGGTATTCGTAAGGGTTACCTTCAAACCGTCCCCGGCCAAAGAGGCATATTCTTCGGGCATTTGCGCCTGAACTGTAACTGTCGTGAATTTCACTTCATTGTCCGATTCGGAACATGCAGCCAATATAAAGGCAAATACCGTCCCGATAATTAAAATTGTTGTTCTCATAGTTTACTATTTATTGTTTGTCATTTCTATATTTTTATTCCCAATTCCGCTCCGAAGGCAGGCACTACCCATGTCCGGTCTTCCCCGTTCGTCTTCGTTCTATACTTAGGATTATAATCCCAAAGCCGATTCACCATAAAAGAAAGCTTTAAATGCTTCCCGATCTCTTTGGTCGCTTTCAGGTTTAGCATCATTGAAACCGGAGTACGGCTCTCTTTAAAATAATTGTCTGAAAATTTCTGGATCAATGGCAGAAAGCGGGGATCGTTCTCTTCTTTTTCCGTGAAAGGATGCGTTTCCCCCGCCGGGTTTATATAAGCGACAGGTATTCCGGAAAACTCTTTCGTCTGCGAAGAAGTAAACCAAACAGTTTGCAGCAAAGCGGAGAAGAGTAATCTGAACCGGGGGATATGGGTCCTGATCCATATATTGGTATTGAATTGCCCTTTATACTGGCTATTGGAATTCCAGTCATAAATTCCGGCATAGAGATACGGTTTCCCGTTCACGGCCGATTGCGGCCGGTATTGCATCAGTAAACTGACATCGTAAAGCGTTCTGTAATAAGCTCCGTTCACTTCTATTTCCGTCCGTAAAGCATTGATTCTCGGCACAACAATCCGGTACTCCATTCCCCTTTTCCTTAAACGGGAAGCATTAACCGTCCTGGTATAGTTTTTCAGCAAAGTATCCGGGCGGGGAGAGAAATCTTCGATTACAGGCTTTCCGGAGGGTAACACAGACGGGTTGTCATATTTCGTATATTGAAACGAAAAGAAATTGGATGCCGATTCAAATCCGCTATTGGACAGCTCCTGAAAAAAAGTAAGGTCCAGTCTGAAATCTCCGACCTGCCAACTGCCCCCTATTTCATACTTCCTGTTCCGGTTTACCGACAATTCCGGATTTTCCCGGTTTTTCACCTGCGTATTTATCCACAAAAAACGATTTTCAGGGGTTTGCGAATAATAGTTGGCCGCGATCTCGTCAAACCATACCCGGTCGGGATACAACATATCAAGTGTAGGAAATTTCACTTGCTCGCCATATCCTCCCCGGAGGGTAAGAGAGGATTCCCACTTTCCGACCTTCATTCCCGAATAAGTATAACTAAAATTTACACGTGGCTCTGCAAACCATTTTCCATGCAGCGAGTACTCCGATGGCAGGTTGGCCGGATTCGTCAGCCGTATCCCGGCAGTCAGCCCCAGCGAATGGAACAAATACCTGTAACGCACCTGATCTTCGATGAAAACAGCATGATTGACCATCGCTCTCACCGAACGCAAAGTCCGGGGACGCGACGAGGCATTGTTTGTAGGAAAAGGAGGACGCTCCAAATCATATATAGCTCCTTTCCCCAGGTTTTTAGCCGTACGGTTCTCCACGCCGGCCAGCACCCGGTGTGCCGTATTTCCCAATTCAAAATTAGAAACAGCAGAAAATTGCCAAAAGAAATTAAAAGGCCTGTTTTCCACTTTGTAATGGCTGACATAAGTGGTAGGTAAATAAATCCCCTCCTGTTCCCCTTCCTGCTGGGCGATCGGCAAAGGCATCGGGCCTGTCAGCGAAACCGTTTTATCCCGGTTTAAAATATCCGCCGTATAATCTCCGGAAACGGTCATTTCCAGCTTGCTCAATCCCCTCAACCCCGGTTGCAATGCTGTATTGAAAGTAAGGCCGAAACGATTATAAGTAGCCGAATAAGTATCTTCTGCAAGCGTCAGGTCGGGATCGTTTTTGTCTTTATCCAGCGTCCCGGTATAAGTTCCCTGAACATCGTAGCGCCAATCTCCGATACGGGTATTTTTCTGATTCGCATACATCGCCTGAGCTGTGAACCGTGTATAGGTCTGTAAATTTTCCCGCACATCGGGCTTCGCCTGTATCACATCCCCGCCTATATGCAAAGTACCCCGGCGCTCTCCCAGCTTAAAGCCTTTTCCGATATAGGCCAATTTATTGAGAGGGTTTGCTTTTATCCTCATTTCCAAAGGAGAGGCTCCCGATTTCGATTTCATTAAAACCACTCCGCTGCTCAAATCCCCGTATTTCACGGAAGATATTCCGGGAATCACCTCCACCTCTTCCAGATGATCGGTAGAAAGCAAACGTAAATCGATTCCCATATTTACCGTAGAACGTTCCTTCATCCGGTCGTCCCCTCCATACATGGCCGACAGGTTGGCATTATTCGACATCGGCGCTCCGTTATTGATAATAGCCATACCCAAAGCCGTGTTTTGATCCGATCCGGCCTGCCGGGAGGTGATCTGATTTACATTGCTCATATCGCCGTCGGCAGAAAGATAGCCCGGTAAAAGCTGGAAAACATCGGCAAGAGAAGAGGGTTGTATGTGCTCGAGGGCACTTTTGGATATTTTCATCGAAGTCCCGGCCTGATTATACTCCGCACTCACCTTCACTTCGTTCAATTCTAAAGTAAGCCTTTCAATGGCCAGTTCGAGAGTGGTATCTTTCTCCACCACCAGGGATAAAGAAAGAGGCGCATATCCCAAATATTGCACAGTGAGTTTCCATTTACCTCCCGGAACACCTTCCAAACGGAATTTTCCATCCGTTCCCGTCAGTGTACCTTTTCCCAAATCCTCTATCCCTACCGTAGCATATTCCATAACAAGCCCTGTGCCCTTATCCCGCACAACTCCCGAAACACCGTATCTCCCGCCTTCCGCCGCATACACACTCCCTAAGCTCAAGAATAGACAAAATAGGCTGAATACCTTTAACATATACAATAAAGTCGCTATTTTCACGCGTACAAAAATACCGGAACAAATAAAACCGATAAATCCCCATATTCAGGTATTTTACCCTCTTACATCCCCAACAGTAGGGACTGCCTTTCCATTTAACAAGAGACTTTACACACAGACTGAAAAGTTCAGGACAATGGGTCCCGGTAACAGGCCGGGCACAAAAAAGAGGAAAGCCATACGGCTTTCCTCCCTATCCTATATGAAGTAAACAGGACGTTCCCTATTCCATTTCGTCGATAGCCCGGGTGATGGAACGAAACACTTCATCCATCGTGTTATCCCCCTCTACATCTACATGCACTCCTTTTTGGCGGTAATGATTGGCTACGTGTACCGTTTTATCGTGATATTCCTTAAAACGCTTTTCGATCACTTCCTCGTTATCGTCGGCGCGCCCTTCCACCTTCGCTCTTTCCAGCATCCGGCGTTTCAATTCTTCGAAAGGCACATTAATACAAATCAAACCCTTTAACGGGCTTCCGGCTTTTTCCAGCATTTCATCCAAAATCTCAGCCTGTGCCACCGTACGGGGAAAACCATCGAAAAGGAATCCGTTCACTCCCCGATTGCCCTCTATGCTGCTGGCAATCATTTTTACGACCAGTTCATCGGACAACAACTGACCGTTATTAATAATATCGGCAGCCATTTTTCCCAGCTCCGTCCCTTCTGCTATTTCACGACGAATCATATCTCCGGTGGACAAATGCGCCAGGTTGTATTTTTCGGCGATTCTCTTTGCCTGTGTACCTTTGCCGGCTCCCGGAGGGCCAAATAATGCAATATTCAACATGTTTGATTAATTTTAATATTATTTCCGTTTTCAAAGGTAAAAAAAACATCCTAATCCTCAAAAACAAAAGGCACGATTCATTCTAAACATTCCTTCCACAAATAGAAAGAAGGTTAAAAATTACAAAAATACACATTATATCGCCCAAAATTTGAAACGCATTCTATCTCATTTTCGTTATTCCCTTAGTCTTGATACTCCGGTCTTTATTCCCTCACGGATTTAGGATCAACCTATATGAATTAAAATATCAAGGAAAATTGAAAGAAAAAAAACGTCAATAAATTTTGAGTTACTTAATTTTAAAAATGTTATGAAAAAAGGATTACTGTTATTAGTATTGGCTGCTGGTCTATGTGGAATAGCAAAGGCACAGGGCCAGGTGGAAGAAGTGATACTGGAACAACGCCTTCCGGGTTATAAAACCACATTTGAAGCCAACCCATTCTGGCATAACTGGTTCATTTCTGCCAATTTCGGAGCGAATGCGCTATTTGCAGAACACTCCTCCCAGGCTAAATTTAAAAATACGATTACTTTTATGCCGACTTTGGCAGTAGGAAAATGGTTCAATCCCTGGTGGGGAGTTCGTTTACAAGGCGGTGGCGGTTCTTTACACGGTTTCACGGAAGGGGCGCACAGCATGATTCACATGCGTTACATCCATTTGCACGCCGACTTTATGCTGGGATTAATCAACTTTTTCGGCAAATATAACCCCGACCGGAAATTCGATATCGTTCCATTTGCCGGTATCGGTGGTATGACCCGGAAAAAAGACCAATCTTTCACAATTAACGCAGGTATCCAGGCACGCTATGCCATATCTCCCCGTTTCGATGTGAACGTTGAGTTCCAGGGTATGATTCTGGACGACGACCTCGTTGTCAGAGGAGGTTTTCCGAACGACGGTATCGGTGGTTTGACCGCAGGTATTACCTATCGCTTCAAAAACAGAAGTTTCCGCACCGCGCCGAAACAAATCGTACTCGACGAAATGGCTGCCGCTAATTTAGTGCTGGCTAACCAGGTGGCTCAATTGCAGAACCGTCCGCCAGAAATAAAAGTCGTTGAAAAAGAAGTGGTGAAGAAAGAAGTTGCCGATGTATATGCCTCTATTCCTTCCACCATTCCTTTCAAATTCAATAGCGCTGTGATACAGGATGTTTACGAGCCGCTTATTTATAATATCGGTACTTTCCTGAAACAGAATCCTAAAGCTAAAATCCGCGTCGTAGGATATGCAGACAAATTCGGGCCGATCAATGTCAATCTGAAAATTTCGGAAGAACGTGCCAATGCAGTCGCCAACATGCTGAAAAAAGATTATGGAATCGGTTCAGACCGGATCGTTATCGAATATGTCGGTAAAGAAAAACCGTACTACAAGAACAACAATAAATGGAACCGTTGCGCAATGGTCGAACTCATCAACAAATAAACTCTTAGTTTAAGTATTATTTTGCAGGAATAGTTTTCCTCAGGCCCCACCGATCGGGCTTTGGGAAAACTATTCCTTTTTATGGTATTTCATAAACGATTGTTTTTCTTATTTTTGTCATGGAAAACAAGGTATTATGGCTAAAAAACGTATCTCAAAATCACGCAGGAAGAAAAAAATAAGATACACTCTGCTGAAATACGTGCTGATATTCGTATTATTGGCAGGTATTGCAGCAGGTTTATTCGTTTATTCCGTCTATGCAGGATTGTGGGGAAAGCTTCCCACCTATGCGGAGCTTCGGGACATCCGGAACGACGAGGCTTCGGTTCTTTACAGCGAGGACGGGGAACTTATCGGGAAATATTATATCGAAAACCGTACAAACGTAAAATACGAAGGAATCACCCGGAACGCTCTGGATGCCCTGATCGCCACCGAAGATGTCCGGTTCTACGAACATCAGGGAGTGGATAAAATAAGTATGCTGAGGGTGTTTTTTAAAACATTTCTGCTCCGGCACCGCAGTTCGGGCGGAGGCAGCACCATCAGCCAGCAGCTGGCTAAAAACCTATATCCCCGGGAAGAACAGCAGGTCACCTTTATGCCTGTGGTGAAACTAAAGGAAATGTTCACTGCCAGAAGGCTGGAAAATATTTACACCAAAGATGAAATCCTGGCTCTTTACCTCAACACCGTATCTTTCGGAGAAAATACCTACGGTATAGAGAGTGCCGCACAAAAATACTTTTCAACCTCCGCTTCCGACCTCTCTCTCCCGGAAGCCGCCACATTGATCGGTATGTTGAAAGGTCCTTCACGCTACAATCCCCGCCTTCATCCGGAACGGGCATTACAACGGCGCAATACGGTGATCGGACAAATGGTAAAATACGATTTTCTCACCGAAGAAGAAGGAGAGGCACTGATGAAAACGGAATTAGGCCTGGCATATATTCCGGTAAACCATTATTCCGGCCTTGCTCCCTATCTGCGGGAAAAAATACGCCAGGACGCCGTAAAGATCATCGATGAATACAATTCCATTTACGGCACTTCATACAATTTATACAAAGACGGACTGATCCTCACTTCAACCATCGACGCAGAAATGCAGCGTTATGCCGAAGAAGCGGTCGGCCTCCACATGAAAAGCCTCCAAGACTCTTATTACAAACAGCTCGGAAAAAAAGAACCGTGGGACAAGCATCCGGAACTCCTGACCAAAGCGATACAAGGCAGTAAAACTTACCAACGCCTGAAACGCCAAGGATTGAGCGAAGCGGAAATCATGAAAGCGATGAACGCCAAAAAAGCGATGCTGGTTTACAGTCCTTATCAAGGAGAAGCAAGAGTGGAGTACTCTCCTATCGACTCCATCAAACATTATCTGAAAATACTTCAACCGGGACTGATTGCAATGGACCCGCAAACCGGAAAAATCAAAGCCTGGGTTGGCGGGATGGATTTCAAATATTTCCAATACGATCAGGTAGAAGCTCCCCGCCAGGTAGGCTCCGTATTCAAACCCGTTGTATATAGCGCCGCCATTCATCAGGGGGCGCGTGTAGATGCTTATTACGAGAATAAGCAAACCACTTATCCCGAATACGACAATTGGACACCCCGCAATGCCGACAATAAATACGAAGGATTTTACACCCTAAAGGGCGCACTCAGCCAATCCATCAACACAATTGCCGTGGAGGTGCTGCTTCAAACCGGAATCGATTCGGTGATAGCTCAGGCCCGCCGTTTGGGAATCACGGCAGAGCTTCCTCCTTATCCGTCTCTTGCTCTGGGGGTAGCGGATATTCCCCTGAAAGAAATGATACGTCCTTTTGCCTGTTTCGCAAACGGAGGGAAACTCGTGTCACAATACTATCTAAATGAAATTAAAGACCGTCAGGGCAACATCCTGTATAAAGCTCCCGAACCGGAGATCACGAAAGCCCTGTCCGAAACCGAAGCCGGTCTTATGAGCAATATGCTGGCGGCGGCAATCAATGAAGGTACGGGAAGAAGGTTACGCACCAACTATGGACTAAAGAATGAAATCGCAGGAAAAACAGGCACCACTCAAAACCATGTGGACGGCTGGTTTATCGGCTATAATCCCCGCATTGTCGTAGGCATCAGAGTAGGAGCCAACGATGCAAGCATTCATTTCAACGACCTGCGGCTGGGACAAGGAGCCAATATGGCACTTCCTCCGTTCGGCGAATTTATGATCCGTTGTCTGAACAGCCCTACTTACAGCTATTGGAACACCCTCGCTTTTCCCATTGTTACAACCAGTCTGGAAAAAGAACTGGAAGTACCCGAATTTAAAGACCACTTAAACCTGATCGATAAAATCACAAACAAAAAAACAGACTCTCTAAAATTTCCTGTGAACGAAGAAGAGAAAGCCAAAAAAGAGAAAAAGGGCTTTTTCAAACGGCTTTTCGGTAAGAAAAAAGATCGGTAGGATCGATCGGGAAAAATCACTCTCCCACATACTCTGTTTCCGGTTACCGGAAATCGAGGTGTGGGTTTTTACGATTTCTATTTCGCCGGAACATCGACAGCTTCCAATTCCTCTCTTCCATATACGCTCCGCGCCAGCTTTCTCACAATAATCACGAATCCCCCGGTCAAAACAAGATTTAAAACCAAACTCAGAATAGAAATAATCATAGCAGGACCGCCCAGATTATACCCCAATGCAATGACAATGATTCCGGCACCCACTTCCCCTCTGGTAAACATCCCGATAGAAAGTGCCAAACGTTCGCGGATATCCCGGTCCCGGTAAAAAAACATCGGGATCATTTTTCCGACATTAGATAACAACGTCACCATGACTACATGAAAAAACAATACACCCCAGGAAGGCATAGGCTGCGCAGCGGTAACACTCGTAACATTTACAGGCATATTCTGACTCATCCCCACAAACAAAGGGGTGCTCAATCCCACTAAAAACATAAACAGATAGGAAATCAAACTTCCCACATTTTCATCCACACGGCTATGATTGTGCATGGCTTTCATCACCATGCCCAGCACGAAAGCAGGCATCAGCACCTCGATATGGATTGCCCCTTCCTGATTCATAAAAACTTTAGTCAGCAAATAAACACTTTCCGTAACCGCCACGATACAAATGGAATATAACAAAATGGCCGTCCACGATTGAGGTAACCGGTAGGTCTTTAACCGTACCCAGCCGATCCAGAGAAAATAGGCTACAATCCCAACTATCGCGAATAATTGCCACTTAAAACCGATCATCAGGATTTGCAAAGGAATCATCAGGATAATGGTATCCAGGTCGTCGAAAATTGCCAAAATCTGAGTTTTCTTGTATATCCATGCTTTTCTCAACCCGGCCGCTGCAAGCATCGTAAAAAGGATTCCCGCAGAAGTAGGTGCGGCAAAACGGCTTAACAACAGATTTTCTTTCCAGGCGTCCCACTCTCCAAACAAGTCGGCAGGCAAAAGGAACATATAATAAAAAGCGACCAATATCCAGGGAACGGCAGCCGTAGCCATCGCTATAAAGTAATCCACAGCGTAGGAACGCCATTTCTTTTTATCCAGGTCGAACTCCCTCCCCACATTGATCATGATGTATGCCAAACAGATAAACATCAAAACCTTAGTAACCTTTCCTACGGTTGTATAGGATTCGCCGAAAAACGGAGGTAAAAACTGAGACAAGAATAATCCAACAAGCAGAAATATAGAAAACAGAATAACTTTTTTCATCTATACGAAGGTTATTTATAACATAATAGTGTGATTTTCGTATCTATTTCAGGAATAAAACACGGATTTCCCACGGCTCGCAAATATAATTCGTTTCATATAATCTCACAATAATTTGTTTCACATTCTTTTAAATATTACAAAAAGAACGCAAAATATTGTAAATATTTTTACTATTTATTCGTATTTATTGCACAGATTGTTACAGCAGAACAGGAATAAAAAGTCCGTATAAATAAAATCGATAAGTATAAGAAAATATTAGCTATTCATATTTAAAAGCCTGTGGCTTATATACCTGATAATTATAGAATCCGCTTTTCATGCCACTCGATAAGGTTGCCTGAATACTGCGCCCATCCATAGGAATCGTCGGATACCAGGAAAAGCGGAAACTGACGTTTTTAAATACCACATTATCGTTACGAATATTCAATGCAACCCCCAACCCCCAGTAAGTCTTGGATTTAGTAAGCGAGTGACTGTCTTTGGCAATAGCTCCCCCATCCACAAAAGCCGTGGCGGACATCCGAAATCCCTTCTTTATATAAGGGAAGAAAAAAGTGGCAGCCAGGGTGGCCGATAGCTTTTGATTCCCCCGCAGAGAATCGGAATGGAAGCCCCGGATATCGTCTTCCTGCATATAAAGATAATCGGTAGGATAACGGCGTATTCCACGGATGTAATTAACCGTGTTATAAAATCGGAAACGATAACTCCCGATGCTGATCAGATTACTGATGTGCCCCGCCTTAAAATTCACAAATCCTCTCTCAAACCAATTATCGTTCACATACGAGCCGATCATTGCCTCTACGGAATAGTAACGTTCGGAATGTTTGTTAAAATGGGAATAATGATATTCCATACCCAGATAACCGAAATTTTCAAATTCGCTATGCTCATACCCGGCAGTAACCCCAGCATACAATCCGGTGGGAATATCTTCCGTACGCCCGAAATCGTAAATCAGATTCGCCTTATAATATTTAATTTTAGTGTATGTAAATGCCATAAAAGCGTTTAAACGGTTGTAATAAAAATGATTCGTATCGTCCGACACTTCCGGGCGGTTATTGAACAAAGTCGTAAAAAAACGTCCGGTCAGGTAATAATTCCGGTTATAACTGAAACGGTTTTTCAACTGAAAAGAACGTCCCAGCCATATATCCTGGGAATGATAATTGAACAATTCCTCCAGCCGGGTTACATTCCGATCGGGCAAATTCTCCGAATAAAAAACCCGGCTGGCTTCCACTCCGCCCGCCCATTTCATGGTAGTGGTCAAAAAGGGACGGTCGATGCTCAGCTTGACCAATTTCTGGCTATAATCGTTCTGATACAATCCCCACAAATCAAAGTGTGTTCCGAAAATACTATTGATCTTATACTCCAATATATTACCCCATTTTTTATCCTTATTTCCCCGGTACGAAAACTCATAATTCAGGACATGCCCCAACTTCATAAAGTTTTTATTCTTCAGCCCTAAAATAAAGGAATTGATAAAATTCGACTCCACACTCCCTCCCCAGGAAAATTCATCTTTGCAAATCACAGTCAGATCGACCGCATCGGGATCGCCCTCTACTTCAGACACCAGGATCGTCGCATCTTCCATATAATCCAGGCGGCGCAGGAGAATTTCATTTTGAACCAATTCGAAAGGTTCGAGCTTCATACCCGGTTTTATCGTAAGCTGTTTCCGGACGGTATTCGTAGCCGTACGCATATGCGTTTTATTGGCTGCCGTTTGCAGCCAGCCTAACGATTCTTCATAATAAGTCGTATCATACACACTCGTACCGTAAGGAGGCAACACCTTCACGGATATATCCCGGATCGTTTTCCCGGCATAATCGGTGAAACGTTCTTCGCTGTTTTGGGTACGCATCACATTCAGACGGTCGGGAGCAGGATTTACAAAAACCAGCTTATAAAGTTCTTTCGTCCATTTCGTACGGTAAGCGACATCTTTTATCTTCGTGAACTCATATCGCAGCGTATCCGTTATCAAGCTATCGGGTAAAAAAATCAGGGGAACCGCCTTCAAAGCGGCAGAATCTATATAAGTGATAGGCAAAAGAGAATCTCGTGGAAACAAAGTATCCTGAGGTGTTCTCTCTTCACCACCGGAAAGCAAGGCCGGAAAAGTTCCGGCATGAAGCGTATCCGCATACCAGCCCTCCACAGGAGAATACGCAAAAAGCTTTCCTGCCATGCCACACAACACCAACAACAAGCAAATCCATCTCATGACGAAGGGGAATAAAATTATTTCCGATCGATCAACTTTTCAAATCCCGGAGAAGTCCATGTTTGCATTGTCCCGTCTTGCTCATAAATAAAACAAGCCTCCAAAGCAGGATTACGATTGACGATCTCTTTCGCAGCTTCTAAGCCCAGCACCATAAAAGCCGTTGCATAGGCATCCGCTTTCATACAACTATCCGTATATACGGATGCACTTAAAATATCCTGTTGTACGGGATAGCCCGTACCGGGGTTGATCGTATGGGCATACTTCTTTCCATCGTGAATATAAAAATTCCGGTAATTTCCGGAAGTAGCCAAAGCCCCGGAAGTAAGTTCCACCACCATCTCGATTTCCCGCATTGTCCCGGTTGCATCGTCGATAGGCTTATCTATCCCGATACGCCAGGGTCTTCCTTTTGCGCTCATTCCTTTTGCCCGAATCTCTCCCCCGATTTCCACCATATAATCCGCCACTCCTTTCCGGTCTAAGTAATCCGCCACTAAATCCGCCCCCAAACCTTTAGCGATAGAACTGGCGTCGAGTTCCACGCCTTTCACCTGCTTTACCAGCCTGTCTCCCTCCAAGGTCAATTTATCCATTCCCACAAATTGCAAAATAGAATCGATCTTTGCAGCAGACGGGAATGTATCGGTCTTAAAACCGAACCCCCAGGCGTTTGCCAAAGGAGCCACCGTTATATCGAAAGCACCGTTGGTTTCACGGTTTATCTGCGCCGCTTTTACAAACATTTCCCTGAATAACACATCGGTCGAATCACTTTCTCCCCGGTTAATTTTAGCGATCACCGAACGAGGGTTGAACATCGAAAGCGAAGCATTCACCCTTTCCATCTCCGCCCGGAGGTCTTTTTGCAGATCATCGGAGTAATTATAAGTGATATGGTAAAATGTTCCGTATATCTTACCTTCCGTATGTTGATAATTCTTTTTCGTTCCGCAAGCCGACAGGATCGTTACGGCCCCGATTATAATAGCCAACGCTTTACTTTTCATCTGAATCGTTTAAAATAAATAATATTTCTTTTCATAGTGGGAACTCTCTGTTAGAAATAGAAACCCAGGTTGAAATATACTCCCAGTTTCTTATCCCAGTCCGAAAGATCGAAAGTCACCCCGATAGGCCCGATAATGCTGTTATACGAATAATTCAACCCTCCTCCCCAAATGTTCGTTCCATTCAGTATATCGAAGAAATTATTTTCCTGTTTGGCATAATTCCCGGAAAGCGACACATAATGTTTACTCCAAAGGCGGTAACGTAAAGTCATCCGCCCCACCAACAAAGAATTATCGAACAATTGCAAATTATGTATTCCGTAAAACGGCAATTGCTGGCTCATGTACCTTCCTGCCACTTCTCCCCCCATACAATTCAGGTACGGGAAAGGAACGTCCTTACCGATCAGCACTCTACCATAAACGGCAGGCATAAGATATACCCTCCGGGTCAGCTTGATCGCCGGCTGAAAATCCAATGAAATGGCTGAAAAAGGAGCATGATCCCGATAATTCACCATATTATCGGTATATAAAGAGTAATCCACTTTCAAAGAGATCCCTTTATCGGGATAATATTTCTTATCGTAGGTCTCATAATGAGCCGAAGCATAATAACTGAACAATCCGTCCGATTTAACATCTTTGGAAATGTAATCGGTATTGTACAAAGCGGATTTATAATCGAAATATTCATAACGGACCCCCAACTGGAACTTACAATTCCTCAAATAAATATCCGAAAAATTGACATCGCCCCGGTGATAGGAGAAAGTGAGATTATCCACCTTATCGCCCCGGTCATACAAATTAATGTCATTGTATTTAAACATATACGAAATACCGATTTTCCGCAAAAAAGTATTACCGAACGAATAATCGACCAATACATACGGGTTTTTGCTCAAACGTCCCGTCAACGACAAACGCGACCCTCTCAACGCCCGATGGCTCAAGGTCGTATTTAATAAGATAGAAGCCATCTCTTCCGAATCGAACCGGAAACCGAAATTCAGGGAACTGGTCGGTTTCTCCACACAACTCATCTGCAAATTATAAACCGATGTTCCGCACAAGGCATAACTCACCCGTTCGAAAGCCCCCGTCCCGTATAAAACCCCGATAGCACGATGCAGATCTTTGGTAGAAATCACCGAATATTCCCTCAGCCCCATTTGCCGCTGAATCCATTTCTCATCCTTTGGCCGCACTCCTTCTATCGAAATCTCACCGATAGCCAGCGAATCGGTCGCCAAAAACCGATTCGCAATACGAGGCGAGGCATTCTCCCCCGGCGCCAATCCGATTTCCTCTTTCAATTTCATAATTTCATCCCATTTGGAACGGGCCACCCGTTCTCCCCTTGCGATCATCGTATCGATGGCTTCCCGGTTGAAACTGGCTGCCGTGTAGCCTTTCAATCCGGGGTTCATATACAAATCCACCAACTTCAAATTTTGCGTATAGCTCGACATCCCCATAAAAGAAGTCAGCTGATCGATCATTCCCATCATATTGTTCAGCCCTTCCATATCTTTCAATCCGGTGCTCAAATCCACCCCGATCACAATCTCCGCACCCATGGCCTTCACCACATCCGCCGGAAAATTATTAGATATCCCGCCGTCCACCAATACCATAGAATCTTGAATCACAGGAGCGAAAACACCGGGAATAGCCATACTGGCACGCATCGCCAAAGGCAGTTTTCCGCAATCCATCACCACTTCTTTCCCATCGACCACATTGGCAGAAACACAGGCAAAAGGAATCGGCAACTGCTGAAACGACAGGGAATCATGATAACCGATAGTCAGCTCTGAAAAAAGATTGTATATATTCTGCCCGCTGATAAATCCCGCAGGCACTTTGATTCTACGACCTTCGCCAAACGGAACGGAAAGCAGATACTTCTCATTGGTCTCTTTCTCCGAGAAAGGCAAATCGTAACGATACACTCTGTCACTCAGCAGAAAAGCCCAATCCTGAATCCGGACAAGACTATCCAGCGTTCTTGCATCATACCCCACCGCATACAACCCTCCCACAATCGCTCCCATACTCGTTCCGGCGATATAATCGATAGGAATCCCTGCCTCCTCCAATACTTTCAGCACGCCGATATGGGCCACACCTTTCGCACCGCCACCGCTTAATACAATCCCGACTTTTTTCCGTTCTCCGAAACTCAGTTCACACAGAACCAAAAGGATCAATAATATCGCTCCAAATTTCTTCATGTTTCTAAGTCGTTATTAAACTAATGTCACAAAGTTAAACTTATTTCAAGAATGAAACTTCTCGAAAAGGTTAAAAAAAAGAATAAACAAAGCATTTCGGTAAATAATTGATTATTTTTGTCATTCACCGGTTTAATAAACAATAACATCTAATCATGGCAAAAATATTGGTAATCGACGACGAACGGAGTATCCGTAACTCCATGAAAGACATTTTGAGTTTTGAAGGTCATGAAGTGCTACTGGCGGAAAACGGAATGGAAGGTCTTGCTTCCGTAAAGACAGATAAACCGGAATTGGTGTTTTGCGACATTAAAATGCCGAAAGTAGAGGGGATCGAAGTTCTGAAACGAATTAAGGAATTTACGACAGAAACCCCCGTGATCATGATTTCCGGACATGGAACGATCGACACGGCTATCGATGCAATCAAGAACGGAGCTTACGATTTTATCGAAAAACCGCTCGACCTCAACCGGATTCTGATTACGATTAAAAACGCGACCGATAAAACCCAGCTGATCCAGGAAACCCGGACATTGAAAACCAAAGTCAGCAAAAAATATGAAATGATCGGTAACTCCGAAGCTCTGGAACGAATCAAGGTGATGATCGACAAAGTGGCCGTATCCGATGCCAGAGTGCTCATTACAGGTCCTAACGGATGTGGTAAAGAACTTGTGGCGCATCAGATACACGAAAAAAGCAATCGCCGCGATAGAGCCTTTATCGAAGTAAACTGCGCCGCGATTCCCTCGGAATTGATCGAAAGCGAACTATTCGGACATGAAAAAGGCTCGTTTACCTCGGCTATCAAGCAAAAAAAGGGAAAATTCGAACTGGCACACGGCGGAACGATCTTTTTAGACGAAATCGGAGATATGAGCCTCGAAGCCCAGGCAAAGGTTTTGCGTGCCCTCCAGGAAAATAAAATCAGCAGGATCGGAGGAGACAACGATATTAGTGTGGATGTGAGGGTCATCGCCGCCACCAACAAAAACCTGAAAGAAGAAATTGCAAAAGGAAAATTTCGGGAAGACCTTTATCACCGGCTCAGCGTCATCATCATCGAAGTGCCTGCCCTGAAAGAACGTCCGGAAGACATCGGCGAACTGACAAACTATTTTCTGAAAGAAATATGCGAAGATATGGGCATTGCCTGTAAAACGATCGCCCCGGAAGCCCTGGAAACCCTGAAAAGCTACGAATGGACGGGAAATATCCGGGAACTACGTAACGTAGTGGAAAGGCTGATTATCTTAGGCAGTCAGAATATTTCAAAAGAAGAAGTCGAATTATACAGATAATCCGGATGTAACTCCTACCACTTTTATGGACAAAATAAATATCGTGATTACGGGGCGGAGAAATGCCGGAAAGAGTTCATTGACGAACTCCCTGTTAGGCCAGGAGAAAGCCATTGTTTCAGATATAGCCGGAACCACGACCGACCCGGTGAAAAAGAGTTATGAAATTCCGGGGTTTGCTTCCGTAATATTCACCGACACAGCCGGAATAGACGATGAAGGTGCACTGGGACAGCAGCGCATTGAAAAAAGCCTGCAAGCCATAAGGCTATCGGATGCAGCGATTCTGACATTTACCGGAAATGATTTCGGAACAGAAGAAGAAAAACTGACGGAAGAATTAAAGCAATACGAAATTCCTTTCCTCATCGTACACAATAAATCCGATTTGTCGCCCCTCGCTTCCGGTCTGCGGCAGGAATTGGAACATCGTTACAAGGTACAGGTCGTCGATTTCTCGGCACATCATAGCGATCCCCAAATCCTGATCGACGCATTGAAAACCATCGTCCGTCCCCCGGAACATCGTTCGCTTATCGGGCCGCTCGTCCGGCGCGGAGACATCGTGATGCTCGTCACGCCTATCGATTCAGAGGCTCCTGCCGGAAGAATAATCCTGCCCCAGGTGCAAATGATCCGGGATGTGCTGGACAATAAATGTATCAGTATCGTATTACAGCCGGAAGAAATAACGGATTTTTTAGAACGTACACAGATAACGCCCTCGCTCGTCATTACAGATAGTCAGGTATTCGGAAAAGTGGCGCAACTGATTCCCTCCTCTATTCCCTTAACCAGTTTCAGTATCGTCCTGGCACATCACAAAGGCAACTTCGGGCATTACCTCTCCGGAACGGCGCAAATCGACCGGTTACGCGACGGCGATCGGATACTCATGCTGGAATCCTGTTCGCACCATGTGTCCTGTGAAGATATCGGACGGGTTAAAATTCCCGCCCTACTCCGTAAACATACGGGAAAGCAATTAGAATTCGACTTTATCGCCGGATTAGACCAAATCAAACGCCCGGTAACGGATTATGCGCTGGTCATCCAATGCGGAGGCTGCATGATTACCGCCCGGCAATTGCGCAACCGCCTGCTTCCTGTAATAAATGCGGGAATACCCGTCAGCAATTACGGAATGACTATTGCCTGGATACAAGGGATATTTCAAAGAACCACCTCCCCTTTCAGAAAATAAGTAAACCGCACATTAAAAAAACATATTCATCTATCGCAAGGGAATATCCCGGCGAAACACATCCTTTCGCTCGATAGAAATACCTTTTTCCGCCCTAAACAACATTTAAAATCACTTACCGGCAACATATTCGAAATTTCATAATAATTTTAGGTATTAATATATAAGTTTACACCATCATTTTAAAATATTCATAAATTTTACGCTTTCGGAGAACTCCGAGTTTCATCATTTCGTACAAATCCATGAGATTTGACTGGAATAGTCCGTGAATTGTCATTGCAAATCGCAGTTTTCATTGTAACTTATGTATGTCGCCAAATCCTGTGTACTATGTTAGAAATAGAAGCTAAATCGTTGTTAGATTTATTACAGAAGTTTCCAGATGAGGAAGCCTGTATCAGACATCTCGAAACGCTTTATAGCGTGAACGGCGTATTACACTCTCCCTTTTCTATCAATTCTAAGGTTTATAAACTAAAGAATCATTGGTATAGATGTAAGGATACCGGGAAGAATTTCAATGTAAAAACAAGAACCATATTTGAGAACACCAAAGTCCCACTTCACACGTGGTTTATTGCAATATGGTTCGTATCTTCACATAGGAAAGGCATTTCTTCCTATCAATTGTCCCGTGACATTCACGTCACCCAAAAGACGGCTTGGTTTATGTTGCAACGAATCCGTAAAGCCTTTAAAGAAGCTAACGGAATAGAGTTAAAGGGTATAATCGAAATAGATGAAACCTTTGTAGGTGGTAAAAATAAGAACCGTCACAGGGATAAAAAGGTACAGAACTCCCAAGGACGCTCTTTCAAGGACAAAACGCCTGTAATCGGAATGCTCGAACGAGGCGGCAATATAGTTGCTAAAGTTATCAAGAGTACAAAGGGTAAATATTTGACTCCTGTTATTAATCAATACGCCTCAAAAGATGCCGTTCTATATACTGACGAGTGGCAAGGTTACAATGGCGTAAAGAGCCTGTATGAACACGACTTCATCGACCATAGTGTAAAACAGTATAGCAAGGGGGATGTATGTACTAATGGAATAGAGGGCTTCTGGGGTATATTCAAAAGAGGTATAATTGGAACATACCATAAAACTTCCCGGAAGTATCTCCACTACTACGTAAATGAGTTCGTCTTTCGTTACAACTTCCGGGAGTTCAGTGAGGGTGAGCGATTCAATTTGGCTCTTTATAGCTTCCTCAGAAACCGTTTAACCTATAAGGAATTGACAGGTAAAGCGGCATAAAAGAGCCGGACAGAAGCCCGGCTAATTGCGAAAACAAGAAATTGGAAGCAAGCCTTATTTTTTCTTACTAAACAATTTCAATTCCTCCTTATTAGTAACTTTTGTCGCTTTTGCAAAATATATAACGTCCTCCATACTTTTCATACAAACAGTACATTCTGGAATCTTCTTTCCAGCTTTATAGATTTCTATGATAACCAATGTTATAGGAGTTTCCGGGAAATAGTAGGAATAAATAACAGATTTTCCTCCGTCAGAAAAAGTTTTACTATTAACGTCTTCCTCTGCAGGTTTTCCGAATCCACCTTTATCACCAAAATCAGGCCATAAGCTAACATTTCCGTCCGAACGTTGAGTAATAGAAATTTCTTGAATGGGCTTCTTGTCATTTCCACTATGTCCAAAAAATCTTTCATAAACTCCTTCTTTTGGGTTATGTTCTGAAAGCTTGTACCCTCTTAGAAACTGACCTTGCGAGAATGCAGTTACAGACGCTATTACTAAAATAGCTAACACAAATAAAAACCTTTTCATAATACAAAATGTTTGGCTTCCTCCGCAGCCTCAAGGAAAGTTTTATAAATAAAAGAAGTGGGCTGCCGTCCACTTTCCATAAGGCATCGCCAAACGCCTGTATACACGTAGACAAACAACCCACCCATGTAAGATAGGAAGTCCGTGCCCGTGTATATTAAAAATTTGGCGATTTTAATGGAAAAGGCACTTCTTAGTTTCCGATAAATTAGTCCCTCTGGACTTGTACAAATGTAACTATTTTGTTACCTTCGAGCAAGAAATTTTAAAAGTTAATATTATGGCTGAATCTAAATGTCCAAGTTGCAATAGCAAAGATTTTGAGGTACAAAAGAAAGTAATTCAAAATGGAAAAGATAAATGTGAATTTACCTTTGTCCAGTGTGCTAAATGCGGTGCAGTTTTAGGAGTACTTCAAACAGGAGTAATCACAACTTCGATTAGTAATACAACCAATTTCATCCTCGAAACGATTGATAAAACTAAATTTGAATTAAATAAAGCTATTCATGAGAAAAAGATTTGAGTTTGAAATCAGGTGGTAAATATTGAGAATACTTTTTAACAAATTCTTCCAAATTCTCTGGAGCCATTTGATTCACATCAACGTAATGAGCATTTTCCCCTAATGCTTCCAATATTTCGGAGGCATGGGGAAAGTCTTTAAATGGTTTCATAATTTTATCGATTCAGTTTCACATTCGTAATCCACATATAATTGTCCGTTCCAAACTTGAATGTTTCCTGCGGAATGGACTGTGCTCGTTCTCGGAGAACCTGTTCTGTCATGCCGGAGGCAAAATTGATTCCGACGTTTCCGATTAGTCTCGTGATGTCCTGGGCGTCGTAAACCTCGTTATAGCGACTCTCACGTGTTTTCACACCCACACCCCCGTTTACGAGATACGCACGATAGTCGCCCATGATTTCGAGGATTAATACTTGAACTTGGCAGTTCATTACCAGCCCTTTGCAGGCATCTAAAAATGCTTCTTTGTTACTCATATTCAATATTATTTAAGATTAATACTGAATATTTAACGTGTGATTAGGGATGTTCGTTTCAGTCTTTATGATTGAAACCTATTGATTCTTAAACAAGTATAAGTCATAAACAAACCCCTCCGGTGAGGGAGGGGCTTTTAGGTTACTTGGATAGTTCCAACTGTTTTTCAAGTTCCTTAGTTTCATCTACGTCGTAGGTAACGCCGTCTAAAATGAGTTCTTTCATAATTGAAATATTTTATATTTATCACGAAATTATTTCTGTCTTTTCAACAATCTAATTTACGGATATTATTTCAATTGGGCAAGTTATCTACGGCAAAAAAGAGGGCTGGAAAGAAAGAAATTTCTGACCAGCCCTTATTTTAAGATTCAGTGTAAACTGATATATTAGTACCTAATTTTATTATACATTTGTACTCGTAACTACACTCCCCTAAGCAAAAACAGTTGTAAAACATATTGAAACAGCAAATACGGCAATATTGTAATTATTAATGTAAACAACTGAAACATGTCACAAAATATAAAGGTATCCCGACCTAATAAAAACAAATCGTTCGAACAAGAAATTTCCGAACTGACGCAAGAGAAAATCTTATTTACCGAAAAAATCTATGCCAATATACCGATAGGCATCGAGATTTACGATACACAAGGTATCTTACGTTATATAAACGACCACGCACTCAAAATGTACGGAGTCAATGATCCCGCCACTGTTATAGGGATAGTCAATCTTTTCAAAAGTCCTTATGTTGACGAAAAGCTGAAAGCAAAAATCCAATCGGGCGAGGATATTAAATTGGAATTTGAATATGATTTCAACTGTATTAATGAAAATTCATATTATCCGAGCATTAATCAGGATTCCATGATCTATGAAGTGAAGGTCGTAACGATATGGAATAAAGAAAAAAACATTATCGGACACATGTTACTTGCCAACAATGTGACCTCTATAAAAGAAGCGGAATTTCGTACGGAAGAAAACAAAAAAAATCTGGAACTGGCTATGGACGCAGCCAGCATGTCCTCGTGGGTATATGATATAAACAAAAAAACATTCAGTTCGCTGTACGGTAATCCTATCGTCAAAAATACAATGACCTTGGAAGAACTGTTAAGTAAAATGCATCCGCAAGACAGCCCTAAACTGCTGCATGTATTTTCACAATTGGTAAATAAAGAAATCCTATACGGAAACGTTACCTCCCGTTATTATAACGAACAGGAAAAACAATATCGCTATTATGAAAGCAGAATGCGTCTGTCTACGGAACATTTGGGAAAATTACTGATTGTCGGGACAGAAATGGATGTCACACAAAAAATACAAACAACAAAAAAAGCACAAGATCTGACAACGAAACGCGAACTGGCCATGCAGGTCAGCAATATCGTCCATTGGGATTTTGACGTTTGTTCCCAACATTTTGAATCGCACAATGATCCTATCAATGATTATACCAGCGACAAATTGATTACAGTTCCGGAATTTTTAAATACAATACATCAGGAAGACCGTTCTGTGTTCAACGACGCTATACAAACCATGTTATCGGGACAAAACACGACCATCAACTTCACTTGCCGGGTAAAAACAAAATACGACGATTCATGGCAATATTGCCAAATCATCGGTGTCCCTTTCGAACACGACGAGCAAGGCCATATCGTCCGGTTTACGGGTTTCCGCCAAAATATTTCCAAACTTCACCAACTGAACGAAGAATTGAAAGAAAGGAATTATAAAATGGAACTCACGTTTAAAACAATCGGTATGTCATACTGGGATTTCGACGTAAAAACCAGGCTGTTTAAAATCTTTAATGCCCCTGTAAACAACTTTGACTCCGACACCCTGGTCACTCCCGAGGAATATCTGGTCAGCACTCATCCCGACGATTGGGCGACTGTCAATAAATACCTTGACCATATGTTTGCAGGAACAGACAAAGACTTCAATTTCAAATTCCGTTCTAAAACAAAATGGGATAAAGAATGGCAAACTTATGTAATTACCGGAATACAATCCGAAAAAGACAAAAGGGGACAAGTAACCCGCTATACTGGAATACAGTTCAATAACACAAAATGGGAAAAGATAGCCCAGGAATTAAAGCAGTTAAAGGAAAAAGCGGAACTTTCCGACCGTCTTAAATCGGCCTTTCTTGCTAACATGAGTCACGAAATTCGTACTCCCCTCAATGCTATTGTCGGATTTTCCGAACTCATGGCCAATTGCGACGATCCGGAAGAAAAAAAAGAATATCTAAATATTATCCAGTCCAACAACGAATTACTACTGCGCCTGATTAACGATATTCTCGATCTTTCCAAAATAGAATCGGGCATTCTGGAACGTAAACGGGAAAAATTCAACCTCGCCAAAGTATGCAGCGAGTTATACACCATGATCCACCCCAAAATCACCGCCCCTGATGTAGAATTTCTGATGAATCCAGGGCCGGAATGCTGGATATTATTAGACAGAAACAGATTGAAACAGGTTTGGATGAATTTCCTCACGAATGCCGTGAAATGCACCAGTTCGGGATATATCAAAATGGGATACACTCTTGAAAACGGAGGAATCCGTTTTTACGTGGAAGATTCGGGGGCCGGTATTCCCCTGGAATTACAAAGCAGGGTATTCGGCCGATTTCAGAAACTCAACGAATTTGCACAAGGCACCGGTCTCGGCTTAGCTATCTCCAGAGCCATTATAGAAGCCGCAGGCGGAGAGATCGGCTTCACTTCAGCTCCCGGCAAAGGTTCAACCTTTTGGGCATGGATTCCCTGCGAGATCGAAATACAGAACGACCCAGCCGATTCAACCGGTCTGGCACCCCTTAAACAACCACAGCATTTAAAGGGGACAGACCCTAAAGAATTAAAAATTTTAATAGCAGAAGATAACGACAGTAATTACCTGCTGGTACAACATATACTGAAAGATTACCACCTTACCCGTGTAACGAACGGTGCGGATGCCGTGGACAAAGTCCGTAAAGAAAATTTCGACTTCGTCCTTATGGACATGAAAATGCCCGTCATGGACGGTTTGGAAGCCACTCGAGAAATCAGGCAATTCAATACAGAAATTTTAATTATTGCATTGACGGCAAATGCTTTCGATTCCGATAAAACCCAGGCTATGGAAGCCGGTTGTAACGATTTTTTAGCCAAACCACTGAAAAAAAGCCAATTACTCAAAATCTTTTCTATGAAAGAAGACTTTGAAGGATATGCTTGTCCGGAACAAGAATAAAGTCATAGATATTTTTACCGATCGCCACTTACAAAAAAACGAATGTTGCCTAAATTTTAAGCAACATTCGTTTTAAAACAATTCCCGATTGATTATTCCAATTTTTTAAACCCCTGCCCGATAATTTCTTTAGCATCCAGTATCGTTGTAAAGGCATTCGGGTCTATCTTATAAATAGCACGCTGTAAAGTCACCACCTCTCTCCGATTGATTACCGTCATAATCATCTCTTTCTCTGTCCGGTTAAACATTCCGTTCACCGGAACGATCGAACCTCCCCGGTGGAGCTCCACCAGTATAAACTGCCGGATTTCCTCCGTTTTATCGGATACGATAAAGAAAGTCTTATCGCTGGAATATCCCTGAATAACAAGATCGATCACCTTTCCCATTAAAAAGATAGAAAGCCAGGAATAAAAAGGCACTTTCCAATCCTGGAATACCACCAATCCCAACATCACGATAAGGGAATCCACGATCATTTGCATCATCCCCACAGGCTTACGGGTGATCTTATTCAGCACCGAAGCCAAAACATCCGTTCCTCCGCTTGAAGAACGGGTTTTCAGGATCAATCCGGCTCCGATTCCCATCACGACACCGCCGAATATGCTGGCAAGCAACACCTCGTCATGAAGCTGGAAAGGATCGTGAGGATGCGGATGTCCGCAAGCTTCCAGCACAAGCGGCATGCCGTCGGCAAACATCGCCACCAGCAAAAAACAAATAAAGGTTTTGAGTCCGAACTGCTTTCCCAGCACTTTTATCCCCCACAGGCTCAGCGGCAAATTGAAGCACAGGGCTGCCAAACCGAGCGGAAAACCGAATTGGTAATGAAGGATTGTCGAAATACCGTAAATACCTCCCGGAACAATCTTATAAGGAGTCATAAAAAACGTATAGCCGGTAGCGATAACCATTGCACCCAAAAAAAGCGTCGCATAGGTTTGAAACCAACGGGCAGAAAAAATCTTTTCTTTATAAAAAGAAGCGTTCATTACATTCATGGAAGGAATATTTAATCGTTTTCCGAAAGGACAACACCACCGTATTATTTAGCCTGAATATAAACTCTAAATCCCCTCTCGGATTTCCGCGCAAAGTTATCATGAGGTTTTGCAAAAAAACATGATTTTTGTCATAATTTCAGAGAGTAAATGCAAGGCCATTTCATATCCCTAAATTTTATATAATTATTCAGGAGTCTCTCCCCCTTCTATCGGTCAAATTGCATTTCCTATTCAAAAAAAATTATCTTTGCGCTGCTTATAACAAAAAAATAGTTATAATTGCACAATCTTTTTGTAAGTGTGCAATTATTATTACTCACCACCTACAAGCTGATATGAAAACCAAACTGAGCAGAACTAAAAATAAAATCATTAGTGTCGCAAAGTCTCTTTTTGCCGAAATGAGCGTGTACAAAGCCACGATGAACGACATAGCCAATGCCGCTAAAATGAGTCGCCGTACCTTATATATGCACTTTAAAAGCAAGGAAGAAATTTACCAATATGTCGTTGAAGACCATGTAAACAGCATTAATGAGAAATTGCAAAAGGCCGCCGATTCGGCACTTCCGCCCGATAGAAAATTGAAATTGTACATTTTAGCCAGATTCAATGTCATCGACAATCTGGTGCGTCAGAATAAATACATCCGGTACGATTTCATTTTCAATAGTTTGCGGGTGGAACAGCTCCGAAAAGGAATCGACATAAAAGAACGGCAATTATTGGAACAGATCATCCGGGACGGAAAAAGTAAAGGAATTTTCAATATCAACGATCCTGAATCCTTTGCCCAAACCCTGCTGATCATGTTTAAAAGTCTGGAACAGCCTTTTATCATTATCGGGCACCGGAAAAGAAATTATCAGTCCCTGAGGGAATATGTAGATTTATTATTTAACGGAATACGAAATAAAAGCTAATAAAATCCACTGGCATGGTTATTGTAATAATGCCAAATTGAATTAGCAGCTAAATCACATTTTATATATATTATGGAATTGTATATCAATAAAATCAGTCATTACGTACCAGAAGAAATAGTTCACAATTCATATTTTAAAGAAGTAAACGGGCTGGATGATGAATGGATCTTTTCCCGTACAGGAATAAAAAGCAGGAGAAAAGCAGGTAAAGATGAAAATACGACTACGATGGCGATTAAAGCCGTAGATAAAGCGGTAAACGATCTTCCTTATCCTATCGAAACCGCAGATCTGATCGTTGCAGCCACTTACTCTCCTTACGACACAGTCGCCACAATCGCCCACATGGTGCAACGCCGTTACCATATTGAAAATGCAAAATGCGTAAGCGTATCTTCCGCCTGCTCTTCGTTTATCAATGCGGTTGAAGTGGTCGAAGGCTATTTCGCCATGGGGAAAGCCCACCGGGCCATCGTGATCGCTTCGGAACACAATACGGCCTACGCGAACGAAACCGACCCGCAAGCCGGGCATTTATGGGGAGACGGAGCTGTTGCCGTTTTCATTTCCACGGAGAATTTCCATAACGGGGATGCAAAGATCATCAGCATTCACACACAGGGATTAGGGCATATCGGGAAAGCGGCGGAAGCCGTTTATTTACGCCCGTTGAACGGAGGGATCGGAATGCCCGAAGGACGGGACGTGTTTATGAATGCCTGTCACTATATGGTAGAAGCTTTGGAACATGTCACGGCTTCGTTCGGGAAAACGATACAGGACTTGGATTATATATCCTCGCATCAGGCTAACCAGCGCATCATTCGCAACATCGCCCATCAGACCGGTATCCCGGAAGAACGTTTTCTAACGAACATCGAAACCCGGGGTAACACAGGCTGCCCCAGTTGCGCCATTTCACTTTCTGAAAACCTGGACAAGATCAAAGCCGGGGATTTAGTGGGACTGACCGTTTTCGGCGGAGGCTATTCCTGCGGCGCTATGTTGTTGCAATACTGAATTTCCGGATCATAAACAGAGGTTCCCGTTCGTTCCGGACGGTCGATACCTGAATATAAAACAAAAAGTTGCCTTTCAGAAGGCAACTTTTTCTATATATCCTTTTAGCGGAATTATAATTTCTCAACGTATTATTTTTCTTTTTTTCGCCTCACTACATAGAGTTGCCCCGACTGATATTTCTTTACTACGACTTCACTCCCCTTTTCGATATAGTCCCCCAAAAGGGATACGGCATCGAATAGTTCTGTCCCGATCTCGACTTTTCCGGCAGGGCGAAGACCGGTAACGGTACAACCTGTTTTTCCGATTTCCTGTCGTCCCTGCATATCCACTCCCACATATCCTTCCTCCGGACGCTGTTCGGCATGAAGGGCAAAAGCCCAACGCTTAGACCCCAGAAATTTCGCTCCCAGCCACATACTCAAAAAAAGCGCAATCACGGCACTGCTCACCACCAAAAACAACGAGCGGACAAGCGCCTGCACAAAGTCTCCCGCAAACTCGAACGACACCTGATCTATCCCGGCAAACACCAAAGCCGTTACGATTAAAATAATCCCGGATATTCCGGTAATACCAAAACCCGGAATCACAAAAATTTCCAACAAAAGCAACACAACCCCTATAATAAATACGATAATTTCCCAATATCCGGCCAAACCTTCCAAATAAAGCGGAGCAAAATACAATAAACACCCTGTCAAAGCGGCTATGAGCGGAACTCCGACACCCGGAGTCTGCAATTCAAAGTAGATACCTCCCACAATCAACATAATCAATAACCCCTGCACGATCGGATTGATCAGAAAACCGATCACCCTATCCATAGCCGAAGGTATGTAACTTTCGATAACGTAATCGCTCACCTGTTCCCGGGCCAATACATCCTCCACACTTCCGGCAATACCGTCGCAAAAACCATACTGTATAGCTTCAGCAGGAGTAAAAGTTACAATCTTTCCGCTATCGGAAACCCCTTTGATATAAATAGACTCGTCCACCATAGCTTCGGCAATGTGCGGATCGCGTTTCCACCGATATACCGTATCCCTGCCCCGGACAATCGTATCCCTGCCCTGTGCCTGTGCCGTAGCCCGGATCATCGAGCGCATGTACGACTGGTATTTATCGGGCATAGCTTCCCCGCTCTGGTTCACCACCGTAGCAGCCCCGATATTGGCTCCTTCACGCATATAAATCCGGTCACAGGCAATCGCAATCAATGCTCCGGCAGAGGCAGCATTGTTATCGATAAATACCCATACCGGCTTTTTACTGTTCAGGATAAGACTTCGCAGGGAATCGGCATAAACCACCATCCCGCCGTAAGTATTCATGTGGATCAAAATACATTTAGCGTTCTCCTCCTCCGCCCGGTCGAAAGATTTCCGCACCAAACGCCACACCTCCGGGCCGATCTCATCCTTGATATCCACTTTATAAACCACATTCCGATGATCCACGGCTTGTGCTGCCCAAAAAATCCCTCCAAAAATTAAAAATAAGATGAGTCTTCTCATATTCTAAAATAACAGTAAATTGATACTAAAAGAAATCGACATAAACGCTCAACCTCTCATCACTTGCCCGTTCTGTTTCTTCGCTTCTGCCCGGTTGATCGCAACGGTAGCGGCTACAACCGACCACAAAGAGACAAAACTACATACTACGATACTCGCCCACGGTATCATCAGCGACAGGGCGAATACACTCCCTATCCCGGTTACCAATCCGGCATTTTTATTTACATACCTAACACTTTCACGCACATTGAATTTCTTCCGCTCGATCACATAATCCACAAAAGAAAAGCCATAAAAATAAGCCGAAAAGAAAAAAATCACAAACGGCACTAAAAGCCCGACCAACGGAATGAACGAACAAAAGAAAAGCACGACGGAAATAAACAACTGAAAGAATAAATTCCGCAAAGCCACCAAAATACCCCGAAACACTTCCCACAATAATTGCTTCATGCTGAAAGGATATTCCTTCCCGGTCAAATGCGCCTCCGTCCTTTCCGACAACCAGGAATACACCGGAGACATCACGATCAGCACCACATAACCGCCGAACGCCACGAACAGAAAAAAATAGAGTATCCTCAACACCACCTTAATCAGGATACCCGCCGCACGGTCCGCCCATTGCAACCAGGAGATTCCCTGCACCCATGCTGCGATCTTACTTTCCACCACATGATAAAGCGAATCCCCGCCCCAGGAAACCAATACATTGCCACCGATAAACAGCAGCAGTAAAATAGCCACAGGAAACAGCCAGAACCACCAGAATTTACGGCTGAACAAAATACCGGCAGCCTCACCGTAGGCTCCGATTCCTGTAAAAAATCCATTGAAAACGTTCATCTTTTCCTAATGTAACTTATTCCTGAGGCTTCTTATAAAAGAACAAGTTTAATATTTTTTCCCTTGCTTCCTTCGATTCCTCCAAATTAAAAAATTCTCCTCCAACCTGATAATAACTTTTACCGGAATTTTGCATGAATTGTTCCTGGATAGGCTTGAATTGATTCATTTCTAAAATAGCTCTCCGGCAATCCCACAAAAATTCCAAACTATCGAAAACCTGCCGTTCATACTCCCCTCCCGGATTCCGGGAAGCAGCCCGGGCGATCTTTCCCATCTCCTGCGTTTGCAATTCCCGGGGTATTTCATTAAATGAATAAACTTTAAAACCTTCTATTTCCCGTAAAAGCACTTCCGCCGGCAATACCCTCGACGGAGATTCCACCGGGAGTATGGTTTTTTCTCTCCCTTCTTTTTTCTCCGCTGTCCAATACGTGATCGATTTACATGATTTGATATAACACACCTTGTTTTCATCGTAATCGAATTCCGCTATCACAGCCGTTTCGAAAGGCGGCCAGGCCGTGGACATCTTAGCCAGCCGGTAAAGATGATAGTAACAAAAATCGAACTGCATCTTTTTTAAATGGCGGGTTTCCCGGTCGATCCACAAACATCCTTTACTAAGCATCGAAGTGGCACGGGGATATTTTTTGGGTTCCGTCACAAAATCTATCGCATAGCAATCGTCCGTCGCCTTATCGGAAGGCTGAAACCTGAAATTCGAAGCAGGAGAGAAAACAGGGGCATACAGGTATATACACCGCATAATTGTAAACAGCTTGTTACTTCCCGAATCGAAATTCTTATTGTAGGCAATAGGCAAAGTGTCTTCCGCCAGTCCGTCGAGCGGCACACTGCGCTGCACATAGGCAGGCACAAACGAAAAATCGTACAGCATATCGTATTTCCCGGACACATCGGTATATGTCCTGTACTTCAAAATTTCAACCTTAAAATGCTTTGAAACATCCTCCCGTTCCAACACCCGGTCAAATACAGCCTCGAGATCCATCCGGTAAGATCGTTCATAAATATTTCCGGCTTCACTTCCTAACATCCGGTCAGCCTCTTCTAAAAAAATCTTTTGGTCGGGATCGGGCATTCTTCCCCCGTCTAACCTACGTTGCAAGGTTGGAGTGTCTTCCAGATCGTCCAGACTATTTATGGTTTCGTCATAATAATCGACGCGCTTGATATTACCCGTGGTCAGAAAACAGCCGTATTCCCGCCTGAATTCCACCGCCCTGCCAAAACATTCGGTGACTTTCATATATTGGCCGTTCCCATAATAACGCTCGTAATAATCGACGAATTCTTTCCGTTTACTGCGCTTGTTATTCGATTTCGCCTCCTTCATCAGCTCTTTGGTCTTCATTCCTTTCACAACCACCTCATCCAGATCGATCTCCTCGGTTTCCAAAGGAATCTCTTTCATCTTCCTTAAGCGGCTTAGGGTAAATACCTGCTTTTTATAACCGATACTGCTGAATTGCAATCTGGCATTTTCATCCAATCCTTTCACTACGATCCGGGTATGTCCAGACATATCCGTCGTTGCCAATAACCTTCCTTCGGGCTGCAACATAATATGCACACCGAAAAGAGGATTCGCCACCCGGTCGGTGACATACAAATAAAGTGTATCCGGTAACTCGGTCGGCTTCTGAGCCTTTGCTTCCGGGAATATGCCCATCCATAAGAATAGAAACAAGAGACAACTGTCGATCCTAAAATTCATAGCTTAACAAATTAAGACAATATTAAACATTCGATGGCAAAGAGTATGCCCGACACCTACAATATAGCAAGATTTTTTTATCCCGGCATCCAATATTTTCAATTTTATTAATTGATGCTAAAATACTTTGATTTTAGGACTTTTCATCACCTGTCCTGCCGTGTTCGGATTTTTTTTTTAATTTTGTGCTGCTTCTTAAAAATGAAACGCTTAATCTAATAAATCTAAGATACAGTTATGCAACCACTAACAGCAATTTCACCGATCGACGGAAGATATCGGGACAAAGTAGAAAACCTGGCTAATTATTTTTCAGAAAGTGCATTGATCCGCTACCGTGTGACAGTAGAAGTTGAATATTTTATATCCCTGTGCGAACTGCCTTTGCCCCAGTTGACAGGTTTCGACCACGCTTTATTCGAACCGCTCCGTGAAATTTACCGGAATTTTACGACAGAGGACGCCCAAAAGATAAAAGACATTGAAAAGATAACCAATCACGACGTAAAAGCCGTAGAATATTTTATCAAAGAAAAATTCGATGCCCTGAATCTGCACGATTATAAAGAATTTATCCATTTCGGGCTGACTTCGCAGGACATCAACAATACCGCGATTCCCTGTTCTTTCCGGGATGCCGTACACGATGTGTACTATCCGCTGATCGACAGCCTGATTGCCAAACTGGAAGAGTTATCCGATGAATGGAAAGACGTGGCTATGCTCGCCAAAACTCATGGGCAGCCCGCTTCTCCCACCCGCCTCGGTAAGGAATTGAAAGTATTCGTCTATCGCCTGAGCCGCCAATTGGAATTATTGAAGAAAGTGGCTATTTCCGGGAAATTCGGCGGAGCTACGGGAAATTTCAATGCCCACCATGTAGCATATCCTCAGTTCGATTGGGCAGAATTCGGAAACCGGTTCTTAACCCAGAAACTGAAAATCGAACGGGAAACCTATACTACCCAGATTTCCAATTACGACAACTTTGCCGCCTTATTCGATAATTTACGCCGGATCAACACGATCCTGATCGACCTCGACCGGGATTTCTGGACTTATATTTCGATGACCTATTTCAAGCAAAAGATCAAAGCGGGCGAAGTGGGCTCGTCGGCAATGCCCCACAAAGTGAATCCGATCGACTTTGAGAACTCGGAAGGTAACTTAGGGATTGCAAATGCCGTATTCGAACACCTAAGCAACAAATTACCCATCTCGCGCCTGCAAAGAGATTTAACCGATTCTACGGTTTTACGTAACATCGGTGTACCTTTGGCACATACGATCATTGCTATCCTATCCACTCTAAAAGGATTGAATAAACTGATCATCAACAAAGAAGCCATTGAAAAAGACCTGGAGAGAAATTGGGCGGTGGTAGCCGAAGCCATTCAAACCGTGTTACGCCGGGAAGGCTATCCCAATCCTTACGAAACGTTGAAAGCCCTGACCCGCACCAACAGCAAAATAACCCAGGAGTCGATCGCCGAATTTATCGATACGCTGGAAATCTCCGACACGGTAAAAGCCAGACTGAAAGAGATCACCCCATCGAATTACACTGGAATTTAAAGACGAAAGCCTTCTATATAAATTGGGAAATACAAGGTTTTCACGTTCCGTAAATTCGTGAAACCTTGTATTCCGTTAATAACACACTATGCGCGATTTTATTGTTATTTTAAAAAGGTTTATCCCTCCTTACAAATTCAGGGTGATCAGAAGTATTCTTTTCAACCTGTTGCAGGCATTGTTCGGAGCTACCGCCATTGCCATGCTTTCTCCGATCATGGGAATATTGTTCGGTACGAGTGCCGAAGTGACGGAAAAAATGCCCTTTGAATTCAGTTTTGCAGCAATCAAAGACACCTTCTTCTATTATATCACTTCTTTCAAGCACCTTTACGGAGCTTCGAATACGTTGATATTCATCGGTGTATTCGCTATTTTAGCCACGGCTTTAAAAACCGGTTTCGCCTATCTGGCCTCTTATGAAACGATCTACATCCGGAACGGAGTAGTACGGGATATCCGCAAAAAGATTTATAAAAAAATCCTATCGCTTCCCCTTCCCTTTTTCTCGGAAGAAAAGAAAGGAGATATCATCTCCCGTATGACCAGCGATGTGCAGGAAGTGGAAGAATCGATCATGAACTCGTTAGACATGTTCTTTCAAAGCCCGATCCTGATCATGGTCTATCTGGGCAGCATGCTGATGATGAGCTGGGAGCTGACCTTATTCGCCCTGATCCTTCTACCGGTTATGGGAGGTCTGATCGGACGGGTTGGTAAAAATCTGAAACGGCATTCCCGCGAGGGACAGAATAAGATGGGCGTGATTCTGTCTGTTATGGAAGAAACCCTCTCGGGACTAAGGATCGTTAAAGCTTTCAATGCAGAAAGAAAAGTAGATGAAAAATTCACGGAAGAAGTAGAAGACTACCGCCGCATTCAAAACCGCCTGATGCGCCGCCGTTCACTGGCCCATCCGATGAGCGAGTTTTTAGGAACGATCGTCATCGTAATTGTGTTATGGTTCGGGGGAACGCTGATTCTGAATCACTCCGGCAGTTTGACCGCCGAAGACTTTATCGCTTACATCGCCCTGTTTTACTCGATCATCAACCCGGCGAAAAACTTCACCAATGCTTTTTACAGCATTCAAAAGGGACTGGCGGCTATGGATCGTATAGACGATGTGCTGAAAGCCGAAGCTTCGATCAAAGAACCCGAAAAGCCTACGATCATCCACGATTTTAAAGACCGGATCGAATATAAGAATGTGGATTTTTCCTATAATGAAAGTAAGCAGGTTTTGAAAAAGGTGAATGTTACTGTTCCGAAAGGCCGGATGGTAGCATTGGTCGGACAATCCGGATCGGGAAAAAGTACCTTCGTCGATCTTCTCCCCCGTTTTTATGACGTTCAGGGAGGAAGCATCACCATTGACGGAATCGACATCCGGGATATGTCGTTCTACGATTTACGGGAACTCATGGGCAACGTAAACCAGGACCCGATCCTGTTCAACGATACGATTTACAACAATATTGCATTCGGGGTGGAAAACGCCACACAGGAACAGGTGGAAGCCGCAGCTAAGATCGCCAATGCACACGATTTTATTGTCAATGCCGAAAACGGTTATCAGACGATTATCGGCGACCGGGGCAGCAAATTGAGCGGAGGTCAGCGCCAACGCCTGAGTATTGCAAGGGCCGTCCTGAAAAACCCCCCGATTATGATTCTCGACGAAGCGACTTCGGCCCTGGATACCGAATCGGAAAAACTGGTACAGGACGCTCTCGATAACCTGATGAAAAACCGTACTTCTCTGGTGGTGGCACATCGGTTATCGACCATCAAAAATGCCGATATGATCTGTGTATTCCACGAAGGGGAAATCGTAGAACAGGGAACGCACGACGAGTTACTTCGATTAAACGGCATTTATACCAAATTGTATAATATGCAGAATTTCTAAATATCCGATCCCGGAAACAAGGTTAGTGCTTTGTTTCCGGGATTTTTGTATCCCTATCGATATGCAGGAAGATAAATTATTAGGAAAACGGATAGACTATCCCAAAACTTATTGTCCGGATATTCTGGTCGGAGTCCCCAGAGCTATAAACCGGAAAATATACAACATTGAAAAAGCGGAAGAACTTTTCTGCGGTTACGATAGCTGGCATGCTTACGAAACCGGTTTTCTGCTCGGCAACGGCATGCCTGTTACCGGTATATTGAAAATTGTATATCCGGCCACCAGTCCCTGCATCGTAGAGAGTAAATCGCTGAAACTATACCTTGCCTCGTTCAACATGGAAAAGCAGGGAACTACCCGCCCGCAGGCCATTGCCGCTTTTACCCGTACGGTAAAAAAGGACCTGAGCCGGTTACTGGACACGGAAGTGCAGGTCGGTTTCTTTGAAAGCATCCCGGAGACAGAGCCGTTCGATTTTAGCGACTACCGGATTCTGGAAGAAATCGTGAACCCGGAAAACGTTTCTTTCTCCGTTTACCGGGAAGAACCGGAACTACTGACAGAAAACGCCGGAACCACTCCGGGGGAACTGAAAGCAGGCAGCCATTTACTGAAAAGCAACTGTAAAATCACGAACCAGCCCGACTGGGGAAGTGTGTATATTCATATCCGGGCCCAACGCCTGCCCGATGCCGGGGCGTTATTAAAGTATATTGTATCGCTTCGCAATGAGAATCATTTTCATGAAGAAATCTGTGAAATGATTGACCGGCAGAAAATCAGGGCGGAGCACAAGATAGCGGGGAGCGTGGCAGATGCTTTGGAAAAGGCGGTGAAAGAGGCGGATGAAAACGATATTGTCCTCGTCTGCGGCTCTCTTTACATATTGGGATACGCGATCCGGTGGCTTCGAAAGCAGGAATTGGCAGAATAAAAAATAAACAAGAAAAAGGACTGAGGGAAACATAAAATATTTTCTCAGTCCTTTTTCTTTTCTTGTTGTCGCTGATTATTATGCTAATAAATAAATGAGCAGCCCATCAGCGTTTTATCATAGATTAGTAATTTTCCGCCTTAATAGCGAAGAAAGAACGAGGATGGTTGCATACGGGACATTCTTCC
>OGOU01000077.1_pt1 | contig 95840 bp, 92 predicted proteins | sample 1552721 | NCBI WGS metagenome assembly OGOU01 (sample SAMEA2580176, study PRJEB22360) | human gut metagenome | biome: human gut; feature: human-associated habitat; material: faeces | place: Denmark | collected 2008/2010
CGCGCAGGGTTTCTGCTAAACGATATTCCAGTTGCTGAATGCGCGTTTGCGCGCGATGAATCTTCGGCTGTGGATTTTGCTGATTCAGCCGCTGTGTTAACCGCTGCTGCTGTTGCCCGGTACGCTTAAGTTGATTTTCCAGCGCAAAGCTCATCCGCTTTTGCAGGCGCTCAAGCATGGTTTGCTGGCGTGCCAGCCGGAGCTGCGGATGCTGTTGCTGTAATCGGTGATGGATCTGCGTAAAGCGACGCGTGCGGTTGGCGAGATAATAATCCATCGCCATCTCCAGCCGTTGACGGGTCGATTGCACCTGGCGCAGTAACTCTTGCTGATTACGGCTCACTACTTCAGCGGCGGCAGACGGCGTTGGCGCACGCAGATCGGCAACAAAATCGGCAATGGTCACATCCGTCTCATGCCCGACGGCGCTGACGACCGGAATGCGGCTGGCAAAAATCGCCCGCGCTACGCGTTCGTCGTTAAAACTCCATAAATCTTCCAGCGAACCGCCGCCGCGCCCAACGATCAACACGTCGCACTCATTGCGCTGATTCGCCAGTTCAATGGCGCGAACAATTTGCCCCGGTGCGTCATCGCCCTGAACGGCGGTGGGGTAGATGATCACCGGTAGAGAAGGATCGCGACGTTTTAACACATGCAAAATATCATGTAGCGCAGCACCGGTTTTTGAGGTGATCACACCAACGCAATGCGCAGGGGAGGGAAGTGGTTTTTTGTATTGCTGATCGAACAAACCTTCAGCCTGCAACTTCGCTTTGAGCTGTTCGTACTTCTGTTGCAGCAGCCCTTCACCGGCCGGCTGCATACTCTCAACGATTATCTGGTAGTCACCGCGCGGCTCGTAGAGCGTAATATTGGCGCGAACTAAAACTTGTTGTCCATGCTGTGGACGGAAGGTCACCCGGCGGTTGCTGTTGCGGAACATCGCGCAGCGTACCTGGGCGGTGTCGTCTTTGAGTGTAAAGTACCAGTGACCGGAAGCCGGTTGTGTGAAATTAGAGATTTCGCCGCTGATCCAAACCTGTCCCATCTCATGCTCAAGCAGCAGACGAACCGTTTGATTCAGGCGACTAACGGTAAAAATTGCAGGGGATTGAGAAGGTAACATGTGAGCGAGATCAAATTCTAAATCAGCAGGTTATTCAGTCGATAGTAACCCGCCCTTCGGGGATAGCAAGCATTTTTTGCAAAAAGGGGTAGATGCAATCGGTTACGCTCTGTATAATGCCGCGGCAATATTTATTAACCACTCTGGTCGAGATATTGCCCATGCTACGTATCGCTAAAGAAGCTCTGACGTTTGACGACGTTCTCCTCGTTCCTGCTCATTCTACCGTTCTGCCGAATACTGCTGACCTCAGCACCCAGCTGACGAAAACTATTCGTCTGAATATCCCTATGCTTTCCGCAGCAATGGATACCGTAACGGAAGCGCGCCTGGCTATTGCTCTGGCTCAGGAAGGCGGTATCGGCTTTATCCACAAAAACATGTCCATTGAACGCCAGGCAGAAGAAGTTCGCCGTGTGAAAAAACACGAATCTGGTGTGGTGACTGATCCGCAGACTGTTCTGCCAACCACGACGCTGCGCGAAGTGAAAGAACTGACTGAGCGTAACGGTTTTGCGGGCTATCCGGTCGTTACCGAAGAAAACGAACTGGTGGGTATTATCACCGGTCGTGACGTGCGTTTTGTTACCGACCTGAACCAGCCGGTTAGCGTTTACATGACGCCGAAAGAGCGTCTGGTCACCGTGCGTGAAGGTGAAGCCCGTGAAGTGGTGCTGGCAAAAATGCACGAAAAACGCGTTGAAAAAGCGCTGGTGGTTGATGACGAATTCCACCTGATCGGCATGATCACCGTGAAAGACTTCCAGAAAGCGGAACGTAAACCGAACGCCTGTAAAGACGAGCAAGGCCGTCTGCGTGTTGGTGCTGCAGTTGGCGCAGGTGCGGGTAACGAAGAGCGTGTTGACGCGCTGGTTGCCGCTGGCGTTGACGTTCTGCTGATCGACTCCTCCCACGGTCACTCAGAAGGCGTTTTGCAGCGTATCCGTGAAACCCGTGCTAAATATCCGGATCTGCAAATCATCGGCGGCAACGTGGCAACAGCTGCAGGTGCACGCGCTTTGGCAGAAGCTGGTTGCAGCGCGGTTAAAGTCGGTATCGGCCCTGGTTCTATCTGTACGACTCGTATCGTTACTGGCGTAGGTGTTCCGCAGATCACTGCCGTTGCTGACGCAGTTGAAGCCCTGGAAGGCACCGGTATTCCGGTTATCGCAGATGGTGGTATTCGCTTCTCCGGCGACATCGCCAAAGCTATCGCCGCTGGCGCAAGCGCGGTGATGGTAGGTTCCATGCTGGCGGGTACTGAAGAATCTCCGGGTGAAATCGAACTCTACCAGGGCCGTTCTTACAAATCTTACCGTGGTATGGGTTCCCTGGGCGCGATGTCCAAAGGTTCCTCTGACCGTTATTTCCAGAGCGATAACGCTGCCGACAAACTGGTGCCGGAAGGTATCGAAGGTCGCGTAGCTTATAAAGGTCGCCTGAAAGAGATCATTCACCAGCAGATGGGCGGCCTGCGCTCCTGTATGGGTCTGACCGGCTGTGGTACTATCGACGAACTGCGTACTAAAGCGGAGTTTGTACGTATCAGCGGTGCGGGCATTCAGGAAAGCCACGTTCACGACGTGACCATTACTAAAGAGTCCCCGAACTACCGTCTGGGCTCCTGATTCTCTTCGCCCGACTTCATGTCGGGCGATTTATATTATCTGTTTCACTTGCCTCGGAATAAGCGTCAATGACGGAAAACATTCATAAGCATCGCATCCTCATTCTGGACTTCGGTTCTCAGTACACTCAACTGGTTGCGCGCCGCGTGCGTGAGCTGGGTGTTTACTGCGAACTGTGGGCGTGGGATGTGACAGAAGCACAAATTCGTGACTTCAATCCAAGCGGCATTATTCTTTCCGGCGGCCCGGAAAGCACCACCGAAGAAAACAGCCCGCGTGCGCCGCAGTATGTCTTTGAAGCAGGCGTACCGGTATTCGGCGTTTGCTATGGCATGCAGACCATGGCAATGCAGTTGGGCGGTCACGTTGAAGCCTCTAACGAACGTGAATTTGGCTACGCGCAGGTTGAAGTCGTAAACGACAGCGCACTGGTTCGCGGTATCGAAGATGCGCTGACCGCAGACGGAAAACCGCTGCTCGATGTCTGGATGAGCCACGGCGATAAAGTTACCGCTATCCCGTCCGACTTCGTCACCGTAGCCAGCACCGAAAGCTGCCCGTTTGCCATTATGGCTAACGAAGAAAAACGCTTCTATGGCGTACAGTTCCACCCGGAAGTGACTCACACCCGCCAGGGTATGCGCATGCTGGAGCGTTTTGTGCGTGATATCTGCCAGTGTGAAGCCCTGTGGACGCCAGCGAAAATTATCGACGATGCTGTAGCTCGCATCCGCGAGCAGGTCGGCGACGATAAAGTCATCCTCGGCCTCTCTGGTGGTGTGGATTCCTCCGTAACCGCAATGCTGCTGCACCGCGCTATCGGTAAAAACCTGACTTGCGTATTCGTCGACAACGGCCTGCTGCGTCTCAACGAAGCAGAGCAGGTTCTGGATATGTTTGGCGATCACTTTGGTCTTAACATTGTTCACGTACCGGCAGAAGATCGCTTCCTGTCAGCGCTGGCTGGCGAAAACGATCCGGAAGCAAAACGTAAAATCATCGGGCGCGTTTTCGTTGAAGTATTCGATGAAGAAGCGCTGAAACTGGAAGACGTGAAGTGGCTGGCGCAGGGCACCATCTACCCTGACGTTATCGAATCTGCGGCTTCTGCAACCGGTAAAGCACACGTCATCAAATCTCACCACAACGTGGGTGGCCTGCCGAAAGAGATGAAGATGGGCCTGGTTGAACCGCTGAAAGAGCTGTTCAAAGACGAAGTGCGTAAGATTGGTCTGGAGCTGGGCCTACCGTATGACATGTTGTACCGTCACCCGTTCCCGGGACCAGGCCTTGGCGTTCGTGTGCTGGGTGAAGTGAAGAAAGAGTACTGTGACCTGCTGCGCCGTGCTGACGCCATCTTCATTGAAGAACTGCGTAAAGCGGACCTGTACGACAAAGTCAGCCAGGCGTTCACTGTGTTCCTGCCGGTACGTTCCGTTGGCGTAATGGGCGATGGTCGTAAGTATGACTGGGTTGTCTCTCTGCGTGCTGTCGAAACCATCGACTTTATGACCGCACACTGGGCGCATCTGCCGTACGATTTCCTCGGTCGCGTTTCCAACCGCATTATCAATGAAGTGAACGGTATTTCCCGCGTGGTGTATGACATCAGCGGCAAGCCGCCAGCTACCATTGAGTGGGAATGATTAACAGCTAACTCATAGCAACTCATTCCTATTCAGAAACTAATTCAACCCTCTGTTTTTACAGAGGGTTTTTGTTTTTATGTATTCATTTCTATTCACTCTACACCATATTTTTTGGCGGTACAGGTGACGGTATTACCTTAAAGGTATACTCTCATACCGTCATGAAAATGGTTTCTATACGGGTGAATTGTGCTTACCGATACAAAATTAAAAAACCTCAAGCCGCAGGACAAACTATACAAAGTCTCCGATCGTGACGGGCTGTATGTAGCTGTACTTACGTCAGGTACGGTCTCGTTTCGCTATGACTACCGTATCAACGGTCGCCGCGAAACACTGGTAATCGGGCAGTATGGGCGTGACGGTATCAGCCTGGCAGAAGCTCGAGAAGAACTGATTGCTGCAAAGAAGCTGCTTAAAGCAGGCCAGTCACCGGCTACGGCTAAACGTGACGGTATCAAAAAGATTCGTGGTGCCGAGACGTTTTCGGTACATACCGACAGTTATATGAAACACGTCATCCTGGCTGAAAGTACCCGCGCAATGAAGCAGGCAGTGATAGACCGTGACATACTTCCGGTTCTTGGCAACAAAATGATGGCTGAAATTACCACATCGATGGTTCGTGATTTGTGTGACCGGATTGTCGAACGCGGTGGCCGGGCAACAGCAGTACAGGCCAGGGAGATCATCAGCAGCGTATACCGTCACGCCAATGACCGTGGTCATGGTTTGTTTAATCCTGCGGCTGACATTAAACCTTCGTCTATCGCCATATTTAAACCACGAGAGCGAACACTGACACCAGAAGAAATTGGCCTGTTCTTCCGTACGCTGGATGCCATTGGTGCTATGGGCACTATGAAAATGGCTTTAAAGCTGGTGCTTATCACTATGGTTCGTAAAGGCGAGTTCACCAATGCAACGTGGGATGAAATAGATTTTAAAAAATGGACATGGACAATTCCTTCAGACCGCATGAAGGGAAGCCGGGCGCACGTTATTTACCTGCCTAAACAGGCACAGGATATATTGGTAGGGTTGCAGATGTGCGCTGGTGGAAGTGAATATCTGGTTCCTGGTCGTTACAACTTCCGGAAGCCATTATCTAATGCCGCGCTGAACTCTCTGATCGACAGAACGGTGAAAATAATAAATGAAGATGGTGAGCATATTCAGGACTTCACTGTACATGATATGCGCCGTACAGCCAGTACGTTGTTGCATGAGGCTGGTTATCCTTCAGACTGGATTGAAAAGGCTCTGGCACATGAGCAGAAAGGTGTGCGCGCCGTATATAACAAAGCGGAATATGCCAGACAGCGCGCCTACATGTTGCAGCAGTGGGCCGATATGATTGATTCCTGGATTAACGGGGAGCATACGGATCTGATTCCGTTCTCCCCGTCGAAGTTTGAGAAGTGGATGGCGGGGGAATAACGTTTAATTATTCTGCTGATTTTCTTCCATCTCGGCTTCTGCTGCCAGTGATTCAATTTTATCTGCGAATATTGCTGACAGTGTTGCAAATTCAGCATCAGTGACAGCGGGAATTGGAACAAACCTGATCCCGCTGTGTGCAAGCATGTTTGCAGTTTCAAGGCATTTCCTTAAATCTGCTGGTGATGCCCGGTTCATGCTGCACGCTCCCGCCCCTGGTTGTCTGTTGGTGACAGCGGAGCATTGCTGAATGCATTTGTTAATCTGGCAATATCCAACGCGTATCCAGGGTGTAGTTGCACTGCCGGGTCTTCGCACTGATTACCCCAAACATCGAAGCCATGAGACGACTGGCGGGCGAACAGTTCAATGCGAGAAACATCGCCTAACAATTGCACAAGTTTTTCACGAACGACATCTGGTTTTCTTGAATGCTCAAGCCGCGGTGCGGTAAATGACTGAACGATCCCTGCATTAATGCGCGGAGGTAGTTTTCCCTTTACTGCAAACAGGCAATCTTCACTATTGGCGCGAGTCATGTGACCCATACCCATAACCAGTTTATCTGGTTGTCGACTACCACATTTTATCCACGTGAATCCCTTCATGGTCATCAGACGGAATCCCCAGGCTTCAACAACTTTTAGTGCTTCGAGTGGTTGTGTTGGCACCCACCACATGGCCAACAGACAGTTTTCATCGGCCAAATCCCACACAGGAAGGCGGCAGATATCCAGCACACTCATAACCGGATATTTAAAACCGGCACCGCGATTACCATCTGCGGCTTTGTCCCGGTATACCCAGGGTGGATCTGCATAGATTAGTGTGTATTTCTTAGTCATAAACCACCCCACAACATCCTATGCCGCTATAGTCGCCACGGCGAAGGCCGTTACCTTTTGTGATACATTGGTCCCTGCGAACCGCGATCCTTGCACGCTCAACATCACCAGAAGCAACATCCATACACTGAAGCCAAAGGTGAGCGGCAATGCGGAACTGTCCTTTTTTCTCTCTTTCAATTGCGCGTTTTTCGAACTCTATCGCCGCAGGAGTAACTGCGACAATCTTTGACGGACTGCGCATTGAAACCTTGTTCATGTGATATTTTTCAAGTCGGCTTAACTTTCTCACTTAATCCAACCCTCTCTGAAAATTAATGCCAGCAGATAAAGCCATGCTGAAACAGAAGCCAGGAATAAGTACCATCCTGACCATTTGCTCCAGTGCCTTAGCAGCGCACTCATGCCGCGTTGCTCACGGGACGATATACACGTTGCTGAACAGGAGGTTTTTTACCCTGGAACTCTGCCGGGCTTGCTGCCTGACGTTCATCAAGCCAACGCTCAACTTCATCACGGTTCCAGGCGCAGCGTTTATCGGTGATATACCAGCGTTTAGGAAATTCCCCTGCGCGCTCCATACGGTCGATAGTGCTCCATGACAGTGGCACCACCGCCAGGAGTTCCTTCTTACCTAATGCACCTTTCATAAATACCTCTCTTGGTTGCAGTGCGGCGCGTATGGCGCCGCGGTGGTGGTTACATAGATGTTTCGTTTAATTCTTCCCGACGAACGCTGTAAACGTCGGTGGCTTTTGCCAGCAGTTCGTCATCATCTGAAAGTTTTTGTGCAATGTATTTGTAAGCCTTATCCAGTTCGGAGACAGTGCTGTAATTCATCGCTGCGCTGGTAAAGGCCATTAGCATTTCTTCTGGAGCACGGCTATCCGCTTTACGCGTTTGCTCATCAGGCTTTTTCACTTGTTTAGCGTTGATCAGACTGTTCATTCCCGCAGCAGTGATCGTTTGCGGAGTAATGTCTCGCTCAACGCGCGGTGCCGTTTCCTGTAATTCGTCTGGTGTGTAGACGCCCATGATTACGTCAGGACAGTGCAAGCGAGACCAGCGTTTTGTCGCAAGGTATGCGAGTTGTTGTTTCGGATCACTGGCCCAAAGTGTGGAGTTTCTTACCTGTGCTTGAGACAGCATTAACTCAAGCACTCGAGGTTGATCCTCGCCCTTCATGGTTGCCCATACGCGAACACCGCAACCTTCTTCGTCTTTTAGAGTCCAGCCTGGTGCGATATACGGATTGCCGTTTTTGGATGTTTTCTCAACAAACTTACCGATCACGCGTTCCCACGGCCCGAACCACTCGTAGTTGATGCGATCTTTTGTTGGCGACATTGTTGAGATAACTGCGTTTACTAATTGGGCTTCATAACCTAGCGTGCCGTTCACAACATGGGTTTTCTGAGCCACGGCAAACGGGTTCATTCCCCACTGCGCAGCCTGCATTGCCACGGCCATGCAATCAGCTGGTTTCCCGGCGAGGTGCGCCGGTACCGTTACGCGGCTTTGCGCCATTACCTCGGCGAATTTCATCAGTTGGTTCAAGCCGTCTGGGCTGAAAATAGTTGCAGCAGTTCCAGCGATTGCTGTGTCTACTGGTGCGTTGATGTTTGCGATGTCGTTGCTCATATGTACATATCCTGTTTGCGTGCCCACTCAGGGCGTTTAATGATTTCCACACCGCCCCATTCATCATTGATGCGGCATTCGTGATAGGTATTCAGATCCCGGCGGAACAGAGTGTGCCCGGCATCGACATCCTGCGCATCCAGCTCGAACACGCGTACCGGATACCGACCACAATCAATGCTTTCGCTCACGGCAAGAAAGAAAAAACCATGCGGCTGACCAGTAACCCTCATTGCGCCTTCGCGGTACATTGCGTCCTGCACGTGGTAGCGGAATTCCTCGATGTGGCGTGCAAAACGGTCCATATCCGCAACCTTTTTCACGTCGACGATCACGTTGTGCTCGTTCAGCCATTTGTCTGGACGAATTCGGCACAACTCACCCGTTTCTTCATCGTTCCAGTACATTGATGCTTCGCAGTAACCAGGTGCTTCCAACATCCAGCGTGCCGCCGGATGAGCCATTGCGCTATCACGCATCAGCTCCAGTTTTCGCCACTGCTCGACATCAAGTACCGCAATACCCATATCCGTCACATCACGAAGAAATGCTTCTTCGTCAGCTTTACCTTGTTTTGTCCGACGATCGAATTTCGGTGAAACGATGAAGCGTTTGTCGAATTCTCCAGGTTCCAGAAGCAGGCAGTGCAATGCGGTTCCCATATCCAGTGCAGACTTTTTCTCTTCGTCTTCTGGTGCTGCCTGAACCCATTTAAGAAGCGCCGGATTCTTGGCAACCATGTCCAGTTGCGACTTACTCACGCCGTCACCGGCGTGGTAGTCTTCGTTGCTGATGTCGAAATAAATTCCCGGTTTCATGCCGCGTCCCTCTGCCCATCAAGCTGATCTGCCAGATCCCAGCTGGCGATAATTGCCATTGCCTCTCGCCGGTAGGCATCCATTAGTTCTTCGAACTCAGGGCTGTCTTTAGCGGCCTCCAGTACTTCCTGGCGAACGCCTTTGCCTGTTACAACGTCGAAAGTTGAGGCCAGTTGATGAAGTCGGATGCTCTCAATCAGTTCAACTTGTCGGTCATATAGCTGTTCTGACAGGCGGTAGTCCTTGTCGAACGCCAGCATGATTTTTTGAAGATTTTTCTGCTGATTAACGTTCATTATCAGCCCTCCCATATCTCGTTATCGTTGGCCACATCGCGAGCTTCTTTGCTGACGAAAGCCCACTTAATGCCTTCCTGTAAGGTGCGGAACTTCCAGCTCATGAATCCGCATGCAGTAACACAGTACCAACCGTTGATAATTTTCCACTGCATAACTTGTCACCTCGGCTTGTTACCGTTGAGGTAATAATTATGCGTATTTGGTTTGATGTCAATAGATATGAGTTAAAAAAATTACCTGCAAGGTAATTAGATAGACAATAAAAAAGCCGCCAAATGGCGGCTTACTTACTGAAAAATATGATTTTATTGTTTGTTTTTTTCGTTCTGGTTGATGACAAATTCAATGTAACTTTCGATCTTTGCTTTCTCGGTTTCAGGTAACAATGCGTAGCGCGAGCGGTCATAGTTGATAGTTGCTGGGTCGTGCGGGTGAATCAGTAGTTCATATCCGTGACGCCCGAATGCAGATGCAACATTCTCCAGAGTGGAAATGGAAACGCTGACCTCATTGTTTAACAGGCGGCTGATTGTCACCTGGGCGACGCCGGATGCGCGGTGAAGTTTTCCCTGAGTTGAAAGGTCGCGGCTTTCACTCATCCAGCGTTCCAGGTTGTGAGCCGCCAGCTGACCAATGTCGCTTGGTCCAACAGGCTGAAAACCCTCCTGAGAAAGCGAGCGATCGATATCAAGCCAGTTACGTGGTTTATTGGCGGCAGCTTCAATTTTTCGCGCAACCTGGTCGCCGATAACCTTCTTGCCAAGAGCCCAGCGGTTTACCAGATTTGCCTGAGTTCCAAGTTTTTCTGCCATCCGCGTCTGAACACCATTGAATTCACGGTCGATCAAGTCGTTGAGATTTTGCCTGCGGACGTCCTGGATATTTTTCATTTTCTGGAAAATCGCCTCATATATGAATCAGTAGATGATTCAATTTAAAGCAATATTACCCAACAGGTAAATGCACCCCATAGGTAACTATCCTTGATTTTTGTTACCTTATGGGTGAATATTTATTATCTGAAATAAATATCAGGCAATAGCTATGAGCGATAACGGACATTTCGATTTCAAAAAGCACTGGCTTGCACTTACTCCGGATGAGCGTGAAGCCTTCGCACAGGAAGCCGGAACGACGAGTCACTATATCCAGACTCACTTAACAGGTAAGCGCAAAATGCCAGGTAAAGTATTGATGAATGGGCTTTTTAAAGCCTGTAAAACAAGACAATGGCTGCGCTCAAAAGCAGAACTGGCATACTTCTTCTACTCATGATATCCAGCCACAAACCTCTGTAGACCGCCATCCGGCGGTCTTTTCATATCTATTCGCACCTTAAAGGTAATAAAAAACCAAATCTGGTTGATCTTTTTTTTGTGTCAGCACAAAATAACCGTAATCCCAATACTAATAACAGGGCTTACCATGGAAATCATTACACGTATTGATGCCGCAAAGCGCGGACTTAAACGCTACTACACCGGAAAACCATGTAAGCACGGACATGACAGTGAACGCTGGGTTTACAACGGACACTGTGTTGAGTGCACCATGGAATCAAACCGTCGCATCAGGGCAGAAATTAAGCAGATCATGATTAATTCCTCCCCACAACATTCAAGCTGATAGCGGAGATTAATCATGAGCAGACATGCAACAGATTGGGCCTGGGAGACAGATCCAGGTAGCTCATCATTAAAGCTCATACTGCTCTCGATGGCTGACAGAGCCGATGAATATAACCTCTGCTACCCCAGCATAGAACGCCTCGTTAAAGACACTTGCCTGAATAAAAAAACCGTGCAGGCCGGGCTTATATCGCTCATGAAAATGGGGCTTATTTCAGATACCGAAGAGAGAAAGGGAGCGACGAAAAGAGTGCGGGTTTTCTCTCTTAATATAACCAAAAACGGGAACATTAAAGGCAACCGGGAAGGGGGGAATGAACCCGAAAACGGTAATGTTCCCGAAAACGGTAATATAACCAAAAACGGGATGTTGAATGATCCCAAAAACGGGATGTTGAATGATCCCAAAAACGGGATCCAGAACCAGTCATATAACCAGTCATTTAACCAAGAGAGGGAGAGCAGGACAAAAAACGGGAATTCTGTGCCTCATGACCCCGGCGCAAACAACGCCGTGATGAATAACTTTGTTCCTCCTGGTGGGCCAGGGCAATTAGGCAAATTTGTCATGCATGAACAATGGCAGCCATCAGATGACTTTCTTCGGAAAAGCTCATTGCAGGGGATCTACCTGGACAGTCTGCCAACGGCACAGGAACTTGCAGAGTTCAGAATTTACTGGATGGCTGAGGGTAAGGCATACCATCAGGCACAGTGGGAGCAGAAGCTGGCAAGGCGGCTGCAGATTAGCAGACAGAAGCAATCAACATTACCTGATAACAACGTTCCGCACTGGAACAGCCCTGAAGCATGGGAGGATTTCTTGTGAACAACGTTTTTACCGCAATACAAAACCGTGACGGAGAGGCCCTTTCTCGCATGTCAGGTTATGAGCATCAGTACACCAACAATGACAACGTAGTGAACATGTCAGCAGAGAGGCTTGTTGATGCCCTTTTCAAACAGTTGAAACAACTGTTTCCGGCGGCAGTGGTAACCAACCTGAAGACGCCAGAGCAGGAAGTTGCTGCAAAACAGCAGTGGATTGCTGCGTTTGCTGAAGGGGGGATCCGAACCCGTGAACAGGTTTCTGCTGGTATGCGCCACGCCCGCGCCAGTGATTCTCCGTTCTGGCCGTCGCCAGGGCAATTCATCAAGTGGTGCAAAGACAGCAAGATGGTTCTTGGCGTCACCATTGACGATGTGATGACGGAGTTTCACCGGTACAGCAAGGAAAAAAGTTTATATCCTGGTGGTCCCGAAAGATTCCCGTGGCGGCATCCGGTTATGTACTGGGTCGTATGTGATACCCGCCGTGCAATGTATCAGCGCCAGCTTAGCGAGATTGAGGTTGAGAAACACGCGCGCAGGCTGCTCGATGATTGGGCGAAAAAGGTGGCTTCCGGACAGCAGATACCCGATCCGGTGATCAGCATACAGGCAAAGCCAGAACCCATGAGTACGCCTCCGGAAACAGGGAGAGACGTTTACCATCCACCAGGGCGAAGTTTCGGGTGCATGCCTAACGCCGCCACCCTGGGGGGAATAACACCGGCGCAGTGGCTGATGGAGGAATACAGGCGGGGAAAGGCGGCAGGATTTATCAAGTAATACCAGCGCGATAGCGCATTTTTTTACGCCTCAATAATTACCTTCTGGGTAATGAAATATTCTAAAATCTATTGATTTCGTGTCTTATGTGGTTTTTAATTACCTCAGGGGTAAATCATGAGAAAGCAGATACAGGCTCTTGGTCGACTCAAAACAGGCCAGATGAACAAAACAGAATCTGCGTATTGCCAGCACCTTGAGCAGCGTAAACGTGCAGGGGAAATCGCCTGGTATCGGTTCGAGGGTATCAAGCTGCGGCTGGCTGACAACACGTTCTATACGCCAGATTTCGCTGTGATGCTCGCCACTGGTGAGATGGAACTGCATGAAGTGAAAGGTTTCTGGACCGACGACGCCAGGGTGAAAACCAAAGTCGCCGCAGATCAGTATCCGTTCCGAATCATCGGGGTAACGGTTAAGCCAAAGAAAGCAGGTGGCGGCTGGAATATCGAAGAGTTCTGAATCGACGATCTTTTTAGTTATCAATGTAATCAATAAGTTATGTGGATAAGCGAGGGTAAAGATGGAAAGTAATATCAAAGGGTTAGTTTCCGCCGGGCATGAGATGGCTTCGGAACTGAAAGCAGAATGTGGGGCCGTTGATATGCGTAGTGTGGCAAAGCTGATCAGCAATTTGGCAACGCAATTGGAAGTGCAACTGGTGCGTGCTAATGCGCTGGCCGAAGACCACCAGAGAGCGATTGAGTCAATTAAGCAGGCTGATGCAGCTGTTAAGTTGGCACACGAGAAGTTTTCGGCGCTGGCAGCGGAGAATGCAAAGCTGAAGAAGTTCTGCAAAGACGCTGCATTCGATGCCGATTACGAAGCAGAGCTAGGTATGGAGAGAGGTGGATTCAGTGATGCACTTAACGAAATAAAAACCCCAGCCACCGACGCTTTCTTGGCTGAAGTGAAGACTGAAGCACGCAAGGAGGGCGCTTACTTTGTGGCGAACAGAATGCTGGCTGCCTGGGAAGCTGGTTTTATTGATGATACTGCGAAGAACGCCGCTGATATTGCCCGGATGATTCTTACCTCTACTGAGTTTATGGCTAATGCGCCGGAAGGCGATTTTGACCGTTCATTCTCTGATGGCGTTCTCGAAGATATCGCCGCCCAGCTTCGCAAAGGAGGCAACCAGTGAGCAAGATTGACTATCAGGCACTGCGTGAAGCGGCGCAACTGGCAACACAGGGTGAATGGGTCGCATTTATTTCGTCTGGTACTGGTACATATGCGGTGCATACACCTGGTGATAAACGATGTGAAGACGTTATCAAATGGCCCGGCTTTGATGGGCAGAAAAACGCAGAGAACAACGCTCGTTATATCGCAGATTTCAACCCTGAAGTAGTGCAGGCGCTGCTGGATGAACGGGAAAGAAACCAGCAATACATCAAAAGCCGTGACCAGGAGAACGAGGAAATTGCGCTAACGGTAAGGGAACTGCGTGTTGAGCTTGAGGAAGCAAAATCAAAACTCAACGAGCAGCGTGAGTATTACGAGGGAGTAATCGCGGATGGAAGTAAGCGCATAGCAGAACTGGAAGCTCGGGAAATAAAACCAGCCAAAGGCGAAGTTCTTGTCGTTGTATCTGGTTTTACTGGTTGCGGGAAAAGCGCCATTGCCGGGGAAATAGAAATTGCGATGAAGGCTATTGGTGTACCGGTTCAGTGGACTAATGGCGATGCGGAAAAGCGCATGACAGGAGCTGACTGGCTGACAGCGATTGAGATGTACAAACCAACAGTGCGCATCGTGGAAGTTAATGTGCCACGCGCCGCAGGCATTCGCATCAAAGGAGGTGAGTAATGCGTGTGGCATGTATCGGCTTGTTACCGTACCCGACTCGTTTTTGGGCTTCTGCGCTAATTGCAAAGCCGTATGTCCTGATGGCTGACAGCATCATTCCGGCACCGAAACGCCGTACAGGCGTTGCAGCGGCGAAACGAGCAGCAAGGAAACGCAGGAGAACAAAACGATGAAAAACCGTAAGGCAAAAATTCTGTTAGCTAGCAGAAACGGTGTTGGGGTCTGGCGATGGTTGAGGATTAGTAACAGACGAGTGAGGTTGACGGGGTGTTGCGGGGTGATGGGTCACAGCTGTTGCAAAAAGCCCAGTGCGGCGCAAAACCGCTGGAAAAACCACTTGCGCACTAAAGGAGAGTGATATGGCTATCGCTGCAAGTTACACCATGCATCTCTATTGTGATTGCCTCCAATGTACAGATGGCAAATATAAGTCGCCAGACTTCGGTGAGTATATAGGTACGTCATGGGCTGGCTGTGCAAAAGAGGCGCGCAAGGATGGCTGGCGAATAAGCAAAGACAAAACGCGTGCTTTTGCGCCCGGGCATAAAGTTTTGAGGATTAACAAATGACCACTATAACCAAAGAGCGACTGCTGACAATCAAGCAGTGGCGCGAAACATACGGACCTGGTAGCAACGTTGTACTGCCAGCAGAAGAAGCGGAAGAGCTGGCACGAATTGCACTGGCATCGCTGGAAGCAGAACCTGTAAGCCAAACTTACAAGTTGAACCAGCTATCGGGCAACTCTCCGGTAACTCCGGATGATTGGATAAGCTGTAGTGAGCAAATGCCGGACGACGCGCAGTGGTGCGTAGTGAACACAGAATACGGGTATTACGTGCAATGCTGGTCTGAAGGTCAAGGGTGGCTTGGTGATGATATCAGCATCCCTGAATGCGATGTAATCAATTGGATGCCGCTACCAGAACCGCCGCAGGAGGTGAAGTAATGGACTATTCACAGTTAAGTGATTTTGAAATTAACAGAATGGTAGGAGACATAATTTTTAAAGGCCTTTGGGCAAGTAAACCGGAAACATCAGGGAATAACACCAACAAATGGTATTACGGAAATGCTGATACAACTTTTGAGCCATTAAACCCTTTACCTGACTACTGCAATGATCCGAGCGCCTCATGGCCTGTAATCGCAAAACATCAGATCAGCATATGTGCATACGAAAGAAATAATCCTGGAATGAAGAATGAATATTGGTGGGAGGCGGATAGATTTTGTGAATTTATTACCATAGACAACAACCCACTCCGCGCCGCCATGATTGTATTTCTCATGATGCAGGAAAATCAGAATGGCTAAATCATCAGCAGAGCGCAAAGCCGCTCAGAGAGCCAGACAAGCTGCATCTGGTGTGCGTAAGCTGGAAATTGTGCTTGATGCTCAGGAAATTGAAATGCTGGAGCGTAACTGTGCCACGCGTCGCCCCGGGCGTGCGCCTTACGAATTTGGTGAGTATATAGCGTTACTGATCCGCCAGGATGATGCACGCGTGCGCGGGCGTATAAAATCGATCAGCAGAAAACGTTGCGGTAAGTGCGGCGAGAGAGTTCCAGTTAATTCATGCCCGTGTAATGGTGACTCGCAATGCTGGGTGACTAAAGGCTGGCATGAAACGAAATTAATAGTGTGACATGTCACGAGTAGATTATGCATGATGAATTTGATGGGTTTTGAATACTGCCGCCAACTATGGCGGCTTTATTTTGCATGATACTATTACCACAACGGTAACTATTACCACGGTGGTTATGATGCCTGCTGAACCTAAAACCTATAAACGCAAATCAACGCAATTTAAGCCACTAACAGCAATGCAGGAGGCTTATTGCCAGTCATACATCAAAACGCCTGAAAACCAGACTCAGGCAGCGATTAACGCAGGATTCTCCCCAAATACAGCGGCAGTTAAAGCCAGTGTCATGATGCGCGATGAACGCATTCAAAAACGGATTGCCGAGTTGATGGAGGAGCGCAACAAACGAATGCGCGTCAGTGCTGATTACGTTCTCATGCGCCTGGTGGAGATCGACCAGATGGACGTGATCGACATCCTCAACGACGATGGGAGCCTTAAACCAATCCGTGAGTGGCCGAAAATTTGGCGCACTACGCTTAGTGGCTTTGATCTGTCATCGACCATCATGAACATGAACGAGGATTCGATAGAGACAATCCTCAAAAAAATTAAATGGCCTGACAAGGTGAAGAACCTTGAGCTGATTGGTAAGCATGTTGATGTCAACGCGTTCAAAGAACGTCTGGATGTTAATGTGAATGTGACAATTGCTGATCGCATAGCAGCAGCCAGGAAGCGACTCAAAGAACGTCAGGATGGTAATCAGTGACAGATACAGCGTTATCTCCTGAAGAGCAGTTGATCGAGGATATTGCAGGGTTCACTCACGATCCGCTTGGCTATGCCCTCTATGCGTTCCCGTGGGGGGAAGAGGGGACTGAATTAGCACATGCCACCGGTCCACGTCAGTGGCAGGCTGATGCGTTCCGAGAGATACGTGATCACCTGCAGAATCCAGAGACGCGCTATCAGCCGCTTATGCTGGCACGTGCTTCGGGTCACGGTATTGGTAAATCCGCATTCATCTCAATGCTGATCAACTGGGGCATGTCCACTTGCGAGGATTGTAAGGTCGTGGTGACCGCCAACACCGACAACCAGCTACGAACGAAGACTTGGCCGGAAATTATCAAGTGGTCGAACCTTGCTATCACGAAAGACTGGTTTACCTGTACCGCTACCGCGATGTACAGCAATGACCCTGGGCACGACAAGCGGTGGCGAGCTGACGCAATCCCCTGGTCTGAGCACAACACTGAGGCATTCGCCGGACTACACAACGAGCGCAAACGCATCATCGTGGTATTCGATGAAGCGTCGAACATTGCGGATCTGGTGTGGGAAGTTGCCGAGGGTGCGCTAACGGACGAAGACACTGAGATTATCTGGGTGGCGTTCGGAAACCCGACGCGTAACACCGGGCGTTTCCGTGAATGTTTCCGCAAGTACAAACACCGCTGGAAGTGTGCGCAGATTGACAGCCGGACGGTGGAAGGCACTAACAAACAGCAGTTGCAGAAATGGGTTGATGACTACGGGGAAGACAGCGACTTCGTTAAAATCCGTGTGCGCGGCATATTCCCGGATGCATCTGAATTGCAGTTTATCCCTACTGGCCTTACTGACGAGGCAATGAAACGGGTGGTAACCGCTGCGCAGGTTGCACATGCTCCGGTGATAATCGGCGTTGACCCGGCATACTCCGGCGTTGATGACGCTGTGATATACCTGCGGCAGGGGCTGCACAGTAAGGTGCTGTGGACTGGCAACAAGACCACTGACGATCTGATTATGGCGAAGCGTATCGCTGACTTTGAAGACCAGTACCAGGCTGACGCAGTGTTCATCGACTTCGGTTACGGAACTGGTCTGAAGTCAATCGGTGACGGCTGGGGTCGTACATGGCAACTTGTTCCGTTCGGTGGCGCGTCTACTGACCCGCAGATGCTCAACAAGCGTGGGGAGATGTTCAACTCATGCAAGACATGGCTGAGGCTGGGTGGCATGCTTGATGACCAGGAAACAGCGGACGACCTGTCGGCGGCTGAGTACAAAGTTCGAGTGGACGGTAAAATCGTTATCGAACCGAAGGAAGATATCAAGGAGCGGCTTGGGCGTTCGCCGGGTAAAGGCGATGCGCTACTGCTGACGTTTGCGTTCCCTGTGTCGAAGCGTCTGCGAATTCCCGGGCAGCAGAACCAGCAAGGCAAGGCCATCACAGATTACGATCCCTATGCTTAATCCGTTGGAGGGGATAATGCTGCTGATATCCTCTGGTGAGGATAAAACAAAGCCAGCTCATCGGCTGGCTGTTTGTGACATGTCACGGTGTTATTGCTCGCTTAGCTTCTGCTTCAGCAAGTAACCTTCGAGCATCCAGATTTTGTTTACAGCATTCTGCCGGGCAATCTTCCGACCAATTTCTGCATCAAAGTTTTCCTGGCTTGCACAGGCACTCTCTCCGGTGACGGTGAAGCCATTCTTCAGCACCAGTACGCAGAAAGTCAGGAGGTCTGTAGAGTTATGCGCTGTCCATGAATCGCCAACGCCCATATTGGCGGCACGAATGCCGTCATAAGCAGTAAAGAAATGCTCTTCAAGAATGATGCTTTCGATATATTGAGGCGTAACTCGCGGTGCCGTTTTGCCTTTCTCAACGATTTCTTTTTCGATTTGCTGGTCGTTCATAATCTCACCTTAAAAAAATGCCCGGCGAACCGGGCGAACTGGAAGCAATGAGTTCTTCCTTCCGTGGCTGTACGGGTTTACAGCATGAAGTCATCGCAATGGCGTCCTGCTGTAAAAAGTGCGGTGATAGTCCTTCAAGGGAAACCATCACCGCCAAGCACTGGAACTTCTGGCATCACGGTCCTTAGGCGTGATTCTGGCGTGGCATGCAGGATTCGAACCTGCGACCAACCGCTTAGAAGGCGGTTGCTCTGTCCGACTGAGCTAATGCCACAACGCTGAGAGCACTTAGCCTGTTAAGGCACCACACTTTGTCGCGGCTCCATAAATGCTCTCATCGTTGTACCCTCGTCTCTTCCGAGGCGTCACACCGAATCGCCGGGATGGTGAATCCCCGTGCGCGGAATAAAACCGCTCGACTTGCACATTCCGGCTACCTGGTTCGTTTGCCCGAGCAAGGGAGGGTGCCCCTTAAACGTATCCAGGCCGCTATCGGCGCATGTGCCATACGCCGTACTGCTCAAAATAAAAGCTCACTCCACCTGTTCAATTTAACGACAAGCCAGTCAGGTTAGTAACCGGAATGAACTTTTTGGTTACCTGAAAGGTAATAATTCGTGCGTTAAATGTCAACCGACTACGATAAATAAATCATATGTGGTTAAATTGGTAATAATTTAATTGCGTACGGAGTCATTGATATGTGCATGGGTAGCTCACCATCAGTGCCTGCAACACCAGAAGTTCAGGCAGCACCACAGGAGCAGGATGCCGCCGTTGTTGATGCCCGCGACGAAGAAACTCGTCGCCGTCGCGCTGCTGCTGGTCGTAGTTCTACGCTGCTTACCGGTTCTCAGGGCGACACATCAACCGCTAATACCAGCGGTAAAACGCTACTTGGTCAGTAACCGGAGTCATTGAAATGGCGGAAACAACTAAAGAGCGATTGAACAAACAGTTCGCACAACTTGAAAGCGAGCGTCAGTCGTTCGAGCCGCACTGGCGCGAGTTGAGTGATTACATCAACCCGCGTGGTTCCCGCTTTCTGACTTCTGAGGTCAACCGTAACGATCGACGCAATACACGCATTATTGATTCGACCGGGACTATGGCGGCGCGCACTCTCGCCAGCGGCATGATGTCAGGCATCACAAGCCCCGCGCGTCCGTGGTTTCGCCTGGCTACGCCAGATCCTGAAATGATGGATTATGGCCCTGTTAAGTTGTGGCTTGAGGCGGTGCAGAACCGCATGAACGATATGTTCAATAAGTCGAATCTCTATCAGTCTCTGCCGCAGTTATACGGAAGCCTCGGCACATACAGCACTGGTGCAATGGCAGTGCTGGAGGATGACGAGGACATCATTCGCACAATGCCATTCCCGATAGGCAGTTACTACCTGGCTAACTCACCTCGTGGCAGTGTGGACACCTGTTTTCGCAAGTTCTCTATGACTGTTCGTCAGCTTGTTCAGGAGTTCGGGCTAAATAACGTCAGCGAATCCGTAAAAAGCATGTGGGAAAGCGGCACCTACGAGAAGTGGATTGAAGTGATGCATTCGGTTTACCCGAACATTGACCGCGATACATCGAAGCTGGATAGCAAGAACAAGCCATTCAAATCGGTTTATTACGAGGTTGGTGGCGATAACGACAAGTTGTTGCGTGAGTCCGGATTCGATGAGTTTCCAATTATGGCTCCGCGCTGGGAAGTTAACGGCGAAGATGTTTATGGATCATCATGCCCGGGTATGCTGGCGCTTGGACCTGTTAAGGCATTGCAGCTTCTCCAGAAGCGCAAGTCGCAGTTGATTGATAAAGCCACCAATCCGCCGATGGTTGCTCCGACTTCCCTCAAGAATCAGCGCGCCTCCCTTCTTCCTGGCGACATCACGTATATCGATCAGATTACTGGTCAGGATGGTTTCAGGCCTGCTTATCTGGTTAACCCCAGTACAGCAGATCTGGTAGCAGACATTCAGGACACTCGCCAAATCATTAACAGCGCCTACTTTGTCGATCTGTTCATGATGTTGCAGAACATCAATACCCGCTCGATGCCTGTTGAAGCGGTGATCGAAATGAAAGAAGAAAAACTTCTGATGTTGGGGCCGGTTCTGGAGCGTCTGAACGACGAATGTCTTAATCCTCTCATTGACCGCGCTTTCTCGATGATGGTGCGTAAAAAAATGCTGCCGCCACCGCCTGACGCGATGGAAGGTATGCCCCTGAAGGTCGAATACATTTCCGTCATGGCTCAGGCGCAGAAGTCTATCGGCCTGTCCAGTCTGGCGTCTACGGTCAACTTCATTGGTCAACTTGCGCAAGCGAAACCAGAAGCTCTCGACAAACTCAACGTTGATCAGGCGATCGATGCATTCGCTGATATGTCCGGAGTGTCTCCAACCGTCATTGTTCCGCAGGAACAGGTTGAGCAGACTCGCCAGCAACGGGCACAGCAACAACAGCAGCAACAAATGATGGCGATGGGGATGGCGGCGGCACAGGGTGCCAAGACGCTAAGCGAAGCTAAAACTTCGGATCCGAGTGTTTTGTCAGCTATGGCGAATGCAGTTAGTGGTCAGGGTGGGCAATCACAATGACAGATTACGAAGACGATCAACTGAAAGAAGAAAACGCCCGTAAGCAACGTGACATGGCGCAGCGTGAAATTGATGACATTCGCTTTGTCATGAGCAGTGAACAGGGGCGTCGCGTTGTCTGGTCGGTGCTGGAGAAAGGCCGTGTGTTTTCCGCTATCTCACCGATGGACGCTATGGCAATGGCATTTAATGAGGGGCAACGCAATCTGGCGCTGGAACTGTTTCAGCGCGTTATGGCGCATTGCCCTGAACAGTATTTGAAGATGGCCAAAGAGGCCAGTGAACAGGAGTGATCATGAATTTATTTGAGCGTTTGCTGTATCGCCGTCTTTGCAATGAGCAACCAGTCGATGGTGGAGCAGCTCCGGCTGCGTCAGAACCGTCAGCGCCTGCAGGTGATAACCCTGCTCCAGTTGGTGATCCATCACAACAGGAAGGTGATAAGACACAACCTGTTGCTGATGGCGATAAACCTGCTGATGACAAAAAGCCTGAAAGCGATAAGCAGGGTGAAAAAAAGGACGGCGATAAACCGGAGGGTGCGCCTGAGAAGTACGAGTTTCAGGCTGCCGAAGGCGTAGAGCTGGATACAGAAGCGTTGAAGGAATTCGAGCCGGTGGCGCGAGAACTTAACCTGACCAACGAGCAAGCGCAAAAGCTGGTTGATGCTTATCCGAAGATTCTGGCAGGTGTTCAGCAGCGCCAGGCAGAAGCCTGGCAGAAAACAACCGAGCAGTGGGCTGCGGATGTAAAAGCTGACAAAGAAATCGGTGGCGACAAGTTGATTTCTAACCTTAGCGCCGCACAGCGTGCGCTTGACCAGTTCGGGACACCTGAACTCAAAGAGTATCTGAACGCCACCGGGCTGGGTAATCACCCTGATCTGGTCAAAACGTTCGTGAAAATCGGAAAGGCGATGTCTGAAGATGGCATGGTCACCGGTGGTAATGAAGGCCAGCGTAGTGCGGCCGAAGTGCTCTATGGCAAATAAGAGAGGAAATGACAATGGCTGTTAAAGGCTTAACTGCGCTAACGCTGGCTGACTGGGGTAAGCGCGTCGATCCAAACGGGAAAGTCGATAAGATTATCGAGCTTCTCGGTCAAACTAACCCGATCCTTCAGGATATGCCTTTTGTCGAAGGGAACCTTCCTACCGGACACCGAACCACCATTCGTTCTGGTTTACCTTCAGCTACCTGGCGTTTGCTGAACTATGGCGTACAGCCAAGCAAATCAACCACAGTGCAGGTCACCGATTCCGTTGGCATGCTGGAAACCTATGCTGAGGTCGATAAGTCACTGGCTGATCTGAACGGCAATACCGCCGAATTCCGCCTGTCTGAAGACCGAGCATTTATTGAAGCGATGAATCAGCAGATGGCGCAGACGCTGTTTTATGGTGATTCCAGCGTTAACCCTCAGCAGTTTATGGGACTGTCCTCCCGCTATTCCAGCCTGTCTGCGGGTAATGCTCAGAACATCATTGATGCTGGTGGCACGGGTACAGATAACACCTCAATCTGGTTAGTGGTGTGGGGCGAAAACACCGTGCATGGCATCTTCCCGAAAGGGCAGAAGGCTGGCATTCAGATGGAAGATAAAGGCCAAGTGACACTGGAAGATGCTAATGGCGGCAAGTACGAAGGCTACCGTACCCATTACAAATGGGATAACGGACTTGCTCTGCGTGACTGGCGTTATGTCGTTCGCATTGCAAACATCGATGTCAGCAATCTTTCAGAACCTTCCTCTGCCGCAAATATTGCGAAGTTGATGGTTAAAGCACTGCATCGCATTCCAAACCGTGGCATGGGGCGCCCAGTGTTCTACATGAACCGCACTGTAGGCCAGGCTCTTGATCTGCAATCTCTGGAGAAAACATCTCTGGCGATCAGCGTAAAAGAGACAGAAGGCGAGTGGTGGACTTCATTCCGTGGTGTACCAATCCGTGAAACTGATGCGCTTCTGGAAACAGAAGCCCGCGTGGTGTAACGCCTGTTATTAACCTGTGGGTCGTAACAGACCCACTAATGGAGAAAGAAGATGATCACCGACAAACTGTTGATGTTCTCCGAAGCTCAGGCGGTTACGAATACCGCGGCTTCTACTGACGTAATCGATCTCGGTCCAATTGACGGAAAACATCGTGATATCGGCGTGGGTTACCCGCTTGAGTTTTGGGCGCTGGTTAACACAGCCGCCGCGGCAAGCGGTGATGCAACTGTAAACATCCAGTTGCAGACGAGTGAGAATAACAGCTCATGGACCACTATTTATGATAGTGGCGCACTGGCAAAGACCGCCCTGACAGCAGGTAAACGAATTGTTTCTGCAAAGGTGCCTGCCGGTGTTAAGCGATATCTGCGTGTTAACTACTCCGTCGCAACTGGCCCACTAACGGCTGGCGAATTCACTGCTGGTATCAGTCTTGATGTTGATGCCAATACGCCGTATCCGATCCGCTCAAAAGTAACTGGTTAAGGTGATATCGATGTCAGGTGAGAAACCAAGATACCGCGTTCTGCGCCTCTCTCATATCCATAACACACTGTGGCCGGAGGGGGCAGAAATCGAATACGAAGGTGAGCCTGGTAGCGCACTGGAACCTGTTAACGATGCAGCCAGACAGGCAAAAGCAAAGGTAGCAGGAAAGGTGTCTATGGCAGCAACCAGCACCAAAATCATCAACGATGTGTCAGATGATGGTGAACTGGATAAGCTCCGTGAAGAGTACGAATTGCTCTTTAACGAGAAGCCACACCATAACGCCAAAGCCGAAACGCTCCGCGAGAAGATCGCAGATAAGCGTAAAGAACTGGGCGTGTAAGCCTCGCGAATCAGATAAGGGGCTTCGGCCCCTTTATTGCAGGAGTGTATATGGAACTCGTAAACCTCAAAACCGGCACTGACAGCTACCAGGATGAGAGCGGAGAAACCAGAACTCGCGATGAATACCCGTGGGGGCTGTGCATCACTCTTAATAACGACACATTGAATAAGCTGAAGGCGCAACCTCAGGGCGTCGGAACAGAAGTGATGATAACTGCAAAGGCTGTTATTCGAGGCCTGTCTGCCAGAGAAACTGACGATGGTGTTAATCGCAGCGCCGATCTGCAGATCACTGATATGGCGATCGCTCCTGTTTCCGGGGATGTAGAAAAATCAGCGGCTGAAACCCTGTACGGCAATGGGGGTGAGTAATGGCCTCTGTAGTAGAGATCTGCAATCGTGCGCTGTCCAATATTGGCAATAGCCGCAGCATTAACAGCCTGACGGAAGCCAGCAAGGAAGCGGGGGAATGTTCGCTGCACTTTGAGGCCTGCCGTGATGCTGTGCTTTCTGATTTTGACTGGAACTTTGCTACCAAACGCGTGTCGCTTGCAGATACGAGCAATCCACCGCCTGACTGGGAATATGCGTATCAGTACCCGTCCGATTGTCTGCGCATTACTGAAATTATGCTTCCTGGTGTACGCAATCCAACAGCAGCAATGCGCGTTCAGTACGAAGTTGGTGCAGACACCAACGGAACAGGAAAGTTGATCTACACAGACCAGCCTCAGGCATGGCTCAAGTATGTCTCTCGCGTTACAGATGTGAACATGTTTGATGCCATTTTTATGGAGGCGTTGGCCTGGCGTCTTGCGGCAGCTATTAACATGGCGCTGACTGGGAATGCAGACCTCGGTACGTTTGCCCTCAATATGTACAATCGCGTGATTCTTAGTGCTGGCTCGCATAGCCAGAATGAATCACAGGAACCACAGCCACCGGTTGATGAGTTTACCATTGCGAGGTTGTCCTGATGGCTATCAGTTGGATCCAGCCCAGCTTTGCCGGTGGTGAGATTGGACCGTCGTTGTACGGGCGTATTGACATGGCGAAGTACCAGGTGGCATTGCGCAAGTGCGATAACTTTATCGTGCGGCAGTATGGCGGCGTTGAGAATCGACCTGGTACGCGTTTTGTCGGTGCCGCCAAATACCCAAATCGGAAATGCCGCCTGATCCCGTTCCAGTTCTCGACGGTTCAGACCTATGCTCTGGAGTTCGGACACCAGTACATGCGCGTTATCAAAGATGGTGCGTTGGTGCTGAACAGCAGCAATGTTATTTATGAAATTGCCACGCCATATACTGAAGCCGATCTGTTCCGAATTAAATTCACGCAAAGCGCCGACGTGCTTACGCTGGTTCACCCGGCATACCCGCCGAAAGAGTTGCGCCGATATGCTCATGACAACTGGCAACTGGTTGATGTGGTAACGAAGAACGGGCCATTTGAAGATATCAATATTGACGAGTCAGTGACGGTTTATGCCAGCGCCAGCACCGGGACAATTACGTTAACGGCAAGCGCCTCTATTTTTGGCGCGGAGCAGGTAGGAAAATTGTTCTATCTGGAACAGCCTGCAGTGGATTCAGTGCCGGTATGGGAAACCAGTAAGAGTACGTCGATTGGCGATATTCGCCGTGCAGACAGTAACTACTATCGCGCCGTTACAGCAGGCAAAACAGGTACTTTGCGCCCTTCGCATACAGAAGGCACATCATGGGATGGCTGGGGCGGATCCGGTGATGATGATACTGGCATTGAGTGGGAATATCTGCACAGTGGTTTTGGCATTGCCCGTATCACTGCTGCAAATGGAACTACTGCAACTGCCGAGGTGATTTCCTATATCCCTTCGCAGGTAGTTGGCGAGGATAATGCCAGCTATAAATGGGCTAAATATACCTGGAACAGTGTTAATGGTTATCCTGGCACTGTTGTTTATTATCAACAACGTCTTTACTTCGCCGCATCGACTGCGTTCCCTCAGACTATCTGGGCCAGCCGTACCGGGGATTATAAGGATTTTGGCAAAAGCAATCCTACGCAGGATGACGACAGAATTATCTACACCTATGCCGGGCGTCAGGTTAATGAGATCCGCCACCTGATTGATGTCGGTTCGCTGGTGGCACTGACTTCCGGAGGTGAGTACGTCATCACCGGCGACCAGAACAAAGTGTTAACCCCATCATCATTTGCATTCAGCTCTCAGGGATCAAATGGCTCGAGCAATGTCCCACCAATTGCCGTGGCGAATATTGCTCTGTTCGTCCAGGAGAAAGGCAGTGTTGTCCGTGATTTGGCCTACTCATTCGATGTTGACGGCTATCAGGGGAACGACCTGACCATCCTTGCCAATCATCTTTTTCAGAAGCACAGCATTGTTGACTGGTGCTTCTCTATTGTCCCTTACTCCAGCGCCTTCTGCATTCGTGATGACGGTAAATTACTGGTGATGACCTATTTGCGTGATCAGCAGGTTTTTGCATGGGCACCACAATCCAGTACCGGAAAATATGAAAGCACATGCAGTATCAGCGAAGGCAATGAAGATGCGGTGTATTTCGTCGTTAACCGAACCGTTAACGGGCAAACAGTGAGATACATCGAGCGGCTGTCCAGCCGTTTATTTACCAGCGATGAAGATGCTTTCTTTGTTGATTCTGGCCTTAGCTATGATGGAAGAAATACGTCTGACAGAACGATGACCATCACTGGTGGTTCTGGCGAATGGGATTACCGCGCGGAATATACAATCAGTATTTCTGGTGGTGCGTACTTCACCAGTAGTGATGTCGGTGCGCAACTACAGTTCCCTTATACCGGAACTGATCCTGATACTGGCGATGAAGTGTCAAAAGAATTACGTTGCGACATTATTTCTGTAACCAGCAACACCGCTGTAGTGGTTCGTGCTAACAGGAACGTCCCGCCATCCCTCAGGAATGTGGCCACCACGAACTGGCAGATGGCGCGCCGGGCATTTGGCGGCTTGTCTCATCTTGAAGGTCAGACCGTAAACATCCTCTCTGATGCGAACGTGGAACCACAGAAAGTAGTTTCCGGAGGTGCCGTCACGCTTGAATCACCAGGGGCTGTAGTGCACATCGGCCTGCCAATAACTGCTGAATTCGAAACACTGGATATCAACATTAACGGACAGGAAACGCTGCTGGACAAAAAACAGGTGATCCCGTCCGTTACTCTGGTTGTGAATGCCAGTCGCGGCATCTGGGCGACTACTCCCGGCGGTAAATGGTACGAATATCCACAGCGTGAATTCGAGTTCTACGATGATCCTGTTGATGACGCTACCGGAAAAGTAGAAGTGAAACTGGACAGTAACTGGGGCAAAAACGGACGTGTAAAAATCCGTCAGCTTGATCCGTTGCCGCTGTCTGTTCTTGCCGTTATTCCTCGCCTTACTGTTGGGGGATTCTGATGATCGATGTTCAAATTATTCCCGCAACCGAAGAGCATCTTCAGATGATTTTGCCGGATGTTCGTCAGGCTGATATTGACGAACTGTATGCTGTATCGCTGATGACTACCGAAGATGCGCTGCGTGTTGGTCTGCGCACTGCGACCATGGCCTGGTCAGGATTTGCAAACGGAGAACTGGTAACCATGTTTGGTGTATCTCCGGCGTCAATGATTGGTGGCAATGGTACGCCCTGGCTGGTCGGAACCAGCCGTATTGAAAAATATCAGAAGACATTTCTTCGCCACTGCCGCCCTGTATTGCAGCAGATGCTGGCAGTTTATCCGCGCCTGGAAAACTACGTCGACGAGCGAAACCATGTTGCCAAAGCATGGCTGCACTGGCTTGGATTCAGGCTTGAAGAAGCCGCGCCTTATGGTGCTCTTGGTCTTAATTTCCACAGATTTCACATGGAGAGAAAATAATGTGTAACCCAGCCATCGCTTTGGTTGCCGTCACAGTGGCATCCACAGCCGCGTCAATGTACAGCCAGAGCAAGCAGGCAAAATACCAGTCAGCCATAGCTGATCGGAATACTGAAATTGCTGAAGCTCAGGCACAGGATTCAATCAATCGTGGGAATATTGAAGCGGATCAGCGTCGTCGTGAAATGCGTCAACGCTCAGGCACTGCGGCGGCCACTATGGGGGCTACCGGTGCGGAATTAAGTAGCGGAACAGCTCTTGACGTTTTTGCGGATAATGCTCAGTTCGGCACTCTTGATGCGTTAACGACAGTGAATAATGCTCAGCGTGAGGCATATGGGTATCAGGTTCAGGGAATGAATGCTCAGGCACAGGGGGCTGCTGCTCAGTCGGCTGCTAAATCATCGATGACCAGCACTTTGTTAACGGCACCACTAAAAGCATACGGTGCATACCAGATGGGCGGAGGAACGTGGAGCCCATTCTCTCAGAAGGCTGCGCCGATTTCTGCTGCTGTTGGCACTCCAACCGGTCGATAAGGGGATAATAAGATGCCAGTTGTACCAACAACATCGGGCCGTCAGGTTCAGAGCAGAGGGATTTCGACGCAGGGATTCTCATCGTTTCAGACACCAAATGTCGGTGATGTACTTGGCGATGTTGCAGAGCAATATGCAGGTATTATTGCGCAGGCAAAACAGCGTGCGAATGTTGCTATGGCTCAGGATGCTTCTCTTAGCTTAAGCCAGATAAGCAGCGATCTGCTGAATAACCCTGAAACAGGTTTGCTTAACCTGAAAGGGAAAAATGCTATTGGAAAAGGTCAGGAGTATACGCAGCAGTTTGATGCCCAGGTCGAGCAACTGGCTATGTCGCTGCCGGATGAACAGACTCGTAATGCTTTCATGCAGCAGGCGCAGCAGCAGCGCATTCAGTTCACTACGCAGGCCGGGCGGCACGAGATAGGGCAAATTAATGCCTACGAAGAAGGTCAGTTTCAGGCGACGCTGCTGAATAATGGTAAAAATGCCGCAGCATTGTATGGCGACAATGCCGCATATGTATTGGCTAATAAGCAAACTTTCCAGCAAATTGAGGATTACGGCATTGCGCATGGCTGGAGCGACGAGCAAATCCAGGCCAAGAAAATCGAGTTTAAAGAGAAGGTTGCTGATGCCGCATTGTCCCAGTGGTCGGCAAACAATGCGACCGCATTCATCCAAAATAATGGCGAGTTAAGTGATACTGCTGCTGGAGCTCGCCGTGCTGTAGCAGATAGTGACTCTTCCGAGCGTGCCCGTGGCATACGCAACAATAACCCAGGAAATCTCGAATACAGCAAAACTAATCCGTGGGTAGGCCAGACCGGTGATGATGGTCGATTTGCTAAATTCGAAACACCTGAACACGGGATTCGTGCATTAGGGCGAAACCTGATGTCGTATCAGAGGCAGGGTATTGATACCGTCAGCGAGATAATTAATCGCTGGGCACCGCCTACTGATAAAAATGATACTATGTCGTATATCAAAGCAGTGTGCGAACAACTTGGCGTTTCTGCTGATGATCCTCTCGATGCATCTAATCCTGATACCCTGAAGGCGCTTTGTGCAGCCATTATCCATCATGAGAACGGTAGCCAGCCATACAGTGATCAGCAGTTAACTGCTGGTGTCAGTGCAGCACTTGGTTTATCAACAATTCCAACCAACACCAAACGCTATACCGGTAATGCAGCATTCGATGCGGCATCTCCTGAGGCTCAGGCAAGTTTTATGCGACAGGCGGATCAACTGCGTCGGCAGCAGCAGGCTGAATATAAAACGATAATTGACAGCAAGGTTCGCGATGCGACGGCTGCGTATATGCGTGGCGTTGAATTTCCTAACCCACCTGGTGAGGATGATTTTATTGCAGCTTATGGCGTCAGAGAAGGAAACCTGCGATATACCGAGTTCAGAAATACGCAGATCGCCGGACAGTATATAGGCTCTTTCCGCAACATGCCGACAAGCAGCATTACCGCATATGTTGAGCAATTACGCCCGGATACTGGTGAGACAGGAGAGGGTTATGCGTCTCGCGCAGCTCTTTATGACAACGTTGTTTCGGCTGCAAATCAGGTGATAAAGCAGCGGCAGTCGGATCCTGTGCAGTTCTCTCTTGCCTCCGGACAGGCAAAGCCTATCGACATGAGCAATAAGGATAACTTTGGACAGAGCGTTGCCTTGCGTGCCGCTCAGATCAGTGACCTTGCTAAGTCATATGGCACTCCACTGACGTTCTTTTCCAAAGACGAGGCCAATCAGATCGGTGTTTTCTTTCGTGATGCTCCAGTTTCCCAACAGGCAGCATATCTCGATACCATCAGGCAGAGCACTGGTGGTGGGCAGGTGTATATGTCAGCACTACAGCAGATCAGTGCCAACGCTCCATCTGCTGCCGTTGCCGGGATACTGATGGACAAGCCTGGTGGTATTTTGGCAGAAACAAACTGGTTTAATCCGGATGTTTCCGTGTCTCCTGAAACCGCTGCGCAGACAATTCTTGCTGGCGCGGCGGCTCGTAAAGGTACTGATGATGCGAAAGGTATTCCGATGCCTAAAGATGCTGATCTTCGCCTTGAGTTTTCTGACATGGTGAAGGATGCATTTGCTGGTGATGCTCAGGGGGCATCAATGGCATACGAGATCGCAAAGGACTATTACGCTGGTGTGATGGCGAAAAAAGGCGTGATATCAGGCGAAATTGACACTGATATCTGGAAACAGGCTGTTAACGTAGCTACAGGTGGCGTGCATGACTATAACGGAATGGGGAATGTCCTTTTGCCGTGGGGAATGTCTGCAGAGCAATTCGATAAGCAGGTTAATCAGGCTTGGAATGAACAAGTTGTCGGCACCGGGATAAAAACACCGCCTGGTCAGTATGGTTTGCAAAGTTACGGCGATAGTCAGTACCTGGTGAAACTTGGTACTGGTTATCTGCTGAAAGATGATGGTTCTCCCGTTGTTCTTAATCTGACACAGAAGCGTCAGAGATTCTCCGGAGATATTCCGCAATGAGTTACTTTGGCCTTAATCCAGTAAACCAGAATCAGCAGCTTGACGAAGCAGCATCAAATCCAGCTGGCTTTAACAGCGATGTTGGTTTTTTCGACAACGCTGTAGGAGCGGCATTGTCTGGTTTGTACTCCGGGCTGGTGGCAAAGCCAGATCAGTTGCTATGGGCAGGGATGGATAAAATCGTATCCCCGATTGCTCAGTTTGTTAACGAAAACACCTCGCTCAATGACACTTCAGTTTCATACATTGCTGAGCAGAGAAAACTAGCAGAGCAGCAGGTTAAGCGGCTGACGCCTGATGCCGCGACAACCGGAACCGCCGGGCAGGTTCTTTATGGGTTGTTCGATATGGGCGGGCAGGCTGTTGTCGGTACAACGCTCGGTGGTCCGGTCGGAGGTGCTGCGGCGGTAACTTCTCTACAGGGTTTTTCTGAGTTTGAACGGCTGACAGCACAGGGTGTTGATTTCAGGACGGCGCAGGAAGCGGGATTAGTGCAGGGTATTACTGCTGGTGCCGGAACACTGATCCCTATGAGCCTCGGGTTACGTGCTGGTGGTGCGCTGGCGGAAGGTGTGGCGGCTCAGCTTGCGCGGACGGGTGAAAGTTCAGTGCGACGCGCCGCAGCAACAGCAGTACGTGCAACGCCAGATATTGCCTATGCCGCAGGTACAAATATTGCGTTCGGTATGGCACAGCGTGGGCTTACTGCAAAAACGCTTCGTGATGGTGGCTATAGCGAAATGGCTAACCAGTATGATGTGTTGGATCGACAGGCAATTGCTATTGATGCTGTTCTTGGGGTGGCGTTTGGTGGTGTCGGCAGATTTATTAACTCTCGCGGCGAGCCTACAAGCGCACCAAATTTTTCACCAGTTGATATCGATGCTGCACTGGCGGCGAATGCCGCTCATCATGCTGAAATTGATATTGCTCCCGGCGTTCCGATCAACGTGCTTTCGCGTAATTCGCACATTCAGGCTCTGCGAAAAGCCATGTCTGATGTTAGCCAGGGGAGACCTGTAGACGTTGCCAGCATTGTTGAGTCTGCATCTTTCAGTGAAATTCCTGGGCGCAAGAGTCTGCTGTCTCAGGCAGTTAATGAGGCTCTGTCATCTGTAGATGATGGAGTAACGGCGCGCGCTATAGAAAATCGGTTGCTTGAAGAACAGGCCGCGCAGCTTTTGCCGCGTGGCGATAGACAGGTTTACCAGTCTGAAATCGCTAATAGCCAACGAATTATTGAAAATCTCACTGAACAGCGCGCACAAATTCTTGCAGAAGAGCCAACCGGTAGCGGTAAGGCTTTATCTCGTGCTCGATCAGATAAACAGGCCAGACTTCGCGATATTGACCAACGAATCCGGCAGGCACAAGAACGCCTGGAATTTTCCCGTAACGCGTTGGCACCGCATGAGCCTGGCGGTCAGTTTTTTGAAGCTCGAGCAGAACTGGCACGGCGACAGCAGGCAGAAAGTGAACTTAATGCTCAGGCTGTTTCATTCTATAAAACAGCAGAGGTCAGGACGCCAGACGAAGTAGCTCCTTTTGAGCCCGGTAAGATATTGCAACAGACAGAACAAAAAATGATGGCAGATCCGGCAGGAGATATTGATCTGCGTATAGCTGAAGACTCGCTGCTTGAATCTCCGGACATGATAATCACCGTGCTGGATGATGATGGTAATCCACAATCGCGCAGCGCGCGTGAAGTACTGGATGAAGCGAACAGGGAAAGTGAGCAGGCAATACAGGATTCCAGCCTGTTTGATGTCGCTGTGGCGTGTTTCTTGAGAGGTTAAATTAAATGAGACAGGAATGTATACAAGCGGTCCAGCAGGCGGCGCAGCGCACGTTAACGGCGCGAGAAATACAGAACATTGAAGACCGCATTTATCGAAATATGCGCTCCATTGCTCGTGATGACACGATGTCGTGGAGACAACTTTCCGAATCAGAGCGGCTATATCGTGCAGCACAATTGGCATCTGAAGAATTACAGCGAGAAGCGGCATTAAAGAAACGTCGTGTGGCCCTCACTATAGCCGCACGTCAGAGATTGGATAAATTTATCAATAGCTATCAAGGGGCTGATGGGAAACTTGGCGCTCTTAACCGTACTATTGCTTTTAATGCAGACGGTAAATCGAATTTCCTCTCTGTTGAATCCAGAACAAAAGCCACCCGTGATTATGCATTGAGTCAATTGCAGGAGGCATTCGAAGCAGTTGATCCTCGCTTTTTTGGTCTGTTTGAAGATGAAGCGGGCGTACGTGACCTGGTATATGAAATGCGGGGGCAAAATACTGGCAATGCTAAAGCAAGAAAAGGTGCTAAGGCGTGGAGAGAAGTGACAGAGCTACTGCGCCGCCGGTTTAATGATGCTGGTGGGGACATTGGCTATCTCGAAAACTGGGGGATCCCTCAACATCATTCTATGGAAAAGGTTGGGGCGGTATCAAAGGATAAGTGGGTTAGCGATGTTATAGGTAAGCTGGATCGCAAATATTATATCCGAGCCGATGGACAACTGATGAACGATGCCGAGTTGTCTGCATTTCTTGGAGAGGCTTATAACACGATCGCTACTGGTGGGCTGAATAAGCTTACTGATACCGGAATGCGAATTTCCGGCGCACGTGCTAACCGTGGTAATGCATCACGACAGATATATTTCAAAGATGCAGATTCCTATCTGCAATATCAGCAACTTTATGGCGATCGCTCTCTATGGGAAATCATGGTCGGTCACCTGGAAGGTATCAGTAAAGATATTGCACTGGTGGAAACATATGGTCCAAACCCCGATCATGTTTTCCGCTCCCTTCTTGATCAGGTTAAGGCAGAAACGGCAACAGCTAACCCGAGTAAAACCGGTAAAGTCGAGCGGCTGGCGAACAACACAGAGAATCTGTACAACTTTATTTCCGGAAAGACACAGCCTGTAGCGAATCCGCACATCGCGCGATGGTCTGACAATATCCGCAACTGGCTGGTTGCCAGCAGACTCGGATCCGCGTTGCTGTCATCGTTCTCTGATCTTGGAACCATGTATCTGTCTGCGAAGGTTACCAACCTTCCAATGAACCAGTTATTCCGCAACCAGCTTGAAGCTATGGACCCAACGAACCGTACTGAGCTTGCGCGGGCGCGCCGAGCTGGTCTGGCGATGGAATCTCTACTTGGCAGCGTTAACCGCTGGGCGATGGATAATATGGGGCCGTCTGTGTCTCGTTGGGCGGCAACGGCGGTAATGCGTGCCAGTGGGCTTACAGCATGGTCAGATGCGCACAAGCGCGCCTATGGCGTAACTATGATGGGAAGCCTGGGAGAAGTAGTGTCACGGACACCAGACCTTCGTAGCCTCGATGACTCTGATTTTCGTATCCTGAAAAGCAAAGGGATTACTGACACAGACTGGAGCGTATGGAAGCTGGCGCAACAGGAGGACTGGGGGAACGGTAATAATACGATGCTGACACCGGAAAGCATTATGCGTATCCCTGATTTAGCAGTTAAACATCTTGGTGAGCCTGAACGCGTGAAATTTGAGGCAATGCGTAAACTGCTCGGTGCCGTAACTGAAGAAGTTGATATGGCTGTTATTACACCGGGAGCACGTGAGCAACTGATAACCGGTTCTGGTATTCAGCGTGGAACATGGAAAGGTGAATTAACGAGAAGTGTTTTCCTGTTTAAATCGTTCCCTATCTCGGTGGTTATGCGTCACTGGTCACGCGCTATGGGTATGCCGTCTGCTGGTGGGCGTGCGGCATATATTGCGACGTTTATTGCCAGTACGACCATTCTTGGCGCTTTGTCGCAGCAACTTAACGACCTTGCGTCTGGTCGTAATCCTCGAGAGATGACAGGAGAAGATGCTGCTAAATTTTGGCTTGGTGCTCTGCTGAAAGGTGGTGGTCTTGGCCTTTACGGTGACTTTTTATTGTCAGATCACACGAGGTACGGAAGCGGCGCGCTGGCGTCGATGTTTGGCCCGGTAGCTGGTCTGGTTGATGACGTAGTGAAGATTGCTCAGGGCATACCGTTAAATGCTGTGGAAGGGAAGAATGAGCAGACTGGTGGTGATCTGGTTAAGCTTGGGAAGGGGCTGATGCCAGGTGCGAATCTCTGGTACTTGAAGGCGGCTCTCGATCATATGATCTTTAACCAGATGCAGGAGTATTTTTCACCAGGCTATTTGCGTAAAATGGAGCAACGTTCGAAGAAAGAGTTTAACCAGACATACTGGTGGCGACCGCAGGATGTCACTCCGCAATAAGGGTGAGAAATGATTGCTTTTATTCTTGTTTTGTTTGCGCTTGTTGCACTTGGCGTTATGAACCGTAAATGTATCATTGGTGATGGTGAATTTGCTGTTGCAGTTGTTTTGATATTATCTGGTGTAGCCAGGGTACATAGGTTTGTCATAACGTGAGCGTGACATGCCACAGGCCGCTTTCGCGGCCTTTAAATTTACCGGATTTGTTTTCGTAATTGTTCGGCACAATAGTCGAGATGTGTTTGCAGATCCCGCATAGACATCTGTGAGCTGGTTACGTAGTTAATCAGTGCAGTCAGTTCGGCAAGTGGGCCATCGACATTGAATCCATCTTTATCGAGATCCCGGAGTAATTTCATCAAGTGCGATCCCTCCACCAGTGATCTGACGCCTCCCGGCGTGTGAACCCTTTCGGTAAATCCGTCTTCCAGTGGATAGTGATACTGCTGCATCTTATCTTCTCCATGCAATAACTGTATGAATATACAGTATCAAATAATTTGTTTGCTATCCAGCACGTTTTGTAAATTACCTGAAAGGTAATACTGTTCGTATTGATGACATTTCTATACATATATGGTTTTTAAGGTAATAAAATGGCCGGGTATGCGGCGCAACGGGTGCTGCGACTATCTGGAGATTTAACATGACGGTCTCAACCGAAGTTGACCACAACGAATACATTGGTAACGGTGTTACAACGACATTCCCTTATACCTTCAGGATTTTCCAGAAATCTGATCTGGTAGTACAAGTGGTTGACCTTGATGAAAATATCGCTGTGCTAGCTCTCGATACTGATTACACAGTTACCGGGGCTGGAGGATACAACGGTGGAAATGTAATTGTGTCAAAGGCATTGGCTAACGGTCATAAGATTTCTATATCACGAGAACTCCCGGTTACGCAGGAAACTGATCTACGCAATCAGGGTAAGTTCTTTGCAGAAGTGCATGAGGATGCTTTTGATAAGCTAACTATGCTAATCCAGCATGTTCGCAGTTTGTTCAGCCTTACACTTCGAAAACCATTATTTGTGGCAAAGTATTATGATGCTCTGGATAATTATATCAAAAATTTGCGTGATCCGACTGAACCACAGGATGCAGCAACTAAGAACTATGTAGATATACAGGTTAGTGGAAATATGAACAGGAGCCTTCGTGTTCCTGAGCCTATAAACCAATTACCATCAGCGAAAGAAAGAGCTAATAAAATGCCTGTGTTTGATAGTTCAGGTAATGCAATTGTTGTTCTTCCTCCTTCTGGGTCGGCAACAGAAATTATGATCGAGCTTGGCAAGAATACAGGGGCTGGATTATCAGGTTTTTCTGGAGATTTGACTTATCCATCTAATACAGTCGGCGATGCTCTTTCTCATGCTGACTGGTTCAGTTATATTCAGAGAAACTTATTAGCTGAAAATTTGAAAAAATTGCGTGATGGAAAAGTATTTTCTGTAACTTGGTACGGCGACTCTAACTCTGTACGAGACTCTGAAAACGTCCAGACTCAATTTCGCGTAGCAATGAATAGTGCATATGGGGCAGGCAAAGTAACCACCATAAGTCGAGCTAGGTCAGGTTTCTGCGCGCAAGATGCTTTTGAAACTTTTACGGATAATCATTCTGGTGATATTTCGTTGATTAACTTCGGTACTAATGACGCATCGGCACAATACGGTTATGCATTAGTAGGTAACATTGAGCAATACACTTTCTGGATTGAGAGGCTGATTATTAGGGAGCTAACTTGGGGGCATCCAGTTGTTTTGTTGACGCCATTACCGTTGCGATTTGATAAAGCATACGAAACTTATTCTACTTCTAGCCCAAGCGATCCATTCCCGACAGTTAAGCGAGTTGATGTTCAACAAATGGGGAATGCATTAAAATACCTTGCCGATAAGTACTCGATTCCTGTTATTGATAGTGTGGAGCTAATGGCAGGCTACAGAGACAATATCTACGCTGAGGCCACGCAATCAATTAATGCTGGAACTCGATTTGGAGATCCGGTGCACTTGGTTCTCAATGCATCTTCTGCGTGGGGATTTAAGATAGCCGCTGCATTTATCGGTGATCTGGTAATGCGAAAAACAGTTGTTTCTGATGGCTCACAATTGACTATCAGAAAACTTTACGATCCGATAGTAATTAATTCACCGAGGTTAGCCAGTGACATTTACAAATACTATAATAATTCTGCTGAAGCTGCTTTTGCATATGGTGATAATATCGTTGGCAATCGATGCTTAGATATATCAGCAGGAGAAAGAGTAACATGGTCTTTCTTTGCAGAGAGCGATGAGCTTATAGCATGGCCTATCCTTTATGTTCCTTCTGGTTCGGTGGTTAATGTTTATATTGATGGAAATAATATTATGCCACCTAAACCTCTTGATATAAATCGAGATTTTTCATATTCGAATGATACCTCAATGTTGAGGATAAACTTTGGATTTAATATTGTTAATCAGCCCATAGGCTATTTGAAACCAACGACAAAGACAGAAATTAACAACTATCTTCGTATCAACTCTCGTGGTTGGCATACTCTTACTGTTAATGTATCAACCGGTTCTGCTTTCTGTTCCGGCATAGAATTCTGGAGTCAAGCACGCCTTACGGCCGAACAGTCGAAAAAAGATACAGCCGATATTTATGACTGGACAAATGGGGATATTCATGGAGCAAAACGAGGAGTATTCTATTATGCATTTCCAGAATCGACAGGAAAACCAATTAATGTTACTTCCGGTATTTTTGTTATTAAAGAAAAAAGTAAAGATAAATCAATAGGAATTATCAATTTTTATGAGTCTGAGCCAGTAAATGGGCGAATCTGGACTCAACTAAAGATTGAAGGTAAGTGGTTGCCATGGAGCCAATCATGAAGTATAAATAAAGTGCATAAATAAAATATATCTGGATTTATAATTGATAAGACTGCCCCTCAATTAATGTAACAAAATAGTTGTAATTTAGGTGGCAGTCTGTTTATTATCATCCTTGACCATCTTTTTGAAAGATGTTTTTTAACTTATTACGATTTACATCTAATATTCCCCTCCCCTCCCAATAATATAATATTAGCTAAATGCACTTTCTGCAATATAATGGATATCAATATGCAAAATGCGATAATTACTATCGAAAATAAAGGTGCAATTACCAGTGAATATGTATATTCATTCGAATATACATTAATAACATCGAGTTTACTAATCCAATAAAAAATGAAAGTTTGTATTATATATATTGAAAGGGTGTGTTTGCCTAATAATGAAAGTGAATTTAATAATAAGGTGTTTTTTGAAATAATATAGAAAACAAACACTGCTATATATATACCAATAAGACCAGATATGAATCTGTAGATGTTATTAATTGATTGCTCTTGCCAGTTATTTATATCCATGCTCATTCCTGACGTGTAAATATAATAGCTCTCTTTCCAATTTATGACCAAATAAACCCAAATAAATAATATTGTTAAAAATGTTAAATTACCCTGGAGAGGTTTTGTTACTTTTAATATGTAATCGAATAACATTCCAAGCCCAAAAAATGGAGCTAGGAATTTTATCATTTTTATATTATAACCATCAGGAGCAAACAGTATTGCTATGCAAAATAAAGCATATAGCCATATGAAATTTTTATGGGATATAGAAAAAATTGTATATGCAACAGTAGATATGATGAATAGTGTTGTAATGAACCATAGACCTGATATTAATTGATATTTAATATCCTGAACACTTACCGAACCATTAAATAATAAACTAATTAAGATGGTCCATGATATCGCTGGAATTATTAGCTTGTGAAATTTATTTATTATGTTCTCACACATATTCCTTTTTTTTATTGTTACAGAAAATAAATATCCACTTACAGCCATGAATAATGGCATGTGAAAACTATAAATAGATTTAAATATAAAGTTATCAAAAAAATTATAGCTGCTTGGCCCAATGAATTGTATGCAATGTCCGAGTACGACAAGAAAGATAGCACCGCCTTTTATACAATCAACAAGTAAATTTCTTTGTTCTCTCATTGTATATTCCACATGTAAAAAAAGAATAAATAATATCATGTAGTTTTTTGGAAGTCATTTGTAAAAAATAAATTTCATTTTTTATTGTAATGTTCGTTATTATTTGTATTGCATGTTGTTATATCTTTTCTTGGTGGTTATAGAAAAGTAAAATTTGGTGAGGGGGTTAACAGTTTTATTTGATATTGATTATTATATATTAAAATTTTAATCATTTGATGTTATTTAGTGATATTGCTAGCGTTATTTTTCATGGAATAGTGGCAATAAATGTAACTTTATATGTTGACATTGTTGTTGATTTGTTGTTATCTATCAATTTGTAATAAATTAACTTCTTGGTTTAAGAATGGAAACTAAAAAAAGACTTGGCTATATTGATGCCGTTAAAGGTTTCGGAATTATACTTGTTGTTTATGCGCATATTATAAGTGGCTTATCATCTTATGTGATTTATCTTTTCCATATGCCATTGTTTTTTATCGTTTCTGGAATTTTATTTAAAGAGCCCAATGACAAAAATAAGTTTATAGTTGGGAAAGTTAAATCACTAATCGTTCCTTATTTTTCATATTCTATTTTATTATTTGTGGTGTTTTCTTCTTATAATATTATGAGGGATGGGTATGATTCAAAATTAATGATAAAACAACTAATAAAGATGGTTTATGGTGGTCAGGTTATGACTGGTTGGTTTGGTGTTTTTTGGTTTATTCCTGTTATGTTTTTCACTCTTATAGTTTTGATGTTAATTAGTGAAAAACTAAGGGTGGCAAAAGATAAGTGGCTCTTGGCTTTTATTTTATTAATGTGCTCTTATGTATTGTCTTGGTTGGTAAAATTCCCAATTCCATTAAATGCCAATGTTGTGTTGTATGCTGTTCCATTGGCAATGGTTGGTTTATTCTATAAAGAGTGTAATGTACGGCTTTTGTTTTTTATTGTTGTATCTATCGTGCTGCTTTTTATTGCGATAGCGTATCAAAAAATTTTTATGTTTGACATGAAGACGTCATTGTATGGTGTTCCATTCGTCAGTTTTATCATAAATATTGTATTTTCTGTTGTTGTTATTGAATTATTTAAACGACTTGATGGAAATTATATAAAACCATTAGAAATAATAGGCAAAGCATCATTAACAATTATGTTTGTGCATCAGATGTTTCATTTTATCCTTGCTGAATATATGAGAGAAGGTATAGCGATGTTTATGATAACTCTTATTTTGTCTATAATTACTCACGAAATATTTACTAGGATCGCATTAACAAGAGTATTGTTTTTAGGTGGTAGATGATGGAAGATAAAGGGGCAAATAGCCCCTTTAAAGATCTTAGAGTATAAAAGGTTTTAAAATTTCTATCCACGCCTTATAACCATCTTTAGATAAATGAGTATCATCAATTGTATATTCATTTTTCAAATACCCATTTGGTGATAGCGATGTGTTAAGGTCTAGATAGGTTATTTGTTGCTCATTAGATAATTTTTGAAGACCTTCATTGATTTGTTTTATTTTCTTATTTTTTATCTTTTCGTTTATGCCAGAGTAGATTGTTGATTGAATTATAGTGGTAATTCCGTTTCTATTTAATATTTCTATAATATCTCTATAATTATCTAATATCTTTTGTACACTTTCATGATTGGTAAGATCGTTAGTACCAATCATAATAAAGACCTTCTTGGGTTTTGCATTTATTATAGGTTCTAATCTATTCTTAATTCCTTGGCTGGTATCACCAGCTATTCCATAGTTCGCTATTGATACTGAAGGAAAGAAGTCAGACCATCTTCCTGTTTCTGTGATGCTGTCGCCAAGCATAATAATATCAACTTTCCTTTGTTTTAAATATGTTAGATCACGTTTTGACCAATAAGCATGGCCTATCGGTGAATTGTTTTTACCCGATAAAAAATATTCTTTGAGAGAATATTTTAAATTATATGGTAATGTTTGACTGGCACCAATATATATGCCAGTAAATACAGAAATTATGATTGTTAATATTAGGTAAATTTTTCTCATTATGTTTCCTTTGTTTATATAATTTTATAATACAAACTGGCAGTTACATTGCGTGCACTAACTATATTAGTTAGCTCACGGTAAAATATATTTTTTATAAAGTTGAGCCTCTATATACTATCGAGCAGATCGAAAACTAAATGGTGGTAGTGTATAAAATTAAACAGCATTGATTCAAATTCCAGTAGCTAAAGGTTTCTAAGTAAAGGGTAATTATATCACCTTTAAGGTAATTTCGTCATTATTTATCAAAAAATGTGTTAACCATATTGGGTTTGTTGTATATGATTAAATCGCCATTAATAATGATGTTATGCACGTTAAACGGTGATTGTAATGTCAATAGCTCTAACGACTGTGAAAATAAATCAGATACTTAGCCTTGGTGCATTAGCTTCTGTCATTGTGGGAGCTCCTCCTGAGGTTGCCTTAGGATCGCTTGCTGGAACGGTAATTTTTGTTACCTCTGCTGTTGAGTATTCAATTTTCCGACGAGTTCTCCTGTCAATGCTCAGTTTTCTCTGCGGCTTGCTTTTCTACAAACCAGTAGCATCTATTCTTATCGGTATTGCGAGCCTTATCCCAACAATTACTCAGAATTCATTTGAGACAGGGATCGTTTTTTCTGCTGGTGCATTCGTATCAGCAATTGTAGCTGTGCGTATTGGTATATGGCTCTATCACCGCTCCGATAATCCACGCGAGTTAATGCCGGGGAGAAAAGACGATGGTAACGCATGATTATTTTTTGCTTATCACCAATGCAGTTATTTGTACTGGCATAGCAATTCGCGTTGTCACATTCCGGCGTAACGGTTCTCAACACCGAAGATGGGGTGGATGGCTTGCTTATTTCCTGATTGTTGCTGCAGCCAGTATTCCTGTTCGTGTTGCCTATGCAATCTGGTTACGCACGCCAATGGCTGTGGATTTATCTGAGGTCATTATCAACGCAGTCATGCTTGCTGCGGTTATTAAAACTCGCGGTAACGTCGTTCAGATTTTCAAAATAACGAGGTCTAAATATGGAGATTAAACAATTTCAGCGAGCTGCCGGTATCAGCGAAGCGCTGGCCGCACGCTGGTTCTCGCATATAACTTTTGCGATAAAAGAGTTTGGTATTAGCAACCACGAAGATCAGGCAATGTTTATTGCTCAGGTCGGGCATGAGTCTGGAGGCTTCAACCGGTTGCAGGAGAATTTCAATTACAGCGTTACAGGACTTGCTAACTTCGTTCGGGCTGGGCGTCTCACCCAAGGACAGGCTAATGCACTGGGGCGCCGTGCTGGTGAACCGCCATTGCCACTAGAGCGCCAGCGCGCGATCGCGAATCTGGTGTACAGCAAACGCATGGGTAACAATGCTCCAGGCGATGGCTGGAATTACCGTGGGCGCGGGCTTATCCAGATTACCGGTTTGAATAACTATCGTGACTGTGGAAACAGTCTGAAAGTTGACCTGCTGGAGAGTCCAGAACTGCTGGCGCAGGACGAATATGCGGCTCGTAGCGCGGCGTGGTTCTTCTCCAGCAAAGGCTGCATGAAGTATACCGGAGATATTGTACGTGTAACTCTGCTTATCAATGGTGGCAGGAACGGCATCGACGACCGGCGCGCGCGATACATCACTGCCAGTAAGGAGCTGGCGGTATGATCCTGTCATTTGTAAAAGCATACTGGAATCAGTTGATTATCATGGCGGTGCTTGCTGTTCTGGTCATATCAGGAGTTGTTGCCTGGAATGTACACGGCAGCCGTCAGTACGACGCCGGGTATGCGCAGGCGAAAGAAGATCGCAAAGCCGAAGAAGAAAAAGTTCGTCAGCACTACGAACAGGAGAAAGCGACCAATGAACGTGAAGCGAAGCAGAGGATCGACCAGGCGCGCAATGATGCTCTTGATGCTGCCGCTCGCGCTGGCAGGTTGCAGCGACAGCTCGTTGCCATCCGTGAGCAGCTCAGGCAGTATAACGCCATTGTCGGCGCTGGGGCGTCAGCCGCAGATACCGGAGTTTTGCTTGCCGACGTGTTCAGCAAATCTTTCGAGAGAAATAGACAACTGGCAGAGTATGCTGACCGGGCAGCCGAAGCCGGAAGAGTCTGCGAAAAACAGTACGACACCCTGACCAGATAGCATGGAATTTTTCACGGTACTGATTTCCGGTGACGGTATATAAAACGGTATGAGAGAAATGAAGTTTTGGAAAAATGTTATCACTCAATTGGTTATGGTTGTCGTAAATAATTGAGTGGGAATGATTTTAATCCCTGCACTATGAATGAACAAAACCCTCTGTTACTACAGAGGGTTTTTTATCTTCAAGAATCATAGGCTTGAAGTTACTAACATCGATTAATTAAACCAGCTGTCCGATTTGTTCTCTTCTGCTTTGCCCACGCTTTTCATCAGATCGCGACCGCCTTCAGTCATATTTCTGTTGGCGTCAGCTTCAGATTGCACCACATCGGTTTGCGCAGCTTTGTGCTTCAGTTCCTGATCGATAAATTCGTTTTCTCGCTTAACGCGGGCTTCTTCTTTCGCCAGCGCCAGTTTTTGTTTCTGAATCTCTAAGCTGCGTAGCTCATCTTCATAACTTTGATCGCGTTTTTTGTCCGCAGAGGCTTCGGCGTCCAGTTTATCCTGACGAGCTTTCTTATTTGCTGCTGCCGTTGCCGCTCTTTTGTTAGCGGCGGCCTGGGCATTTGCGCGACGTTGCTTCTCTTGCTGGATTTCCCTGTTGCGCTCCGCGACCCATTCGTCATGCTGCCTTTGCTCTTCATTTTTACCTTGCTGTTCAGCTTCTGCTACAGCAGAGAGTTGATCCTGCAATGATGAGGCGATAGCCGGATAGCTTAAGGAGGCCAAGATGGCGCAAAGAAAAACTTTCTTCATGACTCCTCCTGATTATTAGCTCTTTTCAGGACATTTAGTATTTGGCTGAATACGCGTTTCGTTATACGTTGTGGTAATAACAACGGCTAAACCTGTCGTAAACTGGCACTCTTTACCCACCTGGGTAGAGGTATACACTTTGGTGCCTTCCTTATATGTTAAAGAAACACCTTCCACTAAGGTTTTATCATTCACCATAGAACCCGCTGCCGCGCCTACAGCTCCGCCGCCAACTGCCCCTGCCGTCGTTCCGGAATTGCTGCCAGAACCGACGTTGTGGCCGATAACACCGCCAGCGACTGCGCCAATAAGCGCGCCGAAGGCTTGTGCGTTCCGTTTATTTTGGGAGTTGTCTACGGCAACTTTTGCGGGAAGAATGGAAATAATATTAACGGTTTTAGTTTCTTGTTTGGTATTCAGTTGATCGGTTTGATAAACATCGGCGGCATGATCATCAGCATTTGACTGGCATCCTGCCAGAGTGAATGACGCTAACATTGCCACAGGCAGAAGACATTTTTTAAATTTCATCACTATTCCTTGTTATACACATTACGAAAAATAAGACATTTAAGATCATCAAAAGAGGAAAGTAAATGTATTGCGTATAAAGGGATAGATTAAATTTATTAAAATTCACGCAGGGAATAATTTATAAAAATATATCATTACAACATATATATTAATTTTATATTTATTTCGCAGCCAAACAGGATAAACATCAGTCAGGACAAAGACGTAAAATTTAAGATGAAAGAATATCTGCCGCTTTGATAATTCCAAAGAGCAAAAGCATCCGACAGCGAAGTGCCGTTAGGTTCTGTGAAAGTGGAGAAGGTAACCGCTAACGTTGTACCGGTGATTCGACGGAGAGTGTGGATTGCTGAGCTTCTTTTTTGCTCTGATGGTGCTGCCAGGCACCGACGGACGAGTAGATAAAACGGCCAAAGAAGAAGATAAAGCTGATGAGCAGTACGATACGGGTCATGCGACTGTTAAATCGGTGTCGTTTTCGCATACTGGTTGCCTGACTCACAAAAGGTTCCTTGAAGTATGTCCCACGCTGTGGACGGTACTTACATTAAGGCACAACAGGACAAAATGGTCAATTCTTCGTTATGTAAAAAAGCGTCAGTGGATACATATTTTAATGTTATGGAAGTTAATTTAATTATTTACAATGATGATGTAATAATGATGAATTAACATGATAAACGTAATAATTCATTAATCAGGGTTATTTTGTTTGATATATATCAATTGGAACTTTCATATGACACTTAGAATCAATGCTCTCTATAGTGATGAATAATCATCATTCGAAGTCAGGTGGGATGCCTGTCTGAATACACCTCCTTCAGGATGTGGGGGATTCTGCTGAGCATCTATGAAACTGAATGCAACTTATATAAAAATACGTGATAAATGGTGGGGGCTTCCGCTGTTCCTGCCTTCTTTAATCTTGCCCATTTTCGCCCACATTAATACTTTCGCGCATATTTCTTCCGGTGAGGTTTTTCTCTTTTATCTGCCTCTGGCACTGATGATCAGCATGATGATGTTTTTCAGCTGGGCGGCATTGCCAGGGATCGCCTTAGGGATTTTTGTCCGCAAATATGCAGAGCTGGGTTTTTACGAAACGCTATCATTAACGGCTAATTTTATTATCATTATCATTTTCTGTTGGGGCGGTTACAGGGTCTTTACTCCCCGGCGTAACAACGTTTCACATGGTGATACCCGTTTAATTTCCCAGCGTATATTCTGGCAGATTGTGTTTCCTGCAACGCTGTTTCTGATACTTTTCCAGTTTGCTGCATTTGTAGGATTACTGGCGAGCAGAGAAAATCTGGTCGGTGTCATGCCTTTTAACCTCGGGACTTTAATCAATTATCAGGCCTTACTGGTGGGTAATCTGATCGGTGTCCCGCTGTGCTACTTCATCATTCGGGTAGTGCGAAATCCATTTTATTTACGTAGCTATTATTCGCAATTAAAACAGCAGGTTGATGCCAAAGTCACCAAAAAAGAGTTCGCGCTCTGGCTGCTGGCATTAGGTGCTTTATTGTTGCTGTTATGCATGCCGTTAAATGAAAAAAGCACAATTTTTAGCACCAATTATACCTTGTCATTATTGCTGCCCCTGATGATGTGGGGAGCGATGCGCTATGGTTATAAGCTGATTTCGCTGCTCTGGGCGGTCGTGTTGATGATCAGCATCCACAGCTATCAAAATTACATTCCCATTTATCCTGGCTATACCACGCAGCTGACCATAACCTCCTCCAGTTATCTGGTATTCTCTTTTATTGTCAATTATATGGCTGTACTGGCAACCCGTCAGCGAGCGGTAGTCAGACGCATTCAGCGGCTTGCGTATGTGGACCCGGTGGTTCATCTGCCAAATGTTCGCGCCCTGAATCGCGCGTTGCGTGATGCCCCCTGGTCTGCGCTTTGTTATTTACGCATCCCTGGCATGGAAATGCTGGTTAAGAACTATGGCATCATGCTGCGGATTCAATACAAGCAAAAACTTTCTCACTGGCTGTCACCCTTGCTGGAACCGGGTGAAGATGTTTATCAGCTTTCGGGTAACGATCTCGCGCTGCGGCTGAATACAGAATCGCACCAGGAGCGCATTACCGCACTGGATAGCCATCTCAAGCAATTTCGTTTCTTTTGGGATGGCATGCCGATGCAACCGCAGATTGGCGTCAGTTACTGCTATGTGCGCTCGCCAGTGAATCATATCTACCTGCTGCTGGGAGAGCTAAATACGGTCGCCGAACTTTCCATCGTGACCAACGCCCCGGAAAATATGCAGCGTCGCGGGGCAATGTATTTGCAACGCGAATTGAAAGATAAAGTCGCGATGATGAATCGACTACAGCAGGCGCTGGAACACAACCATTTTTTCCTGATGGCCCAGCCGATTACCGGTATGCGTGGTGATGTTTACCATGAAATTCTTCTGCGCATGAAAGGTGAGAATGATGAACTGATCGGCCCCGATAGCTTCTTGCCGGTCGCGCACGAATTTGGTTTATCGTCGAGTATCGACATGTGGGTCATTGAGCATACGCTGCAATTTATGGCTGAAAACAGAGCGAAGATGCCCGCTCACCGTTTTGCTATTAATCTGTCTCCAACCTCGGTATGTCAGGCTCGTTTTCCTGTTGAAGTCAGTCAGTTGCTGGCTAAATATCAGATTGAAGCGTGGCAACTTATTTTTGAAGTCACCGAAAGTAATGCTCTGACCAATGTTAAGCAGGCGCAAATCACCTTGCAGCATCTTCAGGAATTAGGCTGCCAGATTGCGATTGATGATTTCGGCACCGGCTACGCCAGCTATGCGCGGCTTAAAAATGTGAATGCCGATCTGCTTAAAATTGACGGCAGTTTTATCCGCAATATTGTGTCAAATAGTCTGGATTATCAGATAGTGGCATCGATTTGCCACCTGGCGCGAATGAAGAAAATGCGGGTAGTGGCAGAGTACGTTGAAAACGAAGAGATCCGCGAGGCGGTGCTCTCTTTGGGGATCGATTATATGCAGGGTTATCTTATTGGTAAGCCGCAACCGTTAATTGATACGCTGAATGAAATCGAACCCATTCGCGAAAGTGCCTGAATAATGCGGGCCGACATTTCTCGTCGGCCCGCAAAGCATTAAGCGGCGATTTCAGGTGTACTTTCTTCTTCAATTTTCAACCGCCAGCCAGCCACGCCTTCCCAGTATTCTTGCTCCTTTTCCAGATCAAGCAGTACCAGCGCATTCTGACTAAACCAGTCATGCGGGAAACGCAGTGTCCAGTGACTGTCATCAGTAATCAGTGTCAATGTTGGCGGTGTGGTGGTTGCCTGACGTTGATTGTTTAGTAATACGCCAAGGCGCAATAGCTGTATCAGTGGCAGGAACTGTTTCTTCTTAAACAAGGTAAAGCGCGGCAGATCGTCGAGCTTAATCGCTTTACGGTGATAGCGCACCAGTGTCGCCATCATCAGCTGCTGTTCCTGATTAAAACCCGGCAAGTCACTGTTTTGCAGAATATAAGCGGAGTGGCGATGCAAACCGCTGTGGTTGATATTCAACCCGACCTCATGCAGCATGGCGGCCCATCGCAGTAGCGCCTCCAGTTGCGGATGCGCCAGCTTCGGTTGCTGTTCCCGCCACTGTTCGTACATTTGCATAGTGGTATCCAGCACTCGTCGGGCCTGTTCGCTGTCGATGTGATACTGGTTGGCGAGGCTGCTGGCGGTACGACTACGCACATCCTGATGACGGAAACGTCCTTCCATTTCATACAGTACGCCTTCACGTAAAGCCCCGTCAGAAAGGCGCAGTTCACGGATGGCTAAAGCATCAAACACACCGCATAAAATCGCCAGTCCAGGAACGAAGACTGTTTTCCGCTCTTCGGAAAGACCCGGTAAACTCAGCGATGCGAAATTACGGTGACGTAAAACTTCTTTTACCAGTTTTTCCAGACGTTCCGGGGTAATTATCCCGTCTTTCTCGCCCATTTCCATTAATACTTCATGGGCGGCTTTTATGGTACCGGAAGCGCCCATTGCCACGTTCCAGCCCTGAATACGGAATTGCCAGGTTAAAGTTTCCAGTTTTTGTGCTGCTGCCATGCGAGCGCGCTGGAAATTCTCTTTATTGATGACCCCGCCAGGGAAATAAAGCTGGGCAAAGCTGACACAACCCATCCGGCGGCTTTCAACGAGAATAGGTTCGAAATTTTCACCAATCACCAGTTCCGTAGATCCGCCGCCAATATCAATAACCAGTTTGCGACCTTTTTCCGGTTGGGTATGTTCCACTCCCATAAAAATCAGACGGGCTTCTTCATTACCGGAAATAATTTCAATCGGGTAGGGAATGACCTTTTCCGCGCGTTTCAGAAAGTCAGTGGCGTTCAGCGCCTGACGCAGCGTATGGGTACCAACTATACAGACGCTGGCAGGAGAAAACCCTTGTAGCCGTTCGGCAAAAAGCGACAGACAGTTCAAACCGCGCGTCATTGCCTCTTCACTCAACATATTATCTGGCCCCAGGCCGTCCGCCAGATGCACCCGCTGTTTCAGGCGGCCAATAATCTGCATGGCACCATCTACCACACGGGCTATGACCATGTGAAAACTGTTTGAACCAAGATCGACCGCAGCAAACTCCTGCGGACGAGGGGATTTATCGTGTATTGGCATAGGGTTATTCAGGTTGTTCGAGTGATTTGATGTAGTCATAAATCGCCAACTGCGCCCGTACTTTGCGGCGATTGCCGCGGGGAACGTAGCGATTACTGAGTTCTTTATCGATATAACGTGCTTTGACCGTATCGCTGAACAATATGTCGATGATGTCCAGCACCCGCTGCTTCAGGCGCGGATCGAGCAGCGGCGTCGCCACTTCAATACGATAATCAATATTGCGCGTCATCCAGTCGGCGGAAGAAAGGTAGACCTTTTTATCGCCGCCATTTTCAAAAATATAAACCCGGTCATGTTCAAGGTAACGGTCAACAATACTGATGGCACGAATGTTGTCGCTAATGCCTTCCAGATTGGGGATCAGCGAACACATTCCGCGAACCAGCAGATTAACCGGTACGCCGGAGCTGGAGGCCGCATACAGACGATCAACCAGGCCTTTATCGACAAGGTTATTTAGCTTCAGGGTGATACCGCTGGGCAGCCCTTGCTGCGCGTTGGCGATTTCGCGGTCTACCATTTCATATAACAGACGGCGAGAGTTTTGCGGTGACACCATTAAATAATCAAATGTCACCGGGCGGTATGGGTTTTCAATAAAGTTAAATACCCGCCGTACTTCGTTGGTGATACGCGCATCGGCGGTCAGCAATGAATAGTCAGTATAAAGACGCGCGGTTTTTTCGTTAAAGTTCCCGGTCCCGATGTGTGCGTAACGCACCACTTCACCGTTTTCTTTTCGTGAAATCAGGAACAGTTTGGCGTGAATTTTCAGCCCCGGCGCAGAGAAGATAACGTGCACGCCTGCTTCGGTCAGGCGCTTCGCCCAGTGAATGTTAGCTTCTTCGTCGAAACGCGCCTGTAACTCAACCACCACGGTGACTTTCTTACCGTTATGTGCGGCGTGGATCATCGAGTCGATGATGCGTGAATCTTTCGCCACGCGGTAAATGTTAATTTTAATCGCCAGTACGCTCGGGTCGAACGAAGCCTGACGCAGCAGTTCCAGCACATGCTCAAAGGTGTGATAAGGATAATAGAGCAACACATCGCGTTCGCGAATGGCATCAAAACCATTGCGGAACTGGGCTTTATCAAACCAAATATGGCGTAAACGCGGCAGTGGTTTGTTCACCAGATTGGCTTTGCCGACATTGGGGAAATTAATAAAGTCTTTAAAATTATGATAACGACCGCCGGGGACGATGGAGTCGTAGCGGGAAATAGTCAGTTTTTCGCGTAACACTTCAACCAGCGCATTGGGCATATCGCGCTGATAAACAAAACGCACCGGCTCAGCAGTTAAACGCTGCTTGAGACTGGAAGACATCAACTCCATCAGGCTGGCTTCCATCTCATGCACTAAATCGTATTCGGCATCGCGGGTCATCTTCATTGAATAGGCATTCAGCGCGTCATAATCAAAGAAGCCTTTGAAAATATCATCAAGGCAGTAACGCAGAATGTTATCCAGAAGAATCATCGGCTTGCGTCGACGCGGCGCTTCTGGCGGTAAATTCACAAAGCGCGGCACTTTATCTGATGGGATCTCCAGCAGCGCGTAACGGATGGTATCGCCACGGATAATTTCCACCGCCAGATAGGTGTAATCATCTTTCAGGAACTGCACTAAGTCAGTGTCAGGATTGATTAAAATCGGCGTAATGTGCTGACGCAGATACTGCTTAAAATAATGACGCAGCCAGTTTTGTTGATTGACGGAGAGCTGGCGTTCATTAATCAGGAAGATCTGGTTACGCGCCATCTCCAGCAGCAGCTCGTTGTAGAGGCCGTCGAATTCCTGATCGGCTTTCAGCACCCGGGACTGAATTTTGCCCAGTAAATGGCGGGAATGAGAGTTGGAGCCTTGTTCTTCGCTAATAATGATGCGTCGCTTCAGTTCAGCGAAGCGGACTTTATAGAACTCATCAAGGTTATTGGAATAGATCCCCAGGAAACGCATCCTTTCAATCAGCGGGTTAGATTTGTCCGCCGCTTCCTGAAGCACGCGTTCATTGAACGATAACCAACTGAGCTCTTTTTCGATGTATAGCTTTTCCTGACCCATTACCACTTTTACTCCGTTTTATTCACGGGACACTGCCTGGATATTATGGCGAGCAATATTGGCAGATGTCCAACTATGCCAGAAAAGGGGGAAAAAAACTGCTGGAGCTTGCGATTTACAGGTGAATTGAAAAACGCCAGCGGCAGAGCTGGCGCTTTAACTACGGGGCATTACTCGTCGGCAGCGTAGCCCTGCGGCGGCAGACGTTGACCATCCAGCCACGCGGCGTTTTCGTGCATTTTCAGACGACCATCGGCAAACCAGCTAATCACCAGTGGATAAATAGCGTGTTCCTGGGTTTGCACGCGGGCGGTGATGTCATCTTCCGTATCACCAGCAAATACCGGGACTTTCGCCTGTAAAATAACCGGGCCACCGTCCAGTTCATCGGTGACGAAATGCACCGATGTACCGTGCTCTTCATCACCATTTTCCAGCGCCTGACGATGGGTGTGTAATCCGGGATATTTCGGCAGCAGAGAAGGGTGAATGTTCAGCAAACGCCCGGCATAGTGGGAGACAAACGCCGGGCTGAGAATGCGCATAAAACCAGCCAGCACGACCACATCGGGTGCGTACATGTCGATTTCATGAATCAACTCCCGGTCATAGGCCTCACGACTGTCAAACGCGCTGGCGATGAGCGTATGCGTTGCAATACCCGCCTGGCGGGCGCGTTCAAGGCCGAACGCGTCGGCCTTATTGCTGAAAACTGCCCGTACGGTGCCTTTAATTTTGTTGGTTTTACAGGCGTCAATAATTGCCTGTAAATTACTTCCGTTGCCGGAAATAAGCACCACAATATTCATTATTCGATAACCACGCGTTGTTCGGAATCAGAGGCTTTGATGATACCGATTTTCCACGCGTTTTCACCGTTGGCATTGAGTAGGGCGAGGGCTTTGTCCACTTCCGGAGCAGGCAGGGCAATAATCATCCCGACGCCGCAGTTGAAGGTGCGATACATTTCATGGCGCTCAACGTTACCTGCCGTTTGCAGCCAGTTGAACACTTCCGGCCACTGCCAGGAAGATTCATCAATCACTGCCTGGGTATTATCTGGCAATACGCGCGGAATGTTTTCCCAGAAGCCGCCGCCGGTCAGGTGCGCAATGGCATGCACATCGACCTTTTCAATCAACTCCAGCACTGACTTCACGTAAATGCGGGTCGGTGCCAGCAGATGATCGGCTAATGGCTTACCATCAAGTTCGGTGGTTTGCGGATCACAACCGCTGACTTCAAGAATTTTGCGCACCAGCGAATAGCCGTTCGAGTGCGGACCGCTGGAACCGAGTGCAATCAGCACATCGCCGTCGCTGACTTTAGAGCCGTCGATGATTTCTGATTTTTCTACCACGCCAACGCAGAAACCCGCGACATCGTAATCTTCACCGTGATACATCCCCGGCATTTCTGCCGTTTCGCCACCCACCAGTGAACAGCCCGATTGCAGACATCCTTCCGCAATGCCGCTGATCACCGCTGAAGCGGTATCAACATCCAGTTTTCCGGTTGCGTAATAGTCGAGGAAAAACAGCGGTTCTGCACCTTGCACCACCAGGTCATTAACGCACATGGCGACCAGATCAATACCAATGGTGTCGTGACGTTTTAAGTCCATTGCCAGACGCAGCTTGGTACCTACGCCGTCAGTGCCGGAAACCAGCACGGGTTCACGATATTTTTGCGGCAATGCACACAGCGCACCGAAGCCGCCCAGACCGCCCATCACTTCCGGACGACGCGTTTTCTTCACTACGCCTTTGATTCTTCCAACCAGAGCATTACCCGCGTCAATATCAACACCGGCATCTTTGTAGCTAAGAGAGGTTTTATCGGTCACTGCTTGGGTCCCCACGCGTTACTTGCGGTAGAAAAATAAAATTCGGCGCAATTCTAACAGGGAAAGCAAACGTTTGCGAGACTGCTTTACACAACCTTTTTGCACGTCTTTTCCCCAGACGCGCGGCGAAAGAAGACTTGTGCCAGGGCAAAGGTTAGTTTTCGGATGGAATAATCTTCTTTCATAACCATTTGAATATAAAATAACTTTATCTCAAACCGTTATCATTTTGACTAAAGTCAACGAAAAGAATATTGCCGCCTTGAAGAAAGGAGGTATAATCCGTCGATTTTTTTTGTGGCTGCCCCTCAAAGGAGAAAGAGTATGAAGATCGTGGAAGTCAAACACCCACTCGTCAAACACAAGCTGGGACTGATGCGTGAGCAAGATATCAGCACCAAGCGCTTTCGCGAACTCGCTTCCGAAGTGGGTAGCCTGCTGACTTACGAAGCGACCGCCGACCTCGAAACGGAAAAAGTAACTATCGAAGGCTGGAACGGCCCGGTAGAAATCGACCAGATCAAAGGTAAGAAAATTACCGTTGTGCCAATTCTGCGTGCCGGTCTGGGGATGATGGACGGTGTGCTGGAAAATGTTCCGAGCGCGCGCATCAGCGTTGTCGGTATGTACCGTAATGAAGAAACGCTGGAGCCGGTACCGTACTTCCAGAAACTGGTTTCTAACATCGATGAGCGTATGGCGCTGATCGTTGACCCAATGCTGGCAACTGGTGGTTCCGTTATCGCGACCATCGACCTGCTGAAAAAAGCGGGCTGCAGCAGCATCAAAGTTCTGGTGCTGGTAGCTGCGCCAGAAGGTATCGCTGCGCTGGAAAAAGCGCACCCGGACGTCGAACTGTATACCGCATCGATTGACCAGGGACTGAACGAGCACGGATACATTATTCCGGGCCTCGGCGATGCCGGTGACAAAATCTTTGGTACGAAATAAAGAATAAAAATAATTAAAGCCGACTTTAAGAGTCGGCTTTTTTTTGAGTAAAGCGCCTATAACACATAATACAGAGGATAATACTATGACGCGCCGTGCTATCGGGGTGAGTGAAAGACCGCCACTTTTACAGACAATCCCGCTTAGTTTGCAACATTTGTTCGCCATGTTTGGTGCAACCGTCCTGGTGCCCGTCTTATTTCATATTAACCCGGCGACTGTACTGTTATTTAACGGTATTGGAACGCTGCTGTATCTCTTCATCTGTAAAGGGAAAATTCCGGCTTATCTTGGTTCCAGCTTTGCCTTTATTTCACCGGTATTGTTACTGTTGCCGTTAGGGTATGAAGTCGCGCTGGGCGGCTTTATTATGTGCGGCGTGCTGTTCTGCCTGGTTTCTTTTATCGTGAAGAAAGCGGGGACCGGCTGGCTGGACGTGCTGTTTCCACCTGCGGCAATGGGCGCAATCGTTGCCGTCATCGGTCTGGAGCTGGCGGGCGTAGCTGCCGGTATGGCGGGTTTACTCCCGGCTGAAGGGCAAACGCCAGACTCCAAAACCATCATCATCTCTATTACCACCCTGGCGGTCACGGTTTTAGGTTCCGTGCTGTTTCGTGGTTTCCTGGCAATTATCCCGATTTTAATTGGCGTGCTGGTGGGCTACGCGCTCTCTTTCGCAATGGGAATTGTCGATACCACGCCGATTATTAATGCTCACTGGTTTGCGCTGCCAACCCTCTATACGCCGCGCTTCGAGTGGTTTGCCATTCTGACTATTCTGCCAGCGGCGTTAGTGGTTATTGCCGAACACGTAGGGCACCTGGTAGTAACGGCTAATATCGTCAAAAAAGATCTGCTGCGCGATCCAGGTCTGCACCGTTCGATGTTTGCTAACGGCCTGTCGACCGTGATCTCCGGCTTCTTTGGCTCTACGCCAAATACCACTTACGGAGAAAACATTGGCGTGATGGCGATCACCCGTGTTTACAGTACCTGGGTTATCGGTGGGGCGGCGATTTTCGCTATCCTGCTTTCCTGTGTCGGTAAACTGGCTGCCGCTATCCAGATGATCCCATTGCCGGTGATGGGCGGCGTTTCGCTGCTGCTTTATGGTGTCATCGGTGCTTCCGGTATTCGTGTTTTGATCGAATCGAAAGTGGATTACAACAAAGCACAGAACCTGATCCTGACTTCCGTGATTTTGATCATCGGCGTCAGTGGCGCGAAGGTAAACATCGGCGCGGCGGAGTTAAAAGGTATGGCGCTGGCGACCATCGTCGGTATCGGCTTAAGTTTGATCTTCAAACTGATTAGTGTGCTGCGCCCTGAAGAAGTGGTGCTGGACGCAGAAGACGCGGATATAACAGACAAATAATGTACCGACCGGGCAGTGTTGCTGCCCGGTTCAAACATCATGGGATTCTGTGGTAAACTTCTCGCGATTTTGTGAAATCCTGGTTGAGGTATCTCTGAACACACCGGCACAGCTCTCTTTGCCACTTTATCTTCCTGACGACGAAACCTTTGCAAGTTTCTGGCCGGGGGATAACTCCTCTTTACTGGCTGCGCTGCAAAACGTGCTGCGTCAGGAACATAGCGGTTACATCTATCTCTGGGCACGCGAAGGCGCGGGGCGCAGCCATCTGCTGCACGCGGCTTGCGCGGAATTGTCGCAGCGTGGCGATGCGGTGGGCTATGTCCCGCTGGATAAACGCACCTGGTTTGTTCCGGAAGTGCTCGACGGTATGGAGCATTTGTCGCTGGTCTGTATCGACAACATTGAGTGTATTGCAGGCGATGAGTTGTGGGAGATGGCGATTTTCGATCTCTACAATCGAATTCTGGAATCGGGCAAAACACGATTGTTGATCACCGGCGATCGTCCACCGCGGCAGTTGAATCTGGGATTACCGGATCTCGCGTCGCGACTCGACTGGGGGCAGATCTACAAATTGCAGCCACTTTCTGATGAAGATAAGTTGCAGGCGCTACAGTTACGCGCGCGTTTGCGTGGTTTTGAACTGCCGGAAGATGTGGGGCGTTTCTTGCTGAAGCGGCTCGACAGAGAAATGCGCACGCTATTTATGACGTTGGATCAGTTGGATCGTGCGTCGATTACCGCGCAACGTAAGCTGACCATTCCGTTTGTGAAAGAAATTCTGAAGTTGTAGATAAGGTGTTTATTGTCGGATGCGGCGCGAACGCCTTATCCGAACTACGCGAAGTTAATCCATAGTATTCGTAGGCCGGATAAGACGTGGCAAGCGTCGCATCCGGCAATGTGCTTCAACTAGCGATGGAGCACATCTTAACCCACGATTTCCAGTACCTGCTCCGGTGGACGACCAATCCGCGCTTTGCCATTCGCGACCACAATCGGGCGCTCCATTAGCTTCGGATTATCCACCATTGCCTGAATCAGCGCCTCTTCGCTAAGCGAACTGTCAGCCAGGTTCAGTTCTTTATAAAGATCCTCTTTCTGGCGCATCAATTCACGGGCGCTATTCATCCCCAGCATTTTCAGCAAATCGCGCAGCGTTGCCGCATCGGCGGGTGTCTCAAGGTAGAGCACCACTTCTGGCTCCACGCCGTTTTCTTTCAGCAGGTTCAGCGTTTCCCGGCTCTTTGAACAGCGTGGGTTATGGTAGATTTTTACCTGTTTGGTCATTGTTCTTCCTTTAATGCGAATTACATCTTGGTATAAGGCTTAAAGCGTTCCTGCAGCTGGCGCAACTGGTCGATGCGCGCATCGTAACGCGCTTGTTGCAGGCTGCCTAATTTCACCTGCGAACTGGCGCTACTCAACAGCGAAATGGCCTGATCGAGTCGTCCGGCGAGCGCATAACCTTCTGCTCGCGCAGCCAGCTCCTGATCACGGTTATTTAGCGCGGCTTCCGCCTGTGCCAGCAAATCCCAGCCGTTGCTGTCATCTTTATTATTAAAGGTGTAGCGATTCAGAATATTGGCCGCTTCTTGTGGTTGACCGCCTTGCAGATAAGCGTTCGCCAGGTTGAGCTGCAACACCGGATTGGTGCGTAAATCGCGGGCATTTTTCAGGCGATTGATCGCTTCATTGGCTTTGTTTTGCCCAAGATCGATATCAGTAGCCAGATCGAGATACCATGCGTTGCCAGGTTCTGCCGCCAGTAACGGTTGCAGCGTTTTACGCGCCTCGTCGTATTTATTGGCTTCCATCGCCTGTAAAGCACGACCATATTGCGCTGCTCGTTGCTGACGAACGTTTCCTTTCGCCCATTCATCCAGCAAATCACTGGTGAGCTGGTTACGTCCGGAATTATACATCCCCAGTGTGCGCGCTTTCGCCAGATAGAAATCTTCCGACGACTGCACCACCATCGGGCGCATCTGATTAGCACGGTTGCGGGCATCTGCCAGACGACTTTCCGGCAACGGGTGAGTCAATAAAATTTCCGGCGGGCGCGAGGAGTAACGCGCCTGATCGAGTAATTTTTCGAGGAAGGTTGGCATCGCCTGCGGATCGAATCCCGAGCGTTGCAGCACCTGAATACCAATGCGGTCCGCTTCCTGTTCATTTTGCTGGGTGAAACTGATCATCCCCTGACGCGTTCCCGCCAGTGTACCGGTCAGCGCCGCCATCCCCGCCTGCGGACTGGCCATCGCCAGTAAAATAGAACCTAACGCGCCGACCCAGGTCAGCGGCGCGCTGCGCTGCTGATCTTCCATCGCTCGCGCCAGGTGACGTTGGGTGACGTGGGAGATTTCGTGCGCCATAACTGAAGCCAGTTGACTTTCGTTATCGGAATAACGGAACAGGGCAGAGTGCAGCACCACGTTGCCGCCAAAGAAAGCAAAGGCGTTAATTTCGTCGTTGTTGATCAGAAAAAAATGAAACGGTGTCTTAACCGAATTGGCATGCGAAACCAGACGCATCCCCAGCGAATTAATATATTGCGTTAACAGCGGGTCATTAATTAACGGCGCGCTGCCGCGTAGCTGGCGGACATAATAGTCGCCCATCTGCATTTCCTGACCAATGGAAAGCGTGCTTCCTGCGGAGGTTCCCATATCCGGCAAGGTGTCTGCGCTGTCGGCAAACGCCGGGGCTACCTGACCAATGGTCATTGCAGCAATGAGGGTTGCAACCAGGTTTTTTTTCAACTGCCTGAACATAACCTCTATCCTGTATTTCTGAAGATAGTCATTTGACCGATACTGTGAAATATCGTTCCCACCGCGCCGCCTTTGAGTGTAACGGCGAAGATTAGCCCACTCAAATGACTTTTCAGTTTCCTGAATCCGTCATAAAAAGCGAAGTCTTTTTTGTGACATTTCGATACAATTGCGGATCGCAATCCCGCTCTTGAGGTTCAGGGAAGGTCTTTATGCTCGAAATGTTGATGCAATGGTATCGCCGCCGTTTTAGCGACCCGGAAGCGATTGCCTTGCTGGTTATTTTAGTTGCCGGATTTGGCATTATCTTTTTCTTTAGTGGCCTGCTTGCTCCGTTGCTGGTGGCTATTGTGCTGGCCTATTTGCTGGAATGGCCAACCGTGCGCCTGCAATCTATTGGCTGCTCCCGCCGCTGGGCGACGTCGATTGTATTGGTGGTTTTCGTCGGTATATTGCTACTGATGGCGTTCGTGGTACTGCCTATCGCCTGGCAACAGGGCATCTACTTAATCCGCGATATGCCGGGGATGCTCAATAAGCTTTCTGACTTTGCCGCCACGTTGCCGCGCCGCTATCCGGCGTTAATGGATGCGGGCATTATTGATGCAATGGCCGAAAATATGCGCAGTCGGATGCTGACTATGGGCGATTCGGTGGTGAAAATTTCCCTCGCCTCGCTGGTCGGTTTGCTGACCATAGCCGTCTATCTGGTGCTGGTGCCATTGATGGTCTTCTTCCTGCTGAAAGACAAAGAGCAGATGCTGAACGCCGTTCGCCGGGTGCTGCCGCGTAACCGTGGACTGGCAGGACAGGTGTGGAAGGAGATGAATCAACAAATCACCAACTATATCCGCGGCAAAGTGCTGGAGATGATCGTAGTAGGGATCGCCACCTGGCTGGGGTTCTTGCTCTTCGGGCTGAACTATTCGCTGCTGCTGGCGGTGCTGGTCGGCTTCTCGGTTCTTATTCCGTACATTGGCGCATTTGTGGTGACCATTCCGGTGGTTGGCGTGGCGCTATTCCAGTTTGGCGCAGGTACTGAATTCTGGAGCTGCTTCGCGGTGTATCTGATTATTCAGGCGCTGGACGGCAACCTGTTAGTACCGGTGTTGTTCTCCGAAGCGGTTAACCTGCATCCGCTGGTGATTATTTTATCAGTAGTGATCTTCGGTGGTTTGTGGGGATTCTGGGGCGTATTCTTCGCCATTCCATTGGCGACGCTGATCAAAGCCGTGATCCACGCCTGGCCCGATGGGCAAATCGCGCAAGAATAATCTTCAGCCCGACGAACTGTTTCGCCGGGCTGATTTTTCAGGATTCCTGACGTAAATAAATAGCCCGATAACAAATACTCACCAGCACTGCACCGCCGATAATATTACCCAGCATCACCGGGAGCAGATTGGCGGTAATAAAATGGCTGACCGTCAGTGCCGGAAAATTGTCTGCGCTACTGTGCGCCAGTTGCCGAAGGGGCGTGGGGCAAAATGGCGAATGGCAATGGCGAACGGAATCACAAACAAATTGGCGATACAGTGCTCAAAGCCACTGGCGACAAACAGGGTGATGGGCAAAATCATAGCGACGATTTTGTCGCATAATGAACGCCCGCAATAACTCATCCACAGCGCCAGGCAAACCATCAGATTGCACATAATGCCGAGGCTGACAGATTCAGTAAATGTATGATGCATTTTGCCCTCGGCGCAGTGTAAAACCGCGACTCCCCACATCGCGTTTTCACTCATCACCAGCCCGGAAAACCAGATTAACAAACTGAAACAGGCAATACCTGCCAGATTACCGCAGGCCACCAGAAGTGCGTTAATCAGCCAAGTTCGCCAACTAATAACGCCCCGACTTTTTGCCATCACCGTCATTACCGACGAGGTGAACAGGCTGGTGCCACAAACCGCCAGCAAAATAAAGCCGAGTGTAAAGCAAAGGCCGCCCACCAGATGGGTTAATGCCTGTGAAGACGGGGCGTCGGCGATAACGGAAAGGTAAAAAGTAAATCCGATCGCCATAAACACGCCAGCGGACATCGCCATTAAAAAGACCGACACTTTACTGCGGGCAATTTTATGGGAGGCAATCCGTTCAGCGATTGCCGCTTTTCTGGCGCTCAACTGCAAGTCGAAAGAGAGTTTGTTTCTCATGCATACTCCTGCAAAAGCAGATTACAACACCTCGCGAACCGAGATCCCCAGACGCTGCATTCGTGACAGCAGCGTGGTGCGCTTCATCCCTAATCGTGTCGCCGCGCCACGGGGCCCGGCAACAATGCCATTGGTTTCTCGCAATACCTGAACAATGCGCTGACGTTCTTCTTCGTCATTCTCTGGCGTCGTCGGGTGCAGCAACTGCGCCATTGAACTGCGAAGCGCTGAATCTTCATTTAGCGTCGGCAGTAAACGGCTTTGTCGGACATTTAGATGTAAATTCAGATTGTTACCACGAGTCAACAGTACCGCCCGCTCAATCACGTTTTCCAGCTCGCGCACGTTGCCCGGCCAATCCCACGACATCAACTGGCGTAGCGCCTCGGTCGGGATTGCGTCAATTGCGCGATTCATATGGCGCGCCATTTTTTGCGTGAAATGCTTTGCTAAAAGAGGGATATCTTCCGGACGATCGCGTAGCGGCGGCAATTCCAGTGGGAAGACATTCAGGCGATAAAAGAGATCGCTGCGAAACTGGCGATCTTCAACCATTTGCCACAAATCACGGTTGGTGGCGGCAATGACTCTGACATTCACCGGGATCGTTCTACTCCCGCCGAGACGCTCAATCTCCCGCTCCTGCAATACGCGCAGCAATTTAGGCTGAAGTTCTAACGGCAGATCGCCAATTTCATCGAGAAACAACGTACCGCCATCGGCAATTTCAAAACGACCACGATGGGTATTAATCGCACCAGTAAACGCCCCTTTGTCATGACCGAATAACTCACTTTCCAGAAGACTGGCGGGGATGGCAGCGCAGTTGATTTTGACCAGCGGCTTGTCGCGTCGCGGGCTAAGTTGATGGATCGCTCTGGCGATCACCTCTTTGCCAGTTCCGGTTTCACCGCAAATCAACACCGTACTGTCGCTCTTCGCCACAATATCTACCTGCTGGAGCAGGTCTTCCATTGCCTGGCTTTGATAGATAATGTCACCGACGCCCAGATTCGAAAGGAGCTGCTCGCTAAGCTGGTGGTTTTCTTGCTGCAAACTTTCCTGCAAATCGGTCATGCTACGCCAGGCATCGGCATTGCCAACGGCAATAGCGATGCGATCGGCTATGTGTTGTAGTAGCTGGCAGTTTTCCTCACTAAAGAGAGTGGAAGAGGTATGCGCCAGTAACAATGCACCCGGTGTATGGTTGCCAAAGGTAAGCGGTATCAGGAGCGCAGATTCGCAGCCGTTAGATGCAAGTAAGAGTAATAACGGGTCGCGTTGCCAGAGAAACAGATCGTCTGCACGGTGCGTCAAGGTCGGTTGTCGGGTTTGTAGCGTTTGTGTCAGCAATACACTGTCGCCAGGCATATTGCGTGGCAGACACGCACAATGTGAGGCAGAAAGATCGCTGCACCACAGGCTGAACTTCTCGTTCTTTCGATGATCGCCCAGTACCATACTGACTGAAGCCAGACCGAAAAAATGATGGATCTCACGAGCGACGTCAGCGATCAGATCGTCGAGATCAAGATGTGACAGCACTGCATTAGTGATATCCACCAGTACCCGATGATGATCGCGATCTTTCTCCAGCAAACGCAGCGCCACCTGTTGTTCTTCATCATTGAGCCATGATTGCAGAACCGGGGTGATAATGCGTGCCAGCCAGTTAAACAGTGTGCAATCCTGGGGAGTAAAACGGCTGCCGTGGGTACGAATAAAGCGTAGCTCCGCCATTCCACTACTGCCGAGAAGGACGGCGTGACGCGAATAATCGACCATCTCGCCCTGATACTCTACTGTTGCCGTCACATCGCTGCCATCATCATGGTAGCGGTAATAGAAGTTGCTTTTGAGAACATGCAGTTCAATAAGTTGTACCGGGCTGAACGGCGGCGGCAGCGGGATGAAGGCGCGTAATAAAGACGCCTTGCCGTGTTTCTGTGCTAACCGCTCCGCGAGCATTCCGTTTACCGCTTCAATTGTTATTCCTTGTGGCGGGGCAAACATCGCCTCGTCTGACATAGCCATCAACAGTCCTTATTAATGAGAAATCCTTCTCACGCAATTTTTCTGGCCATCAGATAGATGGCCGGTTCCTGCACAATTTCATCCAACAGATGAATGAATTGAATGCTACGCGCCTGCCACACAGACGTCGCGTCATCTGCCAGTAGCGCGAATGCCCGGGTCAACAGGGCGGTGTGGCTGGCGTCAATAACAATCTCACCAAAGGTCATCACCCCCAGCATCTTACGTCGGGCTTGCTCCTCTTCGACCTGTGCAAGCCAATCTTCGTATTCCGTCAGTGGGCAGCGGAAGGCGACATTCAGACAATCAATCACGCCAACGTGATGACCGATAGCCAGCGAGTAATACATTACCTGAGAGCTGTGTTCCGGCATCTCGTCGCTACTGGCGACAAACTTTTTTCGCAGCGTCCAGAAAACAATTTCCCCGCACTCCTCAGCCATGTAACCCCCGGAGAACGCGAAAGAGTTGCTGAACGATACTATTGAGACGCGGATCGTCGGCTTCGCGCAACCAGGTGTTAACCCGATTTCCTGTAGGATCGTCGCTTAAATGGCGCAGGAGCCGATCGCAAATTTCTCGCCCCTGACGATAGCCCGCCAGCCGCCGCGCTTCTCGCTCAATGGCGATACGCTGTGATGGCGGGATCTGTGGCCACAACGGTTGCATAGTCACCCCGGTGGGATCGCGATAATCCACAGCGTGAATCTTCTGTTGCAGCAAACCGAGCGCCACGGCGAAACCGTGAATGGTGGCGGCCGGTGTTGGCGGGCAGCCGGGGATCCAAACATCAATGGGGACAATGGTGTCGCTGCCGCCCCAGACGCTGTAGAGATCGTGGAAAATACCGCCGCCGACACCGCACGCGCCGTAGGAAACACAGATTTTATGATCGGGGGCAGACTCATACGCCCGAAGTGCAGGCATACGCATCGCCCGGGTGACTGCGCCAGTAAATAACAAAATATCGGCGTGACGCGGTGATGAAACAACCTTAATGCCAAAACGTTCTGCGTCGAATACTGGTGTGATGGCAGCAAAAATTTCGATTTCACAGGCGTTGCAGCCGCCGCAATCGACGCGATAAACGTAAGCCGAGCGACGGATATCCTGTAGCAAATGCTGCTTCATCTTTTGCGTTTGCTCGTCCAGCGTGATGGGCTGGCTGACATATTGCGTAAGCACTGGACTCATAGCTGCTCCTTAGCCACCAGCGGTACATCTGTATCGTCGTTGATCAGCGTCGCGCGTTGTTTGCACTCCGGGCAGACGCTCGCTTGCGCCCGCAACATTTCGCGGTTTTGTGGCGCATTTTGTTGCTGTGCCAACAATTCAGCAGCCAGTGCGACGGTTTTTTGCGGGGCAAACGGGCGTTCGCAACGGCTGCAACGTTGTAGATGGAACGTCGCGCGGGTATAGAGATCGGCTTTATTGGTGACGGTCAGTTCAAAGTTATTGGTAAGCTGGATGGCTCTGGTCGGGCACACTTCTTCACAACGTCCGCAGTAAATACAACGCCTCAGATAGAGCTGCCAGGTGCGCGAATTTTGCTGGTCGTCGGTCTGGATAGTCAGCGCATTTGCCGGACAAGCACAGGCGCCGCAGGCAATACATTGGCTGGGCATCAGGTCCGGTTTCCCGCGAAAGCCTGGGCTGACCTCCAGTGGCGCGAAGGGATATTTCACCGTCGCGGTTCCGGCGCGCATAATAGTTTTCAGTAACTTCAGCATCTTCTGTCCTTACTTCAGCGGCGAACGGTTACGATCAATGCCGTAGCGTTCGATCTCTTTATACGGCACGGTTTTTGACTGGCGCTTGCGCACATCTACCAGCGTCACACGGTCGGTACAGGAGTAGCAGGGATCAAGGCTACCGATAATCAGCGGTGCGTCAGAAACGGTATTGCCGCGCAGCATGTAACGCAACACCGGCCAGTTGGCGTAGGTGGCGGCACGACAGCGCCAGCGGAACAATTTTTGGTTATCACCGAGCATGCTCCAGTGCACGTCTTCACCGCGTGGCGCTTCAACAAAGCCCAGCGCGAATGCGTGAGGTTTATAGCTAAAGCCTTCGGTCAGCAGCGGGGTATCCGGCATGTTGTCGAGGGCAAATTCCAGCATTGCCAGCGAATCAAACGTCTCTTTGACACGGACCATCACGCGGGAGAAAACATCGCCGTCGGTGAAGGTAAACAGTGTTTTTGGAATATTGCCGTAGTCGGCGTAGGGGTGATCAAAGCGCAAATCACGGGCAAAACCACTGCCGCGGATCAGCGGCCCTACAGGGCTATAATCACGGGCGATTTGTCGGTCGAGAATGCCAATGCCCTGAGTGCGTTGTTCCATATTCGGCATAGCAAGCAGCATCTCTACCAGCTCCGACACGTCGGCGCGCATCTCGCGCACCAGTTTCAGCGTTTGCAGACGTTGCTCTTTGAGAATATCGCGGCGAACACCACCAATCAGATTCAGACCGTAGGTTTTACGCGACCCGGTCAGCAATTCCGCCATCGTCATCGACTTTTCCCGCACGCGGAAAAATTGCATAAAGCCGGTATCAAAACCAACAAAATGGCAGGAGAGGCCAAGGTTGAGCAAATGACTGTGTAGCCGTTCGACTTCCAGCAGAATCGAGCGAATGGTATGCGCTCGTTGCGGCACCTCAATCCCCAGTGCATTTTCAACCGAGTTGGTATAGGCCACACTGTGGGCAAAACCGCAAATCCCACACACGCGGTCCGATAAGAAGGTCACTTCGTTGTAGCCCATCCGCGTTTCTGCCAGTTTCTCCATGCCGCGATGGACATAAAACAGGCGGTAATCAGCATCGACAATTTGCTCGCCATCCACAAACAAGCGGAAGTGACCCGGTTCATCGGAGGTGATATGCAGCGGGCCGACAGGGATCACCCGCGCATCGCTGTTGCCCTCATTGATAAACGCATACGTTTCGGAATCTGTCGTCGGTTCAGGGCGCAGTCGATAATCCATCGCATCTTTGCGCAGCGGATGCATATCTTCCGGCCAGTCATCGGGCAACACCAGGCGACGCTGATCCGGCAGGCCAACCGGAATCAGCCCGTACATATCGCGAATTTCTCGCTCGCCCCAGACCGCGGCAGGGACGCGCGGTGTGACTGACGGAAACTCCCGACTGTCGGCATCGACCAGTGCCTTCACCACGATCCAGCATTTTTCGGCCCCTTCCATTGAAAGGGCATAATAAACCGCGTAATGACCGTTAAGTGTCCGCTCGTCGTTGCCAAACAGGACTGGAAGCCAGCCATCATGTTGATAATAAAGATAATGTACAACGTCAGGCAGCAGATTGATTTTCACCGTAATGGTGACCTGTTCAGGCGTTTGTCGCTCTTCATCCAGCACCGCGCCGGGGAACTGCGTTTTCAGGGCGGCGAGAATCGCTTCGCCACGATTTGACGATGAATTAACGTTCACTGTGTTTCTCCGAAACAGATGCGGTGCCTGAAGGCAAAAAATCATGCCAGGTGCTACGTTGTGCAGGCAGGTCGTGCGTCCCTGAGAGGACTATAGTGGAAGCGCCCGCCAGGATCCTGATGACAGGTTGTGGAATATGCGTTCCCATCGCCAGCATCATGACCAGCAGAATCACCATTGGCGAGGTGGTCAACCAGCCGAGATCACCCCGGTTAACGGCCTGCGGCGGTTTCGCCATTAACACCCGCGCAGCCATCCGTACCAGGCCCGCCAGCACCAGCGTTAACAGCAATAACAGCAGGACGATAATCAGCAGGTGATTACGTGCCAGTCCTGCGGTAACGGTCATAAATTCGCTAAGAAAAATGTTGAAGGGCGGCATCCCTGCCAGCGCCAGCGCACCGCCGCCAAACAGCACGGCGGTAAATGGCATGATTTTGAGCATCCCACAGACGACGTTGAGATCGCGCGTGCCGTACTTGAGCAGTACATTGCCGGAACCGCAGAACAGCAGCGTTTTTGCCAGACTGTGGTTTAAGGTGTGCAGCAGCGCGGCAAAAATTCCCAGCGGCCCGCCAATGCCTAGCGCCACCGCGACCAGCCCCATGTTCTCCACGCTGGAGTACGCCAGCAGACGCTTAATGTCCCGCTGTACCAGAATGAAAAATGCCGCCACGGCAACCGACAACATGCCGAAGATGAGCAACAACCGGTTGGGGAAATCGCTGCCGATGGCCTGGCAGATAATGATGTAATAGCGAATTAGCACCAACAGCGCGCAGTTCAGCAATACGGCGGAGAGCAGGGCGCTGACCGGACTCGGTGCTTCACTGTGAGCATCCGGCAGCCAGGCGTGCATGGGAAATAGCCCGGTTTTGGTGCCAAAGCCAATTAGCACAAACACAAAGGCCAACAGCATTAATGTTGGGTCAAGCAAGGACGATTGCTTAAGAACCTCGCTCCAGAATATCGCCATTTCTGCCTGCGGCATAACGCTGGCGACGTTGGCGTATACCAGCACGGTACCGAACAGACCAAAAGCGACACCAACAGTACAAATAATGATGTACTTCCATGCTGCTTCCAGCGATGAACGCTGACCGTAAATGCCTACCAGAAACGCCGAGCTTAAGGTGGTGGCTTCGATCGCCGCCCACATCACAATCAGGTTATTGCTGGTAACAACCAGCAGCATGGTAAACAAAAACAGATGGAAGAAACCGTAGTAATCGCACAGCGTAACGGGGGAAAGCTCGCCGTGTGCCACTTCATGACGCATGTAGCCAATCGAGTAAACACCGGTGAGAAAGCCAATCACACCAAGAATGGCGAGGAACAAACCGCCCAGACCATCAATATGAAGCCACAGTCCCGCAGCGAATATTTCTCCTGCATCAGCGGCAGTTTGGACCACCCAGAGTGCCAGAATCAGCAGCAGTGTGATCCCTAAGCTATGTAATACAGTCACCGTACAAGTCGCAGAGAGCCCCCGTTTCCGGCAGGCAAAACAGAGCAGCGAAAAAAGCAGCGGCGTGAGCAGGAGTAAAGCGAACATCACAGAATAACTCATCTCATTATCCCTTCAGCGCGGTCAAGTTGTTCACGTCCAGCGTGCCGTGGGTACGCCATATTTTTCTTGCCAGTAACACCATCACAATGACGGCGAAGATGGCGTCGGTAGCGATACCTATTTCCACCAGTTCCGGTGCTCGCCAGGCAAGAAGCGCCAGCACCAGATGGGAGCCGTTTTCCATCAGGCAGTAACCAAAAATTTGCCGCAGGATATTGCGCTGGCTGACAATGCACAGCAGGCCAAGCAGAAAATGACCTAACGCTACCGCCAGCGCCGGTTTCAGCCCGGTAGCCATCGGTAGCTTCACGGGCTGAACGACAAATGCGCAAAGCAGGACAATTAACGCCGCGAGCAGAGCCATCATTGCCGGACCGAATAACGCTTTTTCCGGGATGTTCTGGGGAATATTTCGTGCAGCGTAAGTCATGATTAACGGTACCAGCAGCACTTTGGTGATAAAGGCACTGGCGGACCAGATCAGCAGTTGCTCTGCGGCGAACAGGCACGAGAGAGTGGCGAAAATAGACACCAGCACCAGCGACTGGCAGGCGTAAAATCCGCATGACAGGCGATAGCTTTTGACGCTAATCACAAACAGCGATGTCAGCATCATCAGTCCCGCCAGATTATTTACGATCATAGAACCGGTCATTCATCATCTCCTTACTGCAACCAGGTCGCGGCGATTACGCTGGAAATCAGCGACATCACAATCAGTACAATCAACACCAGGCGCATTGACCCTGGCAGCGGTGCGGCATCGGCGACGGCCTCGCTCGGTTTGCCAGGCACAACGCGACCAAACCAGCGAATAAACCAGGCGAAACTGGCGACCGATTCAATCATCAGCAGAATCATGGCGGGCAGCAGGATCCAGTACTCCACTGACAACGCAAAACCGGCAGCAAACAGCGGGAATTTACTGAAGAAGCCGTTGAACGGCGGCACGCCGGTAATCGCCAGCGCTGCCACGCAGAAACCCACGCCTGGCAACGGCAGGGTGTGCAATACGCCACGCAGACGCGGCAACAAGCGCGTGCCGCAGCTGTAACTCAGCGCACCTGCTACAAGGAAAAACAGGCTTTTAGCGAACGCGTGGTTGACGATGTAGGCGATGCTGCCCTCCAGTGCCAGCCGCCCACTTTCACCATCGATGCGGCGTGGAGATAGGCGCTGATCGGTGTTGGCGCTTCCATTGCGTCCGGTAGCCACGCTTGCATCGGTAGCTGGGCCGATTTCCCCCACGCGGCAAACAGGATGCCGCCATAAACCAGATAACGTGCGTCGCCATGTAACTCGCTCATCGCGCTAAGCACAAACGTTCCGGTCTGCAAAAACAGCGTGGCGGCGGCAAGATACAACCCCAACGAACCGATATGGGTGATAAGCAACGCTTTTAGTGCTGAACGCTGCGCTTTATCGCTCTGGTAATAACTGATCAACGCCCAGGAGCAGCCGCCCGTAATTTCAAAAAACAACAACTGACCGAGCAGCGTCGAGGAGAGTACCAGTCCCGCCATCGCGCCGATAAACAACAGCAAAAATGCGTAATAACGATTCGTGCCGTTATGCGGGTGTTCGCGATTTTTATCCGTCAGATAACCCGTGGAGTAGATCGTGACCAGCAAACCGAGAAACACCACCACAAACAGAATCAGCGTACTCACGCGATCAATGACCAGGCCAAACAATGCCACATCCCCCACGTTGACCAACGTCAACGTGACGGCAACTTTATCGGCCTGATAAAACGCGGAGATCAGCGACAACATGCACAGCGTGGTCAGTGCGGCGAACAAAACCCCCATTCGGCGGCCCGACGTTGTGGCGAAAACGAAACGACCAGTGCGCCGATAAAAGGCAGCATTAACGTCGTCAGAGCAAGATTTTCCATATTCCGTCAGTGCTCCTTACAGACCGGTTAACCAGAAGACCCATGCAAGCGCAGCAAGGCTGAAGCCAAGCCAGGTCACATGGTGAATGAGTAAAAAACGCCCGCGTGCCAGCGTGTTTTCTGCGATTGAGGCCAGTACAAAAATCAGCAAAACCTTGAGCAGCGTAACGACAAGTGAAGTCAGCAGGCAGGCGAGAGAAAGTTCTTGCGCGCGCCCAAAGGGCAGAAACAGGGCCACAAACAGTGCTGCCATCACGACCTGTTTCAGCCCCAGCCCCCATTTCGCTAGCGCCAGCCCGGCACCGGAATATTCGGTCAGCGGGCCTTCCTGTAATTCCTGTTCTGCTTCAGCAACATCAAAGGGAATTTTTCCCATCTCAATGAAGCAGGCAAAACCACAGGCCAGTAACGCCAGTACGGTGGTTAGCGGCGAGTTCCAGCCCGTTGCCAGCGTATTGCTGATCATCTCGATATGCGTGGAACCTGCTATCAGCGCCAATACCAGCAGTGAGAGAATGAGCATAGGTTCGACCAGAATGCCGAGCGTCAACTCGCGACTGGCACCGACTCCCGCAAACGGGCTTCCGGTATCCAGCCCGGAAAGAGCAAAGAAAAAACGAAACAGGGCAAGAAGATAGATAAGGGTGATCAGATCGCCGCCGCCCGCAAAAGGGGAAACGGTAATAAAAAGTGGTAGGGCCATCGCCAGCACCAGCATGCTGCTGATTAATACCCACGGCATCAGGCGGAACATCAGACCTGAAGATATAGGCGCAACTTCCTGGCGTTTAAACAGTTTGTGGATATCGCGATAATCCTGCCAGATCCCCGGCCCGCGGCGGGAGTGCATACGCGCGCGTATCTGCCGGGAAATACCCGTAAAAAGCGGGGTTAGCATCAGCAGAATCACGGCCTGTGCTAACGCAAAAATGACCAGATATCCGTCGTAAAGAGTTTGTCTCATGGTGATTTCCTTAGACGGCAATAGCGATTAGCAGCACAACCAGTGCGGCGACCACATACAGGCAATAGAGACGAAAGTCGCCGCTTTGCAGATGCTGTATTTCTTTGGCCAGCCGTTGGGTGGCGCTCACGATGGGGCGGATCACCCGCTCATCCCAGAAGGGTTCTGTGCTCTGAGCCCTGGCGGTGACGTGCGCAAAACCTTTATTTAGCCTCAGCGTAGGGTCGAGCTGTTGTCGTAGACGAAATAACGCAGAGAAGACCACACGCAGCGGCTGCATCACGCCATTGCCTGACGGGGCCATCGCATTTTCCCAGCCGTAGCCGCATGCCCAGGCATCTCCTGTGCGACGAAACGCTGCGCGGCGCGAACGACACCACAGCCAGTAAAGGCCAGGCAGCAAAGGCATCGCCAGTAGTAACAGCAACAGTAATGAGGGGGTGACCTGTGTATGAAACGTGCCGGGTACAAGTGCTATTCCGCTGGCGACAGTGACGGGAGGGGTATTGGTAAACGCATGGGCAATATGCATTATCTTCGGTGCCAGCCAACTGGCACTAAGCGCAATTAATACGCAGAGTGCCGCGAGCAGTAGCATGGCGACGATCATCGTATTTGGCACTTCCTGTGCCTCTTCAGCGTGTGTACTGCGCGGCGCACCACAGAAAGTAATACCGTACATTTTTACGAAGCACATTACTGCCAGCCCACCAGTGACTGCCAGCATTACCATAGCAATAGGACCCGCAAGTTGTAGCGCTACGGCTTCCACACGACTTAGTGAGAACAGCGACTGCCAGGTGTACCATTCGCTGATAAAACCATTCAGCGGAGGAATGGCTGATATCGCGAGGCAACCAATCAGGCATGCTGCGGCTGTCCACGGCATCCGTTTCGCCAGTGCCCCCATTTTTTCCATGTCGTGGGTATGCAAACGCGAAATAATCGCGCCCGCGCCGAGAAATAGCAGCCCTTTGAACAGCGCATGGTTGAGCAGATGAAACAGTGCGCCGAGCAGTCCAACCACGGTGAGCAGCGGGTCGTGCAGTGACAGACCGACCATCGCCACACCGACTGCCAGCAAAATAATGCCGACGTTTTCGACGGTACTCCAGGCCAGCAGCCGTTTGATATCCTGTTCCGCCAGTGCATACAGCACGCCCAGGAGCGCGGAGATTGCGCCGATCGCCATCACCAGAGTGCCCCACCACAGAGGCAAACCCGTTTGCGCCAGCAGATCCATCGCTACTTTCAGGATGCCGAAAATACCGATTTTGACCATTACGCCAGACATCAACGCCGAAGCGTGCGATGGTGCGGCAGGGTGAGCGCGCGGCAACCAGCTGTGCAACGGCATCATCCCGGCTTTCGCGCCAAAACCGAAAAAGGCCAGCAGAAACACCGCCGACGCCAGCCCCGGAGAAAGTGAAAGCGTGCGAAACTGGCAAAATCGAGGCTGCCGCTTTCGCGCCCCATCAGCAAGAAGGCGATCATAATCAGCACCGATCCGGCGTGGGCGATAAAAAAGTAGAGCATGCCAGCGTTGATCGACGTTTTATCCTGCCTGGCAATGACCAGAAACCAGGAAGACAGCGACATCATTTCAAACAGCACGATGAACCAAAAAGCGTTGTCCATCACCAGCAGGGCAACCATCGATGCGATGAAAAGATTCATAAAGAAGCCCATCGCCGCCGCGCCTTTGCCCTCGTATTCGCGCATATAAGTCAATGAATAGAGCGAACAAACCACCACCAGCAAGGAGATAACCAGCACCATAAATGCCGAGAGGCTATCCATTCGCAGGGTTAAATCGGCAAAGTCAAAAGGGGTGGCAAAATGGGCGACTAAAGTTACACCAGCATGTAATTGCGTAATTCCGCTGATGATGCCAATCACGCCGCCCACCAGCGATGTGATGCCGGAAAGCTTAATAGCCAGTCTGTCCAGACCGAGTAAAAACAGCGAAGCCAGACTGGCAAACAGATAGAGGATCAGCGACCAGGTTAATAATTGCAGGGCATCCATTAGTGTTGCTCCTGAGTGAGGGAAAGGGGATCCTCCCCGCCATTGGCAAACCAGCTTGCGGCAAGGCGCTGTTTTTCTTTCATCTGACGTTGCAGGCTATCGTCGGTGATCAGCCGTAACGCCTGATTCGGGCAAGCGCGAACGCAGGCCGGACCTTCTGGCAAGAAATCACACAGGTCGCATTTCACCGCGACGGTCTGGACACCCGGTTCCCAGCGCAGCAACGCATGTTGGGGCAGCACGTTTTCTTCGCCGTCTTTGAGTGAGCCTTCAGCCTGAAAAACATATTGCGCATGGGCATTCACCGGACGGCTTCCTGAAGCGCTGATTGCGCCAAATGGGCAGACCACGGCGCAAAGCTTGCAGCCAATACAGAGGCTTTCGTTGAGTTGGATCGCATCATCCCTCTGAGAGATGGCATTGACCGGGCAGACCTGCAGGCAAGGGGCTTCCTCACAGTGATGACACACGACAGGGGCAGTGATTGTTGACGTCTTCGCCAGGGCCAGGCGCGGGTGTTGCTGTAAACCTTGCGTTTTATGCACGTCCGAACAGGCAGCGAGACAGGTATTACATCCTGTACACCACAGTGGTTCGGCCACCACAAAGCGGTTCATGTCGGCTCCTTGAAAATGATATGAAACATTGCATTTCATATTGCATAAAGGATGCCATTCTGATTAACTCAATATATTCAATAAGTTATGTATTGACTGGATTCTGAACGGTACAAAAATGATGGTCATTAACGTTCAGCAAAAAATGGATTCGACACCCGTGTCGCAGGGGAAAGCGAGAATGTGATCTTGATCACGAGAAGTGAGGTATGCTGGCCGCAAGCGCAGCCAGCACGGAATGGAGCAAAGTAATCAGGCGTGTTCTTTCAGCCAGTTCAGCACAACGTCGTGGTGATTGCTGGTTTTGAAATCGTCAAAGACATGTTCGATTTTGCCATCAGCGTCAATCAGGAAGCTGATGCGATGAATGCCATCGTAGGTTTTGCCCATGAAGGACTTTTCACCCCAGACGCCGAATTGTTCGCACACCTGGTGGTCCTCATCAGACAGGAGCGTAAAGTTAAGCAGCTCTTTTTCCGCAAAACGGGAGAGTTTTTCGGGTTTATCGGTGCTGATACCCAGCACATCAACGCCCGCTTTTTTCAACTCATCCATGTTATCGCGTAAGCCGCAGGCCTGTACGGTACAGCCGGGGGTCATGGCTTTCGGGTAGAAATAAACCAGAACACGCTGTCCCTGGAAGTCGGTCAAATTAACTTGTTCTCCGTCTTGATCCGGCAAGCTAAATTTCGGTGCGATATCACCGGCTTTCAGTGGATTCATTACTTAACTCCATCCTGTTCATCATGTTGGGAATAATTGACGACGTTAATACTGCCTTGTGCATTGAGTTCTGTACATAGGGCTTTGAACGCTTGCTCAATATTTGCTGCGTCCGCAGATGCGGGGCTGTGGGCGGTTATCTGAATATGCAACTGCGCAGCCCGTTCATTTTCAGCAGGTTGCGTGCGCGACACCAGCTCCGCAATGTTCATATGATGCGCGTCGAAAAGTGCTGTGAAGCGTTCAATTAAATGCGGGGAGTCTGCCACATCGACCTGAACCCAGACAGATGCTGGCATTGGCGGACGCGGACGCGCCGTCGTGCGCTTCATCACGATTAAAAGATCCAGTTCGGCACCTTTCAACGGTAACGTTGATTCAATCAGAGTAATGGCATTCCATGAACCGGAAAGCAGCATAATAAACGTGAACTCTTCTCCCAGCATCGCCAGGCGACTGTCTTCAATATTACAGCCGCAACTACTGACATGACGGGTGATGGTGTTCACAATTCCAGGGCGATCGGCACCCAACGCAGTGATCACCAGATAATGTTGCGATGACAGTGTCAAACTGGTTATTCCTTTAAGGGGTGAGTTGTTCTTAAGGAAAGCATAAAAAAAACATGCATACAACAATCAGAACGGTTCTGTCTGCTTGCTTTTAATGCCATACCAAACGTACCATTGAGACACTTGTTTGCACAGAGGATGGCCCATGTTCACGGGAAGTATTGTCGCGATTGTTACTCCGATGGATGAAAAAGGTAATGTCTGTCGGGCTAGCTTGAAAAAACTGATTGATTATCATGTCGCCAGCGGTACTTCGGCGATCGTTTCTGTTGGCACCACTGGCGAGTCCGCTACCTTAAATCATGACGAACATGCTGATGTGGTGATGATGACGCTGGAGCTGGCTGATGGGCGCATTCCGGTAATTGCCGGGACCGGCGCTAACGCTACTGCGGAAGCCATTAGCCTGACGCAGCGCTTCAATGACAGTGGTATCGTCGGCTGCCTGACGGTAACCCCTTACTACAATCGTCCGTCGCAAGAAGGTTTGTATCAGCATTTCAAAGCCATCGCTGAGCATACTGACCTGCCGCAAATTCTGTATAATGTGCCGTCCCGTACTGGCTGCGATCTGCTCCCGGAAACGGTGGGCCGTCTGGCGAAAGTAAAAAATATTATCGGAATCAAAGAGGCAACAGGGAACTTAACGCGTGTAAACCAGATCAAAGAGCTGGTTTCAGATGATTTTGTTCTGCTGAGCGGCGATGATGCGAGCGCGCTGGACTTCATGCAATTGGGCGGTCATGGGGTTATTTCCGTTACGGCTAACGTCGCAGCGCGTGATATGGCCCAGATGTGCAAACTGGCAGCAGAAGGGCATTTTGCCGAGGCACGCGTTATTAATCAGCGTCTGATGCCATTACACAACAAACTATTTGTCGAACCCAATCCAATCCCGGTGAAATGGGCATGTAAGGAACTGGGTCTTGTGGCGACCGATACGCTGCGCCTGCCAATGACACCAATCACCGACAGTGGTCGTGAGACGGTCAGAGCGGCGCTTAAGCATGCCGGTTTGCTGTAAAGTTTAGGGAGATTTGATGGCTTACTCTGTTCAAAAGTCGCGCCTGGCAAAGGTTGCGGGTGTTTCGCTTGTTTTATTACTCGCTGCCTGTAGTTCTGACTCACGCTATAAGCGTCAGGTCAGTGGTGATGAAGCCTACCTGGAAGCGGCACCGCTTGCGGAGCTTCATGCCCCGGCTGGAATGATTTTGCCGGTGACCTCCGGTGATTATGCAATCCCGGTGACCAACGGTAGTGGTGCTGTCGGTAAGGCGCTGGACATTCGTCCACCAGCCCAGCCGCTGGCACTGGTTTCTGGCGCGCGTACCCAGTTCACGGGCGATACCGCTTCATTGCTGGTGGAAAATGGTCGTGGCAATACTCTGTGGCCGCAGGTGGTTAGCGTGCTGCAGGCGAAAAACTACACCATCACCCAACGTGATGATGCTGGTCAGACACTGACCACCGATTGGGTACAATGGAACCGTCTGGACGAAGACGAGCAGTATCGTGGTCGTTATCAAATCTCTGTTAAGCCGCAGGGTTATCAGCAGGCGGTTACGGTTAAACTGCTGAACCTGGAACAGGCGGGCAAACCGGTTGCAGACGCGGCTTCCATGCAGCGTTACAGCACGGAGATGATGAACGTTATTTCCGCCGGTCTGGATAAATCTGCCACTGACGCCGCGAACGCTGCGCAAAATCGTGCCTCCACCACTATGGACGTACAAAGTGCAGCTGATGACACCGGTTTACCGATGCTGGTCGTACGCGGGCCGTTCAATGTGGTTTGGCAACGTCTGCCAGCGGCGCTGGAAAAAGTGGGCATGAAAGTGACCGACAGCACCCGTTCGCAGGGTAACATGGCCGTAACTTATAAGCCGCTGTCTGACAGCGACTGGCAGGAACTGGGCGCGAGCGATCCAGGCCTGGCATCCGGTGACTATAAACTGCAGGTTGGCGATTTAGATAACCGCAGCAGCCTACAGTTCATCGATCCGAAAGGTCATACTCTGACTCAGAGTCAGAACGACGCGCTGGTATCTGTCTTCCAGGCTGCGTTTAGCAAGTAAAAATACAGGGCTGGAATCATCCGGCCCTTTTTTCTGATATGATACGCAAACGTGTGCGTCGGCAGGAAAACGCGATTTTAGCGGTAATTCGCACGAAATTTGTTTGTCGGACGTAGTTCGGATAAGGCGTTCACGCCGCATCCGACAAAACATCCGGCACACCAGACAGCAAAAGATTTTAAAACGTTAATTCACACCCAGGAGTGATAAAGATGCAAAAGCAAGCTGAGTTGTATCGTGGTAAAGCGAAAACCGTATACAGCACGGAAAACCCGGACCTGTTGGTGCTCGAATTCCGCAATGATACGTCAGCAGGGGATGGCGCGCGCATTGAGCAGTTTGATCGCAAAGGTATGGTGAACAACAAGTTCAATTACTTCATTATGAGCAAACTGGCTGAAGCGGGTATCCCGACTCAAATGGAGCGTCTGCTCTCCGATACCGAATGTCTGGTGAAAAAGCTGGATATGGTGCCGGTTGAGTGTGTCGTGCGTAACCGTGCTGCTGGCTCTCTGGTGAAACGTCTTGGAATCGAAGAAGGTATTGAGCTGAACCCGCCGCTGTTCGATCTGTTCCTGAAAAACGACGCCATGCACGATCCGATGGTCAACGAATCTTACTGCGAAACCTTTGGCTGGGTGAGCAAAGAGAACCTGGCGCGTATGAAAGAGCTGACCTACAAAGCGAACGACGTGCTGAAAAAACTGTTCGATGATGCTGGTCTGATTCTGGTCGACTTCAAGCTGGAGTTTGGCCTGTACAAAGGTGAAGTGGTACTGGGCGATGAGTTCTCCCCGGACGGCAGCCGCCTGTGGGACAAAGAAACACTGGAGAAAATGGACAAAGACCGTTTCCGCCAGAGCCTCGGTGGCCTGATCGAAGCCTATGAAGCCGTCGCCCGCCGCCTGGGTGTACAGCTGGACTGATTTTTCTGGTTGCTTGTTTCTTTAGCCGGAGGGTACTCCGGCTAAATGTCTTTGATACCCCCGCTACAATACTTCTCATTATCTCCCTTTGACAGGAAAGTCATACCAGGTCAATATGTATATACATAACGTATATCCCAAAAAGGGGGGGCTATGGAAACTACTGTATTTTTAAGTAATCGCAGTCAGGCCGTCAGATTACCGAAAGCGGTCGCTCTGCCAGAAGACGTTAAGAAAGTAGAAATTATTGCGATTGGTCGTACAAGAATCATCACTCCCGCCGGTGAGTCCTGGGACAGTTGGTTTGATGGCGAAAATGTGAGTGCGGATTTTATGGATATCCGTGATCAACCCGCAATGCAGGAAAGGGAATCATTTTGATGCTGAAATTCATGCTGGATACCAATATCTGTATTTTCACTATTAAGAATAAACCAGTACATGTCAGAGAGCGGTTTAACCTGAATTCTGGCCGGATGTGTATAAGTTCTGTAACATTGATGGAGCTTATCTATGGGGCAGAAAAAAGTCAGATGCCAGAACGCAATTTGGCGGTTATTGAAGGTTTCGTATCTCGTTTGGTAGTGCTTGATTATGATAGTGCTGCTGCGACGCATACCGGGCAAATCAGGGCCGAGCTTGCCCGGCAGGGAAGGCCTGTTGGACCTTTTGACCAGATGATAGCGGGACATGCTCGCAGTCGCGGTTTGATTGTGGTTACCAACAATACCCGAGAGTTTGAGCGAGTGGCGGGAATCAGACTAGAAGACTGGAGCTAACATTCTCTTTTACTTCTAACATTCGTAAATTATATAACGTGGCATGAAGCCTTAATTCCTCCGCCATTTCATCCCGCTTTCCTGTGGTAATCTTCCTCTGAACCACCTACGATCATTTCTATAATGAATATATTGTTGAGGTATCTATGCGTTGGCAAGGGCGACGTGAAAGTGACAATGTTGAAGACAGGCGCAATAGCTCCGGCGGTCCGTCAATGGGCGGTCCCGGTTTCCGTCTGCCGAGCGGTAAAGGCGGGCTGATTTTACTGATAGTCGTGCTGGTTGCAGGCTACTATGGCGTTGATTTAACCGGGTTGATGACCGGGCAGCCGGTTTCTCAACAGCAATCAACGCGGTCAATTAGCCCAAATGAAGACGAAGCCGCAAAATTCACCTCGGTGATTCTGGCAACCACGGAAGACACCTGGGGACAACAGTTCGAGAAGATGGGTAAGACCTATCAGCAACCGAAGCTGGTCATGTACCGTGGAATGACGCGTACCGGATGCGGGGCGGGCCAGTCCATAATGGGGCCGTTCTATTGCCCGGCGGATGGCACGGTTTATATCGATCTCTCCTTCTATGATGACATGAAAGACAAACTTGGCGCGGATGGCGATTTTGCCCAGGGGTACGTTATCGCCCATGAAGTCGGTCATCATGTGCAGAAACTGTTAGGCATCGAGCCGAAAGTTCGTCAACTGCAACAAAACGCGACGCAGGCGGAAGTGAACCGCTTATCTGTGCGTATGGAACTCCAGGCCGACTGTTTTGCCGGTGTCTGGGGGCATAGTATGCAGCAGCAAGGCGTTCTGGAAACCGGCGATCTGGAAGAGGCGCTGAACGCGGCGCAGGCCATCGGCGATGACCGTTTACAACAGCAAAGTCAGGGGCGAGTAGTACCAGACAGTTTCACTCATGGCACTTCTCAGCAACGCTACAGCTGGTTTAAACGTGGTTTCGACAGCGGCGATCCGGCACAATGCAATACTTTTGGTAAAAGCATTTAACTTCCGGGGCAGGGATGGCTGAACTGACTGCGTTTCACACATTAACAGCGCAAATGAAACGTGAAGGGATCCGCCGCTTGCTGGTGTTGAGCGGGGAAGAGGGTTGGTGTTTTGATCATGCGCTTAAGTTGCGTGATGCCTTACCTGGCGACTGGCTGTGGATTTCGCCGCAGCCAGATGCTGAAAACCACTGTTCTCCCTCGGCACTACAAACTTTACTTGGGCGCGAGTTCCGGCATGCGGTATTCGACGCCCGCCACGGCTTTGATGCCGCTGCCTTTGCGGCACTTAGCGGAACGTTGAAAGCGGGAAGCTGGCTGGTTTTGTTACTCCCTGTATGGGAAGAGTGGGAAAACCAACCTGATACCGACTCGCTGCGCTGGAGTGATTGCCCTGACCCTATTGCGGCGCCGCATTTTGTCCAGCATTTCAAACGTGTACTTACGGCGGATAACGACGCTATTCTCTGGCGGCAAAACCAGCCGTTCTCGTTGGCGCATTTTACTCCCCGTACTGACTGGCACACCGCGACCGGCGCACCACAACCAGAACAACAGCAACTCTTACAGCAGCTACTGACCATGCCGCCGGGCGTGGCAGCGGTAACTGCTGCGCGTGGGCGCGGTAAGTCGGCGTTGGCAGGGCAACTCATTTCTCGTATTGCGGGCAGTGCGATTGTCACCGCGCCCGCAAAAGCGGCAACGGATGTACTGGCACAATTTGCGGGCGAGAAGTTTCGCTTTATTGCGCCGGATGCCTTGTTAGCCAGCGATGAGCAAGCCGACTGGCTGGTGGTCGATGAAGCCGCAGCCATACCTGCGCCGTTGTTGCATCAACTGGTATCGCGTTTTCCTCGAACGTTGTTAACCACTACGGTGCAGGGCTACGAAGGCACCGGACGTGGTTTTTTGCTGAAATTTTGCGCTCGCTTTCCGCATTTACACCGTTTTGAACTGCAACAGCCGATCCGCTGGGCACAGGGATGCCCGCTGGAAAAAATGGTCAGCGAGGCACTGGTTTTTGACGATGAAAACTTCACCCATACACCACAAGGCAATATCGTCATTTCCGCATTTGAACAAACGTTATGGCGAAGCGATCCAGAAACGCCGTTAAAGGTTTATCAGTTATTGTCTGGTGCGCACTACCGGACCTCGCCGCTGGATTTACGCCGGATGATGGATGCACCAGGGCAACATTTTTTACAGGCGGCTGGCGAAAACGAGATTGCCGGGGCGTTGTGGCTGGTGGATGAGGGCGGATTATCTCAACAACTCAGTCAGGCGGTATGGGCAGGTTTTCGTCGCCCGCGGGGTAATCTGGTGGCCCAGTCGCTGGCGGCGCACGGTAGCAATCCACTGGCAGCGACATTGCGTGGACGGCGGGTCAGCCGGATAGCAGTTCATCCGGCGCGTCAGCGGGAAGGCACAGGGCAGCAACTTATTGCTGGTGCTTTGCAATATACGCGTGACCTCGACTATCTTTCGGTGAGTTTTGGTTACACCGGGGAGTTATGGCGTTTCTGGCACCGCTGCGGTTTTGTGCTGGTGCGGATGGGTAATCATCGTGAAGCCAGCAGCGGTTGCTATACGGCGATGGCGCTGTTACCGATGAGTAATGCGGGTAAACAACTGGCTGAACGTGAGCATTACCGTTTACGTCGCGATGCGCAAGCTCTCGCAAAGTGGAATGGCGAAACGCTTCCTGTTGATCCACTAAACGATGCCGTCCTTTCTGACGACGACTGGCTTGAACTGGCCGGTTTTGCTTTCGCTCATCGTCCGCTATTAACATCGTTAGGTTGCTTATTGCGTCTGCTACAAACCAGTGAACTGGCATTACCGGCGCTGCGTGGGCGTTTACAGAAAAACGTCAGCGACGCGCAGTTATGTACCACACTTAAACTTTCAGGCCGCAAGATGTTACTGGTCCGTCAGCGGGAAGAGGCCGCGCAGGCGCTGTTCGCACTTAATGATGTTCGCACTGAGCGTCTGCGCGATCGCATAACGCAATGGCAATTTTTTCACTGACTCCTTCAATTTTCTCCCATGGTCATTGTGAGTCAGCGGCGTAAAATTAATGACATCAGTTAAGGAGTTCGCCATGAAACATGACCATTTTGTTGTTCAAAGCCCGGATAAACCTGCGCAACAGTTGTTACTGCTTTTCCACGGTGTCGGGGATAACCCGGTGGCAATGGGGGAAATAGGTAGCTGGTTTGCACCGCTGTTTCCTGATGCGCTGGTGGTGAGTGTCGGTGGCGCGGAGCCGAGCGGTAATCCGGCGGGGCGTCAGTGGTTTTCGGTGCAGGGTATTACGGAAGATAATCGCCAGGCGCGTGTGGATGCGATCATGCCGACGTTTATTGAAACGGTGCGCTACTGGCAGAAACAGAGCGGAGTAGGGGCTAACGCCACGGCGCTCATCGGTTTCTCTCAAGGCGCGATTATGGTGCTGGAGAGCATTAAAGCCGAACCGGGCCTTGCTTCACGCGTCATTGCTTTTAACGGACGCTATGCGAGCCTGCCGGAAACTGCGTCTACAGCCACGACAATTCACCTGATTCATGGCGGTGAAGATCCGGTTATCGATCTGGCGCATGCGGTTGCGGCGCAGGAAGCGTTAATCAGTGCCGGTGGTGACGTGACGCTGGATATCGTGGAGGATTTAGGCCATGCGATCGACAATCGCAGTATGCAATTTGCCCTGGATCACTTGCGTTATACCATTCCGAAACATTATTTCGACGAAGCGCTAAGTGGCGGTAAGCCTGGCGATGATGATGTGATTGAAATGATGTAAAAGACAGATTACCTGGCCTGATAAGACGCGTGAGCGTCGCATCAGGCATCGTTCACCATTGCCGGATGCGGCGTTAACGCCTTATCCGGCCTACGGTTGAGCACTCAGCTTACTTCTTCGGTTGATCCTTTTTCGGCCAGTCGTCGTCATCGTCCCACTTATCGTTGAAATCACGATGCGGGGGAAGCTCCGGCTTGTTGGCGAGAAATTTCTTATGGTCGACGCGCTTGAGATCTTTAATCACGTTCAGCAGGACGCCTACCAAAAAGACAATCACCAGAATCCACCAATATTTAGCCAGCCAGTCCATGCTTATTTCCTCTTGCAGAACCACTCATCAGGCGACGAGCTGTTCCATGATACGTTGATACATACGGGCAAGTAGCTGCAGGTCGGCAGCGTTCACACATTCATTAATTTTATGAATAGTGGCATTGACCGGCCCGAGTTCCACCACCTGCGCCCCCATGCGAGCAATAAAGCGCCCGTCGGACGTTCCGCCTGTGGTCAGTAGCTGCGGTTTAATTTCATTATAGTGCTCAACCGCGTTAACGACCGCATCCACCAGTTTACCGCGCGCGGTCAAAAATGGCTGCCCGGAAAGCCACCAGTCCACCGTATAACGCAGTTGATGTTTTTCAAGCAGGGCAAGCACCTGTGCTTTGATCATCTCATCAGTCAGTTCGGTGCTGAAGCGGAAGTTAAACTGCACAAACAGTTCACCCGGAATAACATTGTTACTGCCCGTTCCCGCCTGAATATTAGCAATCTGCATACTGGTCGCCGGGAAAAATTCATTGCCCTGATCCCACTCAATAGCCACTAATTCATTAAGGAAAGGTGCTGCGCGATGTACTGGATTGTCAGCCAGATGCGGGTAGGCCACATGCCCCTGAACGCCATGAATGGTAAGGTTGCAGGTTAACGATCCGCGACGACCATTTTTCACCACATCACCAACCACTTCGATACTCGACGGTTCGCCGACCAGGCAGTAATCGAGACGCTCATTACGTGCCATCAACGCTTCGACGACTTTTACCGTACCGTTGTGGGCACTGGCTTCTTCATCAGAGGTGATCAGAAATGCCAGTCGCCCCGTATGGTTGGGATGTTGTGCGACAAAGCGTTCTGCCGCTACCACCATCGCCGCCAGCGAGCCTTTCATATCTGCCGCACCGCGTCCGAATAACATGCCATCACGAATGGTGGGTTCAAACGGCGGATTGATCCAACGATCGGCGTCGCCAGGCGGCACCACGTCGGTATGCCCGGCAAAGGCCAACGTTTCACCTTGCCCACGCCATGCCCAAAAATTCTGCGTATCGGCAAAATCCATGCGTTCAACGGTAAAACCGATCGCCTGCAAACGTTCAATCAACAAAGCCTGGCATCCTGCGTCATCAGGACTCAGGGAAGGGCGGCGAATAAGCTGTTGTGTCAGCTCAATAACCGGGCACGACATAGACTACACCTCATGGAAAAATTGCTGATAACTGGAATCACTGAAACCCAGCAGCATAGGCTTACCAGGCGCGCAGAGCAATGGACGTTTGATAATTGCAGGCATTTCAGTCATTAATGCCGCCGCAGAGGCCGCATCGGTGATTTTATTGCGGGTGGTTTCGTCCAGTTTACGCCAGGTTGTACCACGGGTGTTCAGTAACGCTTCCCAGCCTAATTCGTTGATAAAACCGTTCAATAATTCGCTGTCCAGCCCATCGACGCGGTAATCATGAAAACGATAGTCGATGTTATTGGCTTCCAGCCAACGGCGAGCCTTTTTAATGGTGTCACAATTTTTGATGCCGTAAAGTGTAACCATAATGAATCCTTTTTCGATCTATGAGAATAAATACTCATTTAAGGGTGAAAACATTTTGCCTGCAAATGATTATCAGGAAATATAACATTATCGAAGTATTCAAATTAACAACTATTAAATAATATTAAACATTTTTAACGTAAACATTAAGAATATTCATCTTGTTATCTGTCTGTATTTTAACCAGAATTAAATCAGTATTAGATGCCGTATGAATATCTCGAAATGTTGCTGTGTATCACATACAAATTATCACCGCAGGACCATAGTATTTACATAAGGTTTGTCCCCCGGAGGTAGTCATCGCAGCAATCGAGTAAATTAGCTTCACCACGGTATATTGTTTCCGTAGAATACCCATAATTATAAGAGAGGTTGTTATGATTGAACGTGAACTGGGGAACTGGAAAGACTTTATCGAAGTTATGCTTCGTAAGTAATTCCCGAGACAAAGTATAAACAGCAAGAACCCGCTGAGCAGGTTCTTAATCGGAAAGTTGAAAAAGGCGACACATTGGCATGTCGCCTTTTTTATTGCTTATTCCGGGCGCGGCTTCAGCGGGAAGCGGCGGCGCACCAGCACAAAGAACAGCGGCACGAAGTAAATAGCCAGAATAGTAGCTGAAATCATCCCGCCCATTACGCCAGTACCCACCGCATGCTGACCACCGGAACCGGCACCCGTGCTGGTTGCCATTGGCAATACGCCGAAGATAAATGCCAGCGAGGTCATCAGAATCGGGCGTAAACGCTGACGGCAGGCGTGGAGCGTCGCTTCAAACAGGTCGTGGCCTTTTTGGTTCATCTCGTTAGCAAACTCGACGATCAGGATGGCGTTTTTCGCCGATAAACCAATGACCGTTAACAGGCCCACCTGGAAGTAAACGTCGTTTTCCAGCCCGCGCATCCAGGTTGCCAGCAGCGCGCCGATAACCCCCAGCGGCACGACCAGCATTACCGAGAACGGTACCGACCAGCTTTCATACAATGCCGCCAGACACAGGAATACTACCAGCAAGGAAATGGCGTACAGCGCCGGAGCCTGCGCGCCGGAAAGCCGCTCCTGATACGACATCGCCGTCCACTCCAGACCAAAGCCGTTTGGCAACTGCTTCACTAACGATTCCATAATATCCATCGCCGTACCGGTACTGACCCCCGGTGCGGCTTCCCCAACAATCTCAACCGCAGAATAACCGTTATAGCGTTCCAGACGCGGCGAGCCTGTCTCCCAGCGTGAGGTCGCGAAAGCAGAGAAGGGCACCATGCCGCCATCTTTATTTCGGACATACCAGAGATTAATGTCATCTGGCAGCATGCGATACGGCGCAGCTGCCTGCACATAGACTTTCTTCACGCGACCGCGATCCATAAAGTCATTAACATAGCTCGAACCCCAGGCGGTTTGCAGTGTGTCGTTAATATCGTCGATATCAACGCCCAGCGCCTGAGCTTTACGCTGGTCGATATCAATCTGCAACTGCGGACTGTCGTCGAGGCCGTTATGGCGCACACGGGTTAGCTCCGGGTTTTCCGCCGCCAGCGCCAGCAACTGGTTACGTGCTGCCATCAGCGCATCGTGACCTGCTCCAGCGTGGTCCTGCAACTCCATATCAAAACCCGCAGAACTACCAAGACCGCTAATTGCTGGCGGGCTGCTGGCGATAACGCGAGCTTCTTTAATCTTGTTAAACGCCTTTGTTGCACGCTCGATAATGGCAAACGAGGTGCCGGTCTTACTGTCGCGTTCGCTCCAGTCTTTCAGGCGGATAAACATTCGCGCCACGTTTTGCCCGTTACCCCCGGGGCCAGAACCAACAGTGGCAAACACCGACATGATGTTGTCTTTTTCATGGGTGAAGTAATATTTCTCGATTTGCTCAACGACTTTCAGGGTCTGTTGTTGGGTTGAACCGCTGGGCAATTGTACCGAGGTAGTAAACATGCCACGGTCTTCCAGCGGTAAGAACGACGTCGGCAAACGCAGGAACAGGAACACCATGCCGCCAAGCAGCAGGACATAAATCACAATCCAGCGCAGGCTACGGTGGAGAATTTTCGCCACCCCTTTTTCGTAGCGTTCGGCGTTGCGGTTAAACATCTGGTTAAACCAGGCAAAAAAGCCTTTTTGCCCGTGATGCTCACCTTTTTTCAGTGGCTTAAGTAGTGTGGCACACAGAGCCGGAGTGAGGATCATCGCTACCAGTACTGACAGCACCATCGCCGCAACAATGGTAATAGAGAACTGGCGATAGATGGCACCGGTGGTGCCGCCGAAGAAGGCCATTGGTACAAATACCGCCGAAAGAACCATCGCAATCCCGACCAGTGCCCCCTGGATCTGCCCCATCGATTTACGTGTGGCTTCGCGAGGAGTGAGTCCTTCCTCACTCATAATACGTTCGACGTTTTCCACCACCACGATGGCGTCATCCACCAGCAGACCGATCGCCAGCACCATCGCGAACATGGTTAAGGTGTTGACGCTGTAACCAAAGGCGTAAAGTACGGAGAAGGTTCCCATCAACACCACCGGCACGGCGATAGTGGGTATCAGCGTGGCGCGGAAGTTTTGCAGGAACAGATACATAACGAGGAAAACCAGAGCGATAGCTTCCAGCAGCGTTTTCACCACGTCTTCAATGGAGGCTTTAACAAACGAGGTGGTTTCATACGCCACCTTGTATTCCAGTCCGTGCGGGAAGTACTGCGCCAGCTCGTCGAGACGATTGAGCACCAGCTCCGCTGTCGCCATTTCGTTTGCGCCGGAGGCCAGTTTTACCCCCAGCCCGGAGGCTGGCTTACCATTGAAGCGGCTAAGATAATCGTATTTCTCCGCCCCCATTTCGACGGTGGCGACATCGCCCAGCCTTACCTCTGAGCCGTCTTGATTCACCCTCAAGGTGATATCGCGGAACTGTTCTGGTGTTTGCAGCAGTGACTGGGCGTTAATGGTGGCGTTGAGCGCCTGCTTATCGACGGAAGGTGTACCACCAAGTTGCCCAACCGCAATCTGCGCGTTCTGTGACTCAATGGCATCAGTGACATCTTTAGCCGTCATCTGGAAACTGTTGAGTTTCGCCGGGTCCAGCCAGATACGCATGGAATATTGCGAACCATAGGCATCGATATCCCCGACGCCATTCACGCGGCTTAACGGGTCCTGAATATTACTGGCAACATAATCGGCAATATCCTGTTTATCCATCGAACCATCGGTAGAGACGAAAGCAATGGTCAGAATATTGGTATCGCCGGTTTTACGCACCGTCACGCCCTGATTTTGCACCGCCTGCGGTAACTTTCGCATGGCTGATTGCAGCTGGTTTTGTACTTGCTGCACGGCTTCGTCCGGATCGGTGCCTGCTTTAAAACTTAAAGTGACAGATGCCTGACCGGTGCCACTGCTCTGAGATGACATATACATGAGATTATCGAGGCCGGTCATATTTTGCTCGATAACCTGGGTCACGGTGTTTTCCAGCGTCTGGGCCGATGCGCCGGGATAGTTAGCGGTCACTCGCACATTCGGTGGCGCGAGATCGGGGTATTGTTCAACGGGCAATGAAAAAATCGCCAGGGTCCCTGTCAGACACAACAGGATTGCCAGCACCCAGGCAAAAATGGGGCGATCAATAAAGAAATTCGCCATTAAAAGAGGACCTCGTGTTTCTGCGTATCGTTGTAGGCTTGACTTGCTTCACTGTAGCGGCAAGGTACGAGCCAATCGTGGAGAAAAAAAGGAGTTAATGTAAATTATCATGCCCTTTTATACTGAACCTTAAGTGCAAGTATTCTTTGGTCAGTAGGAGGCATTACATCAACTGACTTTCCTCACCCTCCGCAGAGCGAAAGCTAATACTCACTAACGTGCCGCCGCCGGAAGGTTGTGAAAAAGTCAGCGTCCCACCCAGCCGTTCCGCGCGTTCGCGCATGATATTCAGACCATAATGACCTTCGGGTTCTTTCGGTTCACCGATACCAATCCCGTTATCACGGATATAAACCGTGTGATTGCCGTCCGGCGCGGTGACGCAACTGACGGCGATTTCGCTGGCGTTGGCGTGCTTCATCGCATTCAGCACCGCTTCGCGAATAATTTGCAACAAATGCACCTGCATTTGCGCATCCAGCGCCAGGGTTGGCAGACGGCAGTCGAGGGTCAGTTTGGCGCTGGTTTGATTTTGTAACGTATCCAGCATTTCCCTCAACGCGGAGGGGAGATCCGCCTGCTGCAGCGTCAGGCGGAAAGTAGTCAACAGCTCGCGTAACTGCCGATAAGCATCATTCAACGCCTGGGAAAAATCGGCCATGATACTTTGTGCGGTGGCGTTATCTTCCGGTATCGAACGCTTCAGTAACGTCAACTGGATACGTAAGTAAGAAAGTACCTGAGCCAGCGAGTCGTGCAATTCGCGGGCGATGGTTGCACGTTCTTCCATCAACAATAACTGCTGAAAATGCTTCTGCGCCTGATTAAAGTACAAACCGCGTCCCAGCATCGATGAAACACTGTTAAGCAGCGGTTCTGATGATGAAACGTGACTATTTTGCCAGTGCAGTTCGCCGTAAACCGTCTCTTGCATTGTCACCGGTAAAATCTGCATTGGCAGCTCAGGGTTTGGCTTCCCTTCGCTAATCCGCCAGTTATCCCCAACGTTCAGCTCCAGATATTCAGCCGCTTCATTGTCGCGAACAATCTGCAAAATATGGCGGAAACAATGCACATCAATCTGGCTGGTGTTCAGCGCTTGCGAACACTGATACAACACCTCCAGGCGACGCTTGGCCTCGTGGAGATCGCGGGTCTTTTCTTCTACTGACGCCTCCAGCGAAAGGTACAATTTATGCAGCTCGCTCGACATCTGGTTAAAGGTTTTTGCAAGCAGACCAAGCTCATTCGGCAGACTGGTATCCAGCGGCGGCGAGTCGAACTGTCCGTGTTCAATACGCTGACTGGCGGTAACCAGCTGATTCAGCGGGGCAACCACCTGATGGCGTATGCGGCGCAAAGTAAAAAAGACCAGCGTGAAAATACCGATACCGCCAGCCAGGGAAATCGCCACCACCAGCAGCATTTTGCGTTCAGCGTAGTGCTGTAAAGCCAGCACGAACAGGTCTATCTGATTAACATAATTATTAATATTGGCCTGATACCACGGCAAATCGCCCTTGCTGAGCCGATTATTCATCTCCAGCCAGTTGGCATTCAGATGCGCATAGCGAGTTTTTACTGCTTCTGGCACATACCAGACGTTGAGATTGGTTAATACCGGTGAATGCAGTGCCTGCTGAAACAACTGGCGATGTGCATTGAGTTGTGGACTGCCACTTTGCAAGTCGTAGCCCAGGCGGTAACTCTGCATACGCAGCGATCCGGCAATATTGATAGCCTCAGCGTCGCGCAAACTGCTCGCCAGAGTTAGCAGAGCGATACCCGTGGAAAGAATCGACAGCAGCACAATGTAAAAAAAGGCCCGGGCCAGACTGGCCGAGACGGGTCGTTTAACAATCACACGCGTCTTCTCCACAAAAAATCATTAATGTTCCAGTTCGCTGAAACACAATTTAGTCAGTGATGGGATTATTTGATCTGCCACAGTTTATAGCGAAATAGTTACTTATTCTGGGCACATGAACATTGCCGATTCCCCTGTAAGTCGGGTAATAACAACACTCATATAAAGAATAAGGTTTTTACAACCAAAAAAGAAGGTCGTTATGAATCGTTTTATTATGGCCAACAGTCAGCAATGTCTGGGTTGTCATGCTTGTGAAATCGCCTGTGTCATGGCTCACAATGATGAGCAACATGTCCTGAGCCAACACCATTTTCATCCCCGAATTACGGTTATCAAACATCAACAGCAACGTAGTGCAGTGACCTGTCACCATTGTGAAGATGCGCCCTGCGCCCGTAGCTGCCCTAATGGCGCAATCAGCCACGTTGATGACAGCATTCAGGTCAATCAGCAAAAGTGTATTGGCTGTAAATCCTGCGTGGTGGCCTGTCCTTTTGGTACGATGCAAATCGTCCTGACACCCGTCGCGGCAGGAAAAGTAAAAGCCACGGCGCATAAATGCGACCTTTGTGCGGGGCGCGAAAACGGTCCTGCCTGTGTTGAGAATTGCCCGGCGGACGCGCTGCAACTGGTCACTGACGTCGCACTCTCCGGCATGGCGAAATCCCGCCGCTTGCGCACCGCGCGTCAGGAACATCAACCGTGGCATGCCAGTACCGCGGCGCAAGAAATGCCGGTAATGAGTAAAGTCGAACAAATGCAGGCAACGCCCGCGCGTGGCGAGCCGGATAAACTGGCGATTGAAGCGCGCAAAACCGGTTTTGATGAAATTTATCTGCCATTTCGCGCCGACCAGGCACAACGGGAAGCCTCGCGCTGCCTTAAGTGCGGCGAGCACAGCGTTTGTGAATGGACCTGCCCGCTGCATAACCATATACCGCAGTGGATTGAACTGGTGAAAGCCGGAAACATCGACGCCGCCGTCGAGCTTTCTCACCAGACCAACACCCTGCCGGAAATTACCGGACGCGTTTGTCCGCAAGACCGTTTGTGTGAAGGTGCCTGTACTATTCGCGATGAGCACGGCGCGGTAACTATCGGCAACATTGAACGCTACATTTCAGATCAGGCGTTGGCGAAAGGTTGGCGTCCTGACTTAAGCCATGTCACCAAAGTGGACAAGCGGGTGGCGATTATCGGTGCAGGTCCGGCAGGGCTGGCCTGTGCGGATGTTCTGACCCGCAATGGCGTGGGGGTGACGGTGTACGATCGCCATCCAGAAATCGGTGGCTTGCTCACTTTCGGCATTCCTTCTTTCAAACTGGATAAATCCCTGCTGGCACGCCGTCGGGAAATCTTCAGCGCGATGGGGATTCACTTCGAACTCAATTGTGAAGTGGGTAAAGATGTCTCTTTGGATTCGCTTTTGGAACAATACGACGCGGTCTTCGTTGGCGTAGGCACTTACCGTTCCATGAAAGCGGGTTTACCCAATGAAGATGCGCCGGGCGTTTATGACGCGCTGCCGTTCCTCATTGCCAACACTAAACAGGTGATGGGGCTCGAAGAGCTACCGGAAGAGCCGTTTATCAATACCGCCGGACTTAACGTCGTGGTACTGGGCGGCGGCGACACCGCGATGGACTGTGTGCGTACTGCGCTGCGCCACGGCGCGAGTAACGTCACCTGCGCTTATCGTCGTGATGAAGCTAACATGCCAGGCTCGAAGAAAGAGGTGAGGAACGCCCGCGAAGAGGGGGCCAACTTCGAATTTAACGTCCAGCCGGTGGCGCTTGAGCTGAATGAACAAGGTCACGTCTGCGGGATTCGTTTCCTGCGCACGCGTCTTGGCGAGCCGGATGCCCAGGGGCGTCGGCGACCTGTACCGATTGAGGGCAGTGAATTTGTCATGCCAGCCGATGCGGTGATTATGGCGTTTGGCTTCAATCCACACGGGATGCCGTGGCTGGAGTCGCACGGTGTAACGGTAGACAAATGGGGCCGCATCATCGCGGATGTGGAAAGCCAGTACCGTTACCAGACCACCAATCCGAAAATCTTCGCCGGTGGCGACGCCGTGCGTGGTGCGGATCTGGTGGTTACCGCAATGGCAGAAGGACGTCATGCGGCACAGGGGATTATTGACTGGCTGGGGGTAAAATCAGTCAAATCTCACTGATAGCCTGCGCAGACAAACCCGACTTCACAGCGTAATATAATTGTTCATTTCGCGCTGTGGAGTCGGTATGACGCAACAAATCACCCTCATTAAAGACAAAATTCTCTCCGATAACTATTTCACCCTGCACAACATTACTTACGATCTCACGCGCAAAGATGGCGAAGTTATCCGCCATAAACGTGAAGTTTACGATCGCGGTAATGGTGCGACGATCCTCCTGTACAACGCGAAGAAAAAGACCGTGGTTCTGATTCGTCAGTTCCGTGTCGCTACCTGGGTTAATGGCAATGAAAGCGGGCAGCTGATTGAAACCTGCGCCGGGCTGCTGGATAACGACGAACCGGAAGTGTGCATTCGTAAAGAAGCGATTGAAGAGACGGGCTATGAAGTGGGCGAAGTGCGCAAATTATTTGAACTGTATATGTCGCCTGGCGGTGTGACTGAGCTAATCCACTTTTTTATCGCCGAATACAGTGACAATCAGCGCGCTAACGCCGGTGGCGGTGTTGAAGATGAAGATATTGAAGTGCTCGAGCTGCCGTTCAGCCAGGCGCTGGAGATGATCAAAACCGGCGAGATACGTGACGGTAAGACGGTGTTATTGCTTAACTATTTGCAAACGTCACATTTAATGGACTGAAAAATAACAATAATATTTCGTTGTTTATTATTGGCTCAATCCGACAAATCTGATTGAGCCGCGCTACCTGCGCAACGAAGATACGACTTGTGCTGTTTGTTTGAACTTCTGGGGTCGTACCGTCCATGCGCTATCGCATTTTCCTTCTCTTTTTTTTCGCTTTGTTGCCGACGTCTTTGGTGTGGGCGGCACCAGCGCAACGGGCGTTTTCCGACTGGCAGGTCACCTGTAATAACCAAAACTTCTGCGTGGCGCGCAATACGGGCGATCATAATGGACTGGTGATGACCCTGAGCCGCAGCGCCGGGGCGCATACCGATGCCGTTTTACGTATTGAGCGCGGCGGGTTGAAGTCGCCGGATGCGTCTGAAGGAGAGATAGCGCCACGGCTGCTGTTAGATGGTGAGCCGTTGGCGTTAAGTGGTGACAAGTGGCGGATTTCACCATGGTTATTAGTAACCGATGATACGGCAACCATCACCGCGTTTTTGCAGATGATTCAGGAAGGGAAGGCGATCACCTTACGCGACGGCAATCAGACCATTTCTCTGAGTGGCTTAAAAGCGGCGTTGTTGTTTATTGATGCTCAGCAAAAGCGCGTTGGCAGTGAAACCGCGTGGATCAAGAAAGGGGACGAACCGCCGCTCAGCGTACCGCCCGCGCCTGCGCTGAAAGAGGTCGCGGTGGTTAACCCAACGCCGACGCCACTCTCACTCGAAGAACGCAACGATTTGCTGGATTATGGAAACTGGCGGATGAATGGTCTGCGCTGCTCGCTTGATCCGTTACGTCGTGAGGTGAATGTCACTGCGCTGACTGATGATAAAGCGCTGATGATGATTAGCTGTGAGGCAGGGGCCTATAACACCATTGATTTGGCATGGATTGTGTCGCGTAAAAAGCCACTAGCCTCGCGCCCGGTTCGGTTGCGTTTGCCGTTCAACAACGGTCAGGAGACGAATGAACTGGAACTGATGAACGCAACATTTGATGAGAAATCGCGTGAACTGGTGACCTTAGCGAAAGGGCGCGGATTAAGCGATTGTGGCATTCAGGCGCGCTGGCGCTTTGACGGTCAGCGTTTTCGCCTGGTGCGTTATGCCGCAGAACCCACCTGCGATAACTGGCATGGGCCAGACGCCTGGCCCACGTTGTGGATCACCCGTTAAACAAAATTGCGGGGACATGTAGGCCGGATAAGACGCTGTAGGCCGGATAAGACGCGTCAGCGTCGCATCCGGCAATCAGCATCCGGCGATCACCATCAGGCACCTTTCACTCCCAGCACCTTATGCGCTTTTGCCACAATATTCTCGGCGGTAAAGCCAAAGAACGGGAACAGCTTATCCGCCGGAGCAGATTCCCCGTAACCCGTCATCCCGACAATTGCCCCTTTCAGACCAACATACTTGTACCAGTAATCGGCAATACCTGCTTCCACCGCCACGCGAGCCGCAACGTTAGAAGGCAACACCGACTCCCGATATTCCTCATCCTGGGCGTCGAAAATATCGGTCGAGGGCAGGGAAACTACGCGTACATTGCGACCTTCTCCTGCTAATTTCTCTGCCGCTTGCAGGGTAATTTCCATCTCTGAACCGGTGGCAATCAAAATAATATCTGGCTTACCGCCGCTGTCTTTCAGCACATAACCGCCACGAGCAATCTCTTTAACCTGATCCGGCGTACGTTCCACCTGGGCCAGATTCTGCCTTGAGAGGATCAGTGCCGTCGGTCCGTTGTGGCGCTCAACCGCCAGCTTCCAGCCCACCGCCGCTTCCACCTGATCGCACGGTCGCCAGGTGCTGAAATTTGGCGTTAAGCGCAGGCTGGCCAGTTGCTCAACAGCCTGGTGCGTCGGACCATCTTCGCCCAGGCCAATTGAGTCGTGGGTATAAACCATAATCTGCCGCGCTTTCATCAGTGCCGCCATCCGCGCGGCGTTACGGGCGTATTCAACAAACATCAGGAACGTCGCGGTATACGGCACAAAGCCGCCGTGGTGCGCGATGCCGTTGGCGATAGCGGTCATGCCAAATTCACGCACCCCGTAGTGAATGTAGTTGCCCGCTGGATCTTCCTTCAGCGAAACAGAACCTTTCCAGATGGTCAGGTTGCTGGGAGCCAGATCCGCCGAACCGCCGAGCAACTCAGGCAGCATCGGCCCGTAAGCGTTAAGCGTATTTTGCGAAGCCTTACGGGTAGCGATTTTCGCCGGATTTGCCTGTAACTCATTGATATATTTCTGAGTCGTTTTCTCCCAGTCCTTCGGTAAACCACCGCTCATCCGTCGGGTAAACTCTTCTGCCAGTTGCGGATGAGCCTTTTTATAGGCGGCAAACTTCTCATTCCAGCTCTGCTGCGCTTTTTCGCCTTTTTCACGGGCATCCCAGGCGTGATAAATCTTTTTAGGGATCTCAAATGGCGGATGGTGCCAGCCCAGTTTTTGCCGTGCCAGCGCCACTTCTTCTTCCCCCAGTGGTGCGCCGTGCGCCTCTTCCTTACCTGCTTTATTCGGCGAACCAAAGCCAATCACCGTACGGCAGATAATCAGCGACGGCTTATCTTTCACGCTTTGCGCTTCAAGGATCGCTTCCTTCACCGCCTGCGGATCGTGACCGTCGATTTCATGGATCACATGCCAGTGATAGGCTTCAAAACGTTTTGCCGTATCGTCGGTAAACCAGCCTTCTGTTTCACCGTCGATGGAAATACCGTTGTGATCGTAAAAACCAATCAGCTTGCCCAGTCCCAGCGTGCCTGCCAGCGAACAGACTTCGTGGGAAATACCTTCCATCAGGCAGCCGTCGCCCATAAACACATAGGTGAAGTGATCGACGATCTCATGGTCTGGCTGGTTAAACTGCGCCGCCAATGTACGTTCCGCTATCGCCAGCCCGACGGCGTTCGCCAAACCTTGTCCAAGCGGGCCGGTGGTGGTTTCAACGCCTGGCGTATAGCCAATCTCCGGGTGGCCTGGGGTTTTCGAATGCAACTGACGGAAGTTCTTCAGTTCTTCCAGCGGCAGGTCGTAACCGGTCAGATGTAGCAAACTGTAGAGCAGCATCGACGCGTGACCGTTGGAAAGAATAAAGCGGTCGCGATCATACCAGGTTGGGTCGGTAGGGTTATGTTTAAGAAAATCGTTCCACAGCACTTCGGCAATATCAGCCATGCCCATCGGCGCGCCGGGATGACCAGAATTGGCTTTTTGTACCGCATCCATACTGAGTGCGCGAATCGCATTGGCAAGGTCTTTTCGGGACATATAACACTCCGTGGCTGGTTTATAGTTTGGCGGCAAGAAGATCTTCCAGTTTGCGTTGATCAACGGCGAACAGACGAATGCCTTCAGACAGTTTTTCTACCG